>Ga0316218_1000469_pt1 | contig 55926 bp, 73 predicted proteins | sample TBH18003metaG_FD_203634 | JGI IMG/M metagenome (GOLD analysis project Ga0316218, IMG submission 203634) | Freshwater microbial communities from Trout Bog Lake, Wisconsin, USA - TBH18003 | ecosystem: Environmental > Aquatic > Freshwater > Lake > Hypolimnion/Profundal zone | place: USA: Wisconsin... | reverse complement strand
AAGAAGCATAACAGCAAGAGCCACAAAATAGCTATGTGTTGCCACGCTTTCTTGGAGTATGACAGGTTTCATGCTATACCGTTTGGTGTGCTCCAATGTATAGCTTTCCATGAAGAACTTTTCATTTACTTCATTCATTTTTTCATGTTCCTTACAAATGCTGCAAATGATTGTGAGGTATTGCCAAACATCATTTTGTCAAACTCTTGTGCAACCTCTTCAAGCACTGCATTCCGTAATTCTTCTGATAAGAACTTCATGTCTGTGTTTATTCTTGTTTGTTGTTGAGCAATACGTTCAAACTCTTCATCTTCAGGGTCTTTAAAGTTACTCATAGTCCATTGCCTCCTCCGACCAGTTTTTAGCCTCAAATGTACCTGATTGCTTGATTTCTTTTAGCGCTTGGTCTAGTTGGTCATAAGACCGAACAACTGCGCCTGATGCGGCCAGCACTAAATTAAATTTCTGACCTTCTTTACCGCTTAGCCAGATGTAAATGATAGGTATGCCTTGGCCATAACACCAACCGGCTTCAAACAATGTTCCTGGGTCCTTACCGTCGGTTACACAAACCGTTAAGTCAGTGTTGTACAAAGCCTGTATATTCACCTTTAAAACATCGGCAGGTGTCATTGTATGTGGGTCATATAGCATATCATCTTTTGGACTAAAGTAAGATAGGCCATTACGTTTTAGAATATCTTTGATGTTTTCTACGACTGTGACTTCACGTTCATTAAAGAACGGTGATGCAATATAAACAGATGGATTACGGTTAATGGGTTTCATGATTTCCTTTCAGTTGAGTTTAAGGCTTTCACATACGTTACATTTGCATGTATATGCCATTTTTATGATATTAAGAACACCTTCAATAGAATCTTCACCAAACATATGACTACAATCATCGCCATTGCCTTCACCTGGGCCGTCAATACATTTACCAACTAATGTAATGATATAACCATTGCCATAGTTACGTTCATCGGACCAGTCTTCAATATAGTTGCTGTACTTTTTTGGAATGTACTTAGGGATTAGTTTAGAAGTCTTGTATGTTTGCATTTGAGTTCCTTTGAAGTTTAGAATTAAGCGTTTAACAAGTAAACAATTACATTATACCATGCTTTTGACATAAGTAAACAGTTTACTTAACTTATTTTCAGTCTCTGGACTTTTATTTGCATAATCTTTAATGGCATTCATTAAAGCTTGTTGTGTTTTGTCTTTGCTATGAATAGCTTTGACAATTGCTTCATCAATGGTGTCTTTAGCAATAATTTGATGAACAATGATATTGTTCCTCTGCCCTTGGCGCCATAAGCGTCTTATAAACTGCTCATAGATTTCCAATGACCATGTATTGCTAAACCAAATAACAGCATAGCCCGCACCTTGTAAGTTAAGACCATGGCCTGCACTTTGTGGGTGTGCCAATAAAACTGGATGCTTACCTTGGTTCCAATCATCAATGATCGTTTGCATATCTTTACCGGTAACACCGGAGCCGATATGCGGTGCATTAGGAAAAAGCTTTTGAAGCCGTGTTAAGTCATGTCTAAAATGATAACCAATTAGACATGGCTTACCATTTAAACCCTCAACCAGTTCCTCAACTGCATTTAATTTTTCATCATGCATGTATTGCACATCTTTGTCTTCACCATCAAGATAAATAGCCCCATTGGCAATTTGCTGACATTTACCAACGGCTACCGCAGCTGTTGATGCTGTCACTTTATTATCGTTAATGTCAAGCAATAGTTTATCTTCAAGCTCTTTGTACATCTTCTTTGCTTTACTTGGCAAATTAACATATACTTTGTTTATGATCAATTCAGGCATGTCAAGATAGTCTTCAGCTTTCATGCGTAAAACTTTATTCGATAGCTTATCATAGATCACTGTGTCCATGCCTTGTTTAAGCTCCCATGAATAGCCGCCATAGCCCGTTGGGTAGAAGTACGTAGTTCTAAAATGAGTGATAAACCTGCCAAATGTGGCACCACGATCGATCACTAATTGCGGTCCAAATATATCCATTAAACTATTCGGGGCTGGTGAGCCTGTTAAACCAAACCGACGTTTAAATAAATCTAGCATAGGTGCAAGTGATTTAAATCTTTCTGTTCTTGTGTTCTTAAGATAGCTAATCTCATCCACAATCAATGCATCATATGGAAAATGCTGTTTAAGCAAAGGTACATTCTTGATTAGCCATTGAAGTCCTTCAAAGTTAATCACATGAATGAATGATTTATCCTGCAAGTATTTGTCTTTATTTGGTCCATGAAGCACACTGATGGTTAGGTCCTCAAAGTTTTCCCATTTAGATACTTCTTGCGGCCATACAGCATAGCATGGTCGTAATGGAGCCAATACAAGTACTTTGTTAATAGCTTTAGCTGACCTTAGAATCTTCAAGGCTTGCAGTGTGATGCTGGTCTTCCCCAGTCCGGGATCCAGCCAAAGCTGGCCTGAGCCGTTTTCTACTAGAAACTTTACGGCCTTTGTTTGGTAGTTGTGTGGACTCCAGTACATTTGTGATTTCCTCTTTAGTTCGTAAAACAAGAATTTTGTGATTTAAGCTTTTAAGTAACTCATGAACGACCACTTGTCTAGGACTAAGCATACCGGTTAATGTTTTTAGTTCTATCCATAGGACGTTTTTGTTTGTGACCACAATACGATCTGGCCATCCAGTAGAAAACCGTAAATGTAGTTTAATTGATGTAATGCCAAGACGTTTGCATTCTTGGCTAAAATGGCGTTCCAGCTGTTTTTCAAGAACTTTTACCATTTGCAAGGACCACCATTGTCTTTACGATAATGGCACCATCTACAAAACTGGTTTGGGTTTGGTGCATGAATTGTGTCAAGTTCAGCAGCTAGGATACGGCCAATTAACAATGATTTAAGCTCATTTAAGTTTTCACGTTTAACTGATGGATATTCCCGTCTAGTTTTTAGATCAACAAACTCAATGATATTTCTGACATTGTTAATGTGCGGCCTAGTTGCTAAAATAACAGCTGAATAAACTCTAACTTGGTCTTGATAATCACGATCTTTACCTGTTTTAAAGTCAATCACAACGGCTTGGTCTTCATGCTCAATGTACAAGTCAATCACGCCGCGAAATATTGCATTGTCATGCTTGTACATAACTGGATTCCAATGCTTATCAACAGCAAACTGCATTTCCGATTGTGCACCATTGTTCCGCCATGTCTCAATGCTGTCGGCAAGATGTTTAATCTCATCCGATAAAAGCATTAGCCCACCCTTTAAGGCTTCCTCAATCTCGGCATGAATCAATGTGCCACGTTCAGCTGCAGGACCTGAAGGCTGTGGCAGTCTAAGAATACGACTAAACTTGTACTTAGCCGGACATTCTTCGTAGGTTTTGATGGATGAATATGAATAAGGATATGACATTATTTAACCTCTGCAAAATTATTGCCAATCTTAGACTCTGCAATGAGTGGCACATCCAACTTAAATGAATTGATCATGCACTTTTCAAGCTTATCGGCTTCACGTTGCACAACATCTGCCTTTGCTGAAATAATCAGCTCATCATGCAATGATAATAACAACCTGCTATCTTCAGCAATAGCATAGTAGTCAATCATTGCTTGCTTAGCCATGTCAGCACCTGAGCCTTGAATTAAAGTGTTTAATGATTTAAAACCAAACTCCATGTACTTGCCATTGATCAGCTTTGCAGGTTCACCCTTAACTTGTCGGCCACCGATTGTAGAGAACGGTATTCGCATCTTGTATCTAGTCATCAAGTCATTATTGATCTTGTCCAATCCAGGGGCTACCTCAGATTTATAGATGTCAATCAATTCTTTGGCTTCCACATATGGTATGCCAAGCATGTCACTGATCTTTCTAGGTCCAGCACCATACAAAATCCCAAATGACAGAGTCTTGGCATAATCTCTGATGATAGGCCGACCGGCTCTTTGTGACATCAAGTTGGATGCAAAGGTGTGCAAGTCAGCCATTGGGTCTTGGCGGTATTGCTCAGCCAGTTTACCGTCCTCAAAATGTGCAAATAGACGTAGCTCTTGAGCCTGAAAGTCAGCCGCTGCCATCATATGGCCTTCATCCGGTAGGATAAATGTCCTGACCTTGGGTATAACTAAACCCTGGAGTTCTGTAGGCAGTGGTGTCTTTGGGCCACGAGTCGGCATGGTCTGCAATGTTGGCTTTGCTGATAACCGACCAGTTCTAGTCCCACCGGCTTCACCTCTTACAGTGTTCCATTCGGTATAGATCCTCCCAGTTGATTCCGATTGCTCTAGCCAAGGGGTAATATAGGTTCCTGTTAATTTAACCAACACGTCCCTATGCCGTAGGACTGAGGATAAGGTTTCATCGGTTATCATTTCCTTTAAAGTATCTTTATCGGATAATGGTGTACCTTTGTCACTTTCAGGCCACTTTTTGGTTTTGTCATAACAGCCATTAAGCTGAATTGCAGCAACTAGTTGGCCGCCGGAATTAAAGTTAATGTTTCCATCACCAAAATACTCATACAGCCACTTCTCGCATAAGGCAATATCTGCATTTGCTTTATGTAAGCATTCCAGCATGCCTTGACGGTCAACTCTAACACCTAGCATGCTATTTTCAAGCAGCATTGGCATTAAGGTTATTTCACGAAGATAGGCCGCAGGCATTGCCATCCGAACCATCTTTGTAAAGTCAAATAACCCTGCAGTTAATCGAACGTCAGCAGAAGCGTACTTTCCCACAAGATCTGCCGGTCCACGAGCAATAAAAGCACCTGCACTCTTTGGCTTTCGTTTAACTTCAGGTATGTGCAATGAAAGCCAATCAAACAGTTCATCACGTTCCTCCGGTTGTATGCCCAACCATTCTTTACACAACTCTTTCAATGACAAGCTTCTTGCATATGGGTCATGCAAAAAGGCAAGCACTAAAGTGTCATGTACTCTTGACGGCTGGGGAAACGGTAAATGAAAATGCTCGACAATGATTGCCATATCAAACATTGCATTATGGAAGCAAATATGTCTGCCACTTTCCCACATACGGATCAGCATCCGCTTTACTGTTTCGAAGTTAGTATTGTTGCCAAAATCATGGGCAAATGAAAAGTAGCCTGATTCAAACTGCCCAGTCCTGTCCAATACAGCCAAGCCAACCGGCTTTGGTGGATAATGGTGAGGACGTGGGCCGATTGCTTCCGACTCAAAGTCTAAGAAGATAGGATCTGTCATGTTAGTACTTTGATGATTGTGGTGCAGCTTCTTCAGCGACTTCCTCGCCAACACCGGCAGTCTCAATAGCATTGGCAAGTTCTTTTTCACCTCTTGCAATCAATGCCTTAATAACCTCAATGTCATCGATTGTCTTAACAAAATCAAACTCTAATCTAAACTGAGTCTTAGGATCAGGTACAAGGCTAATCTTGGTAACAACGGCTGACAATGGGCGTTTAACTGCATTGGCAATCTTTTGCAAATACAAAGCAAAAGGCTTAACCGATGTAACAGGTGTTCTTAAAGCTGCAACTTCGGCCATGTTAATGCTATCGACCGACTCAATAGAATCAGCTGTCATAATCAATAGCCTACGTTTCTCGGCACAAGCTTTACCTTTGCCACCGTTTGTAGCACTGCCCCATTGATCTTTAGGACAGCCTGAGCACATGTCACTTTGCTTTTGCTCGGACAATACATTAGGCTTTAAACCTGTCATGGATTGGCCAAGTGCAAAACAAACCGGACCGGCTGGGTTTGTAGGATCGTACCTAGCAGTGTAGTACAAGCGCTCAACAGGTGAACTAAGAATCACAACATTCAAGGCATTGCCTGAAATAGGTTGATCTTTGTACGTTAATGTACCACCCTTGGTGCTAAGGAATGTAATTCCTGTAGCACTACGCTCGGCTTCTAAAGAAGCACTTGCCAACTTTTCAAGTTCGGATTCGAATAAAGCAATTTGGTTTTTAGACATGATGTAACCTCTTATTTACGTGATTTAGTTAATGAAATACCCCAAACTTCTGCTGATGAAGAGCCGGGGATCTCTTCACCTGCTTCCCAGCGGTCTTTAAACGCCGTAGAACTTAACCGCTTATGCAATAGGTCAAAACTATTTGTTTGTGTTACATAAGCATAGAACTGATCCCAATCAACAATGGTTGGATGGATTGCTTTTTTCATTGTGACGCTATGACCAGCTTCATTAGCAGCTTTTAATGTGCCTGCCTCAGTCATAGCATGCATAAGGTCGGCTTCTATTTGTGATTGTAGTTTAGATAGCTCACTATCTTTTTTAGTTAAAGCCTCACGTTGGCTTTTTACATCTACAATTTGATCGATTAAATCTGAAATATTCATACGTTCTCCAATTCTGATTTTAAATATAGGTCAATGTTAACACCGGCTTCTTGAAACATTTCATGAGCCAATGTAAAGCTTTCTGTCCAATTTTTGTTTGTGTGGACCATAGACACATGCTTAGTAATACCTGCTTGTATGATCATAGCTGCACATTCACTGCATGCCATCATTGGGTATGTGTAAATTGTGCACTTGTGTAAGTCCTGTTTTGCAAAGATAAGGGCATTCCTCTCGGCATGCACAATCATCTTAAGCTTTACATTTCTTGTAGTTAATCGCTCATTTGAATCAATTACACCTTTAGGTAGCCCATTAAAGCCAATGCTAACAATCTCATTATGAGGGTTAACAATTACGGCGCCACATTTGGTTGACGGATCTTTTGACCATGATGCGACTAATTTGGCAAGTGCTAAATATCTTAAATCCCATCTTTGTTGTTTAAGCATGTTCTAACTCCATAAAAGGTGGTGTATATGAGCCTTCATTCTTGTACCATGCCATGTCCATGATAGTACGCTTATAGCGGTAGTATTCACGGTAACCTTGTAATGTTGTTTCACGTTTGCACTCATCAGGCATGCATTGTGGTGGATCCTTCCAAAGCAATGGAAGTTTGCTCATTTCAGGTGGGCAATACTGTAATTCACCAACAAACAATTTGTGGCATGCATGAGTATTGTCATAACGGCGGCGATATTCTTTGCATAAGGCAAGACCAAGGTCGACTAAATAATCATAGTGCAATCTTGATTCACGTGCCCATATGGCTGATGGATGATTTACATGTGTGGGTTTGTATGTCACATTGGCACCATTGCCATGTTGATGATGTGCCGTGGCTAGTAGTTGTGCAGTTTCTACTGCCATTTTGACCACATGCTTGTCACAATGGTACAAAGCTGAAATTTGTGGTACATAGTGAAGAAAAAAGATGTTCATATTAAGCCTTTTAGAAGTTAAGAAGTTTAGTTATTTACCGAAGTAAACAATTGGATTATACCGTACTTTTTGAAAAGTAAACACTATTTTTAAAAATATTTAAATTATTTTTAACGAATCTAATACTTGTTCGATTTCTTTTTCAGGTGGTATCCATCCAACAGGCTTTAATGCATCGGTCTGTACACCGCGATTAGTTTGACCTGGCTGTTTTTGCATATTGGCTTCATGCACAATTTCAAAAATATCTTCTAATGGCATGCCCATATGATGTGCACAACCCATGGCAACATAGATCAAGTCAGTGATTGCATCAGCTGCGTCCACCAAGTTGTTCTTTTCATGTGCTCTCATTAGTTCACTTAGTTCCTCCATGATAAACCGTGCATAGAAGCTGATTTCGGCCGACCTAAGTAGTTGTGGTCTATCTGATATAGGAAGGTTAAGTTTTTGTCTAAACTTTTTAACCATTTGGTACATTGTTTCATTGTAGTTTGTCATTTTGATTTTCTTTCTTTAAGTTACGTTTTTGGTTGTTAAAAGCATGTTTCATGCGGTTTAGTTTTTCTTTGTATAGTTCATCATCAATGCACATTTCCTCTGTTGTAAATCTATGTTCATTAGCACATTCACGTCTTCTTCGTGTGCCTTTGGTAGTTAAAACAAAAGTCCATGTGCCACATTTTGGGCATTTCATTCATAGTTCTCTGTTAGTGTAAGTGAAATCATCAGTTATCCTTTTTACCTCAAAGTAATTAGTTCAATTTCTATATCTTTAAGTTTGTTAATTGCTTCAAAGGTTTTTTCGTGGTTCATGTGTTCTTCTCCTTCAACTCATCTATTAAATCAGCAATAAAAACCCACATTTTCCCTGTCAAAATAACATCATGTGCTTTAACTATTGCTTTCATCTCTTTGTTAGTCAGTTCTACCCATTCACGCTTTAATAAATTCTGAACATCATTGCACATAACTTTTACTGCGTTGTAACCTTCTACATCACCACGATCAGCGAGTTCATAGGCTTCTTGCATTATTCTGATTCTTATTGGTTCAAATTCTTTGTTATTCATGTATTCTTTTCTTTTAGTTGTTGCATCAATGCTTTTTCTTGTTCAGTCCATTTAAAGGCATCTCCGTATTTTTCATTCCAGTTTTCTGGTGGAGATAAATACCAAGTTAACCATTCTTTTATAGGTGTTGAATTTTTGGGGTTATCCATGATTTTTCTCCTTGAGGTATTTTTCGTAGTCGCTCATTAAAGATACTGCTGTTTTTCTGTCCCAATTTGATGGGTAATACGCAACAACAAATTGCGCTTTTTCCTCATCAGTCAGTCCTATCCATGTGCGTTGTGGTGTGGTGTAGAGCTTTGTACCTTCTGGCAGTGGTCCATTTGTCCATTCAATCGTATAGCGACTTATGTGAACTTCTGCTACCAATGCCACAGGCTCATCTTTTGTTTCTAGTTGTTCTTTATAGGTAGATTTAGATGCCATGTTCTGTGCATCTTTTGTCAGTCTATCGTATTCAAGGATTGCTCTAGCAAACAATACAGGAAAGTCAGCGTTGCCAGTCGCTTCAACCAGCCCTTCTGCTTTGCCACTCATGTGCAAATAAATGTTGTGTATTTCTTCGTCAGTCATTCACGTCCCCTTGCATTTAATAGTTTCTCTAACGCCTCCATCATTTCTTTACTGATTCCGCACATCCAACCAGTGTCGGATGGGTAAAACCTAAGAACATAATCACCAATTTTTATCTCTTTAAATATTTTCATCTTGACACCATTTTCATGCAATAAAGAACACTATTAGTTAATCTACATTCGTCCCATATTAATAATTCATACCAGATGGTAAATCTTATTGCAAAAAATAAAAATACAATTACAAAAATCCATGTGTAAATATTTTTATTCATTCTTGTCCCCTTGCTCGGATTGTTTCAGCTAAATGTTTTGCTTCGTTAATATGTTCTTGCGCCCATGAATCAGTTGCATATTGGTAAGCAGTTGTTCTGTCATCACATAATTCAGCACAAGCCTCACGTTCTTTTTCTGCTACTAATTTTCCAAATGCCCACAAAGCCTCATATCCACTTTCACCATGAGCATATTGCCATCCCGCTTGTTTAGCCAACTCAATCATTTCATCTTTAGTCATTTTGCATCCTCCCAAATCCATCCCAACAATTCTGTTGTGTTTTTGATTTGTTCATCAGTTGGCTTTTGATACATTGCAAATTTTGTTGTAGGCCCACCACTGTACAAACACCAATAACCAACTGGTTTAGGTGGTTTATAAATAGTAATTTTAGTTTCTGTGTTAGTCATTCTTGTCCCCTCGCTTTCAGCATTGCGTCTGCTAATTCATAAGCCTGTGCTGGTATCTCTGAAAATAAACCATCGTTGTCAATTAACGCTTGCATAGCCTTTGCCGCAAAGTAGTCACGCAATGTCATACCTGTACAAGTAATGTCTTTATGCATCCAAGGAAATGCAGTTGGTAGTTCATTAATCATTCTTGTCCCCTTGCTCGGATTGAGTTTGCAGCAAATTCATATTCTTTAAATCCAGCAATGTTTAATACTGTTTGAGCACATTCCTCACGTTCTTTTTCTGCTACCAGTTTGGCAAAGCGTTCAAACACAGGCAACAAATCTCTTTCTACCCATGTAATATGGTCAAACATTGCACCAGACTGTTTAGCCATCTCCGTAATTTCTTCTTTAGTCATTGTTGCACCCATTCTTCTTTGTCAATCCATGCGTCTAACATGGCATGGAGATTAGCTCTGTTTCTCTCCCCAACTGTTTGACCATTGTCTGTTTTTAATTTATCCGTGAACAATGTTCCAAACCCCGTAGTAGTTGAAAATTGAATTTGATCGTCTGATGTTCTAATAACCACATGATCAATTTTTGTTGATCCAAAGCCATGCATTAAAACTATTTCTTTGGTCATTCTTTTCCCCTTGCTCGGATTTTGTCCGCAATGATTTCAGAGTAATTTCGCTCTAACCCATCTGCGTATGAGTCAGCAATCTTTGCACATTCCTCACGTTCTTTTTCTGCTACTAGTTTGGCAAATTGTTTTAGTTCGTGCCACAACGATGGCTTCCCTGTAGAATAATGAAAAGGTAAATTTGCTTTATAAACCATCTTTTTGATTTCTTCTTTAGTCATTCCATAGCCTTCCATCGTGTACGTGGCTCATTGGCTCTTTGCATGTAAAAGTGAATTAGAAATCTAAACACTTGTACATAAGACATTTTGACACCTGTATCATCCTGCAGTCTATCCCTAATACGGTCAATCTCTGTAGGTACATACACAGTGATACGTTTAACCTTGGTGCGTTTAAGTGGTACTACTTCAGTCATTGCAGCCTCTGTGTAGGTATACGGTTACGAATAGCTTCGGCAATTTCAGATTTAAAGTGCTTTTCATCTGGGTTATTAACACGATCCCATCGGTCAAACTCTATACCTGCGGCAATCTTTGCGCACTCTTCACGCTCAATCATTACGGCAGTTCGTGATGCTTCAATGGCGGTTGCCATAATCTCGGCTTGAGCAAGTGCCAATGCCTCATCAAATTCTTTTTGTGTAAAGAACTGTTGTGCACCAGAACTTTGTAGTAACTGTCTTGCCAAAGGACTAAGCTCGGCATCTTTTTTATTCATTTAACTCTCCATTTAGTCACTTTGTTCATTGTTAAAACTTGCTCAATTTCTTTTTTAGCTTCATCGGTTAGTTTCCGAAGCGGCAATTCTTGATAAATCGTCCATTTGCGCTGATACTCAGGCAGTTCGGATGGAGGTATCCAGCCATAGTGCGTACGCCAACGCTCTGTAATATCAGTGCCTGCAGGTGTCCATACAAAATCAAGTGGGGGTGTTTTAAGTTTATTCGTCATTGCTAGTCCAATCTTCTTCACAGTCTTCACATCCAGGGTGGTCAGGATCCCTACAATCAGGGTGTGCCCATAAAAGTCTTTGATATTGCTTATATGCTTGTTCTTGCATTCGCAATTGATAAGCTTCTTCCTCATCATAGTAATAGCCGTTAATCATCTTTTTTCTCCTGCATATCTTTAAGCATTTGATTTAATGCAAACATCTGCCTTGTCTTTTCGGTCTGCTGTTCATGAATGGTTGTCATAGCTTGTCCTAATGCCATGATTGCACCATATAGCTCATTCAATTCATCTTTAATTTCTTGAGTTGTTTTCATTTAGTCATCTCCAAATATCGCTTGGCTTTTTCTGATGGTGTAATGTACTTAGTCCGCTGGTTGCCTTCTTGATGATAAGTCTTTAAAAACTTATTCTTAACCAGCCATGAATAAGCCCTATGAAGTGTGGCAGGGGATCCGATTTTTAAATTCTCGGCATAACCTAATAACTCCATGATCGTAAACTGAGTATTGTCAAGCTTAACAACAACACTCATTAAAAGCTCGGCTGTTGGTGACATGTCAACCGAGATACGTTTTTTGTGCCAATATAAAGGGGTCATCATGCGCTCCACCATGCTACTAAACATAGAGCCAAGGAGACTCCAATTACAAAGGCCAAGGCCAGATCTAAGATTGTTTGTTTCATTATGCTTCCTCAAATGTAGAATTGTATGTGCTTTCCAAGCAATCAAGAATATACTCATCAATTGCATGCTGGACATGATAAACGGCGGCATCGTTAAAGCCACCAACATGCCAAGTTTTAATTTTTTCGGTTGGTGTACCGGCATGGCCACAGTAGTTATAGCCGTCTTTGTAGTTATAAATGGATGCTATCACACCATCATCAAACTTAACCAACCACTCAGCATCTGATTTACTTGTGTCGCCATTAAAAGGCTGGCCAAATAAGGTGACCAATAGATAATAGTCACACTCAATGTAGCCCTTTAAACTAGTACCACTTCTATTTACTTCTATCTCATTGTGTGTAAGATATGACATCTTATGTTTTCCTTTGCATGTTTACTTGTGTTTTCACAATTGTTTAAATGTAATACCTTTATTTTCAAACCATTTAAAAATAAGGATGCTTTTGTTAGCATGATTGCATTGTACACTATATTTTTAAATTGAGTATATATTTTTATAAATAAATTTAAAAATATTTTTAAAAAAGATGTTTACTTTTAAGAATCCTAGTATAATGTGACATGTGGAAACACACAAACTTAAATTTCTTAACTTTCTGAATATAAAAGGATTAACATCATGGCTCACGAAATCGACAACACAAAAGGTTTTAACGCAATTGCCTACAAAGGCGACACACCATGGCACAAACTAGGTCAGCAAATGCAGGCCGGTCAGACCATTGAACAATGGCAAACAGCCGCTGGCATGGATTTCCAAATTGATGAAGTGCCTGCACTTTATCGTACAAAAGCCGATTCAAACATTTACCGTGTTTCAGGCAAAAAAGTTTTAGTTCGCTCTGACAGTGGCGATTCATTGGCAATCGTGTCCAATGGTTATAAAGTGGTCCAGCCTAAAGAGGTGTTGGAGTTTTATAGGGATTTAACTGCCAAGGCAGGCTTTGAGCTAGAAACGGCCGGTGTTTTACGCGGTGGCCGTAAATACTGGGCTTTGGCTAGTATGGGCAAAGAGGCTAAGATTATGGATGACACGATCAAAGGTTATTTATTGCTAGGCACGGCTTGTGATGGCTCAATGGCAACAACGGCCATGTTCACATCAGTCCGTGTAGTATGCAATAACACTCTTGGCTTTGCTATGCATGAGGCCGAAACAGGCAAAGCTAAGAACGTAGTTCGTGTCAGCCACAGGTCAGTCTTTGATGATGAGCAGGTTAAAGCGCAACTTGGCTTGGCTGGTACCTCATGGTCATCATTCCTATCACGTGTTAGTCATTGGAGTGATACTCATGTGACACAGGAACAGGCACAACAATTCTGCGACACAATGTCAACCTACGAAACAACCGAAGGTGATGTTGTAATCAGTAAAAAGATCAGCGAAAAGTTAATGGCACTATATAGTGGGCAAGGCCGAGGCAGTGAGCTAAAATCGGCCAAGAATACTGTATGGGGATTGATTAACTCTGTTACAGAGTATATTGACCATCACCGCGGCCGCACAGCCGATGTTAGGATGGACAGAGCTTTGTTTGGGGACGGAATTAGCACTAAGGAAAAAGCCATCACATTGGCTGAATCTTTGATCACCGTCTAAATATAATAGAAAAAAAGGCCCTAGCTCACAACTAGGGCCTTTAAAGACAACTGCAAAGGAAACGATCATGTCAATGGGATTTTCGTCTCATACAACACAACCATTAGAATTATATCATGATTTCTTAAATGCACGAAAATTCGACGATTACGACATTAAAACTTTAGGTTTATCTTTTCTTGATAAGGATGAGACCAAGTCCCTTTTAGGGCACACTCATGAATGGGCGGTCAAAATACCGTACTTTGATATCGATGGCAATGACACCAGTTTTACACGTGTCAGGCTTTTAGTGCCACGCACTAAGATGAAATACAGTCAAGCAAGGGCTAGTGGCAGTCACATTTATTTTCCACCAACAACACAATGGCGGCAGGTTATCTCAAATGTTGGTATACCGATCATTATCACAGAGGGTGAATTCAAAGCTTGGGCAATCACAAAGGCTGTTAAAGCCGAGGGCTCGAACTATGCATGTGTTGGCTTGGCTGGAGTGACTAGTTGGACCGATAAACGTGGCTTGCAATTGCACAAAGACTTGATGCAAATACAATGGCAAAAGAAAACCAATTTCAATGTTACACATAGAAAAGTGCATATCATTTTTGACTATGATGGTGCCAAGGATGATGGTGAGCCAAATGAGCAGGTGGCTTTGGCCGAGACTAAGCTAGCCATTGTGCTACGCGGACTTGGTGCTGAAGTGCATTTGTGCCGTGTCGGCCGCTTTGGTCCTGGTAAAGGCAGTAAGTATGCAATTGATGATCATCTAAACGATGGCAAGGCTTTGTCCGATGTAGTAGCCAGTACGTCGGTTGTGATGAATGGTGTGGACAGCTTGGATGTTAGGCTTCATGAGTTTAGCACTAAGTATGCGCTGTACAATGGCGATGTGATTCGTATTGATGATGGCCATATCATGAGCTTCCAAAAGGCAAAGATAGATAGTGCTCAGCATATCTTTTTGCAGTCTACACAAGTACAGACCAGACCTAATCAACCGCCAAAAGTAGTGACACGTGAATATGTGTTGATGGAAGAGTATAAAAAGTGGCGCAAAAGATGCGATATCAGGAAAGTTGGTGTTTTTCCGCAATACCAAGGTTTAAAGATCACACCAGACGGCTGTTATAACTATTTAGGAAATTGGCTTCATGATCCGATTGAGGGCGATCCAACTGAGTATTTGGAATTTTGTAAGTACTTTTTTAGAGATGAACCGGCTTTTGCTGATTATTGGCATGACTGGGTTGCTAACATAGTCCAGTTTCCGCATAAAAGAAATAACACAACCCCACAGTTTGTGAGTAATGTGGAGGGTATTGGTAAGTCGGCTGTTGCTGAGTTTATAGCCGAAATGCTAGGTCTCGGTGAAAACGGTCCAGCCATCATTATCGGACCGGATGAGCTATTTGGTAATTTCAATGGCATCTTTAAAAATAAGATTCTGATTGTGATCAATGAGCCATCATCGGATCGTGAGGATCACTCAGCACAGCTAAAGAGCATGATCACAGGCAAAGAAATTGCCATCAATAACAAGTATGGCGCTCAATACAATATTGAGAATTTTATGAACTTTATCTTTACGTCAAATAAGCCTTACATCACAAGAATGGGTGACAATGCAAGACGTGAAGCCATCTTTAAGCCTGAAACTTTAACCAATGCCGAGACACACCCTAAAGTTGTAAAGCTGATGCAATGGGCAAGACAGCAAAATGGCTTTGGAATTGTGCTAAATTGGTACTACAACCGAGACATCAGTAACTTTGATCCTGCCAAACCAGCACCAGAAACTAAGTACAAACAAGTTGCTATACAAGCCAGTAAGAGTCCGATCGAAGCCTTTGCAAGTGAACTTGCCGACTGGGTAGTTGAGAATCTTGACGGAATAGCAGCTTTTACACCATCGCATTTGGAGGTACTATGCGAACGTTGGGGCCATGAAGTTAGAGCAAAAGCTCAATATATTCGTAAAGCTTTGTTAAGCCATGGTGAAGTCGAAGCCAATAAAGTCATAAGATTAAATGGAAAATCACATAGATTTACCATCTTCAAAGTTACATCTTCAAAGGCTAAATTATGTAACTTTCAAAAACACGGAGATCTGTCAAAATTGTCAGAAAATACAGATGCTGCGATCAAGAGAGAAATAGAACTATAGTATTAAAAGTTACATCTAAAGTTACATAAAAGTTACATCAAAATGCTAGCCAAGTTGTTGATTTTAAACGATAAATACATAGTTACAATAATTACATATATATTTAAATATTATTTATATATAGATATATACGTCGTCGTATATAGTTTTCTGGTTAGATGTAACTTTAGATGTAACTATTATTACTTTAGTTTACCATATAATACTAAAGTTTCTCTCTTACAACTATTACCGTTTTTCCACACTTTTCTCAAGTTTGATGTACAATCCCACACATGAGCACACAACCTATACCCAAAAAACCAGTTGGGCGGCCATCTAAGTATGATCCGTCGTTTTGCCAAATTGCTATTGACTTAGGCAAAAAAGGTTATAGCCGAGAAGCTATTTCCTCTGAGCTTGGCATTACATGGCAGACTTTAGGCAATTGGGCTGAAGCGAATCCAGATTTTTTCACGGCCTTAGAAGAAGCTAAGAAAGAAGAGATGCTTTTCTTTGAAAAACTTGCTTTAGACCACATGATCGAGAGACCGGGCGGGAACAGAATCAACACAGCGCTGTGGTCAAGGTCGATGGCAGCTCGTTTTCCGCATAAATATCGCGAAAACAATAAGCTTGAAGTTACAGGCAAAAACAACGGGGCTATTCAGGTCGATGTTGTACATGATTTTGCTGAGGAATTGATGAACGAAATTCTTAGTATACGGCAAGATGACAACAACAATCGAGAAGATAGCTAAGCACGTTGATCAACGTCTAAAAGCCGGACCTAGCTTAAATGCGGCTTCACCGGAATGGAAAGCAGCGTTAAAAGCCAGAAACAAATGGCTTACAATCGCAAGTGATCATCAAATACCGCCCAAAGGCGATTGGTGGAGTATCTGGTTACTTTTAGCAGGTCGCGGTGCTGGCAAAACTCGGTGCGCGGCTGAGTGGACTTGGTGGGCAGCTTGGACACAACCAAAGACAAGATGGCTGGTTTCGGCTCCAACGAGCGGTGACGTTCGTGACGTGTGCTTTGAAGGCGATTCAGGTTTGCTAAATGTCATGCCAACTGAGCTCATCGACTTTTACTATAAATCTCTGCATGAGATCAACTTAAAGAATGGCTCAATCATCAAAGGCATTCCTGCATCAGAGCCTGAGCGCTTTCGCGGTCCGCAGTTTCATGGTGGGTGGCTTGATGAGCTTGCAGCTTGGCATTACCTTGATGAATCATGGAACATGCTGCAATTCGGTATGCGTCTTGGTAAGCAGCCTCGGCTTATCTGTACAACAACACCAAAGCCAAAGCCTTTGATTGTTGACTTGGCAAACCGTGATGGCGAAGACGTGTGTTATACAACAGCATCAACGTATGACAACTTAAAGAACTTAGCTCCATCGTTCCAACAGCAGATCTTACAGTATGAAGGCACAACGCTTGGCCGACAAGAGATTCATGCTGAGATTATCGACCCAGAAGAATCAGGCATTGTTAAACGTCAATGGCTAAGACTTTGGCCGGCCGAAAAGCCGTTGCCTCAGTTTCAGTATGTCATACAAAGCTACGACTGTGCTACGTCTGACAAAACAGCCAATGATCCAACTGCTTGCACAGTTTGGGGCGTCTTTAAACCAACCGACAAGCCAATGTCTGTCATGCTGATCGATGCATGGGACGAGCACATGAAATACCCAGACCTTCGGCCTCGTGTGCTTGAAGAGTTCGGTACGATTTACGGTGACAATGACGAATTCGGACAAGGCAAGAAGGTTGACTTAGTTCTGATTGAAGACAAGTCAGCTGGCATTTCACTGATTCAAGACCTGCAAAGAGCCGGATTGCCAATCCGTGCTTATAACCCAGGGAATGCAGACAAAACACAGCGACTGAATATCGTGGCGCCTCTGATTCAAAAAGGCTTGGTGTATATTCCTGAGTCTATGTCGCGTGAAGGAATGGCTCGTGACTGGGCCGAACCGTTGATCAATCAGCTTTGTGCTTTTCCTGAAGTCCGACATGACGACCTTGTAGACTCAACCAGTCAAGCTTTACGATATTTGCGAGATAGTGGTTTCCTTGTCTTGGATTATTTGTATAATGACCCAGATCTTTATGTGGATGATACCAAGCCTAGAAGGGTGAACCCATATGCCTTATGATGAAGACCTAGCTCGTATAAAAGCTGAGATGTTGATGAAAAGTCAACCGTCGTATGATGATGGTGCTAGCTTGTTAGAGCCCGATCCAAACATGATGCAAGTCGGTTTGTTTGGCAAAGGGCCAAAGCCTGTTAAGCCCATGGAACCACCAATCGATGTGCAAAGGCGTTCGATACTTGGTTTGCATGCTCAAGAACAAGCACCAGTTCCGGCAATTAGGCCTCAAGACATTCCTGTTCCAACATCTAATTTTCCTGCGCCTGTTCCAACATCTAATTTTCCTGCGCCTGTTCCACAACAACCGCCCACACCTACACCTGAGCCTACTCAACCAATTAGCCCATTAAATGACTTGGCTAATAAAGCTTTAAACAAGCCGGTGTCTAGACGTGAAGTGCTTAAAAAGACAGGGCAAGCAGCTTTAAACCAAGTATTGCCAACCCCTAAAATTTCTGATGTTGTGCCTGAAATTACGTCACCATTAACTGACGTTGTAAAGCCTATGTTTGAAAAGAACGGTACTATTGACTTACATCTTGGTGATTATATGCATCATGCATTTAGCGATGCTTATGAGCAAGAACCGCATTCAGTGGCTCAAGGAATGTGGTTGTTAGCTCGTGATTATTTAAAAGATCGAATTACACCAGAAAAACTTGATTCAATGGATGAATTGGCAAAGACGCCAAAAGGCAAATACCGTGAGGATTCTTCGGATGATATGTCTGATGAAGATGCGCATGAGTTGTATATTCACATGCAACATCAGTTAACGCATAACTTGAAACCACATGAAATGGTTGATGTGCTAAGCAACTTGCATCAACATGATTATGATAATCGTGAACTATACGATGACATGGCTAACTTTTACCAATACGATCCAAGATCATATCAGCCTAAGTTTGCGGGACTAGGCTTAAAGCCTAAAAGAGGCGATAGATCATTTGAGTTTGAAAGCTTAGTGTCTCCTGAAGAGTTTAGTAATTATCTTGATGAGTCATGGGAACAAGTGGAAAAAGAAAGCAAAGCTAAAAAGGGATCTAAATAATGGCTGAAGTATATGATGCATTAGGCAATCTCACCGGCTATGATGATAGCAATGCGCCAGAATCAAAGCCTTTAGCAGCTCCCGATCTTAAGAGCCCACTTACAGCGGCTGTTTCCAAGATCAAAGATGTAGCAACTAACTACAATCCTTTGATGTTAATGAAGTCGATGCAGGATGTTGCTAAATCGACTGTTGTTAATCCAGCGATCGGCGCACTTGGAATGGCGCAAGGTGTAGTACGTTCAGTGCCTGAAGTATCTACTGACATAGCTAACTACTTTAAGACAGGCCAAGTTAACACAACAGGGCTGGACACTGCTAAATACTTGGCGGATGAATTTGCCAAGATGCACATGGCACCATCACAAACGCCACTTGGTCAGCAATTCGACCAATCATTGTCTAATGCTTACGATACAGCAACACAAACATACAAAATGCCGCATGCTTGGCCAATGTCACCTGTAGGCGGCGTAATTGACAACATGACCGGACTTGAAGAACGTCGACCACTTGTATCGCCAAGTGACGTAAGAGCCACAATCGGTAAAGCGCAAATTGTCGGTCAAGAGCTTAAAGACTTACCACAAGACTTTAGGAATGCACAATCAGGCGTTAAAAGACAAAACATACTTGGCGAAGATACATTAGGTGTTAAGGCACAAAAAACTGCGGACACAATTGGCGATATCATGGCTAAGCGCAAGATGCAAGGCTTGCCGCCTGTTCCAGGAATTCCTGGTGCTTTGCAACCTACGACAAGTTTGTATGCTGTAAGACCTGAAGGTTCACCTGTCGTTTCGTCAACTACAAATAAAGTTCCATTAGAAAAAGGCGGTATTGATAGCGTTATTCGCGATATCATGCCTTATAGCTCAACACCTACAACTGATGAGCTTAATGATTTGTATCAAAGTAAGATACTTGAAGATACTCCGCATGATAGTCAATTTATCGATTTTAGAAATCAAAAAATACAGCAAGAGTTTCCTGACTTAAGCCAATACGATGCGAATCGTGCGTTTATCTTAAAGTATCCGCATAATGAGCATGATCAAAAACGAGCTGAGCATTTAAATGAATATGCCATTAAGCATGGTTTGCCAACACTTGATCAGTTTAAAAACAATTACGATACTGCTGTAAAAGCATTGCAAGGTCCATTTAAGAACTACATCATGAAGTATGTGGGCACTGAAAAAGATCCTTTGCTTACTCAAGCAGGCAAAGGCATTACAATGCTGACTCGTGATAACATTGTAAACTCTACTGTTCCAAATGGTAGTATAGAAAAAAGCAGACGAGCATTTAATCCTGATATGCCGTTCGGCACAGTTCAGCCTAAGCTAGATGCTAAACAAACTGAACTTAGGGATTTGCATAAACAGCTAGATGATCTACAAACTCAAAGTACAGCATTGGATCGTCAAGCACAAGAGCAAGGCGTTACTGCTATTTCGCTTCCAGGTAAAAAAGACTTACTTAAGCAAATCAAAAAGCTTGAGTCACAAATACAATCAAAACATGGCGACATTGACAACTTAAAGCTTGCTCATGATTATGAGAACATCGCTGATTCTAGTTTGACAATGAAAACAGCACAAAAGATGTGGGATGAAATACCTGCTTATGAAAAGCAGTTTTACCCACAGCTTAAAAATATAGTTGACAATACGCCAAATTCACCTGTTTATGACATAAATCCGACTAGCTTATACTCACTTGGATTATCGGCTGTCGGTAAAGGCTTGTTTGATAATATCTTAACGGGTAAGATGAGTGCAAATGAACTTGCAAGAACCCCAATCGATAAGTTTGTGGTTGATCAAACAAAAGATCGAATTGCTCAAGAACTGGCTGAAAAGAAAGCATCAACAAAGCGTAAGATAGCCGTCGAAGATCGTCTTAAGAAAGACTTAAATGCAATCCCTGATTCTCAGCGGTTTGGCAATGTCAAGCTTCTTACTCTTGATCAAAGCACAAACCCTGACGATGTGCTTCATCATTTGTCAATGGAAACTGAGATCAATGATTTTTGTGCGGCTAAAGGGCTTGATAGCTGCAACTATAAGCATTTGTGGACAGGCGATACACGACGTTACACACCGATTCTTGATGTAGCCACAGGTAAGCGGTTTCCAACAACACAAAATGCACCTATGACATCTTATATTCGGGATGTGATTGATGGGCATTCTAAGCAATTGATCATGAGGGATGCCGAGACTGGTTGGCCTGTTGGAAACATTGAGCTTAAAAATAAATCAGACTCACCAGGAGGTCCTACATATGTTGTTGGTTTTGCTACACAATATCGAAATGCGCAAATTGATCCAAAATATCGAGCCGCTTTTAGAGATGTTTTAAATGCGCACTCAAATGAGATTCGGTCTTTGGGCGATGATAGTAAGTCTGGTGTTTATGATACAGCAAGAACACCAGTAAGGTCATTAGCAATTAGAGCTGGCATGAAGACGGAAGACTTCCAAAGAGCAGTTGCAGCTCACCCACTGTCACGCTTTGTGCTAGATTCAGACTTAATTGCGCTAAAGAATAAAGAAATACCTGCGCCTACAAATGCAAGACAAGCGGATTCTATTAACTATTTACGAGCACAACAGCAAAGCTTAAGTCAGCAAATAGTCGAGCTTGATAGAGATGATCCTGATTATGCCACACATCATGCTGATTTATATCATCAACTACATGATATAGACTTAAGAATCAATCGTATGATTGATACGGCAGCGGCGCAAGACTTAACAGGCTTAAGCCCTAATGCTCAAGCTATTCGTCTTAATGGTCCAACTGAGCCTATTCCAGATATTTTGGCGAGTGCATCGAATAATCGAGTCAGACAAGCATATATAACTTATTTACGAGATCTAGGTGAGTGGGGTCTTGATAGTGAAGAGCTTGAGAATAATTTGTTAGGCGCAGGTAGTCATGTTGATCCTGATTATATGGAACCCCAAGAAATGGGTGTTCGAACAGATGATGAGCTTAATGAAGTTGCTGATATGCTTGGTCGACATGGCGATGCTTTTAGCGAGCATATTCATCATCTTAATGCACCACCAGCTCAACCTCCTTCATTTACGCCTGAGCAAGTTGATCAATTAGCTCGTGAGCTAATTAACGTTGAGCGTACAGATCAAGACCATAATATTCAAGGATTGCAAACAACTAGGTTTCTGTTGGCTAATGGGCAATATGATCACCCCACATTTCGTCAATTGCCTCCTGGGCTTCGTGAACAAGCTGAAGAGCAAGTACATCGTCGGTTTGTTGAATTATCAAACAACTTAGTCCGCCAAAGAGCAATGAGGCCGATCCCTTCTATTTATGACATGACCGACTCACCGCGAGTTAGAAGTGTTTATCGAAGCACGGTTGACGAAATAAGCCCTGATGATGATCTTGAGAGCATGCGTGAGCATCTTCAAGTTGTGTTACATGTACTAGACGATCCAGATCTAAATAATGATCTTTTAAATGACTTACATGCTAATGATCAGCAATCTGAAAGAGCCGTTGCATTAAGAGAAATGCTTGAAGCACACGTTGATGCTCTTAGCACGGCAATCAATATGAATGAAGAGCATGCACCTGAAGCTGGAAATGAACCAGCTAATGAAACACCGCGTGAAGCTTTCTATCGTCAACTTGGCGATCTTGTTAATAGTAGTATTTCTAGGCTTGAAAATCTTGGCACACCCGAAGGCAATTTAGGCGCTGATATTATTAGAAATGTGCTTATGCAAGCGGCAACACAGCATGATACGTTTGCAAATCCTGTTCGAACTGCCACGCTGGTTAGAGATGCAGCCTCAATTCAAGAATCTCAGACTGTAAGAGCAGCTCTATATGATCTTGCAAACAACATTATGTTCTTGCATACAGGCAATGAGGGTCAAGCTGTAGAGCCTTATCGTGAGCCTACAGCACTACAACAGACTATGCAAAGATTGCAAGCCCAAACTACTCCACATTTACGCGATGCAATGGGTCATAGACAGGCTGATGAAGTTGATCAGACAGCTAATAATATTTTTGGTCGCTTTGACCATAATGAAGTTGCTGACATCATACATTCACTTCGTAATGGGGATGAAGTGCCTGGTAATGAGCTTTATCAAGATTTTTCGATGCGTCAACGGGAGTTGCTAGCTCGTGAATTACAACGCAGACTTCCTGTGCCTGAAGATGAATTTAACTTTGAGCCTGATAACATGCATGGCGCTAATCAGCAATTGCCACAAGCTACACAAGAACATCGAGAAATCCGTCAAGTGATCAATGACACACTTGAGCGCTGGGATGATATGTCACAAATGTACAATCAGATGTTAGATGATGGCATTACGGCAGGAACCCCTATTCCAGAAATAATTGAATCATTGCAAGACCATATTGCAGGACTAATCACTGATATCCAAGTAATTCCTGGGAATATGGGATTTGACCTAGAAGAACAAGAAAGAGCTATTTCAGATTTAGAAGACTTACATAGTCATTTGAATAGAATAAGCGGTATGGATCATTGATCCATATAATGAACCTGATTAACAAACACAAAGGTAAACCATGGCTACAGAAATGCCTATCCCTCAAGACTTCAATCGATTTATCGGCCCTGAGCAAGAGCCGTCGATTGATGAAGATGAATCCATTATGGAGATCATTGAGGAGATTCCTGATGTTGAGGAATTGCCTGACGGATCTGCCATTGTGCGAATGGATGACCTTAAAGGCCCTGAAGAGTCGCCTGACTTCTATGAAAATCTTGCCGAATCTCTTGACATCATAGAGCTTAACTCTATTGCTCTAAAGTATCTGGACTTGATTGAGAAAGATAAAGAAGCTCGTGAAGATCGTGATAAGCAATATGAAGACGGTATTCGTCGTACTGGATTAGGGCATGATGCCCCAGGTGGTGCACAGTTCATGGGTGCATCTAAAGTTGTGCACCCTGTTATGGCTGAGGCTTGTGTGGACTTTGCGGCAAGAGCTATTAAAGAACTCTTTCCACCAGATGGTCCTGTCAAGACTAAGATTATCGGCGAAGTTGATGATGCCAAGACAGCTAGAGCTGAGCGTAAACGCGACTACATGAACTGGCAGTTGACCGAGCAAATTGAAGAGTATCGTGATGAGCAAGAACAGATGCTCACACAACTGCCTCTTGGTGGCAGCCAATACTTAAAGCTGTGGTGGGATGACCAAAAGAAACGACCATGCGCTGAGTTTGTGCCTATTGATAACATTTATTTGCCGTTTGCTGCAGGTAATTTCTATACAGCATCACGCGTTACTGAAGTCCAAGACATCACACAAGAGATGTATGAGATTCGTGTCAATACAGGTTTGTATCGTGACTTGGATGTGTATAGGTTACCACAAGAGCCTGATGAGTCTAAAGCACAAAAAGCTAACAACAAAATTGAGGGTAAGACACCACAAAGCATTAATGTTGACGGTGTAAGACGTGTATTTCACATTCGTACTTGGTTAGAGTTAGAGGATGATAGCTACTCAAAGAGTGAAAGAGCCCCTTACATACTAATGATTGATGAAAATGAGCGTTCGGTTGTTGGTTTATATCGTAACTGGGAGGACGGCGATGAAACAATGTCTAACTTGGATTGGCTGGTTGAGTTCAAGTTTATCCCTTGGAGGGGAGCATATGCGATTGGTCTCCCTCATCTCATTGGCGGATTGTCCGCAGCCCTTACCGGAGCATTACGTGCACTACTAGACTCAGCGCACATTGTGACTGCCCCTACAATGCTAAAGCTAAAAGGCGGCAAGATATCTGGGCAAACTACAGTCATTGAGCCTACACAAGTAGCCGAAATTGAAGGGGCCCCTGGTGTTGATGACATTCGTAAGATTGCCATGCAAGTGCCTTTCCCACAACCTTCGCCTGTTTTGTTCCAACTTTTAGGCTGGTTAACTGATGCAGCCAAGGGTGTAGTGACTACAAGTGAGGAAAAGATTGCTGATGCTAGCAATAACATGCCTGTTGGTACAGCTCAAGCACTGATTGAGCAAGGAGCCGCAGTTTTTAGTTCAATTCACTCAAGATTGCATGACAGCCAAAAGAGAATCTTAAAAATCTTAGCTAGATTGAACAGGTGGTACCTAGATGAGCAAAGAAAAGGTGAAATTGTTAGAGATCTCGAAATTTCGGTCGATGATTTTGAGTCCAATACGGACATTGTACCGGTTTCTGATCCTCATATCTTTGCGGAAAGCCAGAGATATGCGCAGATTCAAACGCTTGCGGCAAGAGCGCAAGCAAACCCCGATCTCTACAACAGACTTGAGGTAGAGAAACGGATTCTGAAGCAAATTAAGCTCCCAGATGTCAATGCAGTGCTTCCTGACCCTGAAGAAGTGAAAGATATGAACCCTGCATTGGAAAATGTGTCCATGACACTAGGAAAACCAGCCGGCGCATATCCGCATCAGGATCATATGGCACATTTGCAGACACATTTGGCCTATGCAATGAACCCAGTATTTGGATCTAACCCAATTATTGCCCCGAAATTCATCCCTGCAGTATTAGAGCACATAAAGCAACATATTACCTTATGGTATTTAAATCAGATTGACACGTATGCATCTGTGGCCCTTCGTGAACCTTTTAACGCATTAAAAGTCCAACCGATGATGAAAGAAGCTCAGCAGTTGTTGGCTGTAAGTGCGCAGCATGTCAATAAGGATACAGAAGAGCAATTTGCTCAACTGCAGCCCCAGATTGCACAACTCGTGAAGATGATGCAACAATTGCAGCAATCACAACAACCGACTGACCCATCTGTTCAAGCTCTGGTCCAAACTTCTATGGCTGAAACACAACGGAAAGCGGCTCGTGATAAAGCTGAGATTCAATTGAAGGCTCAGGACATGCAAACCATTGCACAAGAGAAGCAATCTAGATTACAGTCCGACGTAGTGATGAACACAGAGAATAACTTGACTGCCGAGAGAATTAAGTCCGCAGAGCTAACCAGAGATGCGGCACAATTGCAACATGAGCAACTGCAAACTGTCCTCGATGCTCAAAACCAACTCCAAACAAACTTAGGGGGAAATCCAAATGTCTGAAGCAATTAACATGCATAAACGGATCGCTATGGGTGGTGAATCCGAAGCTAACCACTTGAAAAAAGGCGGTATTGCTAAGAAGCACCACTATGCCAAAGGTGGTTCAGTAAATAATGGGGCAATCCCAGAATCTAAAGTTGCAAACCTACCTGCTAAAGCCAATACACCGATTATTGGAAAGCCTACAGGTAAGATTGCCACTATGAAAAAAGGTGGTCATGCTAAAGGTGGTATGACAGTCATTATTGCACCTATGAAGAAGTCATCTGGTCGGGGCCGTTAATGCGGATTTCTGATCTCATCGGACGGATAAAGCAAAAGCAAGTCGAGATTGCTGACTCCCTTGTACAAGGGTATGCCATCAATTTCGAAACTTACCAGCGCCTAGTCGGTCAACACCAAGGTTTGGATGAAGCCTTGAATTTAATCAACCAACTCATAGAAGAGGAAAACCAAGATGTCGAATGATATCGAACAGACGCTTGAAGAAGCGTTTCCAAATGTAGATCCGTTAATGGCACCTTATGGTGGCAGAGTGCTTGTACAGCTTAGATCTGTAAAGGATAAAGTAACTGCTTCAGGCATTGTGCTTCCCGAAGAAACCAAAGAAACCGAAAAGTGGAACACCATGATCGGTAAAGTCATTGCTATTGGGCCTTTGGCTTTTAGAAAGCGTGACACAATGGAGCCATGGCCAGAAGGTGCATGGGCTCAGGTAGGCGAATACGTTCGTGTGCCTAAGTGGGGTGGTGATAGATGGGAAATTGATTTTACAGATGCAAAAGGCCTTAATGGTAAGTGCTTGTTTACTTTCTTTAATGATCATGAACTCATTGGTAAAGTCACTGGTGACCCTCGTGATATTAAAGCGTTTATCTAAGTTTTGAAAGGAAACTTTATGAATAGCACTGAAAAGTTAGAACTGCAAGTGGAAGAGAATCAAGATGGTAGTGCATCGGTTCAAGTAACCACTGCAGATGAATCACTGCAAACAAAGAATGATGAGCTTATTAACATTATAGAAGAAGCTGCTTCTAGTAATGATAATGACGATCAAAATGATAGTGGTAATGACCCTGATAGGGAAGCCATTAGACAAGCTAGGCGTGAAGAGCGTCAGCTTAAGAAACAACTTCATCGCGAAAAAGCAAAAGAATCAAATCATTTAATTTCAGCACTTAAAAAGCAAAATCAACAGCTTGCTGAGCGTGTTGCAATTATGGAGAAAAAGACTTCTGGCGCTGAGCTTGCAAGAGTTGACAAAGCAATTGAGGACGCAGCTGTTCAGGTTGAGTATGCCAAGCTTCAAATGAAAGAGGCGGTTACTCACTCTAATGGTGAGGCTCTTACAAGAGCTCAGCAGGACTGGTATGACGCACAGCGAAAGCTTGAGTCATTAAAGAACATGCGTGAAACTTCTGCTCGTCAAACGACAGGACAGACCCCTAATATTCAATCAGACCCTGATGTTAAACGGATGGCCTCTGACTGGGTAGAAAGAAACCCATGGTATGACCCAGAGGGTAAGGATCTGGACTCCGAAATTGCCCAAAAGATTGACAAACGCCTTACTGAGGAAGGGTTTGACCCACGGTCTGAGGACTATTGGGAAGAATTAGACGATAGAGTTGCAAAATATTTACCACATCGCGCTGATCGTGGTTATAATCCGCCAAACGTCAAAAGTCAGAGGCCTCGATCCATGGTGACAAGTTCTGGTAGAGATTCAATCGCTAGTACTAAATCTAACGAGTTTAGACTTAGTCCACAGCGTGTTGCTGCCATGAAAGAAGCAGGTTTATGGGATAACCCATCTGCTCGTCAAAAAGCAATTGCGAATTATGCCAAATGGGATCGTGAAAATAAACAAAGGAGCCAATGATGGATGACAGATTAAAGAAAAATGTTAGAGCAGGCCGTGAGGATAGAGCCACGGAAGACAAAATGCGTCAACCTGCAGAAGATAGTTTAGTTTCATCTCAGGAGCGTCGTAGAACGTTCCGCTCGGAATGGCAACCTGAAGCACTTCCGAATCCACCCGAAATACCGGGTTTTCACTTATGTTGGCTATCTACAACCAACCAATACGATCCTATCCATAAGCGCATGAGACTTGGATATACACCTGTAAAAGCTTCTGAAATAGAAGGCTTTGATGCATACAGAGTGAAGTCCGGGGAACTAGAAGGCTTTGTAGCTTGTAACGAAATGGTCTTGTATAAACTTCCCGAAGATGTTTATCAAGAAATGATGTTGGAAATGCATCACTACGCTCCTCAAGACGAGCAAGAAAAGATTCGTGTTCAACAAGAAATGCTACAAGAACAAGCTCGCGATGCGAAAGGACGCCCATTGGTTACGATTGAAGGTAACGGCATGAATTTTGATCAAACCATTAAGACGCCTGTCTTCGTATAGGCAAGGAGCACACTATGTCAGCAGTATCAGCTCCGTTTGGTTTGCGCCCCGCATATTTTCCCACAGGGTTGGAACGTGCTCAGGCGCTTGCAAACGGTATCGCTTCGGGCTATAGCTCGAACATTCTCAAAGGTCAGCCTATTATCTATGGTCAAAGTGGCGCAAGCGCCAACGGCACTATTGTGGTAGCAACTGCACCTTCCGCCGGCGCATCTGCCGCCTCTTATCCCGTTACTGGTTCATTCCAAGGGGTTGAGTGGACGGATACTACAGGTCGTCGCCGTGTTTCAAACTACTGGCCCGCAAGTACAACTTACGTCACCGGTTCATGCATTGCTTATTTCTATAACGACCTCAATATCGTTTATGAAATCCAAGCTGATGGAAGTATGCCACAGACATCTATTGGTAATGAGTACAATTTTACTGTTGCCAATATTGCTGCTGGTTCTACAACCACTGGTTTGTCACAAGCAACTTTGAATACAACTGCCGTTGGTAATGGTGTTCAAGGACAAATGCGCGTTGTTGATCTGGCTGCTTATCCAGACAATAACTGGGGGGATGCTTACACTATCGTTCGTGTCCAATTAGCAATCACGCAATTCTACGGTGCTTACACCGCAGTTGCTTAATAAGGAGGACTGAACTATGGCAGCCCCAATGCGAAGTACGGACTTTAGATCGATTGTTGAACCGATCCTTAATGAGTCCTTTGACGGTGTATATGATCAACGTGCCGATGAATGGTCCACGGTTTTCCGTGAACAAGCCGGTATTCCTCGTAACTACCATGAAGAACCCGTCCTGTACGGTTTCGGTGCAGCTCCTCAGCTCCCTGATGGCTCACCCGTTACCTATCAACAAGGCGGCGTGTTGTTCTTGCAACGTTACGTCTATCAAGTCTTCGGTCTTGCTTTTGCATTGACCAAAGTATTGGTGGAAGACGGTGACCACGTTCGTATTGGTCAAATTTATGCTAAGCACTTGGCACAATCATTGGTGGAAACTAAAGAATTGTTGTGTGCTAACATCCTAAACAGAGCTTTTAATAGCTCTTATGTGGGTGGTGACGGCGTATCTTTGATTAACACAGCACACCCCATTGCAGTTGGTTCATTTAGTAACCAGTTGGCAACAGCCGCTGCACTTAGCCAGACATCACTTGAGCAAATGTTGATTCAGATTCGTCAAGCCGTTGACAACAACGGTAAGAAAATCCGTCTCCAACCTTTGAAGCTTGTTGTTGCTCCTGGTAACGTGTTCCAAGCTGAAGTGTTGCTGAAGTCAGTGTTGCGCACTGGTACAGCCAATAACGACATCAACCCAATTAAATCAATTGGTTTGTTGCCCGAAGGCGCTACCGTGATCAGCCGTTTGACTTCATCTACTAACTGGTGGGTACAAACCGACGCACCAGAAGGTATGAAGCTCATGATGCGTCGTGCATTGGAGAAGACCATGGAAGGTGATTTTGAAACTGACTCAATGCGCTATAAAGCCACTGAGCGTTACATCCCTAACTGGACTGACCCACGCGCTATGTACGGTACACCTGGAGCCTAATTTCCGGAGGCTTTACGGGGGAGCCTTAATCCCCCGTTTTAACTTGTCATACTTTTCATGGAGCAGACAAAATGCCACAATTTTCAGATGACCTCTTCCTAGGGTCTGCACAATCATATGTTGGTACAAATTCCAACAGTGCACTAGGAAATCCTTCCCCTATGTCATTAGGTTTCGGTCCTATGGGTCGTGTTTACCTTTATGACACCACACCTGCTGCTGCTACAACTGCTGCTGTGTTAGCTGCTAAAACACCTACACAAGCAACTACTTATAGCGGTACAGCACTTGCCTATGGTACAGGTGGCACAACTCAAGTATTGCGCACTGACGGAACTACCGTTACGCAGCTTGACTACCCTCGTGCTTTGTCAGTCACTACTGGAACTGGTACACCAACTAATTCACAAGTGACAATCACTGGCTATGACTATTATGGTCAGCCTATGACTGAAATTATTCAGACAGGTACAGTTCAGTCCACAACCACTAAAGGCCGTAAAGCTTTCTTCCAAGTGTACTCAGTTGCTTTCTCAGCAGCTACAGCAGTTGCTGTTTCAGTTGACACAACAACTACACTTGGTTTGCCTTGCCGTATTAGTGATGAAGCCTACGTTGTTGATACTGGATTCACTGGTTCAGTTGACGTTGATGTCGGTACATTGGCTTATGGCTACTACAGCAATACGACAAGCTACAACACTCAGTCGATCACAAACTTTACGGCCGCTACGCCCGGTGTCATCACAGTGGGCTATGCTCCTCCCAGTGGTACTTTGGTCCAATTGACAGGCTCTTTGGGTACTTTGACAGGTGTTTCTTTGAACACAACTTACTGGTGGACATATGTTTCATCAACAACAGGTAAGCTGTCAACAACTCAAGCCAACTATCTTGCAGGAACTTATGTTGCCACAAGTGGTACAACCATCACTTCAGGCATGAACTTAGTTCCCCAGTTTGTATCTAGCTCAGTAACGCCTGATGTTCGTGGAACTTACATTCCTGCAGGTACATTGAATGGATACAATAAGCTTGTTATAACCTTAGGTTTGACAGCAATTCAGGTTGGTCCTAACGCCACAGCAACAGGTTTGCTCGGCATCACCCAAGCTTAAAGGAGCTTAAAAATGGCAAAATCCTCATTTGGCCGCGAGCCTAAAGAAATGACCACTGAATCTTCAGCTGATGAAGTGGGTGATGGTATGAAACGTGGCGGACATGCTAAGCATAAAAAACATATGGCAATGGGTGGTGCACCTATGATGCCTGCTTCAATGACAAGACGTGCACCAATAATGGCAGCAAGACCTACAATGGCAGCAAGACCGCCTGCAATGCTTATGCGTAAACATGGCGGTAAAGCTCATCATGCCGAAGGTGGCATGGAGCATAAAGCCGAAATGAAAGAAATGCATAAGATTGAGAAAGAACTTAAGCACCATGAAAAGATGAAAGATTCTGAACATGGTGGTAAAGCTCATGCTAAGCACGGTGGTCATATGAAACATATGATGAAAGGTGGCATGCAGCGTGGAGTTCCCGGTGGTTTGCTAGGTGGTATTGAGGATAAAGGCCCTACAAAACCAGCCGGTACAGGCGGTGTACGTGCCCCTGGCTATAAGCATGGCGGTCATACTAAGAAACATCATGCCGAAGGCGGTTTAGCTGCTAAAGGTGATGCATTCATGACTAAAGGCACATTAAAGCCTAAAATTGATGTGCAAGACAAAATGCATGAAGCTAAGCAAGTCAAGTCATTGCACACAAAGACAAGTGGTGTAGAAGGCAAAGGCTATAAGCACGGTGGTGTAACCAAGAAGCATCATTATGCCAAAGGCGGTACTGTGTCACAAAGTGTTGCAGATAAATACCTGAATGACATGCATGATGGTGAAAAGATGCCTACCAAAAAGGGCCATACAGGGGAAGTTAAACAAGTCCCAGGTGGTTACAAGCATGGTGGTAAAGTTCATCATGGGCATGCTGCACATCACACTACTCATGGTCATCATGATGAAGGCCATACACATATGCATAAGCATGCATCAAAACATGCACATGGTGGTCATGAAAAAATGGAAGGCCATCCAATGAAGCATGGCGGACATGTGATGACATCTAAGATGTCAACGCACAAAAAAGCCGGTGGTAAGTGCAACTATTAAGAGGTGGGGCTTCGGCCCCTCTCTTTTATTGAGGATCAGTCATGAGTAATAACATTGTTGCGTCAGTCACTAGAAATGGTGCATATGAGCCGTTTGACTTACAAGTTTCACGAGGTCAGATCTATGGTCACAATACAATAAGTATTTTTGGCTATCAGTCAGCTGTCGGTAACACAAAAATACCTGTATGGGAGAATGCTACTACATACACGTACATTACTAGCGCATCAACGTTAACATTAGCAAGTTCGTCAGCATCAGATGATACTTCTGCTAAAATTTTGATTAGTGGGTTAGATGCTAATTACAACCAAATTTCTGAAACACTTGCAATGAATGGTGTTACAGGTGTCACAACAGTGAACAGTTATTTCCGTGTAAACAGTTTGCTAATGGTTTCTCCAGGTACTGGACAAACAACAAATGTTGGGACAATTACTTTAAAACAATCATCCAACATTGTTGCTCAAATCAATCCTGGTATCAGCAAAACACAAAGCACAATTTTTACTGTGCCTGCCGGATATTCGTTTTATCTTGACTTGGCTGAAGTCAACACTTCTAATAGCTACACATCTGCAAACATTGTTACTTATTCCGTCCAGGCAATAAATAACAATACAGGCGTAAAACTTCAAGTTTTACAACAGCCATTTGTATCTATTTACACAGCAAATCGTTCAAGCGATCCATTTATCTACACTGAAAAGACTGACATTCAATGGCAGTTAGTGACTAGCACTTCTACAACAATAGCTGCAGGCTTGATTATCACAGGTAAACTAGTTCAGAACAATAATAACGTTACTGGAACAGGAACATAATCATGCCACTTATTAAAAGTAAATCCAAAGAAGCTTTTAGTAAAAATGTGTCCGCTGAAGTTAAAGCCGGCAAACCAGTTAAGCAAGCCGTTGCAATTGCATATGCTACCAAGCGGTCTGTGGGCAAGAAAGCTGGCGGACTATGGGATAACATCCATGCTAAGCAAGAACGAATCAAGCATGGGTCAGGCGAGCATATGCGTAAACCTGGCAGCAAGGGTGCCCCTACAGACTATGACTTAAAGCATTCACAAAGTAAGAAACACGGCGGTAAAGCAAAGAAACACGACATTAAGGGATGGTAAATGACAATAAAGACGAATGTCAAACTATCTATTAAACGTGGTGAGAAACTGCCTACAAGTCATGGTGCAGGTCTTACACAAAAAGGTCGTGACAAAGTCAACAGAGAAACTGGAAGTCATCTTAAAGCCCCACAAGAAAAAGGCTCACGTCATGATAGCTTTTGTGCTAGAATGAGCGGCATGGCAGGACCTATGAAAGATGAAAAAGGTAGACCCACTCGTAAAGCAGCATCTTTGAAAAGATGGCATTGTGCAACAGGTGGAAAAGCCAAGAAATATGACATCAAAGGATGGTAAATGTCTACAAGTGGTACTGTTTCTCAGACAGTCATATCAGTTCAACAGCTAATTGACCACGGAGCACGTAGAGCCGGTAAATTAGCTGAAGAGTTGACAGATGAACAAGTGGCTGCCTCTAAGGATAGTCTGTACTATGTTCTGTCACATCTAGCGAACCGCGGAATTCAATATTGGTGTATTGAAAAGCTTGTTTTAGGCATGGTGCCTGATCACTACATTTACTATCTTGATTCAGGTGTTGTAGATGTTCTAAATGCCAACTATCGGACACTTACAACCAACACAACAGGTGCTTATGCCACTACAGGTAATGCTGCTAATGCATTTGATGGTCAATATACTAATATTTGTCAATGTACAAATAATACTAGTGCTATCGGCATCAATTTAGGTACAGGAAATGGGATCTATATTGGTACAGTGGGTATTTTACCGGCTGTAACTGGTTCTGTGACTATTCAGATACAATACTCAACAAATGGCACGACGTGGACTACAGCATATAGCCCTGGAGCCGTTAATTGGGTATCAGGCACATGGCTTTATTATGATCTGGACCCATCTGCAACCACGCAGTATTGGAGAATCATTCAAACAGCCGGTATTAATATGGGAGTATATCAAGTTGTGTTCGGATCCAACTTGACAGAAATTCCGATGGCAAGAATGAACAGAGATGACTATGTCAACTTGCCAAATAAGAATTTTACAAACAACTACCCATTGCAATACTGGTTTGACAGGACAATCCCTCAGCCATCAATGTACTTGTGGCCTGCGCCTCAAATTTATAGCCCACAGATTGTAGCATGGTGTCATAGATACATCCAAGATGTTGGATCATTGCAAGGGCAATTAGAAATTCCGCAAAGATGGTATTTAGCCATTCAGAATCTACTTGCATATGAGATGTCACTTGAACTTCCTGCGGTTGACCCAACAAGAATTCAGCTCTTGAAAGCCGAGTCAAATGAGACTTGGCTACAAGCCGAGCAAGAAGAGCGAGATAAATCACCGATTTATTTTGCCCCTAACATTTCACCCTACACAAGATGAGCAGATGGCTTGACACTCGTGGCAATACAGTTCTATCTATTGCTATCTGTGATCGCTGCAAGATGAAGCGTGCTTATGATGATATAGGGAATGACAGAAATATCCCAGGGTTACGTGTTTGTAATTTTGGATGCAATGATGAGAGAGATCCTTATAGATTGCCAGCAAGGCAGCCTGAAAAGATTTCCATTAGATTTCCTAGGCCTGATGCAGATTTAACACAAGGCGGCCCAGGAATACCATATAATGGCTTGGTTAATGAATAGAGGTTGAGATGTCACAATCAGGTTATACCCCAATTCAACTTTACTACAGTACGGTATCAACGCGTATTCCTTCTGCCGGTAATTTGGCATTAGGCGAATTGGCACTTAATACTACTGATGGTGTTCTTTATTTTAAGACCACTGGTGGTACAGTCACAGCAATTGCAAATTCATCAGTTGCAACTGGTAATTTACCAGGTGGTTCTGCTGGTACCATCGTCTACCAAAGCGCCACAGGCGTAACTGCTTATTTGGCACTTGGTTCAACAAACTCTTTGTTGTATTCAAATGGAACTGGCCCTGCATACGCATCAATTGGCACCGCTGGTTCGATTGTTTATTCAACTGGAACTGCACCTACATCTTTGGCTTTAGGTGCCGCAAACACGGTTTTAATCTCTAATGGCTCTACTCCTCAGTATGTAAGTCAGTCGAGCTTGTCTGTTGGTACAGCGGCCACAGCAGGATTTGCCACAAGCGCAGGTAGTGCATCAACTGCGACTACTGCAACAAGTGCAACAAATATTGCAAACGGGACGGCAAATCAAGTTGTTTATCAATCTGGTTCAGGTGCAACATCTTTTATCACTGCTCCCACTGGGGCACAGACAGGATTCGTTTTAGGTTGGAATGGAACTACATTTGCTTGGGTGTCTGCTCCTGCGGCAACAACAACTGCAAACATTTCAGGTGGTGCTCAATATCAAATTCCATTTCAAAGCGCAACAAGCACAACAGCATTCAATGCTAATTTAACATTCAATTCAAGCACAAACACATTTACCACAACAAATGTTACTGCTACGTCTGCATTGAGTGGAAACACAGTAGCATCAACAACAACAATCACTGCTGGATCCACAATAACTGCCACTGGCGGTATAACTGGTTCAACAATTACAGCCAATAGTTCAATCTCTACTTCTGCAACGACAGGTGCGTTCAATTATGGAACATTGAGCTATTCAGATGTAAACATTTTTGCATCGCATCAGACATCTGTTAATAGTTATGCACAAAAAATAATGCAGAACACTAATAGTGGTTCTTCTGCATCTGTAGACTTTGTAGTTTCAAATGACCAAGGTACTGCAACAACATTCTATGGTGACTTTGGAATGAACTCCTCCACATATAGTGGAGTGGGTAGCTTTCAACAGCCAAATGTAGTTTATCTGTACTCAATTAGTAGTGATTTGGTGGTTGGTACTCAAGGCAATAATTATTTGCGATTGGTAACCAATAACAATTCGGCAGACACAATTACTTTAAGCCCAACAAATGCTGTTGCATTTAATGGATCTTATGGCACATCAGGCAATATTTTAGTTACACAAGGAACTGCATCAGCACCATTGTGGACAGCACCATCAACAATTACAGTTGGAACTGCAACAAACTTGGCTGGAGGTATTGCAAGTCAAATACCTTATCAGACAGCCGCAGGGACAACATCGTTTATTTCAAATGGTACAGTAGGTCAAGTATTGGTAAGTAATGGAACATCTGCTCCTACATTCCAAACATTGGCAATTGCTGATAATTCACTTCTTTGGTATTTCATGGGTTAAAGGATAAATCATGGCACAAACACCTAAATCAGTATCTGCTAATTTAACATATAGTAAAAGTACAATTTACACTGTACCTTCAGCAACAAATACAGTTGTTAAAAGCATCATTTTTGTTTCACCAGTAACAACAACTGTAGGCGTTTATTTATATAAAACAACTGGAGGTGTTACATATCCAGTTAATTATATGACTGCGCCTTTTACTCAAGGTTCAGGGGGATCACCTAGTTATGGAATCAATTTACTCCCAGCACCAATTACATTAAACACGGGTGATTCTTTATCGGCAAATACTAATTTTGAAGTTATGCCTATGCTTGACGTTATTCAAAACTTAACTTGGAACACTAATTCAATTGGTTGGAAAGTTAACAAATATTCAAATGGAATTTGGTTGTGTGTTGGAAATTCAAGTTCTTCATCTTATGAAGGATCAAATATAATTTTGGTTACAAGCACAGATGGTAAAACATGGACTCAAGTATCTTTTGTAAATGATTTTTATCCGTTTGATGCAGTTTACGGTACTTCAAATACTTGGATTTTAACGGGTCAAACAACTCCTAGTGGAGGTACAGCTGGAACTTATTATTACTCAACCAATAATGGTTCTACGTGGACTTCTGCCGTAATTTCGGGTGCATTATCAAACACAGCTCAATGTTGGTATTTAAATGGGTATTATTTTATAGCCACTTCACTAGGCCAGTTATATTATTCAAGTAATGCAACAACTTGGACAGATACAGGGTTATACACATATCAACCAAATTTAACTATTTCTTCAATGTCATATTTAAATAGTAAATATGTCGTTGCAACTGTAAATGGAGGTCAGTTTACAACGACTAATTTATCTACATGGGTGTCACCTTATTTTGTTCCAACAACGGGTACTTTTAATGCTGTTTTAAATGGAGTTGTTTACCACACAAGTGCGGGGAAATTCTTTGCTTGTACAAATGATTCTTCAGGAAATGGAGCAATAACAAGTTCAACAGATGGAATTACATGGACTATTGTAAACACGGGTTATACACAAATAATTCCAGATTTAGGAAATCCAGCAACTATCCAAAATTCAGGGGGAAGTAATAATTATTTACTGGCTTGTGATGGTAATAATTCTGCTATTTATTCAACCAATGGCGGTACAAGTTGGACTCAAGCAACGCTTAACGGAAGTTTACCTACTGGTTCTGCCCCTTATTCATTAGGCAATGGTAATTTCTTTTTCTCTAATTTCGGTAATCAATTTTGGATAACACCAAATCCTTGGTCTACTCCTGGAACGTCTTATACTTTCTCAACTTCAGGTTTTTACTTCGCTGATAATACTCAAATAGCTATTGCTAGCAATGGAACAGCATTTGTAATGTGGTATTTAAATGGTGCATCACCTCAAACATGGAGCAAAATTTATAATACAACAACAGCCACTACAGGATCTTCTTATAATTTAACTCCAGGTGCTATTTCAGCATCTACCTATGGCGGTCCAGTTGCTGGCGCATATTTTAATAGCTATTATTATATTCTTTCATCAAACGGATATTTATTTAGATCATCAACAGTAACTTCAACTTTAACTCAAGTTGCGGCTAATTTATTTAATGGTGCAACAGGTTCCCGTGCTTCTATGGCAGTTATTGGTTCTAGACTTGTAATTTGGAGCACTACTACAAATTTTGGATTCAAATCATCAGCAGATGGAATAAACTGGGAATCATCGTATCCAAAATTTTGGCCCACATATACTTACAATCAATATAGTACTTTATGCCAATCAAGATTGGCATCAAGCGGATCAATTTGCGTATTTGCCGCGTCATATTCAGGTTCATTCGGGGCTATGCCAGTAGCAGTAACTACAGACGGTATTACATGGAATAATTTGCCATTTCAAACTACTGGAATGACAACAGTAAATTCAAATACAATTCAATGGGTTCTTGATGTTGATCCAGTTGGCGCAACAGGGGTTTATACTGTTACAGATGCATCAACACCATCAACATACTCATTGATTTACCCTAATAATAATATAAATAATTCTTTTACGTTTTCATATAATCAACAAGCACAAGCATTTTATACTGGTGGAAAATATCATATAAATGGTGCTCTTAGTGGTGGTATTACTTCAACATCACTATCACTGAATACTTTTTATGCTACGTCATATGGTTATGGCCTTAGTTTTATACCTTTTAATAACCCAAATGAACAATTTTTTGCTGGTACAAATTCTACACCAGTTCTTTCATCAGATGGAACCACAACAGTTTTAATTGATTTAAATTCAAATACAAATTATTACTTTGACATCTACCAAGGTACATGGGCAAATGTAGAAGGTGGATATGTAAATCTTGGCCTTATTGAAATCTCTTAAAGGATAAACATGAATCTTTCACCACAACTTATCAACCAAATAATGTCATACATTGGTACCAAGCCATACCAAGAAGTATTTCAAATCATTGAAGCTGTACAAAAAGAGCTTCAAGCACAACAAGTGGCTCAAGTTCAACAACCACCTCAAGGGGAGTAATCATGCAATTTTTAAAAGAGATCCGCGAACATTTAAAAGACTTTGAAACCGAAGCATCTGAAGAGATGCACAAGTTCATTGACTTTTTACACACCAAGTATCAGGAGCCTGGTCCTGCAGTAGTGCCTCCTCCTGCACCACTTGGAATACCCGAACCTGCACCTGTTGTGGAGACAGTAGCTGATGTCGTACCTCCTGCCGCTGATCCTGCTCCTGTATCTACTGATCCTGTTGTTGATACACAAGAAGTAGCACAAGAGACCGCACCTGCTGAAACACCTAAAGCAGAATGATGGATGATGTGGATAAAAGACTAGCTGTTCATGAGGCTATTTGCACTGAGCGATATAACAACATTGCTCAGTCACTTAAAGACAGTGAAAAGCGCATGACCAAAATAGAGTATTTACTCTATGGTGTTATGTTGCTTGTTTTGCTAGGCCCAAATGTGGCCGGCGCGTTTTTCCACAAACTTTTTGGGATTTAAGAAATTGACCCATTCACCCTTGTTGCCCTTGCCTCTGGCGCTTTCAAGCTCTGCAAAGACGCTTGTGAGATGTACAAAGAGGGGCGTCAAATTGTTGCTGACATCTCCCATGAAATTGATGGAGTTGTCAAAGACGTTAAGACAGTACAAAAGAAAGCCAAAGGTCTTCTTGGGTTCCTGAGTGCTGTCTTTGGTAAAAAAGAGGAAGAGGAGCCAAAAGCTTCTCAACCTGTAAAGAAGGTCAAGAAGAAGAAAGAGCCACCGCCAGAGTTTGATGAAAACCTCATTTACCAACAAGTAAGTGATGCTCTCATCAAGTTCTATAGAGCGTACAACGCCCTAAAAAACTATACGAAAGAACAAGAAGAATTTGCTCTCCATGCAAATAACGAGGAAGGCCAAGAGGCCGCAATCAACATAACGATTGCCAATTTGCAGATGGAGAAACTGAATACGGAGCTGAGTGATTACATGGTATACCACGTCCCACACGAGTTGAAGGATTTGTATACTCGGGTCAATCAGCAAATTGGTCACATTGCCAATGTGCAAGCGCTTGCAAGACGAGAGGAAATGTTGAAGGAGCGTAAAGCAAAATGGCAACGGCGGCGAAAGGCGGATCTAATAAAGGGAAGAATGGCGGCTTCAGTAATTACAGTGCTGTTGCTGATGTGGACATGGCTAATGATTCTCAGTCTGACTCACTCGCCATCGTATTGATTATTCTTTTGTTGGTTATTCTTTTGTTGCTTGTTCCATTGATTGCTTGGATGTATGTGGATGTAAGGCAAATGGAACTTAGAGTTAACAAAGCATTAACAAGGATTGAAGGGAAATGATTAAAAATCCTAGTTTTGTATATATGTCGATACTGATATGTATACTTTTTTCATTTTTGTGTACAGGTTGCCATGACCAGTATAGGTATTTTTGCCAAGACCCTGATAACTTTAAGTCTGAACGTTGCCAAAAGCCTTTGTGCGAATTTAATCAAGATTGCCCCGAATATTTAGTAGCCCCCGTATTGGAGAAGAAAATTGAAGGAACTACTTCTAGCATTCCTCAACAGCCCCAAGGAACGCCTCAATGCCGATGAGATAGAGATCAGGGTCCGATCCTTTGTGATCATTGTGGTAACCCTGATTTTGGCCTTCATCGTTATGGCTCTTCTTTATTCGGTGACTTTTGTTAGTCAACCGATCAAGGCTATGGCTCCTATTGACCAAGCCTATACCAAGATGCTCAATGACATCGTTCTTCTAATCGTAGGTGGTATCGGTGGGATTCTGACCAAGGGCCTGACCAACGAAGCCACGAACATGATGAATGCGGCCAAGGCAAATAAAGATGCTTACGTGGCCCCTCCACCACCTCCGCCTGCACCAATCATTATGACGGCTCCAGCCCCAAATTGGACTCCTCCACCTCCCCCAATGAGTCCTCCGACATTGGAAGCAGATCATGAGCGTGAAAGAATGGCACAAGCAAGAAAAGAAGCTATATGATCAGCTGGTTATCATGGTTCTTTGATGATTTGTTTTATTGGATAGCCGTCATTGCCTTGGTTGGTGGTGCAGTCGCTTATGTATTGAGCTATTTGGTGGGTTTTCTGCCAATGTTGAAGCCCCATGCCTTTGTAATGAAGGTTGTGGGATTGGCGTTAGTTATTTCAGGAGGTTACTATGTCTCAGATCATCACGGCTATGAAAGACGGGTTGCAGAAGATAAAGCAGAAATTGACAGACTTAATACAGAAGCTCGTGCCAAAGAAGCCGAGCTAAGTCAAAAGATTGTACAAGCCAGTACAGCTCTTAGAAAGGCAAAAGATGACATTAAAGCAAAGCAGTCTAGCATTGATGCTAGGGTTGATACTGGCGAGTTGCGCCTCCCCTCCACCTGTAGTCTACAAGCCAGTTCAGGTTCCGCCGATGGAGATAAAACCGATGGAACCGACTCTACTCGACAGGCTATTAAAGATATTGTCGCAATCGCCTCAGACGGAGACAAAGCCATTACCAAGCTCAACGCCTGTATTGCCCAGTACAACCAAGTGATGCAGACTGTCAATGAAGGTGTTAAATGATTACAGCAGAGAAACTTCATGCTTTAGACATTGGTCCTCAATGGGTAGAACCTCTTAATGCAACCATCCAAAAGTTTAGCATTTTTACCGTTAAAGAGCAGGCAGCTTTTATCGGACAGCTTTCACACGAGTGCAACCACTTCAAAGTCCTTTCAGAAAATCTTAACTATAGAGCAGAAACCCTTCAAGCTCTATTCCATACCCACTTTAAAACAGACGAATACGCCCTTTTTGCCCACAAACCAGAAAAAATTGCCAATAGAATCTACGCCAATAGAGGCGGAAACAGGAATGAAGCCAGCGGAGATGGATGGCTCTACAGAGGCAGAGGCTGTATCCAGCTTACTCTGCACGACAACTATTGGCATTGTGGGCAAGCCTTGGGTCAGGATTTTGTAAGAAACCCAGATTTAGTGTCAACCCCAATGTGGGCAGTTATGAGTGCAGGGTGGTTTTGGACAACACATGGTTGTAATAGATTGGCTGAAGCCGATGATCAAACTGGGCTTTGTAAGGTTGTCAATGGAGGGTTAATAGGTCTTGAAGATAGAAAACAATTGACAAACAAAGCTTTTGCCATTCTATCATAATCCATTTATAATCATCTCATTAGCAATCAGGGATAATCATGACCGCTTCATTTGCTCTGACATATGACAATCTGACCACTACAGTACTTCAGTACTTAGAAAGAAGTGATGCGGCAACGATAGCTCAGATTCCTACATTCATTACTCTGTGTGAATTTGAAATTGCACAGCAGATCAAGACATTAGGGCAACAGCAAGTTGTTCAATCAACAATGCAGGCAGGCAATGCTGTAATTGCCAAGCCTGCTAGATGGAGAAAAACCGTTTCGTTTAACTTAACAAACGGTACAACCATCCAACCGGTATTTTTACGAAAATATGAGTATATTAGATCTTACGCATCAAGCGCGACATCTCAGTCAACACCGCTATATTATGGCGATTATGACTATCAACACTGGATTGTGGCTCCTACGCCTGATCAAGCTTATTCATTCGAAGTTCTATACTACGAGCGCATACAGCCTTTGGCTTCTGACAATCAGACTAATTGGCTGACACAAAATGCACCTAATGCCATGCTATATGGCACATTGTTGCAAGCTATGCCTTTCTTAAAGAATGATCAGCGACAAATATTTCAAGAGAAATATAAAGAAGCAATGGATGCATTAAAAGCAGAAGACTTGCTTCGATTGGGTGATCGTCAAACTATTGCACAGGATTCTTAATCATGACAGCATATACCAATCCATTCTCTGGTCAAACAATTCAACCATCATCGGTTGGTTATGAATCACTGACCATTACAGCTAATACATCTTTATCATGGTCGGTCAATGGACTAGGCGGTAATGTTCCAACAGCAGCATCAATAATGAATGTATCTGCTACGACCAATGGTCTAGCTCTTTTGATGCCACCTGCATATCAAGTTTCAAACGGTCAAGATGTTTTAATCAATAATGTAGGTTCATACCCATTTACTGTTTTAACAAATGACGGATTGACAACAATTGCATCTGTAGCTAGTGGTGCAGTTGAGTATATTTATCTAACTGATAACACAACAAATAACGGCACATGGGCGGCATTTACATTTGGCACAGGCACATCAGCAGCAAATGCTGGAACACTTGCCGGTGCCGGTCTAACTGCTATTGGTAATACGCTTAATCAGTCATACAACCCAGTTGCATATTACTCAAGCGTACAATTAGCCGCATCGGCAAGAGCAACATTTGCACTATGGTCAAGTGGGGTAGGAACACTAACACTCCCCTCATCAAGCACAGTAGGCGCAAATTGGTTTGTCAATATTAGAAATAATGGCACAGGTGTTTTAACTGTTGCACCGTCAGGTGGCGATCTAATTGACGGTAATTCTAATAAGCAGTTACAGTTAACAGAATCTGCTCAGTTTGTATCAACAGGAAGTGGTTGGAACACATTTGCATATGGTAGGTCCAATACTTTTGCATATACTTTACTGTCATTAGGCGTTACAGGTGGAACATTAACATTAACATCTGCACAAGCGTCAAACCAAATTCAAGAGTATACAGGCACACTTACAAGTAATCAAGTAATCATTGTCCCACAAACAGTGCAGTTATATTTTATTACTAACTTGTGCACTAATGGCTCATATACATTTACTGTTAAGACATCGGCAAGTGGTGGTGCATCAGTCACGATGACATCTAATTCATCACTTGTCTTAGCTTGTGATGGAACGAATGTGTTTAATGCGGCATCAGGTGCAAGCAACACATTTGCAAGCTTAATACTTGGTAATGGATCAGCAGCAGCCCCTTCACTTAATTTTGTGGGTGATAGTACAACTGGTTTATATTTACCTACTACAGGCACATTTGGGATTGCTGCAGGTGGCGTATCAGTTGCACAGTTTAATAGCTCTCAAGCATACTTTCCATATGGCATTCAAGGAGGTCAATTTTGACAGCCAAAGTCATATCATTACAAGGCATCATTCCCGGAATTCAGCGGGATGGAACACTATTTAACTCAGTCCGCTATGTAGATGGTCAATGGGTTAGATTCCAACGTGGTAAACCTCGTAAGATTGGCGGTTATAACGGTATTTTCTTGAACTCACCTGCTATTGCTCGTGGAATGATTATGCAATCATCCACAGGCACAAACTATTTGTATGCAGGCACAAATAATGGTGTGTATGGGTGGCAAACATCAACTACGGCAGGCACAGGATCAGGTCCTGTACCTATTACATTGTCATCTGACTTCTCATTTAACATCAACAATCTTTGGCAATTTGACATTGCTTATGATGCTTATGGCTCAGGTGCTTTAACTGTCTATGGACATCCTGGTCAGAATCTTGCAAACATTGACAATACTGTTAACACACCGGTCTTAAGAGGATCATTCCCTTACGGCTCAATGAGCAAAGTGGGTGTGTTTACGGCTACTGGTAATTTGTCAGGCACTACTATCACTATTGCAAGCACAAATTATTTAATTGGTGTAGGTCAAACAGTATCAGGAACAGGCATTACTGCAGGCACAACAGTAACTGCAGTAACTGTAGTTACTTCACCTTCACCACAAACTACAGTCACTGTATCAGCAAGTATGACCACACAAACAGGCGTGACTGTTACATTTGACAATAACATTGCTGTTTCCGGTGGTTGTTGCATGATTTTTCCATACCTTTTTGTGTATGGAAATAATGGGTTAATTCAAAACAACTCTGCTGGTAACACCAATAACTGGGTTGGAGCTGATGCCAATGCAACAAACGTCTCATCCACAAAAGTTGTTAAAGGATTACCGCTTCGTGGAGGTACAACTTCACCTGCAGGCTTGTTTTGGTCATTGGATCAGCTAACTCGTGTTACTTATGCGCCACAGACTATTGGCACATCAACGATTTATTGGCGCTATGACATTATTTCTAGCCAAACTTCGATTATGTCTAGCTCTAGTGTAATTGAGTATGATGGAATTTATTATTGGGTTGGTGTGGATAGATTCTTATACTACAATGGTGTAGTTCAAGAAATTCCAAATGATACTAATCAAAACTATTTCTTTGATAACATCAACTATGCATATAGACAAAAAGTCTTTGCTACAAAGATACCTCGTTGGGGCGAGATCTGGTGGTTTTATCCAAGAGGTAGTTCAACCGAGTGTAATGATGCTATCATTTACAATGTTCGAGAAAATGTCTGGTACGATGCCGGTCAAGCACTAGGGGCTAATCGGTCGGCAGGTGTCTTCTCTGAAGTGTTTACAAAGCCTATTTGGGCTGATAACACACCTATTACAGCATGCTCATTTAATGCATCCATTAGCACCTCAGGAGTGCTAAATGTGCTTTCAGTGACATCAGGTCAAATCGGAATAGGCCAATTTGTGTATGGTAATGGTGTAGGTAGTAATGTGTACATTACTGCTTTCTTGTCCGGTACAGGTGGTACTGGAACATATCAGTTAAGTACAACTTATGCATCGGCCATTACAAGTGAAGGTATGACTACGAATGTTTACACATTGTGGGAACATGAAGTAGGCTCTGATCAAACTTATTTAACTACTGTAGATGCTATCAATTCTTACTTTGAAACTAATAGTATTGGTTGGGTATCTGGTGGACCAGGTAGTCCTCAGCTTGTAGGTGATAACAAATGGATTCGTGTGGAAAGGATTGAGCCTGATTTTGTTCAATCCGGCACAATGAATATTTATGTCACAGGTAAAGGCTATGCCGATGATAATGATGTAACTACCGGACCTTATACCTTTGACCCAACTACATTAAAAGTGGATATGAGAGAGCAACGTCGTGAAATGAGAATTCGTTTCCAAAGCAATACGTTTAATGGTAATTATCAGATGGGTAATATATTATTAAGCGCAGACTTTGGTGATGAGAGAGGTACAGGCAACCCATGATAGTCTATGACCCTAGAAACATGACTTGGAATTATTGGTGTGCTCTAATGGCTGAATTATTTGCATCAAATCAGCTAGGGACTGTGCCTGAAGAGAGATGGCGTGACTGGGCTTCTGGTATGCAAGGTATTGGATACTTTGTAGAATCAGGCGTGCCTGATCATAAACAGTTTGCCACTTGGCAAGACTGGGCACAAAACTTAGTTGGCATTATGAGGATTACACCACAATGACCACTACAGCAAATGCTTTGCCAAGTACAGATGCATTAAATGCAATTACTGCGGCTTACCAGTCTGGGTTGTCTTCAGGCGACATGAGTGCAGTTAATCAGCTGATTCAACAAAATCAATTTACATCTTCTCAACTTTCTCAGACAAATCCAACATTTGATCAGTCTGTTTTAGCAGGGCAAGGTGTTCAGCTGTATGCACCTCCGTCTAATGTTACTGCAGCAACTACTGGCTCATTGCCCACATCAAATGCTAACACTGGAGCATCGACCACTAACACCGGTGCTGCTGCAAATACAGCTTCTACAAGTACTGGGGCATTGCCTAATACAACTGCTTCAACACCTTCGATCACTGATTTACTGAGCCAATACAACTCACAGACTCAACAAGGCATTAAGAATGCTGGTCTTGATACTGTAATGCAGCAAGTTAATTCAGGCGTGAATGCCAATGACTTGCTTAATTCTGGTTTGCAGATCTATCAAGCCGGGACATATAAAGATGCATCTGGTAATACGGTTACACCAGCATCCAATACATATGTTGTCAGTAGCCCTGATGGTTCAGGTGGTGCACTAAACTATTTCTTTCAAGTTGATCCAACAACAGGCAAAACAGTTGCTATTAACAACCCCGGACAAAATTTAACATACACACCAGGATCATCTGGTGGGTTTTTAAACAATGTTGTATCCGATTTTGGTTCTGCCATTAACTCATTGGGGCCTATTGGCAAGATTGCAACTGTAGTAGCTGTTAATGCACTACTTCCTGGTGCAGGTGATCTAGGCGCGGCTCTTACTGGTGCCGATGCTGCATCATCAACTGCATTAACTGTTGGCGGTGCGGCTCTTGGTGCTGCCAACGGCGGTACTCTTGCGGCTCTTAATGGTCAAAACATTGAGCAAGGTATTCTTACAGGCGCTTTATCAGGCGGTGTTGGTGCAAATGCTTCAAGCTTAGCTACAAATGTGATCGGTAAAGACAATCTAACATCGATTGCAAATTCTTTAGGCGGTACATTTACACCTACTCAAGTGTCACAGATTGTAGGTAGCGCTTTTACAAAATCACTTGTATCAGCTGCAGCATCAGGCGATACATCAAATGTCCTTAGCACTTTTGCATCGAACTTAGTGACATCAGGGCTAGGCACTACAGCATCAAATCAGATATACGACGCATTTGATGGTCAGCTCAACAGTAAAACTTTAGATTCACTTGCAAAAGCAGTAGGCAATGCTACAAGTGCTACAACAGCTGCAGCTGTGTCATCAGGTGGTAATCCAAATGCGATTGCAACTGCATTACTAACATCAGCTTCTACATCACTTGGAAATTATCTAGGTAGTTCAACCGCAAGTGCTGTTAAATCTGCAATACCATCAAACACAGGTGCAGGGGCAACTAAAGTTTCTGACACAGGCGCATCAACATCTGGTTCAGTTACGAATATAACAACAGACCCAGGGTCATATTCAGATGCTGCACCAGGGACAATGACCACAATGTCAAATGGTGAGCCTGGAATTGTATTGGACAGCGGTAAGATTGCATCTTTGGTAGACTATAGAAATGCAGTGGCTTCTGGTCAACCATTTTCAATTGACGGAATGATGCAAACAGGGTCTAATGCAACCAGTTTGCTTAAAAATGCAGTTTCATCACCTTCAACAACACCTGTTGATGTGAGTGGGACAGGTGCAGTTGTGAATGCTGAAAATGCATCAAAACTAGGTTTTGATACTTCACAGCTGCCTGATGGTTATCAGTTAGTTGATGCAGCAACTAGCGATGCTTATTATGCAGCGTATGGGCATAACCCACCAGTCACGCCATTACCTGATGGCACATATGTGACGATGTTGCCAACTTCAGAAATTCAAGATTTAAATCCATCTGTAACAACGACCACTCAAACTGGTGGGGTAAGCAACTCAACAAACCCAGTAACGACAACAGCAGATGACTCAACAAACCCAGTAACGACAACAGATGACTTAACAAAAGCAAATCAGTATGATGCAAATGGAAATTTAATACCTGCTAATACTACAGCATCTGGAAATGTCCCAAACACATCTCTTCAGACAGTAAATGTGACTGGAAAACAAGGGTCGTCTGATGTAACTTTTCAGCCCGTTACTGTTACTGGAAAGAATGACAATACAGATAATACAACTACGCTTAATCCTGTCACTGTTGTAGGAAAGAACGACAATACAGATAATACAACTACGCTTAATCCTGTCACTGTTGTAGGAAAGAATGACAATACAGACACTAATGTGTCTCCTGTAGAACTTAACCCTGTTACAGTTGTTTCGCCAAGATCTATTGACCCAGAACCTCCTGTAGTTCAGCCACCCCCACCCTCACCTCCTCCAGTTAAACAGCCAACACTACCTGTTGTACCTGGAACAACAATTACATCGCCTAGTACTAAAACAGCAACAACTACTACAACGCCATCTGTTTCTCAAACAAGCTCATCTACTACGACAGGCGCATTACCTGCAAATTTAATCGGAACTATGCTGGCATCAACAGCCCCAGCTGAAAGAGCAAAACTTATGCAAGATCTAAAACAAATCTACCCTGAACTAGCACATCTCGACCCTAAGATCTTAAGTCTTTTAAGCGGTGAAGTATCAGGCAAGCAAGCTGAAAGCTTAATGCAAAGTGGTGTGAACATGCTTCAAGCCCCTGCAGCTTCTGGCAGTGTTCCATTATCGCCTATTTCGGGGTCATCCGGTCAGACAGGTTTGACACCATCTACCATGACAAGCCCTTTGATGCAAGGTAACTACAATGCTCTGTCATCAGCCGGATTACAGCTAATGGCAGGACAGCAAGGTGCTTTACCTTCATTTAAGAAGGGTGGTACAGTTGAGCATATACCGCAATTTGTTACTGGTGCAACAGGTCATTATGTAAAAGGAGAAGGTGATGGGCAATCTGATGATATTCCTGCCATGCTTGCTGATGGTGAGTATGTATTTGATGCTGACACTGTGGCAGCTTTAGGCAATGGCTCATCCGATGCAGGAGCTGAAGTCTTAGATAAGCTACGTGAAGCCATAAGAAAGCATAAGCGTTCTGCCCCTCCTGATAAAATCCCGCCTAAGGCAAAATCACCATTAGAATATTTGAAAGGTGTTAAACTATGACAACCACGACCGGTGCGCTTTCATCGCTTTCACCTTTGACTAGCAATCTTAATTTGCCTACATCATCAACGCCAATTACAGCAGGTGATCCTTCATTAGGAAACCCTACAATTACGCCTTATACTTTTGCGCCTAATAGTTCGGTATTGGCGTCGGCAGGATACGCACCTGCACCTAATCTAGGTGTTACTCCTGGGTCTACATCGACAGGCTCATTTACACAAGGTGCGCCTCTTCCAAATATCACAACATCGCAAGAACAAGTTACAGCTGCACCATCGTTCTACACTGATTATTTGAATCAGTTGGCAACACAAGGTGCACAGGCTAATCAAAACTCACAGTTTGTAGGCCCAACCAATCTACAAACAGCCGCATTTAACAATGTTGCATCAAATGTTGGAAACTATATTCCTACGCTTAATGCAGCCACAGGGTTAACACAATCTGCTGCAGGTGATTTAACAAGCAATATCAATGGCTTGATGAACAACCAAGCAACTACTGATTTAGTTAATTCCATTGGAAATCTAGGTCAAGCCAATATTGCACAGAATCTAGCACCGCAGGCAAATGCAGGTGTAGTAGGCTCTGGTGGATTTGGGTCGCAAAGAGGTACACAAGCACTAGGTGAAGTGCTTGCAAATGCTGGATTAGGCGTTACTGCTCAACAAGCTGCAGCTGAACAAGCTGCATATAATACAGCTACACAAGCAGGTTTGCAGGAACAAGCTAATCAACTAGGTGCTGCTAATCAACTAGGTAATTTAGCATCAACTACGCAAAGTCTAGGTCTTGGTGATGTGAATGCACTTGCAACACTTGGTGGTCAGCAACAAACAATTGCACAAAACCAACAAAACTTTCCAATGCAAGGCCTTACCAATGAGGCAGCATTACTTAAAGGCTTTACAGTTCCTACATCAGTCTCATCAAGCTATACAGGACCGATTCCTGGGGCTTATGCGGCTTCACCATTACAACAAATTGCCGGACTTGGGGCTTTAGCGGCTGGTATAAGTCAGACAAATCTAGGCAGCGCTATTGGATCAGGCTTATCTTCTGCAGTAAGTGGATTGTTTAATAGCAATACGCCTACAGTAACCAATGGAAACCCCTTAGGCTCAGCAAATGTTGACACAACTGGCTGGACTGAAGTTGGACAAAACATGTATCAAACAAGCACAGGTCAATTGGTTGACGGTGAAGGCAATCCCATAAATTAAGGATAGAACATGGCACTTCCAATCGTAGCAGGCGGAGATCCTGATGCAGCCGCTAAATACAATGAAGGCATCACTAATGCTATCAATGCATTAACAGCCAGATCTGAACCGAATTATTTTAGTCTTGCAGGTGCACTTCTTAACCCTGGGCGAACAGGAAATGCTGGTGAAGCATTAAGTGGGGCAGCGACTGAACTAGGTAGGCAGCAAGAACAAGACCAGCAAAGAGCACCACAGCTTGCTATGCTTAAAGCCCAATTGCTTGGTCAGCAATACGAAGTTGCCAATAAGAACAAAGCTCTTGAAATGATTGCACCTTATCTTGGTGTGTCAACAGCTGCTGATGCTGAAGCTAAAGTTGCCAAAGGTGATATACCTCCTAACTTAGTTGATTCACTTCCTGGATCAATGATGCCTATCCTTGCAAGCCTTCATCCCACGCTTGCCGACGGTCTTAACAAAGGCTTTATGCAGGATGTAGAAAAGAAAAAGCTAGCCACACAAGAAAAAGAATACAGTCTTCATGAGAAAGAAACTGCTCTTAAAGGTCAGCAATTTGGCTTGGATACTGCTAAAATTCTATTGGAGAGCGGACCAAAAGCTCTTGATCTTATTAAGCCATTTATCAATCCCTCAACAGCAACTACACCACAACCTGAGCCACTTTCATTACCGACAGTCGCAATGCCTGTAGCGAATGGCAGAATCTCTAGTCCGTTCGGTCAAAGACCTAACCCATTTGATTCTAGCAAGCAAGAGTTTCATAGTGGCGTAGATTTTGCTGCTCCTGAAGGATCGCCTGTTACAGCCATACTTGGCGGTACGGTTAAGTCAGTAGCCCCCATGGGAGCTTACGGAAACCGTGTGGAGATTCAACACAAAGACGGAACTAGTTCTTATTATGCTCATTTAAAAGATGCTACAGTAAAGCTTGGTGATGTCGTAGGCATAGGTCAGCAAATAGGTACGGTTGGAACAACTGGGAAAACCACAGGACCGCATGTTGAGTTTGGAATTCATGACAATGGTAAGCCTTTAAACCCAATGGCTTATATGAACTTTGCAGGTCAACCTGCTGCACAACAAGCAGCCCCTGTTGCACCACAAGCGGCTCTTGCTGCACAGCCTGAAGCTGCACCGCCTAGTGATCTTTCATCACTCCCACTTAATGTCCAAAATAAAGTAATGCAAGCACGCATTGAGAAGTCTGATAAAGATTGGGAAGACTACTCTGCTGATATTAAGAATGTGAAGCCATTTGTGCTTGAGAGACAGAACAAACAAATTGCTGAAGTCATGAAGATCGCCAAAGAAGATCCTACAGTCTTTAACATTCTTGGGTCAGGTACATGGTGGAGTGCAGCCAAGCATGCTATGGATGAAGGTGCCAAAGTTGGTAAGTACCCTGTTAGTTTGCCTGCTCAGACATTTGCTGAATATGGCAACTTAACTGATACGCAATTAAAACATCTTAGAACTGTGCAACGTAATTTAGCTGACATCTATTTGGCTAGTATTGCTGAACGCGGAAAAGTTCTTGGTTCTAATCCGACAAACTTTGAAGATCGTTTATACAAAGCCCCTATGGCAACAGAAAAAGATCCTGCATCGATCGTGGAAGAATGGGGCAAGAAACATTTATTGTATAACCGCGCAAAGTTATCTTTGTTCAATGCATACAAACCTTATGCAGCTAGTCCTGAACAAGGTATAGGTCGCTTCTTTACTGATAAGAAGTCACCTTATAATACAATTGTTGAGAACTATGGCAAGTTCTACGATCAACTCAGTAATGAATAGGTGATATATGGCAACATCGGCACAACCGGCTCAAACTGATCCATTTTTAGCACCTGCAGGTCAGCAAGACGAATCATCTTCTGATCCGTTTTTAAACCCTAATGCAACATTGGCAGATGTTCATCCTGCATTTGCAGGAAGTGGGACAACTACAACATCACCGCCACCTCCAGCGCCTAAGCAGACAGGATTGGTTGATCCTTCAATGGGTGCTATATTAGGCGGAATAGCTGGTGTTGGTGTGAATAAAGCATTGCCTTTACAACCACCAACACCTCAGCCTTCGGTTGCAACTGCATCTGGTAATGTGGCAAACCAAAGTGCTGTTGCTCAACAAATGATGTCTGACTTAGTTAAACGTCAGCTAGCGCATACCAATCAGTTATCAGGATTGCAGCAAGCAATTCAAACAACGCAGGCAATGCATAATCAGAACATGACTAACTTTGCACAAGCTAGTCAAAATGCACAAGCAATGAATGCCGTTCCTAATCTTGATCTAAACCCAGGTGAACTAACTACAGGTGACAAATGGGCATTTGGAAATCCTGAAAAAGGTACAACTGGTGTAACTGGTGACATGGGTCCTGGAGGTAAAAGTGTAACTGAAGCCGCTAGAAACTATAAACTACAGCAAGGTCTATCTCCATCCGAGGCTGCTAAGTTTAAAGTCAATCGTAGCGGTTTGATCGTTACAAATGAGCTGCCCATAGAAACACCACTTACTCCTGCACAGCAGGCTGCTCAAGAAGCTTATAAAGAAGCTCATAAGAAAATGACTGAATCTGAAGCAGCGCTTAAAGAGTTGCATGATCGTCATTCTAAGCTAGTTAAAGAAGGGCCATATACTAAAGCACATGAAGAAGCTGTAGCAAGACAACAAGCAAAAGCTACAGGTGCTGAAGCCGAACTAAAAACTTTGCTTGAAAGTGTTAAGCCTGAGAGTGTATTGGCTACAGCAGGCCGCGTAATGGGAAGAATCGGCCCAATGGCAGGTGGAGCCACAGCTGGCGGTAGACTAATGGAAGCTTGGAATGAATTACAAAAGCGCAACTATGGTCCTGCAGCTGTTCATACTATCTCTGGCTTAGGTGGTCTTGCCATGATGTACCCTAATCCTGCAGTTAGATCACTTGGTGCACTTGCATCAACAATCCCAGAAGCTGGCTTATCAGCTTATGAAGCCTCAAAAACTCCGGCATCACCCTCTAGGTAATTTAATCGTATCTGTGGACAGCATATGTGCCACATGAAATGCTTCTAGCCAAACAGAGTAAGGGTCTTCAAGGAGATCCTCATTGTGCGTGTGTTTAAGCAGGTCAACCCACTCATCAAAAGCCTGTTTAATTTGTGATTCATCAATTACCATTCTTTTTCCTTGATATAAAGAAGCGATAGTGTCTAACGCTACGGTTAAGCGCTTGCTTTCTAATATTATAAGTTTTGCATGCATCCACTTGGCGCCATAAGCGCACAACCACGGCACTTAAGGCGTCAAATGTAGCAGGCGACCAGTTTGGATGAAGGTCTTTAAACTCTCTAAACAATGCTTTTCTTTCATATAGTTTGAGAGCTTTAAGACTATCATGAACTTCTTGCCATCGGATCATATGTATTTCTTCTCAATAGAATCAATTTGATTAAGCAAATCTTCACGTATTTTTAAGTACGTATCACTACCTGCATATTCATCACGACCTTTGTTGTGGTAAAACTGTTCTTCACACCAATCAAAGTTATCATTCTTTGCATTAGGTGGGAAAATGTTTGTTTTACCCTTAGCACATTGGCGTTGATAAAAAGCATCAGGCTTTCTAAAGTCAACCAATCCTTTAAGGAACGGATAAACTTTTAGAACCTCAAGCCATAACTTCATTGCGATAATGTTGTCGACCGTTGTTTGGATCTGTTCATCCCCACGCATAATGCAATAACCAATAAGGTCTTTAATCGTGCAACGAACCATATAAAAATGCTCAAAATTACGAGGCATAATTGTACGGGTATCAAGACCGTGAACAAGACCGCTATCAAGCATATCGATATAAAGTTGTCTAGCATCTTCAGTGATCCTTTTATAACGCTCAAAGAACTCCGGATTAGCCATAATACTAGGCTTTACCATCACACGGTCATCACGCATATCACGGTCACCATGCACTTGAGCTGCAAAACTAAATAGTCTATGCCTAATTAAGTGGGTAGTGTCAATCATATCCATGCCATTGACGGACCATGTGATGTTGATCGTTTCCATTGCAGTGGGTAGTAATTCATAACGGAATAGTTCATCAATGGTTTGGTTAATATCTTCCTCAGGGAAGTCCCATTGAATCTTATCATTCCATGTATTCATTAGAAATACTGCAATAGTCTTTCTAAATTCAGGTATTGTTGGTGCATGGACCAGTTGTACATCAATGTTCTCCAGTTGATTTACGAACTCTACGGGTCCGGGTTTTTGTCCGAACTTCAGTGTTGTGTGCATCTTCTGTAATTGTGGCATCTGACTCTTGTTGACTTTGGGCATCGTTTTCTCCTTGAAGTTGTGTTAAATGAATCTCTACTAACCTAGCATATCCGGCAATGTCTGTCCAACTATCTATATGGTCAGGGCAAACTGACAATCTAGAAAGTTTCATTGCAATTTTCGAAAAGAATAAATAGAACTCAGGGGCCATAGCTTCGCCTGTTTCGAACTCGTGCCTCTCAGCTATCAATGAAAGGATTTGTGCCTCCAATGTTATCCCACCGAAAAAATTACCGTAAATTGCGCCTCGCTGCTCTAGAATTTGATCTGTCGTTTTCATGGTTATACCTTGTAAGGTTGAAGTTTAGCCTCAAGTTCGTATAGTCTTTTACAACTATTCCTATAGACATCGGTCATGTAGCCTTGATTGCCTAGTTGGATCTCATTGTCTGCATACTGCTTGCATTGCAAGGCATCTGCATAATGGACTGCCAATGCTTCAGGTGAATCATCATGATATTCTCTAACATAATGACTAAGCCTGAATGGGATCATGTCATCAGCAATTTGGTGCTCAGCTTCTTTTAATGCTTTGGCAACATTTGGAAACTGCTTTTTGACCAAATGGTTGACATCTGATATGTACATCTCTGGAAGGTCATGACATAAAGCAATCTTAATTGCTTTATCCACATCAAACCGATAATCAGCTCTAAGAAGCATAACAGCAAGAGCCACAAAATAGCTATGTGTTGCCACGCTTTCTTGGAGTATGACAGGTTTCATGCTATACCGTTTGGTGTGCTCCAATGTATAGCTTTCCATGAAGAACTTTTCATTTGCTTCATTCATTTTTTCATGTTCCTTACAAATGCTGCAAATGATTGTGAGGTATTGCCAAACATCATTTTGTCAAACTCTTGTGCAAC
>Ga0316218_1000447_pt1 | contig 57419 bp, 23 predicted proteins | sample TBH18003metaG_FD_203634 | JGI IMG/M metagenome (GOLD analysis project Ga0316218, IMG submission 203634) | Freshwater microbial communities from Trout Bog Lake, Wisconsin, USA - TBH18003 | ecosystem: Environmental > Aquatic > Freshwater > Lake > Hypolimnion/Profundal zone | place: USA: Wisconsin... | reverse complement strand
CTCACGGCGACGCAGTTGGCACGGTCTTCGGTGCTGAACCGTCTAACTGCACCGGTGGGACTCTCACCCACGTTGACGCCCGCTTCACGGGCGCACCAGGATGACAAATAATATGGGCCGCTCCGGTATCCGTGCTCGGCTTCCGATTTGTGGGTAATGGAAAGGGCCTTTCACCGCAGTCCACGAGCCTCAGACCTCCTGACCTCAACCTGGAATGGACGTGAGACCATTCGGAGCGGCGAAGCCGTGGCGCGTTGTGGTCGCGCCAGCGTCTTATAGGACTGCGGCGAGGCCCGTTTGCCTCCAGAGCGACGAGTCGATGGGGCGCAGGAGTGAGAACGGAGCCCCCGAACGCTGTCATCCTGAGCTTGCGAAGGATCTCACGAGGCGATCCCGACGTTCGTTTCAAGTCGGCACGTAGTCGGAACTGACGGCTCGCCGGGCGGCGTTGTCAGCTTCGAGAACGGTGAATGTGAGATAACGCCGGCTGGCCTGCCGTGAGATCCTTCGCAAGCTCAGGATGACAAATAATATGGGCCGCTCCGGTTTCCGTGCTCGGCTTCCGTTTTGTGGGTAATGGAAAGGGCACTTCACCGCAGTCCACGATCCTCCTCTGCCGTTTTGGGGTCATCCATTTTTCCCTCGTTACCAATCTCCTGATTGGTAATGCCGGTGTCCCCGAAACTCCGTTTCGTAAACCGTCGATGGCAGTGAAGTCGTCCTGTTGCCCGAATGTCTCATCCGCAGGCGCCAACGAGTCCCCATGGGCACTCGCCCTTTGCCGGACGATCATATGACAGAGGGGGGCGTGTTTTCTTCTTTAACTTGCGGCGCGAAGAAGATTTAGTTGTGTCCGAAAAATTCAACGCCGAATCGCTTTTCCGTTCTCTCCGTTCCATCTCTCTGAATTTTGAAAGTGCTCTCCATGAAACCAACGAACCGTATCCTGAAACCCCTCTTTGTCCTCGGCTTTGCCGCGATGATTGTGTCCGCTCGCGCCGCGGATTCAACGCCCGCCCCCTCCCGGGCGCCCGGAGCCGCTCCCACCACCGCCTGTTCGACGTGCGCAGCGGCTTCGGAAGCTGTCGCGCCGCAGCCTGCGGTCGTTCACTCTGACGCAGAGACGGGAAATGGACCGGCGCTCTACCGGAAAGGCGCTTCCTGGCAGGAAACCGTGCGTGTTTCGCGAGATGCCCTGGCGAAGCAACTGGCTGAGACGAAGGCAAAGCACGATCAGGCCGCCGCCAGCGCGGACCCGGCGCTCGCCCGCTTCGAGCCGTGGCTTCGCGTCCAGTGTCTTGCCCCTTCGCCGGATACAATCCTCCCGGTGTTTGTCGAGAAGGTGAAGATTCGGGTCGAGGGCTTGAAGGGCATTTATCTGGGAAACCATGTTTCGCTTGCAAACTGGAACGGGCGCACGGCGAGCTGGAACGATCTCTTTTTGGTCGGCAAGGATGGTAAGAAGACGTCGTTAACCTCGATTGAACCTCAATGGAAACTCAAGAGCGAAGGCAATCGGATCGATCCCGAGTCCAATTCTATCAATCTGCCCACCAACGAAGTCTGTTTTGCGCTGGACGGGTCTCAGGAGTGGCTTGAAGGCAGGGTGCAAATTCACGTTGATGGCAGGGTGGAGGCGTGGATCAGCGCACGCCCGATGTTTGATGAAATACAGGCTGCGGCGGAGGCGCGGATGGCGATCTGGAAGCAGCTCGAATCCGATTATGCGACGGATGAAAACCGGGAGCAGCTCGCCGACGAAGGGTGCGATTCCATCTGGCTTGCCGATTGGACGCCGGGGGATTTCACCGATCTGGCCGGACGCTATGCTGGCGCGTGCCTGACGAAATTGGCGGTGCAAGCCAAAGCGCTCGCGGCCAAGGCGAAGACCCCGGAGGATTTGGCGGAGGTCCGCAAGATTTACGAGGCCGATGGGCGCTGCGCGCGGATGCTGGCCCGGCTGAAGCCCATCAATCCGGAGGCGATGCGCCTGGCCATCGAGGATCTGGCCAAGACGTTTCCGGACAAGTATCCCAAGGGCGCCGACTTGCTCCGCCGGGCGGGAACTTACGCCACCCGGCTTCCCGAAATCCGGGAGCGACTGGAGCGCGGCGACGAATCCGCGTTTAAGGCCGCCGAGGAGGTAATGGCCTTTCAGCAAGAGGCTTTGCTGGCCAATCCCTTGGTGGCCTTCGATCCATTGCTCCTGGTGCGGCGCAAAGGCGAAATGAACCTCGGTCTCGCCACCAATTTCGGTCCCGACATCAACCCGGGAAACGATACCGAGATCGCGGTGCTCCCGCCGGTCTCGACAAAGGGCAAGCTCAGCCCGCTCTTCCGCGACAAGAACAACAAGGGAGTCTGCGATGTGAACTTGAACTACGAGGCGGACAAGATGCTGTTCACGATGGCCGATTCCAAGGGCGATACCCAGGTTTGGGAGATCCGGGCCGACGGCAGCGGACTGCGCCAGGTTTCGCCCAGCGAGGAGACGGATGAGCCGATCCGCACCAAATGTTCGGTGCAGAACTGCAACGGCATTTATCTGCCGGACAACCGGATCATGTTCGTCTCAACCGCCACGATGGCCGGGGTGCCCTGTCTGGGCGGTGACACTCCGGTTGGCAACCTCTACCGGATGGATGCGGATGGGAAGAATATGGCGCAGCTCACTTTCGATCAGGATCAGAACTGGTATCCCACAGTGCTCTCCAGTGGCAGGGTTATGTATCTCCGGTGGGAATATACCGATACGCCCCATTATTTCACCCGGTTGATCTTCTCAATGAATCCCGACGGCACCGGGCAAATGGCGCGCAATAAGAGCAACTCGTACTGGCCCAACTCGACCTTCTTTGCCCGTCCCATTCCGAATCATCCATCCCAGTTCGTGGGAGTGGTCACCGGTCATCACGGGACCCAACGCGCCGGCGAATTGGTCCTGTTCGATACCGCCAAGGGGCGCCGCGAGGCGGATGGCGCCGTACAGCGCATTCCCGGATATGGCAAGAAAGTGGAACCGGTCATCAAGGATAAGTTAGTGGACGAGTCCTGGCCGAAATTTCTCTACCCGTATCCGCTCTCCGATGCGGAGGGACGCGGGGCCGGCAAATACTTTTTGGTTTCCTGCAAACTGGCGCCGGACGCACCCTGGGGCATCTACCTGGTGGATATTTACGACAACCTGGTGCCCGTACTAGTCGAGCCCGGCTATGCGCTCATGGAACCGATGCCTCTGGTCAAGCGCGCGCGCCCACCGGTGGTGCCGGATCGCATTGACCCGTCCCGCAAGGACGGAGTGGTTTATCTCCAGGATATTTACGAAGGCCCCGGCCTGGCGGGACTGCCGCGCGGGATTGTGAAGAAGCTGCGGCTGTTTACCTATACCTACAATTACCGTTGGATGGGTAGTCATGATCTGGTGGGCCAGGAAAGCGGATGGGATGTAAAGAACATCCTGGGCACCGTGCCGGTGGCTGCCGACGGGTCGGCGATATTTCACGTGCCGGCAAACACGCCCATCGCGATTCAGCCGCTGGACGAAGAAGGAAGAGCATTGCAACTCATGCGGAGCTGGATGACGGTGCGTCCCGGGGAAACGATTTCGTGCATCGGCTGTCATGAGGATGCGACCGCCACTCCCTTGTCGCGACGATCCCTCGGCGCGAACCGCAGCCCCGACGAAATCAAACCGTTCCACGGTCCGGCCCGCGGCTTTGCCTTCGAGCGGGAAGTGCAGCCGCTGCTGGACAAATTCTGCATCGCCTGTCATGACGGCAAAGCGCGTGGGGATGGTCGGACGATTCCCGATTTCGCCAATCGGGAGCGACTGAAAATCCGGAATTCGCTGGGAATTTTCTCCCGTTCCTATCTGGCCCTGAGCCCGTATGTGCGCAGGCCCGGCCCCGAAAGCGATTATCATCTGCTCGTGCCGATGGAGTGGCATGCCGACACCAGTCCGCTGGTTCAAATGCTCAAGAAGGGACATCACAACGTCTCGCTGGATAACGAGGCCTGGGAGAAGCTTTATGCGTGGATTGACCTCAACGCGCCGTTTTTCGGAACGTATCACGAGACCAATGTATGGAACCCTGCCTCGGCGCGATCGGCTCTTCGCCGGCGCGAATTGCAGAAACGCTATGCCAACATGGAGGTCGATCCCGAGGCTGTTCCTGAGGAGCAACCCCAGAAGATCGAACCGATCATGCCGCCGAAGGCAAGCGTTCAGGCGCAACGGGCTGACCCGAAGCCAGGCGGCTGGCCCTTTGACGAGGCGACCGCGAAGAAAATGCAGGCCGACGCCGGCAAGGAGTTCACACGGAAGGTACCGCTGGCGGACGGCGTCGAGCTGAACCTGGTGCTGGTTCCGGCCGGGGAATTCGTCATGGGCGATGCGGACGGTTATCCCGATGAGCACCCCCGGTCGATTGTGAAGATCAGCAAGCCGTTCTGGATGGCGGAGGTTGAAATTAGCAATCAGCTATTTGCGCAGTTTGACCCGAAACACGACAGCCGCTATCAGGACAGGCCCGGCAAGGATCAGACCTCCCGCGGCTACCCCGCCAACGAACCAGATCAGCCCGTGGTGCGGGTCAGTTGCGAGCAGGCCACTGCCTTCTGCGCCTGGCTGAGCCAGAAGACAGGCGGGAAGTTTGCATTGCCGACGGAAGCCCAGTGGGAATGGGCGTGCCGTTGCGGCTCGGAAACCCCGCAGCCCAAGTCGATGGGGAGGAACCACACCAGATGGGGCGCCGCATCTGCCGTGAAAGCTTCGGCACCGAACGCATGGGGGCTGCGGGATCTGTATGACAACGTGTGTGAATGGACGCGCACCGCGTATCGGCCGTATCCCTACAAAGACGATGACGGTCGCAACGATCCCTCATCGACCGAGAGCAAAGCGGTCCGGGGCGGTTCGTGGGAAGACGACGCGACCCGGATTCGTGCCGGCATCCGCATTCCGTATCAACCCTACCGGGTTCTGCATAATGTCGGCTTTAGGGTTATTTGTGAGTAGGTCCAAGACGCTGTTGGTGATTAAACGGGAAAGATGAAAAGCTAATTCCTACAATTCTAAATCCGCTCTTCGAACCAGAGTGTCAGCGGTCACTTGAAACCAGCCGGCGACGGTCGAAATAAACCAGCCACTACGTACCACCCCTTACCACCACTTCCACCCCACCGGCGCCAGACCCGCCGCTCTGCCGCAGTTCGCGGATCGCGGCGCGCGCTTTCTCCAGGGTGGCGAACGGACGCTTTTCCGTGCCCTGATCATTATCGGAACCGTTCACGGAAACAAAATACTGCGCCCTTTCCGCAGCATGGCCGGCATTCAGGTTGGCGGAACCGAGGAAAATTCAAAGCAGAACGAGAGTCGAGACGAGGAGATGATGCGTTTGTTTTCCGAACGGCTTCATTTTGAGGAGAGCTTTCGTTGCAGGCATCGGGGCCAGTCTCAATGCGTTTGAGGCAGTTCGGGACCGGTTTGGTTTTCGCTACTCCTCAAATCGCAGGAACACCGTTCGCTCACAAACACCCGGCGCCCGGTTGGGCTGCGATTGCGGGCCGAGTTTTTCGGGCACGCAGAACTTGTTTCCAGTGGGCGGAATGGCATCCAGAAAGGCGAGTCCTGTCGGCGGCGTGAACAGTTGCACCGCTTTCGGGTCTTTCCCTTCATGAGGCCGGTAAATGCCGATGAAAGTGTTCTCCTGCTGCGAGGCGACGGTGATCTTGCCCTGCGTGGTTTCGAATACGGCCCATTGCCAGTCGCCAAAGTAGCCTTTGAATTCCGGATAAATCCAGCTTTCGCCGGGAACCGTGTCGTTGTAGGCGGCTTGCCAGACGTCCCACGTGGTTCCCTTCATCCGATTCTTCCAGACCCGGTAGGGACCGCGGCCGAGCCAGCGAACCGACTTCATTAGCTTCTCCGGGTAATCAAATTGGACCCCGGCGATATCGCATTCGTGGTTGAGTCGGTATTTATAGGCGAGTTTGATCCATCCGCCGGGCAGGATGGTCCATCGGGCCTGGCTCAACGGCCCTTCGAATTTGGCTTCGACGACCGCATTGCCCCCTTCCATTCGTTGAGTCAGGCTAATGAGTTTGCTCGTGCCGCTGAGGTCGACGCCTTCGGTCTTGAACTTCATCTTGTTGTCCTTCCCCAGTCCCGCTTCGACCCGTTGCTTCGTGCTGGCCACAAAACGGGGGCCGTTGCTGAAGGCCATGCGCCCCGCACTAACGAGCAGGCCGGTGTTCTTGCTGAACGTCAGTTCGAGGCCGCCGGTGCGGACTTTCAAATCGGCTCCGTCGTTCACTTCGACCTTGCCAGTCGCTGCTTTCACGAAATCAGACGAACGATTGAGCCGCCAAGACCATGTCCAGAGTTCTCGGTGGGCGGGATCTTTGGCCGTGACATAGAGCACATCCGCCTCGCGCCAGTTCGCAGGCAGTTCCAGTCTTAGATTAGCTGTGGCATGCGGGGGCACATTGGTGGCAGGAATCGCTCCGTTCGCCACGACCGTGTGGCCTGCCTTCTCCAGAGAGAATTTCCCGAGCGCCCACTCGAATCGGCATTGGTCGAGATTTGTGAAATCATAGCGGTTCTCAACAGTGAGGGCTGGGAGATGCTCGCCACGCAACTGCACAGGGCACCAAATCTCTCGGATGGTGTTGAAGCTGCCTTCTTTCTCGCGGTGCGGACCGACGATGCCATCCGGGGCGAGATTCGCACAGGAATCAAGCCAGCCGTTCTTGTCCGTGCGTGCGACGGCTTCGTCGAGAAACGCCCAGATGAACCCGCCCGTGCAGACTTTGCTGGTGCGCATCAACTCCCAGTAATCATCCAGGCCCGCGCCGGCGCCGCCATCATACAGGCCATGCGAAAATTCGGTCGGCATGTACAGCGTTGTGCCCGAGCAAAGCTGGGTCGCGTTTCTCTTGGGCGATCCAAGCCCAACGTTCCCCTCACCATCGAACGGAAGGTAATGGGCGGTGTCGATGCCGCCGGAAAGGGCCCACGGGTGAAGGACACGGCGCCGCTGCGGGTCCCATTTAGCAAAATCCCCGTCCAGCGCCACGTTCCAGCCGCCCTCGTTGCCATTGTCCCAGAACAGAATGCAGGGGTGATTGACGTCACGCTTGACCATGGCCTCCACGAGCGCGGCTCCGACCATCCGATCGTAGCAACCATGCCAGCCGCCCAATTCGTCCAACACATAAAGACCGAGTTCGTCGCAGGCATCGAGGAAATGCACATCCGGCGGATAATGTGACATGCGCACCGCGTTCATATTCATCTCCTTCAAGAGCTTCACGTCATCGCGGCTAACCTGTTCGCTGCACGTCCGGCCTGATTCCGGCCAGAACGAATGCCGGCAGCAGCCTTTGAGGGTGACTCGCTGTCCATTGACGTAAAGACCGTCTCCCTCCCGGACCTCAACGGTGCGGAAGCCGAATCGCTCCTTGACCGTATGAACCGGCTGCCCCTTTGCCGAAAGCGCGGCGGTAACGCTGTAGCGATGCGGGGTTTCCGCCGTCCAATTCTTTTGCCCGTTGAACTTGGCAGTTACCAACACCTTTGACGCACCTGGCGAAACGGAAACGCTCACGGACTCGCCAAGTCCCTCAATCTGGGCCGTGACTTGGTCAACGGCTTTGGCTCCGCCCCCCAGGAAAACCTCCATTGAAAACGAGCCGTCCGCCCGTGCGTCGATGGCAGTCCGTTCGACGAACTCCATCGGCAGCGCTTCCAAATAAACAGGCCGGATGATGCCGCCAAAATTCCAGTAATCCCCGCGGCGTTCCGCGGCATTGACCGAATCGTTAGCCGAGTATTTCGCGACAGTCACCTCCAGCAGATTATCCCTGCCGACTTTAACCAGCTTGGTGATGTCATGCTTGAACCGGTAGAACGCCCCTTGATGCAGCGGCCCGGCGGACTGCCCGTTGACCCAAACTTCGGTGTCCGTCATGGAGCCTTCGAACACGATTCGGATCGCTTTTCCGGTCCATTCTTCGGGCACAGCGAAATGGGTGCGATACTTTCCTTGCTCTTTCACCGGATCGCTTTGGTAGCCGTAAGCCCCAAAGCCCTGCAATTCCCAGCATGACGGAACGAGGATCTTCGTCCATTCGCCGCTGCTGCGCCCGCCGGTGCAAAGGAAATCCCACGGAACGCCGTCATCCTTGCCATGACCCGAAAGATAACGCGTTTCGGTTTCGGCGGCGGAGGCCAATCCCGTCAGACAAATAAGCGCAAGCAAGAGGCGGAAAGTCGATATCATAGGACGGAAAACCCGATGGTGAGATAGAGTTGCGAAGAGTATTTCATTTCGCTAGCTCCAAGGCTATCACCGACGCGATTTTATCGACCGGCTCGGCTGGAAGCGAAATGACGGTCTGGCTGGCCGTTTTGGTGAGCGGCAGGTCCGCGCCATTCGCAAGCAGCGTAACTTTGAGCGCTTTGCCAGGAAGCGCCGGCAGCACCAGTTCGCCGTGCTGCGGCCAGTCAAACACATGAAAATAGAGACGGGTATTGCCGCCGGGCAAACGCTTTTGAGTGCATCGACCCCAGGTTAATTTATCGAACGGGCTGGCGCTGGTCCCGTAAATCGCTTCGCCGTTCACCTTCATCCACGCACCCATTGCAAGGAGGGACTTCACGCTTTCTTCCGGAACGCTGCCGTCGCCTTTCGGCCCGATGTTTAGAAGATAATTGCCGCCCTTGCTGGCAATATCGATGAGATTGCGAATCAAGGTCTCGTCGGATTTCCACGCGTGATCGTGTTCGCTGTAACCCCAGGTGGTGTTCAGCGTCATGCAACTCTCCCAGTCCACCCCGGGCATGCCGGTGGCGGGAATGTGTTGCTCCGGCGTGATGAAATCACCATAGACCCAGTCCATGTGCGAACCGTAGCCTTCCACGCCCATGCTCGTCCAACCCGCCTCCACACTGCGAAAGAGCCGGTTGTTCATGACGATGCCCGGCTGCTTTCCGCGAACAAGTTTCATGAGATCGAAAGCGCGCCAGGCTTCCTGGCCCTGAAAATCCAGCGCGCTGTAATCCCACCAAAGCACGTCCACAGGGCCGTAGTTCGAGACAAGCTCGTTAACCTCGCCAAAGAGGTAATCCAGGTACTTGGAGTGGTCGCGCCTTCCGTTGGGATAGGGCTTCCCGCTCAGCGGATGAGGCAGCTGTTTGGACCTGGCGTATTCGTACTGACTGTGGTGCCAGTCGATCACGGAGTGGTAAAAGCCGATGCGCAGCCCTTCGGCCCGGCACGCACCGACGATTTCCTTGACCAGATCGCGCCCCAACACCGAACCCGCATCGAAATCACTTAATTTGGAATCGTGCAGGGCAAACCCTTCGTGGTGCTTTGTCGTGAACACGAGATACCGGCAGCCCGCCTCTTTGGCGAGGCGCGCCCATTGCGCGGCGAACCCGGGCTTTGGTTTGAACAACGGAATGGCAGCCTTGGCATAGGTGTCCGTGTCGGCTTTCACAATGTTTTCGATCCACTCCATGCCGCCCGAAGTCCCCGCCGGTTTTCCGTCCCATGTCCCCGCGAGTCCAGAGTAAAGGCCCCAGTGAACAAACAGGCCAAATCGCGCCTCGCGCCACCATGCCATGCGGGAGTCGCGCTGTTCCCGTGACTCGGCGGCGCCAATTCTGTGCAACTTAAAGCGATGTGCTTTTGGCTGTGCGGCCACGCGCGCGGCGGCGAGCGCTTCCTGCATTTGGCGCGGCAATTCCGACTCCATAGGCTTCAACTTCAAGTATTCCTTCTGCTGACCCGCAACATAACCTTCCCAGCTCTTTCCGCGAGCTGACGCAAGCTGTGCCGCGAGTTTCGCGGGCACTTGGGTCGGGTCCAGGGGACGAGGCAAGTCCGATAGCGCGGTATGCTCGATATAGGCAATCGTCCTTTGCTTTCCTGCCGCCGCCCACTTTTTCCTAAGTGCCGTCTCCACGGCGACAGCCTGCTGGTATTGTGGCGTGGATTGCTCTTTGGCGAGGTTAACTCCGTCAGCGAACTCCGCGTTGGTCGCCACATGCACGGGCTTCGCGTCGATGCTCAACTCATAAACGCCATCCGCCAAACCGCGCACCGCCAGAATCTCCTGATTCAACTCCCGCTCGAACGGAACAAAGCTGAGAGCGGGCGCAGCCTGCTCGCCAACCGGAAAAGGCAAGGCGCGCTCAAGCGCGGTGAACGAAATTTCATCCACATCTTTTCGCAAATCGCTGACCTCGCAATTCTCCGAAGCCGTCGCTCTGCCCGCCGCCGCATCGATCGCGATGCGGGAAACCGCGCCTGGAACTCGCTGCGCTTTGAGGAACTCAAAAGCCATCACAAAGTGACCCGGCGCTCCGGGATGCACCCGATCCGGGCCGACAATGGTGAACTTCGGATCGCGCTTTTGCTGTTCCGCGTCGATCGCCGCCATCGGGCTGTTGAAATCGATGGCAGGAAGCTTCAAGTCATCCGCGATCCTCTGCACGATTTGTCCATACCCGGCAAGCGCTGCGCCGCGCCCGCAGTTGTTTTCACGCGGCAGGACGGCAGTGTCGTCGTAGATCGAAGGCCGGATCAGCACGACTTTCGCGCCGGAGGCCATCAGGGCGGATGTCAGGGAGCGCATGGCTTTCTCATACGCCGCGGCTCGTTGCGCCCGCTTCTGCTCCTGGTCGGGATTGAGCGCTCCGTTTTTCGGGAAGTCGCCCCCGACATCGTTCATGCCGAGCATGACGGATACAGTCGTCGGCTTGGCCTGAAGACAATCCCAATTCAGTCGCTTGAGGGCGCCCGTGGCGCTGTCACCGGCAATTCCGCAATTAATCACATCGACGGTTCGCGTGGGATAGCGTGTTAGGTAAAACAGTTCGATCAACTCGTGATACCGTCCCCCATGGGTGATGCTATCGCCAAGCACGCACCAGCGATCGCCAGATTGGAATTGCGGCGTTTCAACGGCGGCGGCGTCTGCAACGAAGCCGAAGCACGCCGCTCCGGCCAGGATGAGCGCAGCGCAAATTCCGGATGCCGAAAGACTGTATTGTTTTGCGCCAGCTCCATGTTGCTGGCAGCGCTCGTTTTGTTGCTTTGAGTTCATTGTAAATAGCGAGATGTTCCTACCGATGAGCTGATTTTAAACTTTCTGGATCTGGTTGGCGGGCCACCCGCGTTATGGGCGCGATGCCGACGCCCCGGCAAGGCCGCTCGGCGCCCCGCCCCCAAAACGGAAACACCGAATGACCGGTTGGCGCCGCCAGCGACCCCTTCACTGGCGGCGCCCATTCGGTTCGCACCCCCAAGCCGCTCCCCAACGGCAAATGCGAACCGAAAAACTCATGAGTTCTTGCGCCCACTGTTCCTGTTTGGACGGCCGCCCAGGAGGCCCAGCGCACCGCAAATGAATAGCCCGAAGATGCCCGGTTCCGGAACAGCTTCTGGCGAAACAGCGGCGGTCCCCGGGTCCGCTTGAGTCAAGGCAGAGGAATCCCCGCCCGCGCCAAGACTGTCGGCGTGCAGCAATTGCGACTGGACCGCTTGAGGAGTCGATCCGGCGGCGGCCGCGACCGACGAACTGAAGCCGGCGATCGCAAGCGACGATACATTAAGCACGGATCGCTCGCCGCTCGTGTTTGCCGTAAGGCTAATCGACCCGCCAGCACCGACACTAACTGCCCCGATCGAACCGGACTGGGCCAGTTCCACAACACCGTTGTTCGCATTCAGTCCCGTCATGGCCAACGAACCGCCTAGAATGAGTCTGCCGGCGCCTTCCTTGTCCAGAACAACCGAGCCAGCAGCGTCCACGACGGCTCCGTTATAGGCAGCGGTACCGCTCGACGTGGTCGTGACCGTGTTTGTTCCGCTGACGTTGTTGGTGATCGTTCCGCCCGCGCCGCTCAAGTTCCTCACGCTAACGCTGTGTCCACTCAGATCGAGCGTGCCGCCGTTGACGGTGAGGCCGCCGGCGCCAATTGCATTCGCGCTGCCTAGTTGCAAGATCCCATTACTGAGGACCGTGCCCCCGCTGTAGCTATTCGAACCGGAGAGGGTCAGTGTTCCGGAGCCCGCCTTGGTTAACCCGCCCGTGCCGCTGAGCACGCCCGAGAGACCGATATTGCCGCCGGTGGTGTCAAAGGCGGTCCCGCCGCCGCTGCCAGTCAGGGCCATGTTCAGCGAAGAAATCCAAGGGCTCAGTGAACCAACTGTACCGCCGCCAAGGTTGATTGCATACTGGCTATTTGTAGCTGAAACGGCGATACCGCTCGACCCGATGTTGAGGAGGCCCCCGGTTAGGTTCAGGGTGCAAAGCCGGCTCGGATTGATAAACAATGCGCCCTTTACGTTTGCAGTGCCACCAGTCTCGTTGTAAATGCCATAGGTATTATTGTTCCCAAATTTCATCACGGCATTGCTGGCTTCGATCGTGCCGCCGCTTAGATTATAGGTGTCGATTTTTCCCATGTACGAATTCCCGACGAGGAAATTGGTCGTAATGTTCATCGTCCCGCCGGTCTGGTTTACGGTCGATGGAGCGTAATCCAACAGGTTGCCGACGCTGACGGTGCCAAAAGTCGCCGTTGCTCCGGTTGGCAAATTAAAAACAGAGGCGGCGCCGGTTCCGGTCAGGGTAAGGCTGGCGCTGGCGCTTCCGAAGACATTGCTTACCGTCACGGCACCGCCGAACACATTGACAGCGCCCCCAAAACTGCTTGAGCCGCTCAAAGCGATTGTGCCGCTCTTGATGAGAAGCGTGCCAGTCCCGGCTAGGGGATTGGCGAATGTTTGGCTCCCGGTCAGAATCAAGGCAACGGTGGCATTATCGGTGATCGAGCTGGTCGCGGGAATGAAGCCGTTCGTCGTCCCGTTGCCCAGTTGCAGTGTGCCGGAACTGACGGTCGTCGCGCCGCCATAGTTATTGCTGCCAGTGAGGATCAGCGTACCCGCGCCGCTCTTCGTCAGGCCCGCAGTATTGGAACTGTCAATGGAACCGGCGAGGGTGACGGTCTGGCTGTTGGTGTCCAGATTAACAGCCGCGGCGGTGCTGTTCCTGAAGCGCGCCGCCCAATCCTGGCCCGCGCTGGCCGCGGTGAACTGGAGAACGCCGCCCCCAAACCCGATGCCCCCGCTGCCCAGCGCGCTCGCATTGTTGGCCTGGAGCGTTCCAGCATTGATGCTCGTTGTGCCGGTGTAGCTGTTGCTGTTGGAGAGAATCAGGGTGCCCGCGCCGCCTTTTGTAAGATTGCCACTACCGCTAATAACATAGCTGGGGGTCTGGCTGCCATAATTGTTATAACTCAATACGCTGTTATCAGTAACCCCGCCGGCCGCCAGCGAGCCGTCGTGCCCGTTGGTGCCGTCCCCAAGTTGAAGCGTGCCGGCGCTGACGGTGGTTACTCCAGTGCAACTGTTGGAGGCGGTGAGCGTGAGTGTGCCCGCACCGAGTTTCGCCACAGTGCCCGCCCCGCTAATCGCATAGCCGGCGCTCTGGTTCCCTGCCTGGTTGTAAACCAACCCGGAATTATTAAGAAGGCCGCTGGCCGCGGTAAGCGGGCCGTCATTGCCAACAGTGCCGTCGCCCAGTTGCAAGGTGCCACTGATGACGCTGACCAGCCCCGCGTAATTTGACCCAGTGAGGATCGCGGTTCCCGGTCCGGCTTTCTGAATAGTTCCGTTGCCAGTGATCGGATAGGCGACAGTCTGGACGGCGTAGGTATTAAATTTCACCAATGAATTGTTGGCGATGCCGCTGGTTGCCAGCGATCCGTCGTGCCCTGCTGTCCCGTCGCCAAGTTGCAGCGTGCCGGCGTTGACCGTGGTCAGCCCGGTGTAGCTGTTGCTTGCGCTGACGGTCAACACTCCGCCGCCAGCTTTGGTCAATGAGCCGCTGCCGCTGATCGCCCAGGGCATTGCGAGATCGCCGGTGAGATTAAAGGCGAGCGCACCATTATCGATGACCCCGCTCGAGGTGGAGATCGAGCCGTCCGTTGTCCCGTTGCCGACTTGAAGCGTGCCGCTGTTGATGGTCGTTGCGCCGGTGTAGGTGCTCGTTCCAGTGAGTGTCAGTGTCCCGGAACCGGATTTGTTCAGGCCGCCGGAAACGTTGGCCGCCGTGGTCACCGCGCCCAAAGTGGCGGGCGTGATCGATCCGCCGCCGACCAGCGTCACGGTTGGCGTGCTCGTGTAACCGGTGCCGGGGTTGGTGATCACGACACCTGTTACCACACCGGTTGTTGTATCGATCGTCGCCCGGGCCGTGGCGCCGCTGCCGCCGCCGCCGGTGATCTGGACGTAGGGCTCGCCGATATAGCCTGCACCGCTGCCGGTAAGAGCGATGCTGCTGACTCCATTACCGGTGGGCGCATTGAAGCCGTTGACGACAGTGACGTTCTTTCCGTTGGTATCAATCGTCGCCCCTTCGGAATAAATAAAGACGTTATTCTGGGTGTTGGCCGTTGCAAGGTTGATCAGGATCGCTCCGTCAGTGGTAGCCTGAAGAGTTCCGCCGTGGAAGTTCACATACCCCACGGAGTTGGCGTTGTTATACCCGGTAAATGTATGCACGGTCGGTACCGACAACGTCCCGCCCTTGAGATTCAAGACACCGGTGGTTGTGCCGTGAAAGCCGAAATCACCGGCAGTGATTGATCCGCCGCTAATGTTGAACTCACCGCGGCCGCTCGTACTGGAGTCCCAACCCGAAGCAATAGTCCAGCTTTCCGTCATTACACCGCCGTCCATGTTGAACACGCCAGTGCCGCCAGCCACGCTAGCGCCTCCGAGAACAAAAGGCTGCCCGGTGTTCTGCGTCACGGTGCCTCCCGATTGAGTGATGACACCCACCCCGGTGGGCCCGGAATTCCAGTTTCCGCTCTGGAAGAATGCGGCTCCGGTCAGGGTTCCGCCGCTGACGTTCAGATATCCGTACCCATTCTGGGCAAAGTTCTCGCTGGCGTAGGTGCCGACAACATGGGTCAGAGTGCCGGCCGTAAGATACAGCGCGCCGGAACTGCCGAGAGCGTTGCCGATACTCAGCGTACTCATCGTCGTATCCGCGGAAATCACCGCCACACTGCGATCTCCACTGGCATTGCCAACCGTAAGCGTGCCGCCATTGAGGTTTGTGGCGCCCGAAATATTCAGGTTCGCCCCGGCAGCGCCGCCGCTGAGCGTCACGGAGCCAATGCTGTTGGTGCCAATGGAATTCGCGAAGGCCAGAGTGCCGCCGGCAACCTTGGTGGAAACCGCATACGTGTTTGGGTCCGTAAGGGTCAATGTGTTGGCGCCCACCTTCAACGCAAGCCCAAGTCCCGAGGGAACCGCGGTGCTGATGCGATTGCCTGCCGAAGTATCGTACTGCAACAAAACGCCGGACGCGATATTGCCGGTGGCGGCCATGGTGGCAATTCTGGCATCGCTCACCGCGTTGGTGATCCCAAGCGTTACACCGGAAGCGATCGAATAGCGTCCCTGCGTGTCCCAGCCTGGCAACGCATCGGTGCTGGCGATGGTGAATGCACCGGCACTGATGGTTGTGGTGCCTGTGTAACTATTGGAGCCGGTCAGCACCAATGTGGCGGACCCGGACTTGGTGAGCGACATGCCTGTTCCGCCGCTCAGGTTGCCCGAGTAGGTGGCCGAACCCGACGCCGCAGTAAGCGTAATGCCCGTAACGTTGGCGGCCGCAGTGATGTTACCCGGTCCGGACAGCGTGACGAAGGTCGGTGTATTGGCGGCCGTCAGGTCCAGCGTGCCTGCGCCCGACAGGTTCAAGGTGTTGTTTTGGAGACTGAGATTGCCGCCGAGCTTGAGCGTTCCCGAACTCACCGTGGTCGTTCCAGTGAAGCCATTACTGGCGGCGAGCGTCAGGGTGCCTCCACCGCTCTGGGTCAGGCCGCCGGTGTTGCTGCTGTCGATGCTGCTCGCGAAGGTGACGCTCTGGCCATTGAGGTCGAGGGCGATCGCGCCTGCCGTGCTGTTTTTGATACGCCCTGACCAGTCCTGCCCCGCGCTGGCACTGGTGTATTGCAGCGTGCCCCCTCCGAACACAATCGCCGCCGTTCCGCTGGTCAGCGCGTTGGCATTGTTGACTTGAAGGACGCCTCCATTGATCGTTGTGATGCCCGTGTAGCTGTCGCTCCCGGAAAGGATCCAGGTGCCGGTCCCGTTCTTGGTGAGCGTGGCGCCGACGCCGACGTCGGTGATATTCCCATTGACCACGCCGTTGCCACTGCCTCCGAAAATCAAAGCGCGCGTGACTGCACTCGTTCCGATGGTATTCAGGCTGATCAACCCGCTGTCCGATTGCACCGCCAGGCCACCGCCACCCGAGGTCACGGTGATCGCCCCTTGAATGGCATTTGTGCCGCTGACATTCCGGATGGCGACCAATCCCGGTCCTGTGCCATTATTGGAAAGGGCGTAATTCCTGGAACTGTCGAGGGTGATGTTGCCCTGCACCTGCAACTCGCCGCTGGTGGTCGCATTGGTGAGGGTGCCGGGCCCAAGGGCATAGCTATTCTGAATGTTGACAATCCCCGTGTTGATGGTTGTCCCACCCGAATAGCTATTACTGCCGGTCAAGGTCAGAGTGCCGGAGCCACTCTTGGTCAGCCAACCGTTTCCAGTGATGCTGCCTGCGAAGGTCTGCCTGCCCAGGATGTTATAGTTCAATGCGCCGCCGTCGACGATCGCGCTGGAGGTGGCGATCGATCCGTCAGTGGTTCCGTCTCCTACGTTCAGGGTGCCTGCGCTGATCGTGGTTGCTCCGGTGTACGTATTGGAACCGGTCAGAGTCAGCGCGTTCGCACCGAGTTTGGTGAGGCCGAGGGCTCCCTGGCTCGTGTTGCCGAGCGCCGCGGATAGCGCGCGGTTGCCGGCCGAGGTGTCAAGAGCAATGATCGCTCCCGCCTGGAAGTTCGTCGTGCCGAGCATGCCGGTCACGTTGGAATCCGTAAACGAGTTATTGACCGCCAGCGCCGCGCCGGAGGCAACCGAGTAGCGCCCGGAGGTGTTCCAGCCCGGCAGGGCGTTGGTGGATGAAACCGAGAGTGTTCCAGAACTGATGATTGTGTTCCCCGTATAAGTATTGGTGCCGGTAAGGATGAGGCTGTTAGCGCCGATCTTGGTGAGGCCGAGAGTGCCTTGAGCCGTGTCGGCAATGGTTGCTGAAACGGTCCTGTCGCCCGCCGAGGTATCGTACCCAATCGCGGAACCCACCCGAAAATTCGTGGTGCTCAGCATCGTGGTTACGTAGGCGTCCGTTACCGCATTGCCAACGGCGAGCGTTGCTCCGGAAGCCACTGAATACTTCCCGTTGGTGCTCCAGCCGGAAAGCGCGCCCGTGCCGGTGATGGAAAGAACCCCCGCGGAAATAGTCGTTCCAGCGCCCTGGGTATTGACCCCGGACAACGTCAGCGTGCCCGGGCCGGTCTTCATCAGCATGCCGCTCCCGATGAACCACTGCCCCACGGTTTGATTTCCGCTCACATTAAAAGCCACGACCGCGCTGCTTGCATTGATGTTCACCCATGCGGTATTATTGATCGAACCGATTGTCGTTCCATCGCCGATTTGCAGCGTGCCCGAATTGACGGTGGTTACGCCAGTGTAAGTGTTCGTTCCGGTCAACGTGAGCGTGCCCGCGCCCGACTTGTTAACCACGCCGGTGCCGCTTATCACATTGGCGTAAGTGCGGCTGCCAACCGTGGAGAAGGTCAGGGTTGCGTTGTCGGTGATGGGACCGGCTAGCGAACCATCGGTGGTTCCATCGCCAATTTGCAGCGTGCCGGCATTGATTGAGGTTACGCCTGTGTAGGTGTTCGAGCCGGTGAGCGTCAGGGTTCCGGCGGCGTACTTGTTTACGACACCCGTGCCGCTAATGGCGCCGGCGTACGTCTTGCTGCCGGCGGTGTAAAAGCTCAGGGTCGCGTTGTCGACGATCGGCCCGGCTATCGAACCGTCCACCGTTCCGTTTCCGATTTGCAATGTCCCCGCGTTGATCGTGCTGACGCCGGAGAAGGGATTCGTGGTGTTGAGCACCAGCGTGCCTGCGCCGCTCTTTGTCAGGGTGCCCGTGCCGCTGATTGGGTTGGAATAACTCTGGGTGGTAATCTGGTTAAAAACCAATGCACTGTTATTGATAATCCCGTTGGAGGCGGTAATCGAGCCGTCTGTTGTTCCATCTCCGATTTTTAGGGTGCCCGAGCTAATCGTCGTCGGGCCGGTATAAGTGCTGGTGCCGGTGAGGGTCAGGGTGTTGCCGCCGAGTTTCGTGAGTCCTAGCGCTCCCTGAGCCGTATTGGCAATCACTGCGGAAACGGTGCGATCCCCCAACGTCGTATCGTACCCGATCGTCGCGCCTGCCTGGAAGTTCGTTGTGCCGAGCAGGCTCGTCACATTGCCGTCCGTCAGCGTATTGGCAACTGCGAGCATCGCGCCGGAAGCCACGGACACCCGGCCATTGGTGTTCCAGCCGGGCAAGGCGCTGGTGGATGCAATCGAGAGCGCTCCCGAACTGATGGTGGTGGTTCCTGAGTAGGAATTGGGCCCGCTCAGGAACAGAGTGTTCGAACCGAGCTTTGTCAGACCGAGTGCGCCCTGAGTCGTGTCGCCGATCGCCGTCGAGATCGTCCGGTCGCCCGCCGTCGTGTCGAACCCGATCACCGCGCCCGCCTGGAAGTTCGTTGTGCCGAGCAGGCTCGTCACGACATTATCCCCCAGCGCATCCCCAATGGCGAGGGTCGCTCCGGAAGCCACTGAATACTTTCCATTGGTGTTCCAGCCGGGCAGAGCGGTAGTGGAGGAAATTGAAAGCATTCCCACGTTGATGGCGATATTCCCGGCGATGCTGTTGGAGCCGCCCAGAACCAGGGCTCCAGCCCCCGCCTTGGTCAGGTTGCCGCTGGCGGTAATGGCGCCGCCAACGGTCAGGTTTCCAGCGTTAACGGTCACGGTGCGATCTCCTGTCACGGTCACCGCACCGGCGCCCAAATTCAAATCCTTCGTGCCGGTGAAGGTAAAGTCGCTCACCCAGCTCTGTGGGTTGTTGCTTGCCAGCGTGATCGCCCCCGCGCTGGTGTTGTCGATCGAAATCGGGGTCGCGCCCGTTGCCGAGAGGGTCAATGTCCCCGTTCCGAGCGCATAGGCGTGGTTGAGGTTCAAGATGCCCGCTTTGAGCGCGACGCCGCCGCTTAAAGTGCTTGATCCGCCGATTGTCAACGCGCCCGCGCCAGACTTGTTGAGAGTACCGCTGCCGGTGATCGCGCCGCCCACCGTCAGATTACCGGCGCTCACCGTCACGGTGCGGCTGCCATTGAGGGTCACTGTGCCCGTGCCGAGATTCAAATCGTTCGTGCCGACGAAGGCAAAGTCGCTGTTCCAGACCTGCGCGTTATTGGAAGTCAGCGTGATCGCACCCGCGCTGGTGTTGTTGATGGAGATGGGAGTCGCCCCCGTTGCCGAAAGAGTCAGCGTCCCCGAACCAAGGGCGGACGCGTGATTTACGTTCAAGGTGCCGCCATTGAGCGCAATGCCGCCGATTAAGCTGCTTGATGCGCTGAGTGTCAGCGCCCCCGAGCCGGTCTTGGTCACAGTCAATGCGGTTCCCGTACCGGTCGTCAAATTCGCCTTCACCTGCCAGTTGCCGCTGCCGTCGAAGGTCAGCGTTTTCGGATATCCGCCGCCAGCGGCGAAACTGACATCGGAGTTAATCGTCGCAACATTGGAAGAGTTGTTCGTCCAAATCGGGTGATCGGTGTTCACCCTTCCGAAGTTCAGGGTGAGGTTGCCGCTGCTGGAGACGCCGTCTCCGAGAGTGAATGCACCCGCCCCGGCATCGATAGTCACATTGCCCATGCGGATACTGTTCGTCCCGTCGAGGGCCACGGTGCCAGTTTGGCTGCCGCTCAGGTAGAAGTTGATGCCAGCATCGCCTGCGGAACCAGCCAAGGTCGTGGTGTAATAGGTCAACGCGAGATTGCCGGTCCCCGAAAAGGCCGCCGTACCGCCGTTGACCGCCGGGAGCGTGTCGCTGCTCCAGTTCACGGCTGTTCCGATCTCCGTTCCGGTTCCGCTGGTTCCGCCATCCCACGTGACTGTTGCGGCGGAGGCAGGGTTCATGGCCGGCAATCCGGCGGCGATGGCGGTGACTGGCAGCAGCCACCACGGCTTGAGGCGGGGTACAATGGGTCCGGAGAGGATCGAGGACGGGCGGAATAACGGCGTGAATTTCATGGGTACAATGGGATTGGAGTTAGGATGATGGCCTTTGCTGTCCCTTGGAGGACGGCATCGGCCGCTAGGTTGTTTTCAAGGTTATAAGGGATAGAACAGGCGTCGATAAACGATGGCTGGTGAATCGCTTTTGCAAATTCTAGCCTATCCAGCCGTTTCCGCGCATCTGGACATTTGTCTAAATCGCAGCTCGAAAAAGCGCTTTCTCGTTGCGGAGTTGAACTCCGCAACGCACCCATCCCCGAAGCTTGGCTTCCCACCCGCCCGAGGGCTCCGTGTGCGTTTGGATTCCTCAACGCTCGCGAAGCACAGTTTCAAAGATGCGACCGTGACGGAGTTCAAATCCGTCACGATGAGAATCCGCGTGCCGCTGTATCCCCGGTGAATCAGTTTCCCCCGGTCTCCCGCGCGCCGGCGACTTCGACGATGGGCCATGACGCCCGCAGCGGGTCTTCGTATGGGCCGATCTTTTCAGTGGGAATCGGCTTGAACCCGAGCGCCCACGCCGGGGAAGCTTCCTTTAACCGGTAATCGTCCTTTTTCGCGTTGCGGAACATGGGATCGGCCACAACCGAGTGCCGGTCGTTTCCGTCGGCCTGCCAGCTCGCCCACTCACCGAGTTGCTCGGCTTCTTCAAGCACCACATCATCGACATAGACCGAGCCCGATGGAGCGCGCCAGTCAATCCGAACGCGGAAAATCTTCATTCGATCGTCCCAACCGGGTTTGCCGGGTGCGGGAACGGTCACCGTGAATTCGCAAGGCTTCCACTGGCGCGTCTGTTTCACATGGCTGGGCTGGCTGCACCAGAAGTGCGCTTTGCGCCCGTTGGCCGCCGGATTCCAAGATTGGACCATTAGCGAAGCCATCTCGGTCTCGGAGTCCGATTCAGCGTCTGTCCGCATCCGCGCTCGCAAGCGGTAGGTTGCGCCCGGCTTGAGTTCGAGCGGCTGCCCGGCAACAATCGGGTAGTTGTCGCTCGACTTCGTGGTCACGAGCGCTGCGTCGATTCGCAGGCACTGCCCACCGTCCACCGCGGCGACTCCCGCGACCGCATTGGGGCGCGGGCGCGTCTGCCAGTTCCAGCCGGGGGGCATCTTCCCTGGCTCGCCCTCCGCGAAGCTGCCGTTTGCCACGAGATTTCCCGAAAGCGCTTTCCCGGTCCTGCAAGCAAGCCCGGTCAGGAGCGAACCCCCGCCCGCCCAGTAGAGATTGCGGTCGATGGAATTGCGAGCGGGGTTGAATTCGCGCACATGCAGCGCTTTGGCCTCGGGACTCGTCCACGCCATGATGTTGCGGGTAAAGACGTTGCCACACATGACGCGGCCCTCGGCATCCGGAACATCCCTGGGGTGGACCTGTATGCCGCGTTTCCCCTTCCATGCGGGTTCACTGACGACCGACTCATAGCCTTCGACCATTTTCGAATACAGTTCCCGCCAGAATTTTCCGGTGGTGGTCCAGCCGTTCATTTCCCACTGATACACCGCTCCATCGACGAAGATGTTGTTCTCGATCACGCAATCGCGGGAATCGTGCGAGTGAAAAAGCGCTTTGCCGCATCGGGCGATGATATTGCCAAACACATCAACGCCTCCGGAATTGTCATCCAAATAGATCCCCCACGAAAAACGGGGCGACACCCACGAGGTTGTCTTCCCATTTGTCTCCCTCGCAAACCCGATGACGTCATGGATGAAGTTGTAACGGAGTGCCGTGCCGCGCGGGGAAATCCAATCGCGTCCGCCGCAGTAGGTCCCCCCTACGTCCTCCGTTTCGAGCGCCACGTGGCGGATGTGATTGTATTCAATAACATGGTTGTTGCCGGAAAAGATAATACCGAAGCGGGGGCCGTCATGAATGAGATTGTGCGAGGCGCGGTTGCCGACGCCGGTCAGGCTGACGCCGACGCCCTGCTTGTAGCAAAGGCCGAAATGGTGAATGTAATTATTGTCGGCGTAATTGTTTGCCGGGGTTAGCGTTTTGCAATCGCCGCCGGTCAGGCTGATGCCCGTGTTGCCGACCTCCGAGACGTCATTGCCGGCCACTCCGTTGCTGTGCCCGCTCCAAACCGAGACGCCGCCGCCGTGCATCCCGCCGCAGTTGCGAATCACGTTTCCGGCCACCAGGCAGTGCTCTGTATCGCGAAGCCTCACCGCGTCCCCGGAAGCGCATTCGATGACAAACCCGCGCATCGTAATCCAGGCGGCGCCCTTGGTCATTTCAACGACGCTGGACAGGGCGGGCGCCGTAACCGTTTTGCCTGCCAGCGGTTCCGGCGGGATGAAGTAAAGCGTCGACGTGTGCTTGTCCAGGAACCACTCGCCGGGCGCATCGAGTTCCTCAAAGAGATTGCTGACGTAGTAGCGGTCGTGCGGACGGATGGCGTAGGAAGCGTCGCTCTTGAGGGTGATGGTCCGCGTTTGGCGATCCACCGATTGGATCGGGATCAGATTGTTCCACCAGTTGTAACGGGCGAACACAAACACCTCCCCATCCTCGGGCCTGCTCCACGCACGAACATCGCCCGCGCGCTGCAAAACAGTGTGTTTGTTCTCTCCGGGGATCTCCTTGTAAATAGGGATCGGATCGCCATCCGCATAAGCCCACCCACCGGAGACCGGGTGCGCTGCATCCGCATTGGGATAACGCGCAAGCCACTGGCGTTTACCCTCAAAATAAAGCTGCCTGAAATAGACACCCTTGAGGCCCTGATTGGTGAGATCCGCCTTTAGGATTGCGCCTTTGTACGGCTCGAATCCCGTGATCTTTCGTCCCCCGGTGAGCACAGGCCGCTCGTTCCGGTACCCCCGGTACACGATCGGCTGCGCCTCGGTCCCCGAGTCCCGCGCCTCAAGGGTGAAAGTCGCCGGCAGTTCGTACACACCGGCGCGGACCTGCACGGTAACGCCTTCGTTCAAGGAATGCGCAGCCTTCAGGCGGCGAATCTCGTCGCGAGCCCGCTGCAAGGTGGCAAACGGCCCTGAGTCCCCCTCCCCCGTCTTCTCCGCGGACGTGCCGGATGCCGAGTCGCTGCCGGCGGTTGAAACGTAAAAATCCAAAGCGCCTGCGCGCGGCGGCATGGCCAGAATGCCGAAGGCGGCAAGGAGGGAGATAGTAGAGGTGCGAAGTAACATGGCAGCAGTGAAAAAGCGAATGATGAAACCCCGAAGGGAAACGAAGGTTGCATTCATCGCCAAGGCAAGCTTCGCAAGCGCATTTCCCCGCGTCTTCTTGTGAAAAATGCTCTCGCGGTCATTCCAAGTGAACCAGCCCGATTTGGATCGCTTTCACAGCAGCCTGAGTGCGGTCATGAACGCCCAAACGTTCGAGCACCCGCGAGACATACAGGCGCACCAAGCCGTCGGAAACGCTGAGGTCCGTCGCGATTTCCTTGTTGCTGCGCCCGGCCACAATCAGGCGGAGCACGGCAAGCTCGCGATCTGTCATGTCTGTCCGCGTTCGTCGCGCATCGAGTTTCGCCAAAATGGAGGATGGAAAGCACGTTTTGCCCTCGGCGACCTGTCGAATGGCCGCCAGGATCTCTTTCATCTCCAGCGACTTCGGAAGGTACCCCATAACGCCCGCCTGAGCCGCCCGCCAGATGTCCTCCTCGCCCTCGCAAATGGAGAGCATCACAACTCGCGCCTCGGGAAACTCCAGGCGCAATTTGGCTGTGCATTCGGTTCCGTTCATCCCCGGCAGTTGGAAGTCCATCAGGACGACATCGGGCAGATGCCGGCGAAACTTCTCGATGGCCAGCGTTCCATTGACCGCTTCGGACGCCACGACCAGATCTCGTGTGGCTGAGATCGACTCTACCAAACCGATGCGCACCATGTGGTGGTCGTCAACAATCAGGACTTTGATCTTTTTCATGGGTTAAATCAGCCGTCACCCGGACCGTGGTCCCTCTCCCAGGGTCGCTTTCGATCGCGAGCGTCGCATTCATTTTGTTAGCGCGCTCGTGCATGCCGAGCAATCCGAAATGCCCCTTCATCGGGCTTGTCCGGAGATTAAACCCACATCCATTGTCATGCACTGCCAGAGAAACGGCGCCCGCGGCGTAGTGGATCAGCACCTTGATCTCAGTAGCCGCCGAATGGTGGACGGCGTTGGCGACCGCTTCCTGGGCAAGGCGCCAAAAGTGGTTTTCAAAGACCACGTCCATTGGCACAGGCGTCCCCGCTTCCTCAAAAACCAACCGAGCGCCGCTTCCGTTAACCAGCAGCGGCAGCATCTCCCGCAGCGCACCGACCAGGCCAAGCCTGGTGAGAGACTCGTTACGCAGATCGCGAATGGCATTGCCGGTTTCCCCGCGGCAGTGGCGCAACATCTTTCGAGCTAGATGCAGGGCCGAACGGGCTCGATCCGGCCTCTGCTCGTATTGATCTTCGACGTTGTCCAACTGCATGGCCACCCCCGTCATCTGTTGCTCCAGCGTATCATGCAAATCGCGAGCAATACGCTGACGCTCGCCGAGCGTCGCCCGAAGCGCGATCTGGGTGGCGATGGCTTCGGTTTGAGCAGCCACCTGCCTCCGCAGCAGGAAGACCCACGCGAACGCCACGATTCCCAATCCGCCGGTAAATGCCAGCGCGCCGAGCAATCGACGGGACGTCCACCAGGCAGGGCGGGCAATAATCTTCAGATCGGATGAGTCTCGCAGGCGAATCCGAAACCCATCCACCCATTGCGAGCGGGGCAAGGATCGGGTCGTGATCAGCTCACAAATTCCGTTCATTTGCAAAGTAGAGTTTGGCTCCAAATCGGACGGAAGCGCACCCGGCTTTGTAAGGATCGCTTCAAAGAACCATTCTCCAACCCGGCAGTGAAGGTATTTTGCATCCAGGCTGTCGGTGACGCCAAGAAACTCAGCCCCGGTGGTCACGAATTCGGACTGTTGGAAATTGAGTTTCCTCGTGGTTGGCATCAGCAGAATCGGAGCTGGCTCAGCGCCTCGCCCAAGCAGGGTCAGCTTTCGTGCGCGAAAAATCGGACGAAAGGGTGCGATGGACGCAAAGCCTTCCGCTTCCACGCGGTCGCCCGGGCGAAACTTGTTCCCACCCACCGTCACGACCCGCAAGCCGCCTCCTTCACCCCGCAAATGGATCTCATCGTTCAATGCCCACGTCACCGTGCCTTGAACGCGCACGAGCTCATCGGCTTTTGTGTCGCTGCGCAACAAGTGATCCAGCGCCAGCAGGGGCGGAGGGCTTTCACTTCCAGTGGGATTGAGGACCTGGATACAGTCTAGCGAAGGCAGGAGCAGGTAGCACCCGGTCAACTGACGCTGGGTGTTGTACAGTGATGCTTCGATCGCCGCAAGCTTCACGCTCTGTTGGATCAGGGTGGGGATCGTGTGCTCAGTCTTTTCGCTCCACGGCGTCAGGACTTTGATTTTCAATCCATAGAACTCCAGGGTGAATACCAGGTTCTCTTTGTCGCGAGGCTCGGGATTGCTAACCACGCCCGACAGTTCTACCCACCGGCTCTCCAAGTCGGGGGAGAAGAAATTTTCAGGGGTTACCGGGGTGGCCTTCGGCAGTGCATCACGACCGACCAGCGTTACCGATTTGCAAACCAACTGGGGCAGGTATAGTCCGGGATCGGTCACGGCTTCAACCCGAACACGGTCTTTCCACTGGAATCTCGTCTGCGCCAGAATCGAATCGGGAATCAGCAAGAAAATACCGGCCGTATTATCCTGAATGAAAACTCCGCTGTCCGGAGGCTCTCCGCAGAAAGTGATTGTCGCTTCCAACTTCACCGCAAGATGCCTGGCCGCCTCCGCGGGACTCAACGCTCGGACCGCGGCGACGCTGCTGAGCGGCTCCTCGGCCTCTGCGGCAAACACCGCCAGCATCACAATTCCAATCCACGGGATGATTCTCAACATCTTAAAACGTTCTGAATCTGAAGACACCCATTGCTGACTGAAACAGCCGAAGGCAGAAATCTCGCGGGCGGCCGCCCCTGCCAAATCGGAGAGTGGTCAAAGCATTTGCCGGTGTCCAGCGAAAAGCCATTAAACTCGTCCGGCAGAGCTTCGTTGCGCACCCAGGCAAAACCGTCCGGAGGTGGAGGAAGGGCGGCGGTGCAATATCGAAAGCCCGGCATCAAACCCAAGAGAATCTCGAGCACTCGGAAAACAGTGACTTCCAAATGCCTCTTGTTGGGGGGCCGAAGACGGTGGTCTCGCATATGATGCTTTTGAGCCGCGAAATTCGCCCCCCGAGGTATTCCTGTCAATCTGGATGATCATCCAATGCCTTACGACTGCGGATATGGACCGGATGGCCGCTGCCTCCCCGTCCACCCCTTGCACCAGCACGACTCGACGCGCGTAAACCTCGGGATGGCCCTCAAGCCGACCGAGAACGTGCCACCCCTGTGCATCCGGCACTCGGCACAGCTCGCCCTCAACCCGGTACCCCATGGCCCCGTAGGCCCAGCAAGTGGGGCAGCCCGGAGATCACCAGCGGATAGCGCTCCACCATGGTCCCCCCGCAGACGAAGTCGCCCCCGGCCTGTTGCATCACCGGGCGATTGCCGAAGCCGCGCTTGAGCGTGCCGTAAACGAACACGAGCGGATTGGCGTCAGCAGGCGAGCGGGAGTTCTTCATCTCGAATAAACGGTTCCATGATGCGGGCGATGTAACCCTCCGGAAAGCCGGAAGGCGTGCGCGCCCCGCACGATGCGGTCCAGATAGCCGTCCCGCGGCCAAGTGCTCTGCAAGAGTGGCGACCCTTGCAGAACCCTCTTCGAACCGGGTCTAAAAGAAATTTTTCGGGTCTCGCCCGGTTGATTATCAACTTTGAATAGAGACTTCACACGTCAGACACGTTGCTCTCTCAGACCCTTTAGCCAAGGCCTTTCGACAAGATAAACACGCCTCAAAAACAGCCCAGTCTCTGGTTCGAAGGGGGTTGCAAACGGTGCCTCCAAACCCTCTTCGAACCAGAGACTTTTCGCCGCTCGCTGACCGTCCTAAATCGCAGTTCAAAAACGGCAGAATGGCGGCCCATCCGCAACCCGTTTCGAACGGAGACTTTTTGAGCTGATCCGGATCGAGTCGAGGAAGCAGCGCCTCAACATTCGCAATCTGAGGGATTGGGGACGGACGTGAGGGGGAAGCTCTAGCTTCGGTGCGCCACGAGCGCGAAATCAGCCGTGAGGCTGATGCAGTGCGTAACTGCACAACTGATGAGGGAAAGGCCCCTCGGGATCGGCTGACAGAAGCAGGTCCCAAATCGCCTTCGGCGGCGGTGGCCAAAAGCCACGGTCGTGTGCACAGAAGGAAAAGGTCCGGCCAGACCGGATCAGATGAGTTCCAAGAAGATGAACGAAAGTAAACCACTGAAGACGTGTCGAAAGAGCTTAGATGAGATCGAAACCAGGGGAGCGAAGCACCCCTGGGAATCGAGCATGGGCGGAGTCTGTCTGCGGACCATGCGGTCTCCGGCATTGAGGTGGCATGAGCTTGGAGCGCGGCGGTTGAGCGGAACGTGGGAACCTTCGGAGCCGATGCTAACCGAGAAACCCAAGCGGCAGAACCGCAAGGGTGGGAGTAGGAATGCGGCACCAAGGGGCGGAACGACTCGTAGTAGCGATGACACGCCACCGCAAGGTATGCGTGACAGAACCGTGACAACGGCGGTCTGGAGACGGGCCAAGCCAGAAATCATCAGAATCAAATCAGGTTCGGCCTTTGTGCCGATCTACGTTTCCAAATCGGACGGCATCATCCGTTACACCGTGGCTTTCTACCGAGACGGTCGGCGGATTCGGCGGACGTTCGGCGATTTGGAAAAGGCCCGGAAGGAAGCGAAGCTGGCGGCGGACCGGATTCAGGATGGGATGGCGGTTACGCTCGACCTTCGCCCTTCTGAGCGCGAGGCGTATCATTCAGCGGTTCACCTTCTGGAAGGACTCAAAGTTCCGCTTGTGGCGGCGGTGGAGGAATACGTGAAGTGCCGGGGATTGCTCGATGGAAAGCCGCTGCTGGCCACGGTGGACGATTACGTTCGGCGAAATCATGGCGTCCGGACTGGATCAATGGTTTCGGACGTGGCAAAAGAGTTTCTAGCGGCAAAGGAAAAGGATGGGCTGAGTTCGCGCTACATGCAGCAGTTGAAGACCGATGTTGGCCGGTTCGCGGCGGCCTATCCTCTCCCGATTCTCCATGTGAAGAGCAATCATGTCGCTGAGTGGGTTAGCGGCTTGTACGGCTCCCCTCGGTCGCGCAACACGATCCACACGAGCATTTGCACTTTTTTCTCTTGGGCGAAATCGCGGGCCTACCTGCCAAAGAATGAGATCACTGAAGCGGAGGCGGTCAGCAAGATGAAGGTTGGGGACACGGTGACGGAAATCTTCACTCCCGATCAGATGGCCAAAATACTGGCAATTGCTCCGGCGGAAGTGGTTCCCTTCGTTGCGATCGGCGCGTTTGCCGGACTGAGGAGCGCCGAAATTCAGCGCCTTGACTGGGGGGCCATCGATTTGGACCGGAAAATTATCCAAGTCCGCGCGGACCAAGCAAAGACGGCTTCGCGGAGGATCGTTCCCATCAGCGACAATCTCAAAGAATGGCTGGCACCCCATGTTACGACTGGCCGCATCGTCAAGACGACATGGATCGACCGGCAAGTTACCCCGCTGGCCAAGAGCCAGGGATTTAAGTGGCCCCGCAATGTGCTGCGGCACTCCTACATCAGCTACCGGATTGCCATTGTGAAGAGCGCCGAGCAGGTGGCGCTGGAGGCAGGCAACTCCCCGGCCATCATCTTCAGACACTACCGGGAACTGGTCACCGAGGAGCAGGCGACGGCGTGGTTCAACATTCGGCCTCAAACGATCAAAAAACCGTAGGTGGAGTGATCAGTGTGAAACGACAAAATACCGGAAAAGATCGCGCTCACCCTTTGTCGTCCACTTTTCTCCTATCCGGTTCCACCGAGCGTTGGTTCTCCAGCCACGGCCGCTCCGCGAAGGATTTCCACCAAATCTCCGGGCCGCGGTAGGCATCGACGAACCCTTTTTCGGCGTTGGTTTCATACTCGCCGCGGGTGGTGATGGTGCTGGCCTGCTCGGTGCCGACATGCGGCTGGTCGGGATGCTTGGCCCGATAGGCGTCGACGTCCGGACCGATCTGGTAATTCCACCCGTGCACTTCGAGAACCGGCATGAGGCCCGTGCCGACATCGCCGCGGTTTTCCGCCGCTGTCACGGGTCGTGTGGGGTCGAGCTTCTTCACGAACCGCTGCATGGTAAGTCCCACCCGCCCGCCCTCTTCGTCGGACTGGTGGGCTTCCTCGTTACAAAGGCTCCAGATGCAGACGCTCGGGTGATTGCGATCCCGCAGAACCAGCGTCCGGAGAAGTTCGAGATTTTGCGCGCTGCTCCCGAGGAGCCGATTCTCGTCCATGACGATCATCCCAAGCCGGTCGCAGGCGTCGAGCAGTTCGGGCGTGGGCGGATTGTGCGAAGTGCGGTAGGCGTTGCTAAATTCCTGGAGCTTCTCGATGCGGAACTCCTGAAGGCTGTCCGGCATGGCGCCGCCGTCTCCGGCGTGGTTCTTGTCGGCGTGCTCGTCGAAAGGCAGTTCCACCGCCCAGTCGTGGGGCAGGTTCACTTTGCGCCCGAGGACGTCGTCGAACTTCTCGGAGGCGGCTCCGCTGTTAATGCCGCCCCAGGCGAGCACCAGGCAGGCGGGCCAGTCGTCCCCCAGGTGAAACTTCCAGCCCCGGTCGAGCAGCAGGTGCTCGCGTGGCGAATCTGAAGCAAAGGCAAGGCAAGCCGTCGAAAGAGCGGCGGCAAAAACGCAAAGGGTGGTTGGCTTGATCATATGGAAAGTCTAGTCATAGCGCAGGTTTCGGGCCGTTGCATTCTAGTTCCCAACCTTCAGTTCGATCGTCTGGGGTTTGCCGTGCTGCCGATTGGCAATGGAAACTCTCCATACCTCAGGCGAATCCGAAGCGACCGATTTCACGTTCATGCCCGTGGACTGGCTGGTCGAAAGCGGTTTGGCGCTGTGAAAGAAAAGAGAGCCAGAACGAGCCCCCGCATCGGTCAGCACAATGCGCAAAGTATTGGCGCCGGCGGCGATTTCCTTGATTTCAGCAGAACCCATGCCGATGTGGAGGTCGGACCCGATGAGCACCGGCTGCGAGGGATTCTTCGGGATTTCCGTCAGGCGGAGCAGCGGGCCGCCGCCAGCAGGAACGTCCTTCATCTGGAGGCTTTCGTCCGCAACTCCGAGATACTTTCGATCCCAGAACGACCACACGTGGAATTTCGGGCCAATCTTGGCCAACGGCAGGCCTTTCAAGCTAACCTTGGCGGATTCCTCTTTCAGATTGAGCAACTGGACGCTTATGAAATTTCCCCACGGCCTTGAGGCGACGAAACCGAATTGGGGGTGGGATAGATCGGTCTGGCCATCAAAGGCGCGCCCTTTTTCCGGAGCGGGTGGATTCAAGATCTCCATCATGCGAATGGCCGAATCCGTGTTCCAGGGCGCTTGATGAAAATCATCCGAGGTCATCATGACGCCGCCCAACAACCCAACCCAGCCATGCCACACGCGGACGGCATTGGGCAACGGAGGGGCCGCATTGTACTTCTCCGGAACGGTAAAGGCGACGTCCGGATCGGCAGCGAATAGAATGCCGTTCGACAATGCCATGGCGCCGACTTCATTGAAAAGGTCGGCCATGCAGCATCCGCTGTAACGAGGCAGCCAGCGGGGGCCGGAATCGGTGCCAATCCGGACGGAATCCGCAAAGCCGATGGCTCCCCGGTCAAGGCTTCCAACGCAGGCGCACAGGTAAGAATCCTCGCCGATCGCCTCCCGATACAGCTTGAACATGTCGCGGCGCACCTGCAACTTGGTCATCTTCTGGTTGTAGCGGTCGTTCAAGCGGGGGTTGTTGAAGTCCAATTTGAAATAGCGAAAGCCATCAGCGTAACGCTTCTTGAGAGTCTTCGTGATGAACTCGCGGGTCGCCGGGTGGGTGGGGTCAAGGTTCTTGTCCGGATTGCCATCCGGGTGGGCTCCGTTTGTCGCAGTAGTCACCATGGTCAACCAGAGTCCCGGAATCATCCCCGCAGCGCTGATTTTGTCCGCGATGGGCTTCATGCCGCTGGGGAATTTCTTGGGATCGGCATCCCAGTCTCCGTAGGCCTTCTGCCATCCATCGTCGATTTGGAAGACTTGCATTGGAAGCCGGTCTCGATTGGCGACGAGAGAGCCGAGAGCATCTTCCGTTGTCCTTTCGCAGACGTTCTTCCACAGGGAGTACCAACTGCACCAGCCGAAGATCGGTCCCCGCGCCGTCCGCGCTCCATGGGTCACCGCCATCCAGCTAAAAAGATGCGTCAGCGCCGATTCGTAGGGTTCCGCAAGAACCAGCAGTTCCTCGGAGCGGCGGGTCTCGCCAGGATCCACCACGATGTCGTTCATATCGCTGACGATCAGAACCGCGGCCCGTCCTCGACTGATTACGGCGTTGTAAACAATTTCCGATTCCCCCGGCCCCGCTGGCCCCATGACCAACCCTTTTGCACCGTGTTCGGTGAATAAAGTCAGGATATCCCGGCTACCCAGACGCCCATCCTTGCCGAGGTCGGAAGCACGGCCTTTAGCGGAAAGCGACGACAGAACCCAATCTTGTGGCGAGCCTCCGCCCCTCAATCCTTCGGGAGTTTTTTCGCCCAGAATGAAAGTATGCAAACGGACGGCGCTTTGCGTGTGGTTGGTGAACGTCATTTTCACCGTGAAACCCTGCCGTTCCGTCAAGCGAGTGACGGTGCGTGTGTAACCGAAGCCCTTCGGATCCTGCCATTTCCAGGTCTTCGATTCTGCCGGTCCCAGCGGGGTTTCAGAAGGTTCGGCGGAGGCGGCTGTTTGTTCCGGGGGAATCAGCTTGACGATTTGTTTTCCCGAGAGCAGTTCGATGGCCGGAGCACCGATCTGAAGCTGCACGGCGGCGGTCTGAAACAAGATGCGATTATTCTCGATTTTGAAGTCGGGCGAATTCCTCTGCTGGGATTTAGCCTGCGTGCCTGGAAACGCCAGACAGAGCAGGAGCGCCAGCGGCGACAGAAGAACCGGGAGAGAACGACGGTAGTGCATAGAATGAATTTGCTGACGATTTGGATGTCGGGTATTGAAAGTGAGCGGTTCAATCCTTTCGTTCGAAAAATTCCGTGTAAGAGCCATCTGGATTTTTCTTGATCACCTGTTTTGCAGGAGTGAAAATCGCATCAACCGTCTTCATATCAAGGGTTGCCGTGCAAGGCGAATTGGATTTGGCATACTGCAATAGACTGAACAACATCTGCCGCGCGACAGGGCTATTCTGTTTGTGTAGCAAATCGAGCGTGCAGACGAGCAACTTCCCCTCAGCCACCTTCGCCTCGAAAAGGCAGCCGAGCTTATAATTGCGGTCGCAGTTATCAATCACTTGGACGATCGGACGAAATGACACTGGCGTGCTATTCAGGATGAGTGCTCGACTCCCTTCGATCAAATCCCACCATTGCCAGTCACTGTGCGTATCGGTCGGAAATCGAGCGAGGGCGGGATGTTGCTTGTCGATTAACAGCCCCAGCGTGCCGGGCGACACAGTTTTTTTCTTTATTTCGCAAATATTGCGAAACATCGGGTAACACCAAAAGTCGGGGGTAAACATCCCCTCGACGCCCGGCAGTTTTTCAGGTGAAGGGATCAGTAAGACATTTTTCCCATTGAGCAAGAGTTTCTGGGTATTGGTATTCCATTCTTCCCGGATTACTACAGTTGAGGAAGGCGCTGTATCGACCTGACTCGGATAAATCCAAAGCGGGTAATCATTTTGATACTCAGTGTTACCTAAACGTAGTTTCAAATGATATCGAGCCGGGGCGGGTAATTTAGCCAGAGGAACCGTCACCGTTCCTGCAGAGGTCAAACCATTGGGATAATCGCGGGCTGATAGTTCGCCTTCAGCCACAGGACGCTGGCGCTCGTCGACAAGAGTCCAATTGAGCGGAGTATGGTGCAGATCACTCGGGCCATATTGAGCAACATCGATTTTAGCCGTAACAGTTTGCTCGTTGGTCCAAGTGTAACTTTCCATCCGTGCCAGAGGCACTACTTCACTGCAAAAATGACGCCATGTTTCCGGTGAAATCAATCCCTTGCTTTCCATGAAGGCATTGAGGATGCCGACCAAAGCGGTTCCTTGGCCTGGATAATCCTGCAAATCCAGCAGTTGGAATCCTCCGAAGCCAGGTGTACGTAATGCAGCCTCGATATCTTCTCGGTAACATTGTAATGCCAGTGCACCAGATGCGGCCATAAATGCACTTGCCTGATCCAACATTCCTGCCGTTTCCAGTCGTCTGCGGAAGGTCTCCAGGTTCCATGGCTTTTGTACGCCGGTGTATTCTTTGATTTCCCGGAAATCCGGGAATGTTTGAAACTGACCCACTTCGTGGCCGATTACAGGAATTGGCACGCCTTTAATGGCGGTCCGATAATCGTAGGTCGTCGCCGGACGCAGTCGTTGAATATGGCCAAGCGGCTTGTCGGCATGAGCAAAAGAACCGCGCACGGCATGTTCTGTCGGGTTACCCGGGGTGCGGCATGTGGTCCAATAATCATCGCCTTCGGCTAAGGTTGGACGGCCGAACTCATTGTTTGAACCTTCCACATAAAGTCGGGTCGGATCGTGTTTTCGTAACATAGACACCATGTTTGCCAGATGCACGCGTCCCCCAGAAAGTTCATTACCCAACGAAAGCATCACAAAAGAAGGATGGTTGCCGTAACTGGTCAACATTCGTTTACCTTCGGAAATGAGATATTCGCCGACTGTCTCACCGCTGCGATTCATGACGAACAATTCGGGTTGGAGATAGATGCCGACGAGATCGGCTGCTTTAAATGCAGCTTCAGGTGGACAGCACGAATGAAATCGGTAATGATTGATGCCATACGATTTGGCAATGGTTAGGATTCGGATCCACTCTTCTAAATTCATGGGTGGATATCCCTCGATGGGAAACACCAAGGCATCATGCTTGCCACGCAACATCGTAACGCGTCCGTTGATGGTGAATTGTCCGCCTTTGCTTCTGAATTCACGAAGGCCAAACTCTCTAACCGTTGTCTGGTTGTGTCTTTTCCCATTTACGCCTTCCGTTTGAAGGCTGAAAGCAATTCGGTAGAGGGCAGGATGAAACTCATCCCATAACAGCGCGTTCGCGCTCAAGGTCAACGAGATCGAAACGTTTGAGACGCCAGGAATCAACTTGATCCCTTGATTTTGGACGATCGGCTTCCGATCTTTCGCTTCCGGCACATTGTACGGCGTGGCTTTTAGAATGATTTGAGCCGTCTGTGAAATCGATGTGAGATTCTTCACGGTCAGATTTACGGTAGCCAATTTATCGGAGACATTCGGCGCGATGTGTGCCTCCTCAATCCATATCGGTTCATGTGCAGCGAGATAGAGATCCCCGAGAAGGCCGTTCCAACGGGTCTGCGTCGCCCGATTTTCCATGTGCCCATGAACTCCTTTTGGTAAAGTTTGGCTGTCCACCCGGATCGTCAAGCGGTGGGATCCAGGAGTTATCTCGCCCAGCCGATAATTCTGGGCAACGCCCAGTGAATCCTGTTCTCCAAGACTGACATCATCCAGCCAAACCTTGGTCAATTTTGTTCGCTCCAGATACAGCTCAATCACATGCCCCTTCCAATCCTCCGGAATGACAACGGTTCGTTGATACCAAGCAACGCCCTCGTAGGGATACTCCGAACTGAGTTGCATGGTAATTTCGCTCGGCTGAACCCGTGGGCCTTTCTTATTTTGCGCGACGGTTCCCGGCAGTAGAACGGTGTCTGGCAAATCGTGGGTGAACCATTTTTCATCTTCCCCAGTTCTTTTCGGATCTAAGGCGAAACGCCAAGGCCCAGCGAGGGAAACGACATCATTAAAAGGCGAAAGCGCGACGGGACGCGTATGTCGAATCTGTTCGGCTCCGGCCATGACGTTGCTGCACGGAAATGCGAAAGAATCGGAAACGTCTGTTCGGAACGGGGAAGCCGGGAGCCCTTCCTTATTAAACAGGTTGATCTCCGGCACGTTCGCCCAGCCGTAGCGGACCGCGATGGGTTTTGATACCTGATCACTAAAGACCTCCACTGTGTCGCCTTTGATTTCGGCTTTCGCGGGATAGAACGTCCCGTTGTCACCGGCAACAAAGAAACCCTTTAGGTCGCCCTCCTTCGCCACGAGTCCACCGCCGACATGGCTGAAGTGGATCACGGCACGGTTTCCCCGGATAGACATCGATTCGAACTCGGGGCCGGAGTACTCCAATTTTTCGCCATAAGCCATGGCGCGGGCAGCTAGCGCCAGCCGATTGCCGACGGGTTCCTTGTCCTTTGGATGGATGTCGTTAGCGTCGCCGACGTCAGAAGTGACTACCATTGCTGTTTCCTGTGTCGATTTCCACGCAAGCAGCTGCGCCTCGCGAATGCTTGGAGGCATGCGCCTGCACGGAGCAATTTGCACAAACAGAAATGGCATTTTCTCTTGCGCCCATTGTTTCCGCCACGACTGAATCAACGCAGGGAAAAGCTTTCGGTAAAGGACCGGCGCATCGGCATCGGATTCCCCTTGGTACCAGGCCACGCCACGGATTGCATAGGGTTGGAGAGGCCCGATCATTGGGTTGTAGAGACAGGCAGGGCGGCACTTATCCTCCTTCGGCGGCACATCCACTTGCGGTCCCCTGGGTTTGGGCTTGCCTTCGGCCAGTGCCTTGGAGACAGCCGTATCGTATTTCGCCTTGAACTTTTTGTTTGTCTCCTCGAGTTTTGCCGGATCGAACTCAGCCTCGCTCCTCGCCTGGCCGTCCAGGAGAGCCTTAAAATCTGGATCGGTCGTCAGGGTCTGACGGTCCATCCACGCTCTCGCTGAAGTTCCCCCGTAACTAGAGTGGATCAAGCCGATCGGAACGTTCAACGCCTTGCGCAGGTCGCGTCCAAAGAAATAGGCCACCGCGGAAAAATCAGGCAATGTAGCGGGACTGCACAACTTCCAATCGACGGCGATGTTTTCTTTTGGTGTGTCGGCGTGACATTGAGGCACGGTTAGAAGGCGAATCATTGAATCGGCGCAGGAAGCGACTTCTTCCCTACCGTTGGAAACATGCTTAAGCTGCATTCCCATGTTCGATTGGCCTGCACACAACCAGACCTCTCCAACGAGGAGATTCTTGGCCGAGACGGTATTATTGCCGCGGATGGTCATGGTCCTCCCTTCGGTCGAAGCTGGCATCGGCTCTAGCCAGACCCTCCACCGCCCGTCTTTTGCGACGGTTGCCACTTTTTGTCCGGCAAACTTCACTTCCACCTTCTCGCCATCGACGGCTTTCCCCCACACCGGAACTCTCTTATCCCGCTGTAAAACGGCATTGTCGGAGAACAGGGAATTGGCGATGACATCGGCGCGCCCAGCGTGTGCGAGCATCAGAAACGACGATGCGGCAGCAAGCAATGCTTTCAGGTTATTGAAGGTCATGAGCCGATACATTATTTTGCAGGTGTGACAATGTGCACCATGTCGCTAGAAACCGTAACGGGTCGGTCATCGGTTACGAGGGCAAACCAATCGGCGGTTTCGGCGGGAAGATTGGCCTCATAAGAAGTTTCAGCAGTCTTCCGTGCCGGCAACGCGAGCCATTCCCGTTTCTTCACGTCCTCCTGCGTCAAGACAGCAGGCGTTGCCTTGGCCCAATAAACTTCCACCTTCGTGAGCGAGCGTGGCGCGACGATGCTAAATCGGGCGAGATGTGGATCGCCGGTCTTTTGGACGTTGACCTTCGGAAATGGTTGCCCGATGCCTTTAAGATAGTAGTCAAAATACGGCACTTCCATCGCAAGCCAGTTTGCTTTGCTGCCGCTCGGTGTCGGATACGGCTGAAACGCAGTTGGCGTGAAGGGAGCCGGAGGCTTGTTGTCGAAGACACTGCCTCCGGGGACCGGGATTTTGTGATTGGCGTTTGGCGCAAAGACATGGTTTTTCTCGCCGGGGACTGCATTGAGAGTCATCTGGACTGAATCTGGATAACCGAAAAAATCGTTGCTCGCCGCCGCAAGAAAGTACGCCGCCTTCATGTTCGGCGCGCGCCGACCGGCATCGAGACGATTCAACCATTCTTCGCGGACGTCCTCAGGCATTTTGGAAAGAACGCTTTGCCCAGAACCGCGATCAAAAAAGCCGCAGCCATACAGTCCCATTCCTGCGCGCACCTGATCGCCGGCCAGCCCGCAGACCATCGTCGTCATGTAACCACCCCATGAAACTCCAACCACGCCGATATGCGTCGCATCAACTTCGGGCTGGGCCCGAAGCAGGTAAAGCGACTTCATCGCGGCCAGCACCGCATCGAAGAGGGTGCTGGCTCCCACGTCCGGTTTGGCCACCCATCGGCCCTCGCCGTATTTTAATGAACTCCATTTGCCTTTGGTCTCCGTGAGTTTCTTCGGATCGGCAATTCCCGGCAGATCCGGCGCGACGGCAACATAACCGCGTTGCGCCCAAGCCATCGCCTTTTCCACTTCCGCACAACCGCCGCCGCCGTGAAGCACGAGAATGCCGGGATGCTTGCCGGACGTTTTTGGCGTGGCGATCACCGCGAAGATTTCCGAGTTGTCTCGCGAGCGGAAGACGACCCGCCTCACGGTGATATTCTCCGGCGGTGCGTCGGTCGAACCCGCCTCACGCAGAATCTCCGGGGCTTTGCCGTCGAGATAGGGCGCAAACGGATCGCGGGATGGATTCGCCAGCATGTTGGGTGCGACAGCGAGAAAAATCGCAACCGATGCGAGCAGCAAAACGAGGAGGGGAACGGGAGTTTTCATATTTGGACTATTCGCTGGTCTCAAGGCAGGCCACCGATGCTATCGGACCAGGCGCCTGGGCCGGAAGCGCTATCGTGACGCCGCTCCCGGTCTGGGTTGCTTTGAGATTGGCCCTTTGTGGGTCGGCTAGCAGATATGCTTTCGCTATTTTGCCCTTTACGGGTGGCAGATCGAGCTTGCCCGCCGCAGGCCACTGGAAGAGGTGAATGTAGAGTTTGCCCGGCTTGGTCGTGCAGCGCCAGGCGTTATGCGCCTCGAATTGTGGAGTGTTCTGCTGGACCGCGCCGCAGACTTCGCAGCGCCATTCCGTTGTTTGTGCCCCCTTTTGCTTGGGAATGGGAGCCCCAAATTCTCCGCCAAACGCGGTGCGTCCCGCGCCGTAAACCGCTTCGCCGTTGACCTTCAACCACCGGCCCACTCCGCGCAATGTCTCCTGGCTCGGTTGCGGGACGACACCCTGGCCATCCGGGCCGATATTAAGCAGATAGTTTCCGCCCTTGCTGACGATATCGACGAGCTTGAACACCACGTTTTCCGCCGTTTTCCAGTGGTGGTCGTGCTTCTTGAAGCCCCAGGTATCGTTGAGCGTGGCGGGTGTTTCCCAGGCTCCCTCGCGGGAGAGATCGGGAATCTCGTTGTCGCCGGAGGATTCGTAGTCGCTCTGAAAATTCCCACCGAGGCGTCCGCTGACGAGGCATTCGGGCTGGAGCTCCCGCACGACTTTCTCAAGCTTGCCGGAGCGTTCCTCGTTCATGATGCCGAGCGGCGTATCGAACCACAAGACCCCGAGCGGACCGTAGTTGCTCAACAACTCGCGCACCTGCGGAAGCGCCTTTGTCTCGAAATAGCGGTCGAAATCGCCTTTCTGTTTCGGATCCCATTGCGGAGCCTCATAGACTGGATCGGCCTCGTGCCGCCCTTTCCAAATTGCGCCGCCGGGTGCGGACCAGTCCTGAGCCTGCGAATAATAGACCCCGAACTTGATGCCGCGCCTCGCGCAGGCGGCGGCTAATTCCCGGACCGGGTCACGCTTGAAGGGCGTGCCATCCACAATGTTGAACTTGTCCGCTTTTGAACCGAACATCGCAAAACCGTCGTGGTGTTTGGAGGTAACGATCAAATATTTCATTCCGGCATCCTTGGCCAATTGAGCCCAGGCATCCGCGTCGAATTTCACCGGATTGAACTGGCTGGCAACCCCCTCGTATTCGGCGATTGGAATGCGCGCCTTGTACATGATCCACTCGCCGATGCCCTGGTAGTAAGCGCCGTTCCACTCGCCTGCCAGTTGCGAGTAAAGACCCCAGTGAATGAACATTCCGAATTTAGCCCCGTGCCACCATTCGAGGCGTTGCTGCCTTTGAACATCCAGCCCGGCGCTTTTGGACTCGGGCATTGCGGCCTGGGAAAGGTTCATGGCGGCGAGCGCCGCCATCGTCACGGGAATCAATCGGGCGGTTGGTTTCATAAGGACGCCTGGCGGTTAGGAGCTCTCTCTTTCTATTGACCAATCACATCCTTTGCCAACGGAATGTTGGAGACGGAGATCAGTCCGGCGTCGATACAATTTATTGTTTGCACTGTGGCGTCGACCTGGCTGAGCCACGGGCGGTCGTCCGGGGCAAGTTTTGAGACGGTGACATTTTCAAAAACAATGCCTTCGGCGTGGCGGACGAAGAACGCATAGGCCGGAGGATTCCTGAACATGTTCGATTGCGGATACAGGCGCTCCTTTTCAGGCGGGATGCCGGGAATCCCCTTCACGCCTCCGGGCATTTCAATCCGGCTGTTCGCGATCCGCACATTCTTCACCCGTGCCTCCGGAATGCCTGCGATCACGCAGCCTGGCCCATTGTCCGAGTTCGTGGCGCGGGCGGTGAGCCGCTCGATGGAAACTCCGTCGATTGAGCCGAGCGTTCCACGGTTTCCAAGGCGGATGAAGATTGGCTGGCCGACATTTTGCATCTCCAGGTCTTCGACGCGAATGTCCCTCACAGCCGAGCCGTCTACGGAGGCGAGCACAATCCCGCCATATTTCGCGTAGCTGATTTTGTTCCCGCGAATGACAACTCCGCTGACAGGGCCCTTGGTGCTGGAACCCAGCTTGATGGCATTGGCGCGGTAGCTATGAATGCGATTGTTTTCCACCAGAACATTCTGAAGCCCGCGAGCACTCATGCTTTTGAGGCAAATGCTGTCGTCTTCGGATCGGACATTGCAGTTGCGAACAACCACATTGCGCGAATCGCAAATATCCATGCCGTCGAGATTCCAGCAATCGGGCGGGGCGTCCACCGTGATGCCGTCGATAAGGAGATTGTCGCACTCGCTGTAAATCTGCGTCCACATGCACGGGTTTCGCAGACAGACGTTCCGAATCGTAATATTCCGGCTTCGGAAGACCCGAATCAACGAAGGGCGCATAGACTCGGTATCTGGTTTTCTCACGTCGCCAGGCATATTTACTTCCTTGCAGCGGCCGTCGATCGATCCTTCTCCGTCGATGGTGAGGTCATCAGCGTTACAGGCGTAAATCAGGCTACGGCAAAGTGCGTTGGCTACGGGCCGGGCGGGTAATACGACTGGATAGTCGCCCATGTTGGTGCCCCCGAGTAGCGTCGCTCCTTTCTTTAAATAAAGGGTCATGCGCCCGCGCAAGGTGAGATGAGCGCTAACATACTTTCGGGGTTCGAAGACGACGCTTCCGCCAGTGCCGGCGCAGGCATCGATCGCTCGCTGAATTGCCTCCGTGTCGTAAGTAATGCCATCGGCCTTCGCCCCGTAAGAAATAGGGTTAAAATATGGTCTTGGAGCGCAGCAGGGCGCGCAACCAGGGGCTTTCGAACAACTCGCGAATACGGTCCCAATCGCCACGCCGATGAAGGCTGCCAGCAGGCACTGTGAGATAAGTCGCGTCACTCGATCAGAGCGAGGCGAAACAGATAGTTTCGAAGCTAGGTCATTCATCGTTGTTCCAGGTAAATCGAATCTGCGTTTGTTTGCAGAACGCGCCACCGATTGGCGGTCGCCGCAGCGCCCCCTAAAGCGCCGCGGCGACCTCAGTTGACTCGCACCCCCAAACCGGTCCCCACCGGCAAAATGCGGGTCAACCTTAAAGCGAGTTATCGGACGCTCCTCTTCGCCCTGCGCCGGAAGCCGAGGAGCGCGGACGCTCCCGCCAGTAGCATTCCCAGCGCACCGGGCTCCGGGACCGCTTCGGGCGAGGCCGACAGGGTGTTGCTTGAAGCCGCCGCTAGCGCGACCGCGTTGCCTGTCTCTGTGAGCACTGCATAATTTTCACCCAGGCTGGCGGAGTCCACACAGGCATAGGAGGCACCATCTTCGGTCGCGAGTCCCGAAGCAAAGCCTGAAATTGTGAGAGAGGAAATGTCCAGCACGGTGCGGGCGCCGCCGCTATTCGCTGTCATCGAGAGCGTCGCTCCGGACGCCACACTTACCGCGCCGATCGAACCCGATTGTGTTAGCTGTGTGACGCCGCCGTTCGCGTTGAGCCCCGCCATCGACAACGAACCGCTCAGGATGAGGGTGCCGCTGCCTGACTTGGTGATAGCGACAGAGCCCGCGCCATTGGCAATGTTGCCCGCGTAGCTGGAAGTGCCGCCGGCCACCGCAGTCGTCAGCGTGCTCGCGGCGGTGCCGCTGTTGGTCACCGACCCGCCCGCGCCGCCGAGCGCAGCGACGCTCACGCTGTTCGCGTTCAGGTCCAGTGTGCCGCCGTTGACGGTCAGCCCGCCCGTGCCGAGCGCATTAGCATTGCCGACTTGCAGGGTTCCGCCGCCGTGGATGGTGGCGCCGCCGTAACTGTTGCTGCCCGAAAGCGTCAGCGTGCCGGTGCCGCTCTTGGTTAGCCCGCCGGCACCGCTGATCGCGCCGGAATAACTCGTGCTCGCGCCGTTGGCTCCGACGTCAATTGTGTTGGCGCCAATGGCCAGGTCATCCGCTCCTTTCAGCCCGCCCAGATAATAGGTGTTCGTGCCCGAAACCGTGAACACCACGCTCTGGGAGCCCGAAGTTCCGACATCCAGCGTGCTGTTCTGCAACGCAAAGACATTGCCAAGTTGCAAGGTGCTTGGTTTGGACGAACTCATTGTCGTTACGCCGCTGAACGTGTTACTTCCAGACAGGACAATCGGCGAAGTCGCCGCGCCCGAATTGAGGATTGTCAGCCCGCCGGTGCCCGTAATCACGCCGCCTACCATAAAGACGGACCCCGTCGAGGACGCGTTTCGAAGTGTGACGCCGCTGTTCAGAGTCATGGTTCCCGCGAGAACCGGTGTCCAGTTAGTGTAGTTGTCGATTATAGCCGATCCAGACTGAATCACGATCGGGTTATAGAACCATCCGCCCGCGCCAAGATTCAATACGGCGTTGCCCAGGTAAACCGTGCCTGTTCCGTTTCCCCCAAGGGATTGAGCGTAGCGTGCGATCACGGAGCCGGCATTGATTTGCAATCCCCCAGAGAAAGAGTTCGCGGACCAAAGCAACAGCGAACCCGCACCGTTCTTGCTCACGCTGGCGGTCTGGATGCTCCCTGTGATGTCTACTTCGTTGCTGGAGTTTACCGTCAACAGGTGGTTCCCGGTGATTCCGCCGGTGCCGCTGTCAATGGTAAGCGCCTTTGCACCGGTGCTGATGGTGCTGTCACTGCCGAGTGCGATAGAATTAAAGTAAACACTCGCATTTGCGGCGGAACTGCTGTTAACGAGCGCGCCAGTCGCGGCTGAGTCTCCAGCGCCGTTCAGCGTGAGATTGTAGCGAATCGCGCTCGTCCCGCTCAATCCATTGGTGTCAAGAGTACCGCCGGCAGCCACAAAGATCGAGGCGTTGCTCCCGCCTGTCGCGGCCGCGCTGCCCAGTTTCAAAATTCCTCCGTCAATCGTCGTCCCGCCGGAGTAGGTGTTTGATCCCGAAAGCGTGAGGCTGCCTGAACCCGATTTGACCAATCCTCCCGCGTTACTGGAATCGATCGCCCCCGCCAGGGTAATATTCTGGCCGTTGGTGTCCAGAGCAACCGGGCCGATGCTATTCTTGAATCGCACCGCCCAGTCCTGTCCCGCGCTGGCGCTGGCATATTGCAGCGTGCCGCCCGCGAACACGATATTGCCGCCGCTGCCCAACGCCGACGCATTTGCGGCCTGCAACATGCCCGCGTAAACCGTGGTCGCGCCGGTATAAGTGCTGGAGCCGGAAAGGACCAGCGTATTGTCGCCAGCCTTGACGAAACCGAGCGCTCCCTGGGCGGTGTTGCCCAAACTGGAGGAGTAGGTGCGGTTTCCCGCGCTGGTATCGAACCCGGCGAAGGCCCCCGCGCGGAAGTTGCTCCCGGTTGCGATGAGCGCGGCGAAGTCCCCGTTGACGACCGCATTGCCAACCACCAGCACTCCGCCGCTGATTACCGTCAACTGCCCGGGGGCGTTCCAGCCCGGCAGCGCATCCGTCGAAGCGATGGCAAGAACACCCGCGTTGACGACGGTTCCGCCCGAGTAGCTATTGGAGCCTGTCAGCGTCAGCGTGCCGGTGCCGCTCTTGTTCAATGCCGCCGCGCCTGCGAGCGAGGCGCTCACCACGCCGGCCTGACCGGAGTAAGAGGTTCCAGAAAGCGTGCCGTTTTGGATCGCGCCGCCGGCAATCGTCACAGAGCCGAAGGTCTGGCTCGTCGCGCCCATATCCAGCGCGCCACCGTTCACCATCAGCGGCGCGCCTGCGGTCGATCCCAAGGCGTTTGCGCCGGCGATGGCCAGCGTGCCCCCGCTTACTGTAGTGCCGCCGGAGTAGTTGTTGGAACCGGAGAGAATCAGCGTGTTGAGCCCGATCTTGACCAGGCCGAGCGCCCCTTGCGCCGTGTCGGTGAGGCTGGAAGCGAAGGTGCGATCTCCCGCCGTCGTGTCGAATCCAATGGCCGCACCCGCGCGGAAGTTGCTTCCGGTCGCGAGTAGCGTGGCTATATCCCCATCGGCAATCGCGTTTCCGGCCGTCAGCGCGCCGCCGCTGTTGATCGTCCACTGTCCGGCGGTGTTCCACCCCGGCAGCGCGCCGGTTGACTGAATAGATACAACACCCCCAGCGTTGGCGACCGTGCCGCCGGAGTAGCCGTTCGAGCCCGAAAGCGCAAGGACGCCCCCGGCGTTGACGACCGCGCCGCCGGAAGAATTCAAGCCGGAGACCGCGAGCGTGCCCGCGTTGACGACCGTTGCGCCGGAGTAGCTGTTCGAGCCGGAAAGAATCAGCGTCCCGGCTCCCGTCTTCACCAGGCCCGCGACGTTGGTGGAATCGAGCGCACCCGCCAGACTGATAGTCTGGCCATTGGTGTCGAGTGCGATGGAAGCCGTGCTGTTCTTGAAACGGGCGCTCCAGTCCTGACCAGCGCTCGCGGCAGTGTACTGAAGCGTGCCGCCGGTGAAGGCGATCGTACCGCTGTTGCCCAAAGCATTGGCACTGGCCGCCTGCAAAATGCCCGCGTTCACCGTGGTCGCGCCGCTATAACTGTTGCTGCCGGAAACAGACCATAAGCCCGCACCCGATTTGGCAAGACCGCCGACGCCGGGGAGGCTCAGGGATATCGCACCGTTCCCGGAGCCGGTGAGCGTCAGCAGGCCACCGCCAGCGCTGGCGGCGCCATAACCGCGGCCCTGCGTCAGGTTCCAGGCAATCCCGCCTTCGGCATCCAAGGCCGCGCCCGAAGCGCCGATGGTGAAGCCGCGATCGAAGTTTCCACCGTTCGTGGAGTTCGCGACGTAGCTCAAGGTGCCGCCGTTGAGCACGAGGTTCCCGGCGGCAAAACCCACTTGCCCCAGGCCACCCAGAGTGGCGGCGTCAGCATCGGACCACCCGCCGACGACCACAGTCCCGCCATTGCTAACGGTGATCGTCTTATTATTCCAGGCATTGGTGGTGTAAATCTGCCCGGTCGCCAGCGCCAGCCTGCCGCCGCTGATGGTGGTATTGCCGGTGTAGGTGCTGGAGCCTGTAAGCACCTGGCTTCCCGAGCCTGAAACGGTGAGGTTCAAACTCGCGGAAGTGGAGCTGTTGGCGATAACGCCGGAATATGTAGCGGAGACTCCGGCGGCAGGACTAAGCGTGAGGGTGGTGACGCTGGAGTATCCGGTTCCGGTGATCGCGGCGAGATTGCCGCCGCCCACAAGCCCGCCGATCGCAGGCGCGGTGACGGTGAACCCAACAACACCCGCACCCGAGGTATCCAGCGCGCTATCGCACAGGGCGTTGTTGTTGCCGACCATCAAGGTGCCGGAACTGACCAGTGTCTTCCCGGTGAAAGTGTTCGAGGCGGCAAGGGTGAGCGTGCCAGCACCCACCTTGGTCAGCCCTCCGGCACCGGTCAGGGCGACGGGGAGGGTCCAACTGTAATTGCTTGAGCCGAGACTGAGTGTCACCGGGTTTCCTCCGTTGTCGGTAAGAGCGATTGACTGGGTTGCGACGCCACCGAACAGGCTGCCCATGGCGACGGTACCAATTCCGGACGCGAACGTCAGGCAGTTGTTGGCTGTCCCGCTAATCTGGACGTTCTGGGTGAGGGCGTTGGAATTTCCCAATTGAACCGACCCCGCAAAAAGGACGAAGGTTCCAGTAATGTTGTTCGAGCCATTGAGCGCCAGGGTTCCGTTTCCATATTTATACAAACCATAGCCGTAACCGGTGATGGCACCGCCGACTGCGAGCGTTCCGGAACTCACTGTTAACGAGGGGAACGAGTTCGTGCCGCCCAGGACGACCGCGCCTGTTCCGAGGTCAAGGTTGTTTGCCGAACCGGCATAGGTGAAGCTGCCGTTCCACGCCTGTGGATTGTTGGTTTGCAGGGTCACGTCCGCACCGCTGGTGTTGTCGATCGTGCCGCCGTTGATGGTCAGCATTCCGGTGCCGATCGCCGAGCTGGTTGCGCTGCTTGCGGCGGCGATATTCAACCGGCCCGCGGCCAGGACCGTTCCGGCGCTGTAGGTGTTGGCGGCGTTGAGCGTCAACGTACCGCTGCCCAACTGGGCCAGACCGCCGGCTCCGCTTAGCGAACTCGGAAAATCGACGCCCTGCACGGCGGCATTCGACCGATTGAACCCCAACACGGCGTTGTTTGCAAAGCTCACGACGCTGCTGGCGCCGATCGAGCCGGTTGCCCCGCCAGCGCCAAGCGCCAGCGTGCCGCTCTGGATCGAAGTCGGCCCGGTGTAACTGTTCGAACCGGAGAGGGTCAGCAGACCTGCGCCGCTCTTGGAGAGCTCGCCGGAGCCGCTGATAACCCCGGAATAGGTCGTACTCGCGCCATTGGCTCCGACATTGATCGTATTCGCTCCGACGCTCAGGCCGTTGGAGCCCTGCAACCCGCCGAGGTTATAGGTGTTCGTGCCCGACGCGGTGAATGTCACGCTCTGGGAGCCCACAGCTCCGGTGTCGAGCGTGCTGTTCTGCAACGCGAAGACATTGGCAACCTGCAAGGTAGCCGGGGCGGTCGAAGACATTGTCGTGTTACCGGTGAAGCTGTTGCTGCCCGATAGAATTACCGGGTTTGCGGCGTTGCTCGAGGCAATCGTCAGGCCGCCCGTGCCCGAGATCGCCCCGCTGACGGTGAGACTCTGGTTTCCGCTGTTGAGGGTAGCGCCTTTGTTTAGCGTGATGCCCCCCGAAAGCGTGGGGTTGTTATTCGCAAAGTTGTCAATGGTTACCCCTCCGGAGTTGCCAGCCTGCACAATAATGGGATTGGCAAAGGTCACCGTCCCCGCCCCGAAGCTCAACTCGGTGTTATTGCTGCCGACGGTGTCCCCCAAGTAAACGGTACCGGAGCCGTTGCCGCCAAGTGCGTTGACATTCTTGGCAATCGCCTGACCGCTCTTGATCCAAAGCCCTCCTGCGAAGGGGTTCGCGGATTCAAGCCGGAGCGAGCCCGTCCCAATCTTCACCACACTGGCCGTTTGAATCCCGCCGAAGACATCCAGTTGGTTATTCCCGTCCACTGTTAACGCATAACTGCCGCTGATTCCAAGAGGACTGGTGCTACTGCCGAGGGTAATGCCTGCGCCCGTGGTCTTGATCGTGCTGTCACTGCCCAGAGTGACGGCTCCAAAGGAGGTCGCCCAAGTCGTCCCGCTGTTGGTCAGCGAGCCGCCGCCGGAAATGCCGGAGCCGCTGATGGTCAAGGCGTAAGGGTTGCTGGCAGTCCCGGTGATCCCCGCAACATCGAGCACAGCGCCACTGGCCACCGTGACGGTGCTGTTGCTTCCGCCGAGCGCCCATGAGCTCCCCATCTTTAGCGTCCCGGCACTGATGGTATTACCGCCAGTATAGTTGTTCGATCCCGAGAGGGTCAGGGTTCCACCGGTCAATGTGAGGCCGCCCGTGCCCGCAATCGTGTTGCCGAACGCCCCACCGTAGTCGTCCGTCCGGTTGAAAGTCAGATTCCCGTTATTCGTAACGGCTCCGGCACCCAGGGCACCCGATACGCCGCCATTACCGATCTGGAGCACGCCCTGGCTGATCGTGGTTCCCACGTAGCTATTGCTGCCGGTAAGAATCAACTTATTGGCGCCGAACTTGGCCAACGCCCGTGCCGCGCTTTGGGAGGTTGCATAAGTAAAATCACCCGCGGAGGTGTCGATGCCGACGCCGGACGTCGCGTTCATGGTCACGCCGGCCAAAGTGTTGGCGAAGAGGTTGTCCACGTCCGTCGAGGAGAAATAACCCGCGCCTCCGACCCCCAGGCCGAGTGATGCCGACGCGCCGACCGTCACGCTCGTGGAGGCGGATTTGGCGGAGGTGTTCTGAAAATTGAGGATTCCACCGTTAACCGCCGTTGCGCCGCTGTAGGTGTTCGAACCGGAGAGCGTCAGAATCCCTGCGTCCTGTTTGATCAGCGTGCCGGCCCCGGTACCGATGATGCCGGCAATCGTCGTGTTATAGGCTCCGCCCACAGTCAACCCAAAGCCCGAGCCGATAATAGTGCCGGTGTTCGAGAGGGTGATGTTCCCGCCGGCAGCCATGATGCTGCTCGCACTGCCCAGTTTAACCAACCCGGTGTAGGTGGCCGCCGTGGTGCTGCTGTTAATCAGTGCGCCGCTGCCGGAAACGCCGGTCCCGTTGATGGTCAGCGCATTGGTATTGCTCATCGCAATGCCATTCAGGTCGAGAACCGCACCACTGGTCACGCTCACCGCCCCGGTGCTCGCGCCCAGCGCGGTGGCGCTGCCCAACAGCAACGTGCCTGCGCTGACGGTCGTGCCGCCCGAGTAACTGTTCGAACCGGAGAGCTTCCACCGGGAACCCGAGCTGTTGATGGTCAAGGCCACCGTCTTGCCCGACAAGTTATTTTGGATCGTGCCTTGAATCTCGTTCGGACTCGACCCGGACGCGGTGCTAAGCGTGACCATCACGTTGGATGTCGCGCTCGAGGCAACATTGAACGTCGGTGAGGTAAACGTGGTAATATTGCCGGAAAAAGAACGAACTGCCACCCCTTGCAGGAATGAAAAAGTGATCGGTAAGCCACTGCTGCTGGCGGCAATGAAAGAGGCCCCACCGTTGCATGTCACGGTGCCGGAAGCGCCGGTGGCGCTCATATCAATCGTGCCAGCATTGAATAGGATGTTATTCGCAAAGTTGGTGGTGAACCAGAGGGCGCTTGCCCCGGTCTTGACGATGGTGCCGCCCGAGATGGCGCCTACGGAAATGTCCTGCCCTGCGGTATTTAAGGTGGCGCTGCCGCTGAGCGTGAGCGGGACGTTGATGCTGTCTTTTCCGGTTCCCCCGCTTGCCGTGGACACCGTCGCACCGTCGATGAGCGTAATCGTGCGAGACCCACTGTTGTTCAACGTGAACACGGTCGAGTTCGTGTTGGCGAAGGTAAGGCTGCTGAGCGTTACGGTACCCGTTGTGCCTCCGACGTTATTGGTGCTGGTTGTCTGCGTCGCTCCGCTGAACGTCAGGTCCCAGGTGCTGCTGGTGTCCGGTGCACCGCCGGTCCAGTTTCCCGCAGTGGCCCAGGTGGTATCGGTGCTGCCGGTCCATGTGGTGTTGGCTGCCCATAGGCCCCCAGGGCGCAGGAGCAAGGCGGGGATGAGAGTTGCGGCACACGCGAAGACGCGGCGTGACGGGAAGTGAAGAACAGGGTGAGTTTTCATTGGGGAAGAGGCGTTGATGTTTCGGAGAAAATAGCAGCCGAAGAAAACCGCGATAGTCGCGAAAATTCGCTACCCCCCGCAATCTCGATTTTGAATTGCCGATTTTCGATTGGAACGGTGATCGACGATCATGAAAGCCTTGCTTTTGCTCGGAATTGACGATTGGCTTGTGCCAGCGGCTTTATCATGCCGAGTCCCCCAAAAATGATCCCCAGAAAACAGTTTGCAATCGGCAACGGCGACCACGCCAGGTCACCGCGCTTGTTCCGGTCAGCGCTCAGAGAAGCCTTCGCGATCCTGATCTGCATCTGCCTTCTCCCGGCGAAAGCGGTTCCGGCGGGAGTGCCTTCGGTGCAAGCGAAGATTTCAAACGACAAACGGTCTTTCGAGATTGGCGTGCCGGGGCTGCGCGCATTTCAATCCGGTTGGTCGGCGACGATCGTTGGCGCCGGTGGTGAGCAGGTCCTCTCATCAAAGGAGGGGTTAACGACGAACGGGACCGCATCGGAAATCCGGTTTACCGAGGCGGGGGTGGATCTGCTTTTCCGTCTCGAAAAGGCTCCGGACGCGCTGGCGGTGTTCGTCCAAGCCGGCATTCGCAACATGGGAACAACGCCAGTCCATCTTGCAACCGCGACCCCGGTCGCGGCGGAATTTCAGCCGCGCGGAGACTGGGCGCAATGGCTGGTGACCGGATTGCACCCCCGCACCCCGGCGGTAGCTGCGCTCCGGGAGATTCGTTCGCCGCTCACGGTGCATGAGTATGGCGGCTGCTATCGGCAAGACGGGGCAGGCTTTCTTTTCGGGCCAGTCGGTGCCCCGAGCGCCTACGTGAACGCTCAGTTCACGGTAACTGGCGCGGGCAAGGTTCAAATGAGCTTCGCCGCGGACATGAGCGGAGTGCGGGTCGATCCCGGTGAGACGCGTTGGGGACAACAGGTGGCGCTCGTATTCGAGCTACCGCAAGCGGCTCTCGACGACTGGGCCGGCTGGGTGGCGCAATCTCACGGCGCGCGCACCGGCAAAGGCGCGCTGACGGGTTGGAACAACGCGCATCCGCTGAAGAAGGCAAACATTCGCCAGGAACTGGCCGCCGTGATCGAGGCGGTGCGCCAGTCCAATGGCCAGCTCCGGCCCGGGCTGATCCAGATCGAGGAGGCCGACGGCGATCTGGGCAACAACGGCGCAACGCTCGACGCGCCCTGGGTGGCGGAGTGCGCGGAGCAGGTCAGGATCCTCGGGGCGCGATTTGGAATCCGGCTCGGATTCGATGAAAAGGCGGACAGAAACACCGTCACGGAAACTGTCCGCCATGCAGTGCAACGCGGGTTTTCATATTTGAATATCGACCGGCCCGCCGCCGGCTTGCCCCGAGAGGAGAGACGCACGGCCTTCGAGTCCTGCCGGGATGAGTTTGCCGCGATCCGCCGCGCGGCCGGCGAGGAGACATATCTCTCGTACCGTGGGGACGCTCCCAATCGGGCAGTCGTCGGCCTGGTCGATGCGAGCCGAGTCGGTCGTGACGCGAAGCGCGACGGTTTGCGCACGGCGATGGACGATGTCCTGCGCTCCTACCCGCTTTGCGGGCGCTGGTTTGCCGCGGATTTCGACAACGTCTACCTGGGCACCTGGCGGCAAAACGAGAGCCAAATCAAGGGAAGTTGGGAAGTGGCACGGACATGGCTGACCATGGTCGGTCTGTCTGGAGGAGCCGCCATTACCTCCGATCCGTGGTATTCGGAGAATTTCAGGTCGTTTTGGAAAAATTACCAAATCCTGGTTCCTCCCGTCAAAGAACCGGTGGCGGTGATGGATGTTTGCACGAACCGGGACTGGCCCCACCTGATCACACACGTTCATCGGGACTGGGGGAACTGGACGGTTGCGCTTCTGTGGAATCCCGCCCAACGCGAACAATCGATCCGGCTGGATTTTGCCAGGGCGGGAATCGACCCCCGCCGCACCTATGCCGTTTACGGGATATGGGATAACCGGCTGCTCGGGGTGGCTCAAGGATCGTGGGAAACACACCATTTGGAGCCAACCGCCCCGGCCTTCGTCCGCATTACCGAATTAGACCCCCGGCAATCCCGCCCCGTGCTGATCGGTTCGAACTTGCACATGTCCGGCGGCGGGGAAGAGATCAAGGCATTGGATTTCAGACAATCGGCCATGACGATTGAGTTGACGGATGCCGGCGCGTCCCAGGGAGACCTGTTCATACACAGCCGGTTTCCGCCAATCCTCAAAAATGTGATCGGCTGCGAAGTCGGCGGCATCGCCATCGTCGCCGAAAACTTCTGGCGCATTCAGGTTAGGGACCGCAAATTCAAGACGCCCCAACGCATCGAGTTGGCTTTCCTAGTGCCGATCACCAGACAAGGCTGGTTCTGGTTGGCCAGTGCGGCGGTGACTGGGGGTTTCCTGGTTGGCGTCTGGCGTTATTATGTCATGATTTTGCGATTCCAGCGCAAGCAAGCGCTGTCCGAGGAGCGCACCCGGATTGCCCAGGACCTCCACGACGACCTTGGAATGAATCTCGCGCAGATCGCATACTATGGGGACTCGTTGCTGGCAGAACAGGAATCCGACTCCGACCGCGCATCTTACATTGAAAAAATGCGGACCATGGCCCGCGGTATGACCCGCGCCCTGGACGAGATCGTTTGGGCGGTCGATCCCAGCAACGATGCTCTTGAAAATCTAGTCGGTTATCTCACCAGTTTCGCCCAGGAGATTGTGTCCGAAGCCGGGATGACCTGCCGGTTCGATTTTCCCGACGAACTGCCCGAAATCCCACTGTCCTCCCAAGTCCGGCATCACGTTTTTCTGGCCTTCAAGGAAATGCTGCACAATGTGGTCCGCCATTCCGGCGCAAGCGAAGTCAAGATCGCGCTGTCCATTGGGCTGAGAGAATGCGACATGACCGTCATGGACAATGGTTGTGGGTTCGATCCCACCGCTGTGGGCGCGCGCCCGGGAGGCGGGCACGGCCTGACTAACTTGAGCGACCGAATGGCGGCCATTGGCGGGCGTTGCGAGGTGCATAGCCGCGCCGGCGGCGGCACGGAGGTGCATTTGATCTGGAGATTTGTTTGATGAAAACCAAAGTTGCGATTGTCGAAGATAACGCGAGCATGCGCCAAATCATTGGCGACTGGCTGGCCGCCGCGGACAACCTGGAAGCCGCCGGCGCCTACGAAAGCGCCGAAGCCGCTCTGCGCGAACTGCCCGCCCGCCAACCCGAAGTAGTGCTCATGGACATCAACCTGCCGGGGGCCGACGGCATCCAATGCGTGCGCCAACTCAAGCAGAAGCTTCCCGAAACGCAGTTCGTGATGCTCACTGTGTATGAGGACGTAAAGCGGATATTCGCCGCTCTCGCCGCGGGCGCCACCGGTTACTTGCTCAAGCGCGCCAGCCGGGATCAACTCCTGCAAGCGATCGCCGACGTGCGCGCCGGAGGGTCACCCATGTCGGCCCAGATCGCCCGCAAAGTCGTGCAGTCGTTTCGCGAGGACGCCGTCGCCGAGCCGTCGCAAAGCCTGACCCCGCGCGAAGCCGAAATCCTGAAAATGTTAGCCAAGGGTCTTCTCTACAAGGAAATTGCGGAAAGCCTCGGCAGCAGCACGCACACGGTCAACACCCACATTCGCCGCATCTACGAAAAGCTGCACGTCCACTCTCGTTCGCAGGCAATCGCGAAGTATCGCAAACAGTGAAGGATGATTGCCTCACGTGCTGTTCCTGGGTCGCTGTCATAGGGGCTGGTCTGTCGCCGGGCCTTTAGCCTGATAGTCTGTCTCCGAAGAAGAAAAAAAGGCCGAATATTCAGAATTTCTGTGATGTCTTTCCACGACGGCGACAGTAATGAACCGGCGCGCATGAGACGTTTTTCGAGTCGGCGAATGGCATGGTCTGGTAATCGAGGACGCGCTTCTTTGGGATTAGCTCATTCCGGAATGCTCGGCAAACCGGGCGACGGCTGAGGCCGCGGAGACAAAGGAGAATACATGCGTACGCAACGTGGAAGGCGACGTTGTTGCGTTCCTTTCGAGAACCAGGTCCTGGAATTTCCTCTGTTGGACCCAGCGGCGCCTTCCCGGTGTCAATCTCGCTCAGATCAAGCCCGCAACCTGGAAAATGCTCGATCAGAGCTTTCCTAAAAACCTGAGTATCCCCAGTACGCCTGCCACGATCCCAGGAAGCGCCGTTCCCACTGCGATCAGTCGGATGGTTTTCCGCTCGAACTGATCGAAACGGTCCACCAGAGTTTTGATCTGGTTTAGAAAACCTTCAGTACACCTAGGGAGACGAGAGGTAATGCCCTCAAACCGCCCTCAATAGTGCTATCGACTGCGCTGCCTTTCCCTGGTCACCCGCTGTCAGGTGGCGGCGCTTTTCGAGCAGGAGCGCCTCCATCTCAAACCGCTGCCGGACTCCCTCTTTCCGTGCTGCCAGGAAACCCGGCGCAGTGTGCATCGGGACAGTTTTGAGGAAGTGAAAACAGCCTATTGCTGGTCTAAGTGTCGCCCGAGGACGTCGGCCGCCAGGTCTGGGTGCGCCGGGACGGACGCTGCATGCGCATGTTCAACGAGTGAATGGAGCAGGTGCAGATGCATAAGCGCATGGAGCCGGGCAAGTTCGATCACATCCTCGGAGCGGCGGGTCTGAGCTCCTCGGCGCTTCCCTCCTGTCGTCATTGGGTGGACCCCGCGCCCCACTGCTGGGCTAGCGCTGCGGACAGTGGGCGCAAACGCTCGTGGATAACCGCCCCGCAGATCTGTTGCCTTCCACGCAGTTCGCAAATTCATCGGGGGGGATTCTGGCGGTGAATCGCCGCCACCGCGCGCCGGAAAGCGAATCCCAATTGCGGCTTGCGTTGGACCAAATCCAGTCTTCCTCATTCGTGCCGAGCACTTAGGCAATGCGGGAGCGTATTTCGCCGGAAGGGAAACGCCCGAAGCCAGCGAATTCCGCTCGCGATCCGCGGGGAGCAAGTGTAGACCGTTGCGAGGTAATGACCATCCCGGTTCCCCTCCTCGTCTTCGCGCTCTGGCAGATGCTTGTGGCGTTTGCTTTTGCCCAAGAGCATGCCCCGCTGACCCGGATTGCCGATATCCGGCGACTCTCCCGGGAAGAGGCCGTCAAAGGGTTGCCGGTAAGGATTTCCGGGATCTGCATTCCGGTTTCCGATTCGGCTAAACGATATCACTTTGCCCTTTGGAGCGAGGGAGAGTGTATTTGGGTCTCCATCCGCGGATTTAAGCTGCGCGGTCTTCCGCTCCGGGAATCCGTCAATCCGGAAGACATCTTTCGAGGAGCCCATCTGGAAATCGAAGGCATTACCGATTCCGCCGCGTATGCGCCTTCAATCGCACCTCTTTCGATTCGACGGATCGGGGTGCTGCCGGTTCCTCCTCCAAATCACTTCTCCGTGGATCGGCTCCTTTCCGGTAGCGAGGATTGCCAATGGATCGAGCTTGAAGGGATCGTCCATGCCTCCGTTCCCAAGGAATGCCTGCTGATGATTGTGGATGGCAACTTCTGTCGACTGGACGGCGTCGAAAGCGACTCGGTCCAACTTATCGATGCGCGGATTCGGGTACGGGGGCTTTTCACGCCCGACGTAAATTTCCGCTCGGAGCCGACGATGTTAAGGGTTATGGTATCCAACGCCAAAACGGACATCGATGTCATTGAGCCGCCTCCAGTCGATCCGTTTCTCTCGCCTCATGTTCCGTTGAACCGGCTGATGCCTTTTTCGCCGGGCTCGTCTTTTTTCCACCGGAAGGTGGTCACGGGAACTGTGATCTTTGCCGTTCCCGGGCAATACTTTTTCTTGCAAGAGGGGTCCACCGGTCTGCGAGTCGAATCCACGAGCGCAGACGTTCGAGTCGGTCAGCGCGTCGATGTGGCTGGCTTTATCGATGCCTCTTACGCCTTCGCATCGTTGAAGGGAGGGCTTGTGCGGGCCGTGGGAACGGTGCACGTGCCGCAACCCGAACTGGTAACGGTCGGTCAACTTTTGGACCCCGCAATGAGGAGCGATTGGGGCAAAGCCGCCTCCACCGATTTCTTCGGACGCATGGTGAAATTGTGCGGCAATCTCCAACGAGTAGATTGGCAAGCCGATAGGGTTCCAGTTACGGCATGGGTCGAATCAGGCGGGAAGTTGATCGCGGCTCATTTCGCGACGAATGCCCGGCCGCTTTCGTCGTGGCAGGCCGAGCAGCTTACGCACGGGAGCGGCGTCGAGTTGACCGGCATTTGCGAGTACGAGTTTCCTCCAAAGGGCCGTTTCACCCCCGAAAAGGATGTTCCCACTGGATTTCATCTGCTTCTGGCCGGGACGGATCAGTTGCGTATTTTGCATCCGCCTTCGTGGTGGACTCCAGTTCGCTTGACGATCGCCTTAGGCGGCATGGCGGCAACGCTTCTCGTAATGAGCGGCTGGACAGCAATGTTGAGGCGTGAAGTCGTTCGACAGACCAGACTTATCGAAGCGAAGGGGCGCGCCGAAGCGGTCAATCGAGAGCGAGAACGGATCGCCGGCGATTTACATGACGAAATGGGATCGAATCTCGCCCAACTCACCTTACTGAGCGAACAGGGGCAGTTGGACCGGGTGATCACAGGTTCGCGGGAGCTTGCGGGGCAGCTCGACGCGGTGGTATGGGCGCTCAATCCGGTCAATGATACGCTGAACCACTTCGTTAGATACCTCACTCACTATACACAAGATGTCCTGTCCCTGGCCGGAATCGGATTGCGTCTAGCCATACCCGACACCTTGCCTCATGTTAACCTTTCCGCTGAGCAGCGCCATCAGCTCATACTTGCCGCCCGCGAAGTGCTGCATAATTCAATCAAGCACGCAAAAGCCACGCGAGTTTACTTGCGAATGCGTCTGGAGTCTCGGGCCGCGATCCTCGAAATCGAGGACAATGGCATTGGATTGCCACCATCTTTGCTCCCTCTACCCGGCCATGATGGTCTCGAAAGCATCCGAAACCGGATGACCCGCATCCATGGGTGGGGCGAGTTTTGCAAGGGGGCCGGCGGATGTGGCACGCTGGTGCGATTTACGTTCCCGTTGCAGGCCGAGGCAAATCACCCAGAAAAAACATGAGCACAAAAGCTTCCACCGTCACCAAAGTCGCCATCGTCGAAGACAATCGCAACCTGAGAAAATCGATTTGCGATATTCTGAATCAAGCCGAGGGAATGCGCTGCGTGGCGGACTTCGGAAACGGCGAGGAAGCGATCGAGAAATTGTCCGCATTAAAGCCGGATGTCGTGCTGATGGACATCCAGTTGCCCGGAAAGAACGGTGTCGAGTGCGTCCGGGAGATCGCGGAACTCGTTCCATCCACGCTGGTGATGATGCTGACCGTTCAGAGCAATTTTGACTCCGTTTTCGAGTCCTTACGTGCTGGCGCCTGCGGGTACCTCCGCAAGCCGGTCATCGCGGATGAACTGGTCGCCGCAATCCGCGAAGTTATCCGGGGCGGATCGCCGATGACGGCGGGAATCGCCCGGCAGGTAGTGAGCGCGTTCAAAGACCTGCCGCCATCCGTCCCTGCGTCGGTTCCCAAGCCGCTCCCCGAGCTGGCCGATCACGAACGCCAGGTGTTGGAGTTGCTCGCGCAAGGGTATCTGTACAAAGAGATCGGCGACAAAACGGGAACGAGCTGGCACACCGTTCATAATTGCATTCGGCGCATTTACGAGAAGCTTCAGGTTCGTAGCCGAGCCCAGGCGATTGCGAGGTTTTACGATCTTTGAGCGCTTCGACGCGGTCGCGTTGCGCTCCGGAAAGGAACCGGCAAACGTGGAATAGGCTCGTGTCAAGCCAAATCTTTGGCCAGTTTTGGCCTCTAGCGGAGATGTTTTGTCTCAGGTAGAAATGGCCCATCGACCACGAATTTACAGATCAGCAACGAAAACCGCTCTCCGGTTGCCCTGGCGCGGTTTGTGCATGCATTCTGCTTCTGCTGACCACCGTGCTGGCATCGGTCTCCGGCGCGGCGGAGTTCTTCATGACGCATCATGCTCCCATGGGAGCATGGTCGAGCCTTACCTTTGGGCTGCCGGGCGGCGGGGTT
>Ga0316218_1000413_pt1 | contig 59859 bp, 47 predicted proteins | sample TBH18003metaG_FD_203634 | JGI IMG/M metagenome (GOLD analysis project Ga0316218, IMG submission 203634) | Freshwater microbial communities from Trout Bog Lake, Wisconsin, USA - TBH18003 | ecosystem: Environmental > Aquatic > Freshwater > Lake > Hypolimnion/Profundal zone | place: USA: Wisconsin... | reverse complement strand
AGAAAAAACTAGGCGGTGACGAGGGAGCCGAGCTTTTCTCCGGCGATGACGCGGCGGATGTTGCCGGGCTTGGTCATGTTGAAGATGATCATGGGGAGGTTGTTGTCCTTGCACATGGAGACGGCGGTGGTGTCCATGACGCGGAGGCCAAGCTTGAGGATGTCCATGTAGGTAATGTGCTCGAACTTGGTGGCGCCGTTGTCCTTCTTGGGGTCGGCGGTGTAGACGCCGTCCACGCTGGTGGCCTTGAGGAGGACGTCGGCCTTGATTTCCATGGCGCGGAGGGCGGCGGCGGTGTCGGTGGAGAAGTAAGGGTTGCCGGTGCCGCCGGCGAAGATGACGATGCGCTTCTTCTCGAGATGGCGGGTGGCGCGGCGGCGGATGTAGGGCTCGGCAATCTGCGACATGGCGATGGCGGTCATGACGCGGCAGTTGATGCCCTGCTTCTCGATGGCGTCCTGCATGGCGATGGAGTTGAGGATGGTGGAGAGCATGCCCATGTTGTCGGCGGCGACGCGGTCCATGTGGGCGGCCTGCTCGGCGACGCCGCGGTAGAAGTTGCCGCCGCCGATGACGATGGCGATCTCCGCGCCGTCGGCGTGGACCTCGGCGATTTCAGCGGCAATCTTGTGGATGTAGGGGACGTCAATACCGAAGCCGCGGCCGGCGGCCAGAGCTTCACCAGAGAGTTTGAGGAGTACGCGCTTGTACATAGGCTAGGGAGAGTATCGCACAGGGGGTCAAGTGGAGGGATGACACGGATGGGGTATGCCGGCCATGAAAACGGGCGACCCGAAGGCCGCCCGTGTGGTGTGAATCCGGGATAAGTTACGAGGCCTTTTCAGCGACCTTGGTCTGGGCGACGGTCCAGTTGGGGTCGCCGACCTTGAAGCGGGCGAAGCGGCTGACGGAGATGTTCTCTCCGAGCTTGGCGATGCGCTGCTTGACGAGGTCCTCGATGGTGACGGCGGGATCCTTGATGAAGGGCTGCTGGAGAAGGCAGACCTCCTCGTAGAACTTGCCCATCTTGCCCTCGACGATCTTCTCGACGACCGCGGGCGGCTTGCCGGTGGCAGCTGCCTGGGCGCGGAAGATGTCCTTCTCGCGGTCGAGGTCGGCCGGGGTGACGTCCTCCTTGCGGACGTAGCGCGGGTCCACGGCGGCGATGTGCATGGCGATGTCCTTGATGAGGGACTGGAAGTCGTCGGTGCGGGCGACGAAGTCGGACTCGCAGTTGACCTCGACGAGGACGCCGATCTTGCCGCCGGCGTGGATGTAGGAGGTGACGTTGCCCTCGTTGGTGGAGCGGGTGGCCTTCTTGGCGGCAGAGGCCATGCCGCGCTTGCGGAGGACGACGAAGGCGTTCTCCATGTCTCCCTTGGCCTCCTGGAGGGCCTTGAGGCAATCGCCCATGGGGGCGCCAGACTTCTCGCGGAGTTCCTTGACCAGGGCTGCGTCGATCTTGACTTCGGTAGCGGACATCTTGAGTTCCCTTCTGTTATGCGCCGCGCGGGGCGGCGGAGAGTGAAAGAGCGTGGCGGCCTAATGGGAGGGCAGCCACGCTCGATGGTACGGAGTGAATCGTGAACTGCTGGTTAGGAACCGGCACCGGCAGCGAGCGGCTCGTCGTCTGCGCTGACGGCGCTGGGAGCCTTGCGGATGCCACCACCCAGAGCGGCTTCGAGGTCAATGTTCTCCTCGACGACGGGAGCGGCTTCGGCTTCGGCGACGGGCTCAGCTTCCACAGCGGCCTCGGCGGAGATGGCCTCGCCCTCCTCGCCGATGGTGCGCTCGTCGGTTGCGACGGGGACGACCTCGGCGGTCTCACTGGCGAAGGCCTGCTCGGTGACGAGGGAGACGCCCTCGGCAGCGGAGTCGGAGATTTTGGTGGTGAAGAGGCGGATGGCGCGCAGGGCGTCGTCGTTGCCGGGGATGACGTAGTCCACGCAGGTGGGGTCGCAGTTGGTGTCCACGACGGCGACGACGGGGATGCCGAGCTTGTTGGCCTCGGTGACGGCGATGGCCTCCTTGTTGGAGTCCACGACAAAGAGGGCGTCAGGCAGGCGCTTCATGGCCTTGATGCCGGCCAGGTTCAGGTTGAGGTGCTTGCGCTCGCGCTCGAGCTTGATGACTTCCTTCTTGGTGAGCAGCTCGTAGCGGCCGTCGGTGGACATCTCGTCGAGCTCCTGCAGACGGCGGACCGACTTCTGGACGGTGATCCAGTTGGTGAGCAGGCCGCCGAGCCAACGGTTGTTGATGTAGGGCATGCCGCAGCGGTTGGCCTCCTCGGCGATGGCGTCCTGCGCCTGGCGCTTGGTGCCGACGAAGAGGATGGTCTTTCCGGAGGAGGTGAGTTCGGTGACGAACTTGGAGGCCTCCTTGAACATCTTGAGGGTCTTCTGCAGGTCGATGATGTAGATGCCGTTGCGCTCGCCGAAGATGTACTCCTTCATCTTCGGGTTCCAACGCTTGGTCTGGTGGCCGAAGTGAACGCCGGCCTCCAGCAGTTCTTTCATGGTGATCGTTGCCATATTGGCTCCTATTGCGAGGTCATCCTCGGCCGGTCACGCGCCGGGATTGATCCCGTAGTACGGGAAATTTGACTCCATTTGAAGCAACAGCGGTGAAGCACTTTCTACTGCGCTCCGGCGCAAGGCGCCGCCGGAGGTAAAACAGCAAGCAACTAGCGCTTGCTGAACTGGAAGCGTGCACGAGCGCCGCGCTGGCCGTACTTCTTGCGCTCCTTGGAGCGGGAGTCGCGGGTGACGAGGCCCTCGGCCTTGAGGGGCTTGCGGAGGTCGGCGTTGAAGAGCATGAGGGCGCGAGTGATGCCGAGCTTGACGGAGTCTGCCTGGCCCATGATGCCGCCGCCGCGGACGGTGGTGACCACGTCGAACTGGGAGGCGGCCTCGGCGACGAGGAGGGGACGGCGAGCGGCGACGCGCTGCTGCTCGGTGACGAAGTAGACGTCCAGAGGCTTGCCGTTGACGGTGAACTTGCCCGAGCCCGGGCGCAGGTAGACGCGGGCCACGCTGGCCTTGCGACGTCCGGTTCCGTAGTACTGCGTAAGTGTTGCCATTTCTCTCCTCAACCTCAACTTCTATCGCGCCGTCCGTGGGGATGAACGCGGGTGAAAAACCTTACAGAGCCTGGGGCGTCTGCGCCTGATGCGGGTGGTCGGCTCCGCGGTAGACCTTGAGCTTGGTGGCCATCTGACGGCCCATCTTGGTTTTGGGGAGCATGCCCTTGATGGCCTGCTCGATGATGGCCTCGGGCTTGCGGGCCAGCAGCTTGGTGAAGGACTCCTGACGGAGGCCGCCGGGGAATCCGGTGTAGCGCGAGTAGATTTTGCTCTGCGACTTGAGGCCGGTGAGCTTGACCTTGGCGGCGTTGATGACGATGAGATGGTCGCCGGTGTCGATGTAGGGCGTGTAGATGGGCTTGTTCTTGCCGGTCAGGATCCGCGCGGCGCGGGTGGCCAGGCGACCCAGGGTCTGGTCGGTGGCATCCAGAACAAACCACTTGCGCTCGATAGCGTTGGCGGATGGGACAAATGTGGACATCGTGCTTCTTCTCCTCAAATGACACCGCAGGCGTAGAGGCCAACGGCGATGCAACAAAAATCTACGAACAGCGAACAGGTCGCAGCCAGACGACTCTCTCTGCGGCACATGGGAACCAGAGACGTTCCGTGTCTGCCGAGAGCCAAGACTGGTGTGAGGTGGGTGCTTCCGGGGCTCTGAAAGCCCACGAGTGGATCCACTTCGACCCGCTGGTGGCGTCCCCTGACCGACCCCTAAGAACAGGAGCGGGAGGACACACGACCACGCAAGTACAAGGATAGCCGAGGGGAACGGGGCAAGTCAATGAAAAATGAGGGGTGAGGCGACGGATGGGCAGGGTGACCGGACGTGCGGGAGTCAGGAGACGGTTTCCAGTCCTTGGGCCGGAGGCAGGGGCAGAAAGGTCGAGCGCAGAGCAAGAAGCAGAAGCCAAGCATAGCCAACAATCAGGCCAATCTCCACGGGGAGGAAGAGGCAGGCGGCAGGCGAGTGGGCAGCCAGCGCCTGGCGCATGAGCGAGGGGGTGTTATGGTGCAAAAATTCCTCGTAGTAACTGTGCTCAATGATGGAGATGAATCCGAAGGTGGCAAAAAGAAGGCGAGCGGGCCAGCACAAGACGGGCCTCTGGGCGGCGAATACGAAACAAATGGGGAAAAGCGCGACCAACAGATAGTTGGGCCAGGACTGGCGAGCGAGAAAGAGTTGCGTCAGGTCCACGGCGGCCAGAGAGCAGAAGACAATACGGAGCTGTTCGACGTGTGCTTCCGGTGAGGAGGGAACGTACTGGAGCAGGCGCCGGCGCAGGCCAAAGACACGCCAAACTCCCAGATAGATAAGCGCCAGAGCAAGATAGAGCAGGTCGTTCCAACGGGCACTGGTAACCGCATTGATTGGGATGTTGAAGAGAACACCGGCGAGATAGGGAAGGCCTCCGGCGCCGTTCAACAGGCTGAGCATGCGAATCGTGTTCCAGACGTCGAGATGGAAGTAAAGGAATCCGCCGTAGACGGCCACTACGACCAGGAGAAATCCGAGGGCCATGCGCCAGCGGCGCCTAAGCTCCAGAAAGAAGACAGGGGCATAGAGGGTGGGAAGAATCTTGACGAGACAGCATCCCGCAGCCAGCGCTGCACCGAGCAAAAACTCGCGGTAACGCAGGGCCAGAAAAACGGCGAGCGCCAGACAGAGCCCGACGAAGATTGTGTCCTGCCCGTCAATACAGACAAATTGAACGCTGGCAGGAAAAGCCAGATAGAGCAGGGCCGCAGCGCGCACGGTGCGATCGTGCCGTGGGAAGAGTAGGCGGGCTGACTTGAGCCACAGATACAACGCCGTGAATTCAAAGAAGATAGGGAGAGCGACGAGAGCGGCTGGATTGCGCCAGATGAGCAGCACGGAAGCATCCATGATGGTGTGCAACGGTGCGTAGAAACTGGTGAAGTCCCGGTAAGGAATGCCCCCTGCGAGGACGCGGCCAGCCTCGTAGAAGTACACCCGTATATCTCCGCGGGGGGAGATGCGGAGGACGAGGAAGATGAGGGAGTAGAGCGAGAGGCGGGTGGCCAAGTAGGCGATGCGCAGGCGGCGGTCAAATGCATCGACGGTGCCGGAGTAGAAACGCTGGATGGAAGGAAGAAGGAAAGTTGCCGAACCGGTGGCGATACCCAAGGCGGCACGACACAGAAGACTCTGCTCACCGGTCATGAACGGCAGTGTAACAAAGCCAATTATTCGTAAGCAAGGGCGTCGATGGGGTCCTTGCGAGAGGCCTTGAGGGCCGGGTAGAGCGCGCCGAGCAGAGCGCCGCCGAGGGCGATGAGTGTGGCGCGCAGCACCCAGTCGGGAGTGATGGCGAAGTCCACGGTGGGCAGCGTCTTGTGGAAGATGGCCTGCAGAGTGAAGCCGCCGAGGATGCCTACAAGGATGCCTACGGCGGCCAGCAGCATGGATTCGCGCAGGACGAGGCCGACGATGGTCATCTGCGAAGCGCCCATGGACTTGAGGATGCCAATCTCGCGGGTGCGCTCCATGACGGCGGTGTACATGGACTGGAAGATGACCAGGAAGCCAATGACGACGGAGATGCCGATGACGATGCGCAGGGCGATGTTGAAGCCGGGCATGCGCTCGGGGGTGAGCTGGCTCATCAGCTCGTCGAGGGTCTCGATGTCGTATTTTTCAAGGCCGGGGTGGGCGAGGATGGCGGAACGGACACGGTCGGCGTTGCGCGCGGCGTCGTCCACTTTGATGTAGAAAGCGCTGGCACCGACGTCGCCGTCGAGTTCGTCGAGGGTGGTGATGGGAATGAACTTGCGGCCGCCCTTGCCATGTTCGACGATGCCGCAGACGCGGAAGTTGTTGTTAACAATACGGATAGTGTCGCCGACGTGGAAGCTGGGATTGGACCGAGCGGTGACATCGTCAATGATGGCGTCGCGGGGCCCCTGGAAGGGGCCACCGGCCAGAAAGACGAAGGGACGCAGGGCGTTGAAACTCTCGAAGTCAATGCCGTAAATGTTTTCAAGCTTGGCGCCGCCGGAGAGGTGGATGTTAACGGGAGCGACGGCCTGAACGTGGGGAATTTGGCGGAGGATCTGGGCGATGCCGAGGGGTGCGGGGGCTCCGCTGACGCCAACCAGATTGCTGCTGGTGCCGGGGCGCGCGGCCATGTCCATGCCGATGCCGCTGGTGCGCTGACGGGTGCTGTTGAGCATGCCCATGAGGGCGGCGGCAATGGCCAGAATCATGACCACCTCGATGCCAACGGCGAAGACGCTGATGAGGGAGCGCAGGGGGCGGTGGACGAGGTTGCCGACGACGAGCTTGTTCATGCCCTTCCAGTGTAAGGCACGGCGGACCGGCGAGAGGGGCGGACTGGACCGAGGGAGGGCGAAAAAGGCACACCGTGAGAGGGGAGCATTGACAACACTGGCCCAAAGTAATCAAATCGTTATGGTCAAAAAAAGACGCCTATCGGTGTGCTGAAATCCAGTGCAAATGGAGCCACCGAGAGGGTGCGAAGAGTGTGTGGTCTGACCAAAAGGCGTTCAAAGAAATCTGGGGCGACAGGAAGTATTGAGTTCGAACAATGCAAGGCACCACGAGGAGACCAGGGGCAATGACGAAGAGCAGAATTTCACTCAGCGGCGCAGTAGCCATCGTTATTTGTACGGCCATGATTTTGGCCGGAGTGCATGCAGCGGCGCAGGGCGTCGGCGGCAGCGTCAGCGGAACAGTGACAGCGGCCAGCGGCGCAGTCGTGAAGGGCGCAACGGTTACGTTGACCGAGATGCACAAGCACCAGATAGTGCGCACGGCGACGACGAACTCGGTCGGATTCTATGCGGCGGCCGCGCTGCCCCCGGGCACGTACAGCGAGAGCGTGGCGGCGGACAACTTCGCCACGTCAGTCCTCAACGGCATTGTGCTGCACGCCAACGACACGCTGCTGGTGGATCAGAAGCTCAAGGCCGGCGACGCGAAGCAGAGCACGACGGCGATCTCCGGCAAGACGCGGCTGAACGCGGTGGACGCGGCCTCGACCGATCTGGTCAACAGCGTACAGGTGCATGGGCTCCCGTTGGCCAACGACAACTACACCCTGCTGGGCAAACTGACACCTGGCTTTGTGGCGCTGGGCGCGGACTCGCCGTATGTGGGCGACGCCATACCGGGAGCGGCGGGCGTGCTGTTCGGTGCGGCCGGGCACACCACGGCCAACGTGTACTGGACGCTGGACGGCGCGGACAACATGGACCGCGCGACCAACCAGACAACGATGAACTTCCCCGCTGCGGGCGCCATCCAGGAAGTGAAGGTGATACGGCAGAACTACTCGGCGCTGTTGGGACGCAGCATCGGCGCGCAGGCCATCGTGACGACGCGCAGCGGCAGCAACGAACTGCACGGGTCACTGTATGAGCACTTCCGCAACAACGCGATGAACGCGAACTACTACTACAACAACTATGCGTGGCCCACGGTGCAGACGCCGGAGAGCCGTTACAACGAGTTTGGCGGAACGATCGGCGGGCCGGTGGTGATTGAGAACACCTACAACGGACGCGACCGCACGTTCTTCTTTGTAAGCACAAACATCCTGCGCAATGTGCAGTCCACGCCGGTGGCGACCTACGAGCCGCTGCCCTCGGAGTTGGGCCTGACCACGGCCGGGACGTACACCTTCGCCAACACGGTGTGCATCTCGACCAACGCGACGACGGGCGCCTGCAACACGGTGGGCTCACCGACTGGCACCAGCCTGGCGGCTGTGACCTCGACGACGGCCAAGGCATATATCAAGGACGTCTTCGCCAACATGCCGGCGCCCAATCCGAACCCCAGTCAGGACGCGCACACGCTGACCTACAACAGCAAGGGTTACTACAACGACGAGCAGGAGTTGGCGCGGCTGGATCACCGCTTCAACGCCAAGTGGAGCATGAGCTACCGCTTCCTGCACGACAGCCTGCCTTCGAACGGAGCCAACGGGCCGTTTGCCGACACGAACGATTTGCCGGGCGTGAACTACAACAAGGCGGTGTCACCGGCGACGAACCACGTGGGGCGTTTGACCTATGTGCGCTCGCCGAGGACGCTGATTGACTTCAACTATAGCTTCAGCACCAACGCCATCCTGAGCAATCCGGATGGGCTGATGGCCCGTGCGAACTCGCCGGACATCGCACCGTCGCTGCCCTATGCCAACCTGCTGGGCATCATTCCTACATTGAAGTTCCAGAACGGACCGACGCTGACCGGCGCGGGGCTGTTCCAGCAACGCAACCAGACGCACACCATCGGCGGCACGCTGACCAGAGTATGGAAGACACACACGGTAACATTGGGCGGCGTGGCCTACCATACGGAGCACATCGCCAGCGCGCCGACGAACAACGCGGGCATCTTCAACTTCTCCGGCGCCAACGCGCCGTCTGGATCGTCGAATGCGGTGCTGTTCCAGCAGGCGGTCTCGAACTTCCTGCAGGGCGTTGCCAACGGCGGCTTCACACAGACGAACTTCCCCAAGGTGGCGGATCTGGTGGCCATGCAGGAGGAGGGCTTTGGGCAGGACAACTGGCGCGTGAACAAGCGGCTGAGCGTGTCGGTAGGCATCCGCTACTCGCACTTCCTGCAGCCGACGGACAACAACGGCGAGATGTCGACCTTCCTGCCGAGCAAGTTCATCAGCACGAACGTGCCTACCATGTCGACCTCAGGACTGATTTCCTCATCTCCGGGCACCGCCTACGACCCGTACAACGGCATGCAACTGGGCAACTACTGGAACACGTACTCTCACTACTCGCAATACGGGGCGCAGGTGGCCTACACGGACAAGAAGGACTTTGCTCCGCGCGTGGGACTGGCCTACGACCTGACGGGCGACGGCAAGACGACGGTGCGCGCCGGCTACGGATGGGTGTTTGACGATCCGGCGTTCAACATCTACGACCAGGCGGTGTTCAACAACATTCCGTACGTCTATACAACGACCTACGGGACGGCGACGATGGACACGGTGATTACGAACGACTTCAGCACGCAATCGGCAGGCACGGAGATGCCGCAGACGCTGTGGGCGACTCCGCGCAGCATGCACATGCCGTACTCGCAGCAGTACACCGTGAGCATCGAACACCTGATGGCGCACGATGTGTTGGTGGAGGCAAGCTACTCCGGCACGCACGACACGCACCTGCTGGGCATGGTGGATATCAACGAGCTGGCTCCGGGTGTGGCGGCGGGCACGAGCGGCCTGCAGCCGACGGGCGGCTTCACGACGGCGTACAGCGAAGTGGTGCTGAACACCAAACGGCCCTACCTGGGCTACGGCCCCATCAACTCGCTGCAATCCATCTTCAACGCCAACTACAACGCACTGATGGTGAAGGCGCAGAAGCGGATGAAGCACGACTCGCTGCTGGATGTGAACTACACGTGGTCGAAGGCGATGACCAACTCGCCGACCGACCGTGGCGGCGCGGTGCAGAACGCAAACTACATGGTTCCGGAGTATGGGCGCAGCCCGCTGGACCGGAAGCAGGTTTTGACGTTCGACGCCGTGTACGCACTGCCCTGGATGATGGAGCGCAAGGACGCGGTGGGCTACGTGTTGAGCGGATGGAAGGTGAGCGGGCTGGCCACGCTGGCCGCCGGACAACCGCTGACGGCAACCATCAGCAACCTGGACTCAGCCGGCATGGGGCTGCTGTATCCGACCAGCACGGCTGTGGCGCGCCCCAACCAGATCGCGAGCCCGAACTTCGGGACGCAGACGCTGACCATCCACAACCACTCGCAGTGGTTCAACCCCAACGCGTTCACGCTGCCCACGGTATGCACGGCGGCGTCGAGCTCGACGGCACCCTGCTACCCGGGCAACGAACATCCGGGCAGCATCGTGGGCTCGGGCATCTCGCGCATCGACGTGGCCCTGTACAAGGACTTCAAGGTCGAGTGGGCGAGCGTGCAGTTCCGCGCCGAGGCTTACAACGTGCTGAACCACACCAACTGGACGACGATTGGGACGAACATGAGCTCGACGACGTTCGGGTTGCCGACGGGATCGCGTGATCCGCGCACGCTGCAGCTCGACGTGACGGCGCACTTCTAACCACTGCCCGCGCAAGTGGGCACAACGCTTTGCCGAAGGCCGCTCCCTTGGGGGCGGCCTTTGATTTGTTGTGGCGCATGCGGGCGAAGCGGCCGTAAGCGGCTGGGGTAAAATAGAAGATGGTGCGCCGCGGGTGGGAGGTTTCTGCCGGCGGGCGCAACCGGAAACGGTCGGTAGGCCGGTTCAAAAGTGCCGAGGGCCAGACGCCTCCGGCCACATCCAGAAGCACACGAAGGAGTCTCCCTTGGCAGAACACAACCGCATCCTCTTCACCTCGGAGTCCGTGACCGAGGGCCACCCCGACAAGATTGCCGACCAGATCAGCGACGCCATTCTGGACGCCTGCCTGGAGCAGGATCCGATGAGCCGCGTGGCCTGCGAGACGCTGACCTGCACGGGTCTGGTGGTCATCGCCGGCGAGATTACGACGGACGCGTATGTGGACTTCCAGAACATCGTACGGCAGACGGTGAGCGGCATCGGGTACAACAACGCGCTGTACGGGTTCGACTCGAACACATGCGCGGTGATATCGAGCATCAACAAGCAGAGCGGCGACATCGCCATGGGCGTGGACACGGGCGGAGCCGGCGACCAGGGCATGATGTTCGGCTACGCGACCAACGAGACGCCGGAGCTGATGCCGATGACGATTTCGCTGGCGCACAAGCTGGCGGAGCGGCTGACGGATGCGCGCAAGAGCGGCCTGCTGCCCTATCTGCGCCCCGACGGCAAGTCGCAGGTGACGGTGGAGTACGACAAGGCGGGCAAGCCCATCCGCGTGGACGCGGTGGTGGTGAGCTCGCAGCACAGCGAGGACGTGACCAACGCGCAACTGCACGCCGACATCATGAAGCACGTGGTGAAGGCGGTGATTCCAGCCAACCTGCTGGACGCCGACACCAAGTACCACATCAACCCGACGGGGCGTTTCGTCATCGGCGGGCCGATGGGCGACACTGGCCTGACCGGGCGCAAGATCATCGTGGACACCTACGGCGGCATGGGGCGGCACGGCGGCGGGGCGTTCAGCGGCAAGGATCCGACCAAGGTGGACCGCTCGGCGGCATACATGGCGCGTTACGTGGCCAAGAACGTGGTGGCCGCAGGTCTGGCCGACCGCTGCGAGGTGCAGTTGGCGTATGCCATCGGCGTGGCTGAGCCGGTGAGCGTGCGTGTGGACACCTTCGGCACCGGCGTGGTGGACGAAGCGACCATCGTGAAGCTCATCCGCGCCAACTTCAAGCTGACCCCCAAGGGCATCATCGAGAGCCTGAACCTGCGGCGGCCCATCTACAAGAAGACAGCCGCGTACGGGCACTTCGGGCGCTCGGGCGACGGCTTCACGTGGGAGAAGACCGACAAGGCCCATCTACTCAAGGAGCAGGCGGGGCTGAAGAAGTAAGAGGATCACAAGTCAAACAAAGGGCGGGGACGAGTTCCCCGCCTTTTTGTTTTATGCACAGGACATGGGACGGTGCCGCCCGGTAGAGTCGTTGAGATGGACGAGCAGCCGGTACAGCATGTGCATGGACGGGGGCGGGTGCTGGCGATGGGGTTCGCCATGGCGCCGCTGGGAATCACCTTCGGGTTCATCAACACAACGATGCCGATTTTGCTGGCGGCTCAGGGTGTTCCGGTGCACATCATCGCCAATGTGAGCGTCATCGGCTTTCTGCCAACGTCCATCGCCTTCGTGCTGTGTCCCATCCTGGACGTGCGGTTCACACGGCGGGTCTACCTGATAGCGACGGCAATCTTTGCGGCTTTGTGCCTGGCGGGTGCGGTGCTGGAGGTGCATCACCTGTACCTGTTCACGACGCTCATCGCGCTGGCATGCGTGGGCGCTGTCTTCTACGGGAACGCGCTGGGCAGTTGGCAGGTGGACACACTGCACACGGACGACTTCGGGTGGCTGGGGGCGTGGGTGAATATCGCCAATCTGGGCGCGGCGGGGAGCTTTGGGACTCTGAGCGTCAAGATCATTCGCACGCTGCCGCCGGGCGCCGCTGCGGCAGTGATTGCGGGCATCGTATTGCTGCCGCTGGTGCTGCTGCGGTGGTTTCCGGAGCCGGTGCAGCCGACGCGTTCGGCGGCGGAGACGTTCCGCTCGCTGTTCCGCGACCTGTACCACTTGATGAAGCAGCGGGCGGTGCTGCTGGGGCTGGCGGCGTTCCTGCTGCCGGCCAGCGCGTTTGCACTGTCGAACCTGTTCAGCGGGCTGGGCGCGGACTTCCACGCGTCGGAGGGCTTTGTGGCCACCATGACGGGCGTGGGCGTGGCCATCTTCTGCTCTGTCGGAACGCTGGCCGGGGGATGGCTGTGCAGCCGGTACGCGCGCGGCAAGGTGTTTGTGAGCGTGGGCTTCGGCGGAGCGGCCAGCGCGCTGTTCATGATGCTGACGCCGCACACCACAACATTTTTCACGGCCGGGCTGGTGGGGTACTGCTTCTTCCAGGGCATCAGCTTTACGTCGTTCACGGCGTTCTCGCTGGACCTCACGGGCAAGAACAACCCGCTGGCGGCGACGCAGATCTCCGTGCTGACGGCGGTGGTAAACATGCCCATCCTATACATGGCGCTGGCCGATGGGCACGCGCACGACCGCTGGGGAACGAATGCGATGTTTGCGACCGACGCAGTGGGGGCGATTGTGGCGGCCTCACTGTTGCTGATGCTCTTCAAGCGCTACCATGTGGGGCGCGGGGAGCTGGTGCATCCGGACGCGGCGATTGCCGAGGCGTAGTCTGCAAGAATCGGAGTGCGCGGACTGGTCTGTGCTGGCAGAATCGGTTCATGACGACAATGGCGATGAAGGCAAAGACAATCAACGAGGCGCAGATTGGCCGCATCGCGCGGCGCATCGAGCGCGCTGTGGATGCGGGCGAGGCTGCGCCGGGGCTGGAAGATTTGGCGACGAAGGCCGGATTGAGCCGATATCAACTGCTGCGGGAGTTCAAACGGGTGCTGGGAGTAACGCCGAAGGAGTACGCGGCGGCGCGGCGGCTGGAGCGGTTCCGCGGCGAGCTGGTAAAGGGTGGAAGCGTGACCGATGCAGTGTACGCAGCGGGGTTTGGGTCGAGCAGCCGGGCGTATGAGCGCACCAGCCGGGACTTTGGGCTAACACCCAGCAAGTTCAAAGAGAAGGGCGCGGCGGAGGTCATTCACTACACGACGGTGGCGTCGCCGGTGGGACGGATGCTGGTGGCGGCGACGGCGCGCGGGGTGTGCAGCATCCAGTTCGGGGCGAAGGACACGGAACTGGTTGCGGGGTTGCACGATGGGTTTGCGCGGGCAGAGCTGGTTCGCGCGCCGGAGGATGCGGCGCTGGCGGAGGCAATCAGCGGGATATTGGCGCAGATGAGCGAGCATCCACGGGCGTTGCGCCTGCCGCTGGATCTGCGGGCGACGGCGTTCCAGCAGCGGGTGTGGCGGGCGCTGATGGAGATTCCGCGTGGGGAGACGCGGAGCTACGGCGAGGTGGCGCGGGCTATCCGCAAGCCGAGTGCGGTGCGGGCGGTGGCACGGGCGATTGCAACCAATCCGGTGGCGGTGGTGGTTCCGTGCCACAGGGTGATAGGGGCGGACGGCACGCTGACCGGCTATCGGTGGGGCGTGGAGCGTAAGGCGAAGTTGCTGAAAATGGAGAGGTTGGCTGCATCCTGATGGATGGTGGGTGGATGACTCCGAGATGGTAAAATAAGCCATACGACACATATTCCCTCCCCCCAATTTCAGGAGAAAACAGACATGGCAACCGCAGTGGAGACCGTTAAGACCGACTACAAAGTGGCAGACCTCAGCCTGGCCGAGTGGGGCCGCAAGGAGCTGACCATCGCCGAGCAGGAGATGCCCGGACTGATGAGCATACGCCGCAAGTACGCCGCCGAGAAGCCGCTGAAGGGCGTTCGGGTGACGGGTTCGCTGCACATGACCATCCAGACGGGCGTGCTGATAGAGACGCTGGTGGAGCTGGGCGCCGAGGTGCGCTGGGCGAGCTGCAACATCTTCAGCACGCAGGACCATGCGGCGGCGGCGATTGCGGCGGCGGGCGTGCCGGTGTTTGCCTGGAAGGGCGAGACGCTGGAGGAGTACTGGGATTGCACCTATCTGGCGCTGACGCACAAGGGTGGGCTGGGCCCGCAGCTTATCGTGGACGACGGCGGCGACGCGACGTTGCTCATCCACAAGGGGTATGAGCTGGAGAACGGCGACAAGTGGGTGGATAGCCCGTCGGAGAGCCACGAGGAGCAGGTCATCAAGGACCTGCTGAAGCGCGTGTACCAGCAGGACAAGCAGCACTGGCACAAGGTGGTGAAGGAGTGGCGCGGCGTGAGCGAGGAGACCACGACCGGCGTGCACCGGCTCTACAAGATGAAGGAGCAGGGCAAGCTGCTGGTGCCGGCCATCAACGTGAACGATTCGGTGACCAAGTCGAAGTTCGACAACCTGTACGGCTGCCGCGAGTCCCTGGTGGACGGCATCAAGCGCGCGACCGACGTGATGGTGGCGGGCAAGGTGGCGGTGGTGTGCGGCTACGGCGACGTGGGCAAGGGATCAGCGGCCAGCCTGCGCGGACTGGGTGCGCGAGTGGTGGTGACGGAGATTGACCCCATCAACGCGCTGCAGGCCTCGATGGAAGGCTACGAGGTGACCACGATTGAGGAGACGCTGGGGCGCGGCGACATCTACGTGACTTGCACAGGCAATCTGGACATCATCACGCTGGAGCACATGAAGGCGATGAAGGACCAGGCCATCGTGTGCAACATCGGCCACTTCGACAACGAGATCCAGATGGACCGGCTGAACAGCGAGAAGGGCGTGAAGAAGCTGAACATCAAGCCGCAGGTGGACCAGTACACCTTCCCGGACGGGCGCAGCATCTTTGTGCTGGCCGAGGGGCGGCTGGTGAACCTGGGCTGCGCCACGGGGCATCCGAGCTTTGTGATGAGCAACAGCTTTGCGAACCAGACGCTGGCGCAGATTGACCTGTGGAAGAACCGCGACACGTATGGCAAGGAAGTGTACATCCTGCCCAAGCGGCTGGACGAAGAGGTGGCGCGGCTGCATCTGGAGAAGATTAGCGTGAAGCTGACGACACTGTCAGCGAAGCAGGCCAACTATCTGGGCGTATCGGTTGACGGGCCGTACAAGGCGGAGAACTACCGGTACTAAGCACGATTCCCTGCACCAAACTCAAAGGCCCCCGCGATGGGGGCCTTTCGATTTGCGCGGGTGGGGAGTGATTAGATGGTGGGGGCGTCGGGCGACTCGTAGTCGTCGAGGGTCTGCACCTGCGCGCCGGGTGTGGTGACGACCTTCTGGTTGAGGATGACGAAGGTGTGGGCGGAGCCGGCGTTGTAGGTGGTGAGCGCACCTTCGTAGGTGGCGACCGTAGTAGTGGTGGGAACGGTGCCGGCGGGCAGGATGGCGACGGCGTAGCTCGCGTCCGGAATGTCAATGTAGTTGCTGATGGTGTTGAAGACGACGCTGGTGAAGATGGGGCTGACGGTCTCCAGGGTAGCGCCGCTGGGGATGAGGTAGACGTCGTAGGAGCCGCCGCTGGTGTTCTCGTTGATGATGCGGAAGGCGAGCTGGCCGCTGGGCGCCGGGCCGCTCTGGTCGGAGAAGACGGTCATCTGCAGGCTGGCGGCGACGTTGGAAATCATGACGGTGTACTGGTGGCCATTGAGGATGGTTCCGTTGGTGTTGACCAGAACCTGACTGGTGCCGGAGGTATTGGCGGCGAAGCGGTAGGTTCCCTGGCTGGCTGGGACGTAGCTGGTAACGGTGGCGAAGCCCATGTTGTAGACCTGCGCCGTACTGCCTTGGTAGATGTCCATGCCGGGCGCGTCGGGGCTGGCGTCGATGTAGCGGATTTCCGCGATGGTGGGAGTGGGCGAGATGCTCTGGCAGCCAGGCAGGAGCAGCGCGAGCGCTCCGAGAAGCGTTCCCTGCACGATGCGGCGCACGAGTTGGAGGCGGTTGCTGGACATGCTGAAGTTCACCCAGAGGACGCGAGGCGCGCCGACAGGGTATCTCGCACCATAGTACTCAATTTGGAGGGTTTCGGCACGGAAATCTGCACCGAGGGTGGTGCGCGAGGGAAAGTTGTCTGAAAAGGAAACAGGGACGGGGCCGGGGGCGGGAGAGGCCGATATGCGGAGTACGGACGGGCGGGCTCCGGCCACGTGGAGGAACCCTTGAACAAGATTATTCTGGCGGACAATCAGACGGTGTTCCGGGCCGGGGCGGCGCGGGTGCTGGCCATGGAAGAGGAGAACCGCATCGTGTCGCAGTGCGACAGCGTGGAGCGGCTGCTGCATGCTCTGGAGAGCTTTCCCTGCTCGATTGCGCTGTTTTCGGCCGAGATGCTGCGGCGGCATGGGAAGCTGACGGTGGACGAGGTGGCGGCACGGGCGGCGACGCAGGGGAGCCGGACCATCATGATTGTGGAGAACCAGGAGCATGTGGCGCAGGAGATGCTGCTGAAGGTGGACGGCAGCATGGTGCGCAGCCTGACGGGCGCAGAGCTGGTGGAGTGCGTGCGGCGGGTGTCGAGGGGGCAACGGTCCATCGTGGGGCCGTCGGGCGCGCAGGAGATGGAGCACGACACGGTGGGCGAGCGGGTGCGCGACCGGCTGACGCCGCGCGAGATGCAGATTGTGTCGCTCATTGTGCAGGGATGCAAGAACAAGGAGATCGCCACGCTGTTGGGCACCAAGGAGCAGGTGGTGAAGAACTATCTGCGCAGTATCTACGACAAGACGGGCGTGGGCGACCGTCTGGAGTTGGCGCTGTTCACGATTGCGCACAAAGTGCTGGCCGATGCGGCGGCGCGTGTGGGCGACCGGCTGGAGCGGCGGTCGGCCTAAGCTGCGGCTTACAATCGGAGCGTGGACGGACGGGCGGCAGACCGATTTGAGTGGGGGCGCGAGTGCGCTTTCGACGCCGGTGCAGGCGAAGCGGCATGCGAGGCGGCACTGGCCCAGGTTCCGGCACGGGCGGGCGTCTTTGCGCTGTTCGGCGCGGAGTCCAACGCGGAGCCATACTTGGCGCGGTGCGCCAACCTGCGGCGTCGGGTGCGGCGAATGCTGGAGGCTGGCGGCGGCGCGGGGCGGCAGCTCAACCTGCGCGAGCGTACGCGGCGGATTGCGTGGACCGAAACGGGATCGGACTTTGAGGCGCTGCTGGTGCTGCATCATGCGGCGGACTGGTCCTTTGGCGCGGAGGAGGCGCGGCGGCGTTTGCGGCTGCACGCGCCGTTTTGTGTGCGGATGACGATGGAGAACGCCTATCCGCGGGCGTATGTGACCAACCGAATGAGCAAACGGAGACTGGAGACGGCGTTTGGGCCGTATGCGTCGCGGGCGGCTGCCGAGCGGGCTTTGAACGAGGCGCTGGACCTGTTCCTGCTGCGGCGATGCCACGAGGAGCTGCGGCCGGATCCCAGTTTCCCGGGATGCGTCTACTCCGAGATGAAGATGTGCCTGGCGCCGTGCTTTCAGGGGTGCACGGACGGGCGGTACGCCGAGGAGGCGCGGGCGGTGCTGGAGTTTCTGGCGACGCGCGGGGCGACGATGGCGGCGCGGCTGGAGGCGGAGCGCGAAGCGGCGTCGGAGGCGTGCGAGTTCGAGCGGGCGGCGGTTCTCCATTCACGGCTGGACAATGTGAAGGCGGCGGCACGGCTGCAGGATGAGATGGTGCGTCCGCTGGCGAGGCTGGACGCGGTGATTGTTCAGCCTGCGGCGGGCGGCGGCGCGGTTCTGTTTGCGGTACGCGGCGGGCGGATTGCGGGCGGGGCACGGTTTGCGATTGAGGGCGAGGGGGCAGTAGACGAAGGACTGCGCAGGCTGATTGTGGAACGGATGGATGCGGCGGCTGCGGAGAAGGGCGAGATGGCTGACCATCTTTCGCTGCTGCGGCGGTGGTACTACCGTCCGACGAAGCAGCGGAGCGGAGAGATCTTCTTTGTCAACGACAAGGACGAGTGGCCGTTGCGGCGCATTCTGAACGCCGTGGAAAGGGTGACGGCCGGCACGGCGGACGGCGGGGATGCTCCTGCTAGAATTCAACCAGAATCGACAGGGGGCAACCACCTTGATTGAACTGGCGTTTTCGATACTGGCATCGGACTTTGCGCGGCTGGCGGACGAGATAGCCATCGCCCAATCGGGCGGAGGCACGGTGGTGCATGTGGACGTGATGGACGGGCACTTTGTGCCCAACCTGACCATCGGGCCGCCGGTGGTGAAGAGCCTGCGCGCGGCTACGAAGCTGCCGCTGGACTGCCACCTGATGATTGCGAACCCGGACGAGCTGATTCCGGCGTTTGCCGACGCCGGCGCGGATTGGATCAGCGTGCATCAAGAGACCTGCCCGCATCTGCACCGCACGCTGCAGAGCATCGAGGCTCTGGGAGTGCGGCCCGGCGTGGTCATCAATCCGGCGACGCCCGTGGACACGATCCTGGAAGTGCTGCCCATGGTCCACCATGTGCTGGTGATGACCGTGAACCCTGGATTCGGGGGGCAGAAGTTCATCTCCAAGACGATGGAGAAGGTGCGGCGGCTGGCCGAGTTGCGGCATGAGCTGAAGCTGAACTATCGCATCGAGGTGGACGGCGGCGTGGCCAACGACACGGTGGCCACGGTGGTGAAGGCCGGAGCCGAGCTGCTGGTGGCGGGAAGCGCCATCTTCCAGCCGGGCAAGACCAAGGCCAACGCCGAGGAGTTCCTGCGGCTGGCGCGGGGCGCGGCCGGGCAGAAGGCGTAATGGCCTTCCACAGGCCACCGACGCAAGCAATTCCGCGCTGAAACGTCTAAAATACAGGCAGCACACTGCCATGGGCGCGGCACTTGACCGGCCGCAGGAGTGGAGTGTCTGCGCGATATTTTCTGAGGTGCCATGAGCCGTCTCTCCCTGTATCAATTCCCTGCCACGCTCGGACTGAGCGCCGCGCTGCTGCTGACTCCCGCCTGCCTGATGGCGCAGACCGCCGCCCCGGCCACGACCGATAACGGACAGGCGCAGTCCGCGCCGGCGACGCCGGGCAAGCAGCCCAAGGAGAGCAAGAAGCAGCTCAAGAAAGAGAACAAGGTCGTCTCCAGCAAGGACACGAAGAAGGCCGACAAGAAGGCCAAGAAGACCAATCCGCTGGCGGGCATGGACGAGAAGCTGCCGGACAAGCAACTGTTCGACAAGGCGATGCTGGCCATGCAGAAGAACCACTTCGACGTGGCGCGGCTGGACCTGCAGACGCTGCTGAACACCTATCCGGACTCGCAGTACCAGATGCGGGCCAAGCTGGCCATCGGCGATAGCTGGTACAAGGAGGGCGGCACCGCCTCCCTGACGCAGGCCGAGCAGGAGTACAAGGACTTCATCACCTTCTTCCCCAACCAGCCGGAGGCCGCCGAGGCGCAAATGAAGGTGGCCAACATCTACTTTCGGGAGATGGACCGTCCGGACCGCGACTACACCAAGGCTCTGCGGGCGCAGGAGGAGTACCGGAACATGATCCAACAGTTTCCGGAGTCCTCGCTGATACCGGAGGCGAAGCAGAAGCTGCGTGAGGTGCAGGAGGTGCTGGGGGTACGCGAGGAGAACATCGCCGGGTTCTATGCGTCGCACATGAACTACTCGGCTTCGATTGCGCGCTACCGCACGATTGCCGACACCTATCCGCTGTACAGCCACATGGACGACGTGCTGCTGGGGCTGGGCGACGCCTACGCGTCTCAGGCCAGATTGGTGAGCGGCATGAATTTGCCCGAGGGTCCGAAGGGCCGGCTGATGAAGATCTACAACGACCAGGCGGCGGCGGCGTACGGACGGCTGGTGACGGTGTATCCGCTGGCGGCACATGTGGAGGTTGCCAAGGAGAAGTTGCAGGCGCTGGGCTACAAGGTTCCCACGCCGACGGCCGAGCAACTGGCGGCCAGCGAGGCCCTGGAGAACAGCCGTGCGCCGTATACGCTGACCCGCCGCGCCAAGCTGCTGGTCGTGCACACGCCGGACACGGTGAGCGCCGCGCATGTGGGTGAGCCCACGATGGCCGACCCCGCGGTGACGACGGCTCCGCAGATCGTGCATCAGGACATCGCCGACCTGCAGGGCGTGACCAATCCGAACAGCACGGGCACAGGCCCGGTTCCGGGTGGAACAGGATACGTGGACGCTTCGGCGGCGACCGCCGACAACAACTCGGCTGACATGACTGCCAGCGAGCCGACGACGGTCAACGAGGCCCAGCCGGTACTGCAGGATGTGACCACGGGCGAGGGTGCGGCGACCACCGGAGCTTCGATGAGCAACGTTCCCACGTCGGGCGCGGCGCTAGGCGCGGAGGTGGTGAAGTCGGGACAGGCGACTGGCTCGACGACCTTCCCCGGCGACACGGGCGCGAACGCGGCACTGCCGCCGGTGGAGAAGGCGGCCGACGCGCCGGACACCATCAACGACGCGGCTGGCAGCAAGCAGCCCGTGGCTGATGGCTCTAAGCCCGTGTACGACAAGAGTTCCGAGTCCTCCAACAAGCACAAGAAGAAGAGCAAGCTGAATCCGTTCTAGCGGAAGCAGCACATTCGATTCAGCCATATTCGGGGCGGAGCGGTGAGGCCGCCTCCACAGCATAGACAGGAAGCGCATGCCTCAGGAACTGCCCAAGTCCTACGACCCCCAAGAGATTGAAGAGCGCTGGGCCCAGTACTGGGTGAGCGAAAAGCTGTTCCACGTCTCGACGCCGGAGGCGGGTGCGGCGCGCTTTGTGCAGCTATTGCCGCCGCCCAACGTGACTGGCCGCCTGCACATGGGGCACATGCTGAACCAGACGGAGATGGATGTGCTGGCGCGGTGGCACCGGATGCGCGGCGAGGTTTCGCTGTGGGTTCCGGGAACCGACCATGCAGGCATTGCCACGCAGATGATGGTGGAGCGTCAACTGGCCAGCGAGGGCAAGAGCCGCAAGGAGTTGGGGCGCGAGGCTTTTGTGGAGCGCGTGTGGGAGTGGAAGCGGCACTACGGCGGAGCCATCCTAGACCAGATGCGGCGGCTGGGCGCCAGCGTGGACTGGGGACGCGAGTACTTCACCATGGACGAGCGGTTGAGCGGCGCGGTGCGCGACTGCTTTGTGCGGCTGCATGAGCAGGGGCTCATCTATCGGGGGTCGTACATCGTGAACTGGTGTCCGCGATGCCAGACGGCCATAAGCGACCTTGAAGTGAAACACGAGGAGCAGCAGGGCAAGTTATACGAAATAAAGTATCTTGCAGCCAGTGGTGATGGCGGTATTGTGGTGGCGACCACACGCCCCGAGACGATGCTGGGCGACGTGGCTGTGGCCGTCAATCCGGCGGATGAGCGGTACAAAAAATACGTTGGCAAGATGCTGAAGCTGCCGCTGACCGGACGTGAGATTCCTGTGGTGGCCGACGAGTGGGCGAACCCCGAGTTTGGCACCGGCGCGGTGAAGGTGACGCCGGCGCATGACCCGAACGACTTCGAGGTGGGCAAGCGGCACAATCTGCCCAGCCTAAACGTGATGGACGAGCGGGCGCACATCAGCACCGAGGGCGGAGCGTACGCGGGGATGGAGCGCTTCCAGGCACGGACGAAGATTCTGGAGGATCTGGAGGCGCAGGGGCTGCTGGTGGCGGTGAAGGAGCACGCCAACTCCATTGGCAAGTGCGACCGCTGCGCCACCATTGTGGAGCCACGGCTGAGCAAGCAATGGTTCCTGGCTGTCAATAAGCAGCCCAAACGCGGCGGCAACTCGATTGCAGCCGATGCGATTGAGGCGGTGCGCGCGGATGCATCGGGCCACAAGGCCATCCGCATCGTGCCGGAGATGTACGAGAAGATTTACCTGGAGTGGATGACGAACATCCACGACTGGTGCATCTCGCGGCAGTTGTGGTGGGGGCACCGGATTCCGGCGTGGCACTGCGCCAAGTGCGGCGAGGCGACGGTGGCGCGGGAGACTCCGGCGCAGTGCGCGGCGTGCGGCTCGGCCGAGCTGACGCAGGACACGGACGTGCTGGACACATGGTTCAGTTCCGGGCTGCTTCCCTTCACCGTCTTCGACGGGCACAAGGGCGCCACAAGAGATCTGGCCGCGTTCTATCCGACGGACCTGCTGGTGACGGGCTTCGACATTCTGTTCTTCTGGGTGGCGCGCATGATCATGCTGGGCTGCCATTTCATCCAGGAGGTTCCGGCGGCGGACGGCGGAAAACGGACGCTGGCCGAGTCAGTGCCGTTCCGAGAGGTGTACATCCACGCGCTGGTGCGCGACGCCGAGCGGCAGAAGATGAGCAAGACCAAGGGCAACGTGCTGGATCCCATCCAAGTGATCGGGCAGTACGGCACGGACGCGGTGCGGTTCACGCTGGCGAGCATGGCGTCGCCGGGCACGGACATCGCCTTCAGCGAGGCGCGGACGGAGGGCAACCGCGCCTTTGCCAACAAGATCTGGAACTCGGCGCGCTTCGTCTTCCTGCAGATGGAGCGGGCGCGGGCGGCGGGAATTGCGCTGGACATGGACAAGCTGGCGGCGGCGCTGCGGCCAACGGCGGACGCTCCGCTGGAGGCGCGGTGGATTGTGTCGCGGCTGAGCGCGGCGGCGGCCGGTGTGGAAAGCGCGCTGAAGGATTACCGCTTCGACGAAGCTGCGGCGACGGTGTACCGGTTCTTCTGGAACGAGCTGTGCGACTGGTATCTGGAGATGGTGAAGCTGCGGATGGAGTTCGACGACGCTGCGCGGCGAGTTGAGGCGACCGAGGCGTTGACAACTCTGGTGGCCGTGTTCGAGGCGTCACTGCGGCTGCTCTCGCCGTTCATGCCCTTCCTGACCGAGGAGGTGTGGCACGCGCTGTACGACGGCCAGCCGCCGGCGAAGAGCATTGCGCTGACGCGCTACCCGGCAGCGGCGGAGATGGCATCGGATGCGGCGGCGGTGGCCGAGATGGATGCGCTGCAGGAACTCATCGTGACAGTGCGCGCGCTGCGCAAGGATCTGAGTGTTCCGGAGAAGGAGGCGGCGGAGATTGCCGTTTACTCGACCGGCGCCGTGTCCACACTGGCGGCGGCCAATGCGGCGCTGCTCAGCAGGTTGGCGCGGGTGAGCGGCGTGAACATCGCCGCATCGGCGCTGCATGGTGCCAACGCGCGCAGCACCGCCGGATTCGACGTTGCAGTGCAGTATGAGCGCAAGGTGGACGTGGCGGCAGAGACGGAACGGTTGACCAAGGAGATTGCCAAGCTGGAAAAGAACTTGAGCGCAGCCGATCGGCAGTTGGGCAACGAAGCGTTTATCGCCAAGGCTCCGGCGGCGGTTGTGGACGGATTGAAGAAGCAGCAGGCGGAGAACCGGCTGTTGCTGGGCAAGGCGCAGACGGCGCTGAAGACGCTGGGCGCATAATTCATTCGAGGCGAACGATGGACTGGAAGGGACGCAGGACGCAGAAGCTGCTGGAGGCCGCACTGGCCGAGGACCGCGCGGCGCACGATGTGACCAGCGAGTTGACGATTGACCCGCGGCTGCGGGCGACGTCCACCATCCTCGCCAAGCAGGATTGCGTCATCGCCGGACTGGGCTGCATTCAGGCGTTTCTCGATGCTTACGTGCGAACGAGCACCAAGCCGGTGGGACGGCATCAGGTGGTCATCAATCCGGAGATCTTCGACGGCGTACGGGTTCGCAAGGGGCGAACGCTGGCAGTGGTTCGCGGCAACGCGCGCACCATCCTGGCCTGCGAGCGCGTCATCCTGAACCTGCTGCAGCGGATGAGCGGCGTGGCCACTGTGACTCATGAGTACGTGAAGCTGATGGAAGGAACGAAGGCCCAGGTGCTGGACACGCGCAAGACGTTGCCCGGCCTGCGCGAGTTGGACAAGTACGCGGTGACCTGTGGCGGCGGTGTGAACCACCGGCTGGACCTGCAGGACGGGATTCTCATCAAGAACAACCACATCTCGCTGGGCGGCGGACTGCCGAAGGCGCTGGCGGCGGCGCTGGCCGGACGCAAGGCTGGGCAGAAGGTGCAGGTGGAGGTGCGGACGCAGGCCGAACTGGAACAAGCTTTGACCGGCGGCGCGGAGGCCCTGCTGCTGGACAACATGACGCCGCGCGAGGTGAAGAAGGCCGTCAAGCTGGTGCGCAAGCGTGCGCCGAAGGTGACCATCGAGGCATCGGGCGGTATCAACCTGAAGACCGCGCGACCCTTCGCGCAAGCCGGCGTGGACTTCATCTCGGTGGGCGCACTGACGCACTCGACACCCGCCGTGGACCTGAGCATGCGCATCCAGCTCGACCGCTGACGCTGATGGAACCCTACGACCTGACGGCTCTGGACGCGGCCCTGCAAGGCACGCTCTTCGCGGGTCGCGTGCGCTACTTCCCTGCCACCAACTCCACAAACTCTCTCGCGATTGAGGCCGCGCACAACGGCGAGGCCGAGGGCGCCGTGTTTGTGGCTGGCCAGCAGATGGCCGGGCGCGGACGCGGCGGGCATGCGTGGCACTCCGCGCCGGGGACGGGCCTTTACGTGAGCGTGCTGCTGCGGCCAACCATGAGTGCAACCGAGGCGATGAAGCTGGCGCTGGTGGCAGGACTGGCCGCGCAGTCGGCCATCTTGCGAAGTGCTGACCTGAAGGTGGACCTGCGCTGGCCGAACGACCTAATGCTCAACGGACGCAAGTGCGGCGGGATTCTGGTGGAGACGGCGACTGAGACGAGCGGTCAGATGCGGCACGTCGTGGTGGGCATCGGCATCAACGTGAATCATGAGGCCTTTCCGGACGAGTTGAGGATTGAGGCGACCTCGCTGAGCATGGAGACCGAACGCGAACAGGACGTGCAGACGCTTCTGGCTGCGCTGCTAGTAGAGTTCGAGCGTGAGTTGCAGGCGATGGCGCGCGGAGAAGATGTCATCGCGCGATTCGAGGCGGCGAGCACCTGGGCGCGGGGCAAGCGGGTGAGCGTGGCGGAGGACGGAGGCTATACTGGAACCACTGCCGGTTTGGACGGCGACGGCCTATTGCGGGTGAACGATGACCGCGGAGGCGAGCGCAGAGTCCGGAGCGGTGGGGTACGCGAAATCTAATACGTAGTAACGAGGCGGGGAGGCGCGATGCTACTGGCACTCGATGTGGGAAACTCCAATATCGTTCTGGCGCTGTTTGATACGGGCACACCTGCAACGCAGGAGCCGTTGGCGAGCTGGCGCCTGACCACCAGCAAACACCAGACGTCCGACGAATATAGCATCCTGTTCCGCGAACTGTTCGCCATGCGGCAGATTCCAATGGAGTCGGTGCAGGCCATCGTGATTTCGTCGGTGGTGCCGCCGCTGGACACGGCGCTGCGGCAGGTGTGCGAACAGCACTTCAAGATCAAGCCGCTGTTTGTGGAACCGGGCGTGAAGACAGGGTTGCCTGTGCTGGTGGACTCGCCGGCCGAGGTGGGCGCGGACCGCATCGTGAACTGCGTGGCGGCCTTCGAGAAGTACGGCGGGCCGTGCATCGTGGTGGATTTGGGCACGGCGACGACCTTCGACGTGGTGTCGGCGCGGGGAGAGTTTCTGGGTGGCGCGATTGCGCCGGGGCTGGAGATATCGGCCGACGCGCTGTTTGAGCAGGCGGCCAAGCTGCCCCGCGTGGACGTGAAGCGGCCGGCAAAGATCATCGGCACCTCCACGACCGACAATATTCAGATTGGGCTGTACTACGGGTACATCGGGCTGGTGGACGGGATCCTGGAACGGATGATTGCCGAACTGGGGCCGGAGACGAAGCTGGTGGCGACGGGCGGGCTGGCGCGGCTCATCGCCGGCGGGTCGAAGTACATCAGCGAGGTGGACCCGATGCTGACCATGACAGGGTTGCGCATTGTGCACGAGCGCAACGCGGAGCGCGGACGCCGGCGGTCGGCTGGATCCTCAACAGCCGCTGCACCACACGCGTAGAATCGGCTGCAAGGGAACGATAGGCGCGTGCAAAACTACTTCAACTACTTCACCGAGATCGAGGAGCGCTATATGCAGCGCCGCGGCGTGCTGCAGATGCTCTCGACGCTGGACTGGGCGCTGGTCGAGACGTGGCGCGAGGCGGGTGTCCCGCTGGAGGCCGTGCTGCGCGGCATTGACACGGCCTTCGACCGCTACGAGCAGCGCAAGACGCGGGCCAAGGGACGGCTGCGCCAGGTGAACTCGCTGGCCTGGTGCGCGCAGGAGGTGATGACCGCGGCCGAAGAGGCGGCGGCGGCGGCCGTCGGCGCTGCGCATACGAAGCAGGCGGCTGAAAGCGGCTTCGAGGCCGAGCCGGTGGCGCGTTATCTGGAAGAGAACGCGGCGAAGATCGAGGCAGCGGGATTGAAACCGCCGGCGGATGCCGTGGCGCATGAGACATCTGCGCGGCTGCGCGCGTTGGCGACGGAGCGGCGCGGCAACGGGCAGGCTCCGACGCTGGAGGATTTGGACCGCACGCTGACGGTGCTGGAGGAGCGTCTACTGGCGGCCGTAACGGCAAGCGCTCCGGAGGGGCAGCTTGTGACGCTGCGCGAGCAGGCGGCGCGGGAGATTGCTCCTTACAGGAGCCGAATGCAGGCCATGCAGATACGGCAGATTGAGCAGCAGTTCCTGCACAAGCGCCTGATGGAGGCGGTGGGGCTGCCGCGATTGAGCCTGTTTTACATGAAACACGCATGAGCGATACGGTGCGACTGCGCGTCGAGAAGGCCGTCTACGGCGGCGACGGATTGGCGCGTCTGCCGGATGGGCGAGCGGTGTTCGTGCCGATGACACTGCCCGGCGAGATGGTCGAGTCGCGCATGGTGGATGCGCACCGCGGCGTGGCTCGAGCCGAGGTGGTTGAAATCGTCGAGCCAGTGGATGGGCGAACCTCCCCTCTCTGTAAGCACTATGGCATTTGCGGCGGTTGCCACTACCAGCACGCGACCTACGAGCTACAACTGATGCTGAAGCGCGAGGTGCTGCGCGATACGATGCAGCGCGCGGGCGTCAGCGCACCTGAGATACAAGTGCATGCGGGCAAGCCGTGGGGCTACCGCAACCGGATACGGTTGCACTTTTTGCGCGAAGCAGACGGACGGCTGCGATTGGGATACAAGCGGCGGCGAACAAACGATGCGTTTGCGCTGGAGGAGTGTCCGATTGCCGCACCCGTTTTACTGCGCGCGGCTGCGGCGCTGGCGGCGAGCACGACCGGCGCACCGTGGGCCGATGCAGCCGACGAGGCCGAAATATTTTGCAATGAGCGCGGGCAGGTGATAGTAGCTGTGCTGCTCGCTCCGGGCGTCCGCGCAACCGGCGCCACCGAGACGGAGTTCGACGCAGCGATAGTGAGACTGCAACGGAGCTTGCCGGAGCTGGCTGGCGCGGGACTGTACCGGCAATCCAGCCGCGCGGGACAACCGCCGACCGAGATTGCGGGATGGGGCGCGGTGGAGCTGGAGTGCTCCGTGGGCGGGCAGGTCTACCGCGTGGGCCGCGGCGCGTTCTTTCAGGTGAATGCGGCTGGCGCGGCGCAACTGATGAAGATTGTGGCAGGCGACCGACAGGGGGCGCTGGCGTGGGACTTGTACGCTGGCGTGGGGCTGTTCAGCGTGGCGCTGAGCCGGCGATTCATGCGCGTGGTGGCGGTGGAGTCGGCCGCGGCGGCGCTGGGCTCTTTGCGGGAGAACCTGCATGCGGCGGGCGAGCAACATCGTGCGCTGGAGAACACGACGGTGGAGTTCCTGCGCCGTACGGCGGCGCCATCGAGCAAAAGGCCTCCGCAACTGGTGGTGGCGGATCCGCCGCGGGCTGGGCTGGGCGCGGAGGTGTGCAAACTGCTGGCGCAGGTGGGGCCGGCGGAGATGGTCTACGTGAGCTGCGACCCGGTGACGCTGGGGCGCGACCTGGCGGCGCTGGTAGAATCCGGCTACCGCCTGCGGGCCCTTCATCTGGTCGATCTGTTTGCCCAGACCTTCCACATGGAAACGGTGGCAGAGCTCGCGCGGGGCTAGTGCGCGGGAGCGTGTTCGATGAACGAGGCCGCACGGAAGAGCGCAGCGCAGCCTGAACCGAAGCCAATCTTCAGTGCACCGGCGCTGGTGGGTGCGTGCGGATTAGCCGTAGGTGTAGCGCTCTCCGCTCATGTCTGGCATCCCGTGGGAATGCTGTTGGCGGCGACGCTTTTGTGCGCGGGATTCACTTTGGTGGCGCTGCGATATGCCCCGCGCGCGGGCTGGGCAGGAGCGGCGGCGGTGTGGGTCTGCGTGGGAATGCTGTGCGCAGAGCTTCAACCGATGCCGCAACTGCAGCGCGAGTTGCTGCGCTATGCGGATGGGTTGAGCCGACACGTGACCGGCACGGTGGTGCGCAGCGGACGGCTGCTTTCGCTTCCCCACGGCGACATCAACACGGAGATGGAGAGCGCGGACATACGCGTGGACGCCATCGAGGATGTGCAGCCCGACGTGGCGCGGATGGTTCCCGTTGAGGGCGGCGTGCGTATGAGTGTGTTCGACCCGAACGGCGAGCGGCGGCGCGGCGGGCGTCCCGAGGTGGACTTTAAGCCATCGACATGGGATCGGTCGGAGACGGAGAGTGTTGCAGGCGACGGTTCCCTTCCCGAATTGCGCTGCGGCGACCGTGTGGATGCGCCGATGCAGCTACGGGAGCCGCCGCGCTTCGAGGACCCGGGCGTGTGGGACTATCCGGCGTACTTGCTGTCGCAGGGCGTGGGCGCGCACGCCAGCTTGGCGGCGGGGCGCGTCACCGTGATGCACGCCGGCAGGGCGACGCTGGGCTGCCGCATACAGGCGACGCAGCAGTGGGCCTCGCGGCGCATGGATGAGTATGCGGCGTCGCGTGCGAACCGAGCGCTTCCCGGTGCGCTGCGGCTCTCGCGCACAGACGCCGGAATGCTGAACGCCATGCTCTTCGGAGACCGCTCGCGCTTGGATCACGGGCTGCGCACGGCGTTTGAGCGGACGGGCTCGTTTCACCTCTTTGTTGTGAGCGGACTGCACCTGGGGATAGTGGCTGGAGTCATCTTCTTCGTGCTGCGCCGCATGCGCGCCCCCTTGGCGACCAACGCCGTACTGACGGTGGCACTATGCGCGGGCTATGCGCTGCTGACGGGCTGGGGCGTACCGGTGCAACGGGCGCTGACGATGACGGCCGTCTTCCTTGCGGCGCGTGTACTGTGGCGCCAAAGCAGTGTGTTGAATGCCCTGGGCGTGGCGGCGTTGGCGGTGCTGATGCTGGAGCCGCACAGCCTCTTCGACGCCAGCTTCCAGATGACGTTTCTGGCGCTGCTCGCCATCGGCGGTCTGGCGCTGCCCATCATGGAGCATGCTGTGCGTCCCACTTTGCGAGCAGCAGACCAGATAGCCCGCGAAGAGTTGGACTCTGCAATGGAGCCGCGCCAACAGCAGATTCGGGTTGAACTGCGCATGATGGGCGAGCATTGGGCGATGTGGATGGGCGAACGCACGCGCCGTTGGCCGGCAGCCTTGTTGAGGGCCATGATGCGGCTGGTGGAGCTGGCGTTGGTCGGACTCAGCATCGAGGCGGTGATGACGCTGCCGATGGCGCTGTACTTCCACCGCGCCACGGTGATGGCCATTCCGGCCAACGTGCTGTGCGTGCCGCTGATTGCACTGCTGCTGCCCGCGGCCATGTTTACGTTTCTGGCGTCGCTGGTTTCGCCGGCGCTGGCTGTGCTGCCGGCTTCGGCGACGGCGCTGATGCTGCACGGCACAACGTGGTTCGTCACCCATGTCGGCCAGCTGCCCACGGCGGACACGCGCATTCCCCCGCCGTACGCGTGGGTGATGGTAGCGGCGGGTGTGCTGATGCTGGCTGCGATGTGGGCCGTGCGGCGGACGGCAAAGATTAGGGCGTGGGCCGCCGTGGCGGCGGTTGTGGCGGCAACGGCGCTCACGCTGTGGCCGTGGCGGGCACAGGTGACTCCGGCGCGGCTAGAGGTGACGACGATGGACGTCGGCCAAGGCGATTCCCTCTTTGTCGTCTCACCGGACGGGCACACGCTGCTGGTGGATGCAGGTGGGCCGGTGGGCGGGCCGTTTGCGCAGACGGCGGTGGACATCGGCGACGAGGTGGTATCGCCATATCTGTGGTGGAGGCACGTGCGGCGGCTGGACGCCATTGCGTTGACGCATGCGCACAGCGACCACATCGGCGGTATGAGTTCGGCACTTCGCAACCTGCGCCCGCGCGAGCTGTGGGTGGGGTCGAATCCGATGACGCCGGTGTACCGCGCGCTGCTGGATGAGGCCGCGGCGCTGGGCGTACGCGTACGGCGCTTCAAGGCGGGGGATGAGTTTGTGTTTGGCGGCGTGGATGTCCGTGTGTTGGCACCGGAGGCGAGCTATGTTCCCGGACCGATTGCGGTGAACAACGATTCACTGGTGCTGGAGCTGGCTTACGGGCGCGGCACGGCGCTGCTGGAGGGCGACGCGGAGGCGCCGAGCGAACAGGCAATGCTCGCGGCGGGGCGCGTGCTGCCGGCGGTGCTGCTCAAGGTGGGCCACCACGGCAGCCGCAGTTCTTCGATTCCGGAGTTTCTGGCGGCCGTTCGCCCTGCTGAAGCGGCCATCAGCTGCGGACGCCACAATCCCTTCGGCCATCCGCGCATGGAAGTGGTGGATGAGTTTGACGCAGCGCGCGTGAAGCTCTATCGCACCGATGAGATGGGTGCGGCTACCTTCCTGCTGGACGAGCGCGGCGGCATCACGGCGACGAGCTACCAGGCGATGCCGCGCTGACAGCTACTTGTTCTCGATGGACTGCAGGTGGAAGGTGATGCTTCCCCAAAAGAGAAAGGCGCGCATCTGGATGGGGATGTGGCGGGGGTCATCGCTATACCAGACTTGAATCTGGCCGCGCCCGCGCATGTTGGCGGAGTCTGTGGTGGGCTGTACGCGCACCGTGTGGAATGCGCCGGCCGGAGTGCGTAGGTCCTCGTGCCCGAGGACGCGCATGGTGACGGCGTAGGCGCGGACGGCGTCGGCCAGCGGAAAGGTGAAGGAGGAGCCATCGGTGAGCGGCTGGGCGGCGGCGTAGAAGAGCGCGGAGAGCGAGTCCGTGGCGCACGGCGGGATGGGCGACTCGGTGCGGCGCAGGGTTCCCTTCACAAGGTTGCGCTCGGATTGGATCTGCTTGCCGGTGATGTAGTCGAAGATGAGGTCGTCGGAGATGCGGCGGCGGCCCTCGCTAATCTGCTTGCTGAAACTCTGCGAGCAGCCGGTGTGAGCGTCGAAGCTGGACTGAAAGCGGTCTTCGACGGGAAAGAGCATGTTGATGGCGCCGAGCGTGTCGGCCGAGGCGGTGATCTTCTCCTGCGTGCCCTGGGTCTCCAGATGGTAGACGACCGTGCCCGCGGTGAAGACGCGCCAATCCACGTTGTAGGTCAGCGTGATGTGCAGGGGATAGACGTAGCCAGGAGGGGGCGTGGGCAACGCAGGCAGACTGGATGCGGTCGCAGACGGCTGTTGCGCCGTGACGGATCCGAGCGCGAGCGCAACAGCGAGAAGGGTGGTCAGGCGCTGGATTCGTCTGGTTGCGGCAGAGGTCAAGGGCTGTCCGGAGTGCGGGATTTACCACCCGCGTGTGAAGGTGAATCAGCGGGCGGCAAGCATCATGCGGAGCGCCATTGCGGCATAAATCACCAACGCCCCCACTAGAGCATTGTACTCGCGATGCCGCAGGTAAAGCGCGGCGGAGAAGGGCGCGGGCCGCTGTGTGGTGCGGGCCGGAGTGAGCCGCGGCAGCAGGCGGGGAACGCGGGCGGCGTAGTCGTCGAACTCTGGAAATGCGCTGCGCAGGAAGCGCTCCTCGCTGCGGATGGTGGGGATGTAGATAAGGGCAAAGAGCACAGCGAGGGCGATGAGGATTTCGACGCGCATCGAAGCCAGCGCGAAGCCCAGGGCAATGAGCAACGAGCCGAGGTAGAGCGGATTGCGCGTGTGGGCGTAGGGACCGCTGGTGGCCAACTCGGCGTTCTTCTTGACGCAGCCGGAGGCGTAGGCGCGCAAGGCGAGACCGGGAAGGACGAGCAGCAGACTCACGACAAGAGATGCCACGGTGGGACGAGCGCGCCACAGGAAGTACAGCGCAAACAGAAATCCGAGAGGCACGCGGATGCGTCGCGCGGTGCGCTGCCATGTGAAGGATTGGGCGGTGTCGCTCATCGGTCGGGGAGCAGTAGCTCCATGGCCGAGTGTATTACGTCTTCAACGCGAATGCTGTTGAGGCCGGGGTCGGGCGCATTAGTGTGCTTGTAGCTGGTCTTGCTCTGCGGACCGCGCAGAATGCGGACGCGGGTCGTCCAGGGGCCGTTGCGCGCCGGGTCTGTGGGGCCGAAGAGCGCGACGACCGGCGTGCCAAGCGCGGCGGCAAGGTGCAACGGGCCGGTGTCTCCGGCGATGCAGATCTGTGCGCGGCGCAGCAACGCCGTGAGTTTTGGCAGATCGCAGGCGATGAGGCGGGTGGCACCGGAGGAGGCTTCGACGACAGCGCGTGCGGCCGGGTTGTCGTCCGTGGCAGCGGCGACGATGGTGCTGACGCCGCGCGAGGCGAGTGCCGCAGCGAGTTGGCCGAAGCGTTCCGCGGGCCAGCACTTGGCTCCCCAGCCTCCTCCCGCGGAGAGTACGGCGACAGGCACTCCGGCAAACGGCGCTAGCTGCGCCGTGGCCCAGAGACTAGCTGTGGGGTTGGCGTCCAGAGAGAGCGGGGCAGGAGTAAGCGGAAGCGCGACAGCGGCGGAGAGAATCTCGCAGGTCTGTTGCACGATATGCGGCTGGCGGGGCGTTGCCGACTGTGTGTAGAGCAGGCGGGCGAGGGACTCGCGCGGGTCGGTGCGGCCGGCAAAGACGCGCGCCGATGCCATGCGGCCGACGGCGGCGGAGCGGATGGTTCCCTGCAAATCCACGGCCATCTCGTACTCGTTGGCGCGGAAGGCGCGGCGCAGCGATTGGATGCTGACGCGCGTGGCGCGGCTGAAGGGTTTCTCCTTCCACGCGGCGACTGGAACAACGTGGATGGTGTCCACGAGCGCGCTTCCCTGTTCTGTGCGCGCGGCCAGCAGCGACTGCCAGCGCGGGTCCACGGCCCAGCCGATGTGGGCGGCGGGGAGCGCGGCGCGCAGGGCGGCGACGGCGGGGAGGGCGTGGAGAACGTCTCCCATGGCACCGATGCGCACGATGAGGATGCGCGGGGCGCGGCCCGTGGCGAAGAGTGGAAGGGATTCAGACATCGCTCCCATCTTCTCACGCAGAACAGCGAGGATGAAGTGGTAGAGCGTCAGGACGTGCGCAGCAGTTCGCGCAAATCGGAGGTGACTGCTTCCGGATTCACGAAGCTGACGGAGAGTTCGGCGATGTAGACAGGCGCAGCGGCGGAGAGTTCAGCGAGTTCTGCGGGAGTGAGGTTGCAGAGATCCTTGGTAGTAGTGAGAAAGCTCATCGCACCAACGGCGGCGGCGCGGCGGATGAGCGTGGCGACATCCGCCGCAGTGTAGCGGTGATGGTCGCGGAAGGCTTCCGTGGCGACGAGTGAGCAGCCGTGGGCGCGGAGCGAGGCAAAGAAGTCATGGGGGCGGGCGATGGCGCAGAAGGCGAGGGGGCGCTCCGGAGACGCCGGTTGCCCGGTTACGGACGCGAAGCGCAGCGCGCGGCAGACGCGCCAGTGACGCGCGGCTGGCGCGGCGGCAGCGCGACTTTGCGCGGCCAAATTGGCGTCTTCCTCGCGCAAAACGAGGACGTGGGCGCGGCGGAGGGAGGGGAGGGGTTCGCGGAGGTGGCCGGCGGGGAGGAGGCGGTCGCGGAAATCGTCGCGGTGGAGGAGGACAACCTCAATGTTTCGAGCAAGTTGGCGGTGCTGGAGGCCGTCGTCGAGGAGGTGTACATCCACACGATCGCCCATCAGACGCTCGGTGAGGAGGCCGGCATGATAGCGGCTATCTCCAACAAATACAGGGAGATGGCGGGCGAGCAGGAGGGGCTCGTCGCCGTATTCGGCGGATGTTCCCGCGGGATTCACCCGCGCGGTGGAATGGGTGGAACGGCCGTATCCGCGGGTGAGGACATCGGCTTTAAGTTCCATGGAATCAAGCAGTTGGGCGAGAGCGAGGACGAAGGGCGTCTTGCCCGCGCCGCCGGTGGAGAGGTTGCCCACGCTGATGACGGGCTTGGTGAGGTGGTGGACGCGCAGTAAACCCTTGTCGTAGCAGAAGTTGCGGGTGGCCACGGCGGCGGCGAAGAGGGGGTTGAGCGGCAGTAAATAGGGGCGTTTCACCGTGGATTCCCCCGCGCAATGGGCGGTAAAAGCATGGGTAAAAGCATGGATAACGCGCGGCTGGTGGCGCCGTTTTCATGGAGAAAGACGCGGCTGGCGTTGGCGCCGAGCGCGGCTGCGGTGGATGGGTCGGAGAGAAGCCCGTCGAGCGTGGCGGTGAGACCGTCTTTTTCAACGATGCGGATGGCGTCGGCTGCGCGGAGCGAATCCACGATGGCGCGGAAGTTGTGTACGGAGGGACCCATGACGATGGGAACCGCGAAGTGCGCGGGTTCGAGGGGGTTATGGCCGCCGGCGGGGACGAGAGAGCCGCCGACGAAGGCGACGGCGGCGAGTGCGTAGAGCGAGGCCAGCTCGCCGACGGTGTCCAGCAGGAGGACGGAACCGGCGGGGATGGGGGTATAGCTCCAAGCTGTACGTCGGATGCAGGGGGTATTTCTTAAAGCTATATGCTGGGCGACGGCGGCGGCGCGTTCGGGGTGGCGGGGGGCGAGCAGGAGGGTGAGGTTGGGGTGTTTGGGGAGGAGCGCGGCGAAGGCGTCGAGGGCGAGCTGCTCCTCTCCGTCGAGAGTGCTGCCGAAGACGAGGAGCTGGGTGGCGGGGGCGAGGCAGCGGCGGAGTTCGGCGGCGAGGGCGGAGTCGGATGTGGCGCGGACGTCGTACTTGAGGTTGCCGGTGACGGAGACGCGGTCGGAGGGGGCGCCGATGGCGCGGAGGCGTGTGGCGTCGAGTTCGCTTTGGGCGCAGAAGAGGGAGATGCGGCGGAGGAGCGGGGCGAGCAGGGGGCGGAGGGCGCGGTAGCGCGGGAAGGAGCGGTCGGAGATGCGGGCGTTGACGACGGCGATGGGGGTATTGCGGCGGGAGGTTTGCAGGATGAGGTTGGGCCACAGCTCGGTTTCGAGGAGGACGAGCATCTGCGGGCGGAGTGCGTTGAGGTAGCGGTTGACGATCCACGCGAAGTCGAGCGGCATGTAAAAGGTGCGGTCGCGGCCGTAGCGCTGGACGGCGAGCTCATTGCCGGTGCGTGTGGTGGTGGAGATGAAGAGGACGTGGTTGGGGAGCGCGCTTTCGAGTTCGCGGATGAGCGAGGCGGCGGCGATGAGTTCGCCGACGCTGACGGCGTGGAGCCAGAGGGTGGGGCGGCGCTGGGCCAACTGGCGCACGGCGCGGGGGATGAAGCCGAGGCGCTGGGGGAGTCCGGCGCGGTAACGGCCGGTGGTGGCCATGCGCAGGAGCCACCAGGGCGCGCTGAGGGTGAGCGCGACGAGCAGGGCGAGGCTATAGAGGATCCACAAGCGGCGGCGATCTCCGTGGGCGCGGCTTTACGCGCATACTGCGCCAGATGATAATCGTAAGCGATGCAGCAGCGATTTGCATGGCGGGCGGCGGTGGTGGTGGCGGCGGGCGTGGGCGTTTGCGCGGCCGGAGGGCCGCCGAAGGCGCAGACGGCCTCTGCCTACGCGGACGCGGACACGCATGTGCAGGAGCGGGTGAGCGTGGCGGCGGTTCCGTTTGACACGGCGGAGACGGCGGGGTTCTTCCGCGTGAAGTACGCGGAGTACGACCTGCTGCCGGTGCGGGTGGTGGTGACGAACGACGGCGACCGGCCCATCTCGCTGGCGGATGTGCGGATGCAGTTCATCCCGGCGGACGGGGGGAAGATACCGGCGGCGTTGCCGGAGGAGATGGAGCGGCGGCTGAGCAATCCGCACAATGTGCTGAACGAGCCGCATTGGAACCTGCCGCTGCCGCACGGGACTCCACTGACGAAGAAGGCGGAGGAGGACCAGCGGGAGTATGGGTTCACTTCCCTGCTGGTGGAGCCGCACAAGACGGAGTCGGGATTCCTTTGGTACGACGTGCGTGGGCTGCGGAGGCCGGTGACGGCGGGCGCGGAGCTGTACGTGAAGATGGTGAAGGACGACCGCGGGAGCGAGCTGTTTCCGTTTGATGTGTACTTTGACAAGCTGCCGCATGTGGACACGACGGGCGGAAAGAAGTGAGCGTGAAGATACGAGTGATCGGCGGCGGGCTGGCCGGGCCGGAGGCCGCGCTGCAGGCGGCGCGGCGGGGCTGCGAGGTGGAGCTGTACGAGATGCGTCCGGTGCGGCAGACGGAGGCGCACCAGACGGGGGATTTCGCGGAGCTGGTGTGCTCGAACTCGCTGAAGTCGGAGAGCGAGAACACGGCTCCGTGGCAGTTGAAGCAGGAGATGCGGCGCGCGGGTTCGGCGCTGTTGCAAGAGGCGGATGCGTGCGCGGTTCCGGCGGGGCACGCGCTGGCGGTGGACCGCGTGGAGTTTTCGCGGAGGGTTGCGGAGCGGATCGCGGCGGAACCGCGCATCACGGTGCGGCGCGAGGAGGTGACGCGGCTGGAGGAGGACACAGACGCGCTGACGATTGTGGCGACGGGGCCGCTGACGTCTGCGGCGCTGGCTGGAGAGTTGCAGCGGCTGACGGGCGCGGAGCATCTGGCGTTCTACGACTCGATCAGCCCGATCGTGGAGACGGCGAGCATCAACCGCGAGCGGGTGTACATGGCGGCGCGGTGGGACAAGGGCACGGCCGATTACATCAACTGCCCGTTCACGCGCGAGGAGTATGACGCGTTCCTGGATGCGCTGACGGCAGCGGAGACGGTTGCGGAGAAGGAGTGGGAGAAGCTGCAATATTTCGAGGGGTGCCTGCCAATCGAGGAGACGGCGCGGCGGGGGCGGGACACGCTGCGCTTTGGGCCGATGAAGCCGGTGGGGCTGCGCGATCCGCGCACGGGGCAGACGCCGTACGCGGTGGTGCAACTGCGGCAGGAGAACCTGCGGGCGGACAGCTACAACATCGTGGGGTTCCAGAACCATCTGAAGTTCGGGGAGCAGGCGCGGGTGCTGCGGATGATTCCCGGCCTCGAGAACGCGGTGTTCCTGCGCTACGGACAGATTCATCGCAATACGTATTTGAACGCGCCGACGCTGCTGACGGAGACGCTGCAATTGAAGGCACATCCGCGAGTGATGATTGCAGGACAGCTTTCGGGTGTGGAGGGATATACGGAGTCCATTGCGAGCGGGTTGCTGGCGGGACGGTACGCGGCGGAGATGGCGCAGGGGCGCACACCGACGACTGCTCCGCGGGAGTGCGCGCTGGGTGCGCTGACGCACTACATCACGCATGCGGAGGCGAAGCACTTCCAGCCGGCGAACATGACGTTCGACCTGCTGCCGGCGCTGGACCGCGAGGCGATGGACGCGGCGGAGCGGAAGCGGATGCGGGACAAGAAGGAGCGGCACAGGGTGCAGTGCGAGCGGGCGATGCGTGCGTGCGAGAGTTGGCTGGGTGCTGACGGCCGCACGGCCGACTGCGCCTTCGGCGCCATTCGTACCATTGTTGACGGCCTGGGGTGAACGCAAGCATTCCCGGTCAGGAAGCGGCAAGCAGGCCCTTCGGGCTCAAACGCCCGCAAAGCGGCTCAAGCTGAAGCCGTGCCCCTTCCAAGCAAAGACAAGCTGCCCCAATACCGAATGCGGATTTTGGTTGCTGGTTCACAGGCGGCGGGAGTAAGCTGTCCGCGCTTCCCGAAGACACAAAGTGAGAGGTGTGCGATGCGGATGCTTTCTGCAGTGGATGCGATAGGGCCGGCGTGGACGCGGGCGTGGGAGATGGTGTTTGAGCCGTTCAAGCTGAAGCGTGCACTGAAGCTGGGGCTGGTGGCGCTGGTGGCGGGGATGGGCGCATCGCCGAACATCAACACGAGCATAGGCCGAATGGGCGGAGTGCACGGCAGCCCGATGGGCGCGGGAGTAGCGGCGGCGGTGGGGGCGGTTGCGCTTCTGTTCGGACTGATGTTTACGGCCGTCGGGCTGGTGCTGTTCTACTTCGGATCGCGGATGGAGTTTGTGCTGTTCGAGATCATCGCAACGAAGGAGACGACGGTTGCCCCGAAGTGGGCGAAGTACGGGCGGAAGACATGGCCGTGGATCGGGCTGAAGCTGCTGTACCTGCTGATTCTGGTGACAGCAGTGATTGTGGCGGCGGTTCCGTTTATTGTGCGGCTGGTGCGGATGCCGCACAATGGCGCGGATTTTGACAACATGCAGCCACTGGCGGCGGTGCATCTGGTGCTGGGGATGCTTGGAACGATGCTGCCGATGATTGCGGTGCTGCTGGTGATGTGCATCGGGTTTTTGCTGATGCTGTACTTTGTGCTGCCGGTGTATGCGCTGGAGGAAGGCAGCGTGTTTGACGCGGTCGGCAAGACGTTCCGGATATTGTGCGGACGGTTCTGGGGGACGGTCGGGTACCTGCTGATGTATTTTGTGCTGTGCATCGGCGTTGCGATACTGTTCGCGCTGGCGATAGCCGCAGCGGTGATTGTGGCAGCGATACCGCTGGCACCCATCGGATTCGGGCTGTACTACGGGCTGCACAACGCGGGCGCGGGCGGCATCTTCCTGATGGTGCTGGGCTACATTGTGGAGGGACTGATTGCGCTGGCGTGGATGGTGGTGTGCGGGCTGGTGCTGATTGCGTTTACGCACATGTTCTACCGCGCGTATGCGCTGTACTTCTTTGGCGGGCTGTATGAGCCGCTGGGGAACCTGCTGGAGCCGCCGGCTTTGCCACCGACGGGAGTAGAGGCCGAGCCGCCGCTGATGGCGTAGCTACTTGCGCTTGGACGGCTTCTGGTCGAGCTCGACCTTCTTGCGGGCGCGGACCTTGAACCAGATGGGCGAACCTTCGAAGCCGAAGCTCTCGCGGATCTGGTTGGCGAGGAAGCGCTCGAAGGCGAAGTGGAGCTTGACGGCGCGATCCGTGAAGAGCACGAAGGTGGGCGGGGCGACGGCGGCCTGCGTCATGTAGAAGATGCGGATGCGCTTGGCCATGGGGACGGGTGCGCGCTGGAAGTCCACGCGCTCGATGAAGCGGTTCATCTGGCCTGTGGAGACGCGCTTGCGGCGTTCGACGGCGACGCGCTCGGCGAGGGCGAAGACCTTGTCCACATTGTCGCGCTTTTCGGCGGAGATGAAGACGACGGGCGCGTAATCCAAATACTTGAGCGCGTGGCGGAGGCGCTCCTCGAAGAGCTTGCGGTCGGCCAGCGGGACGCCGGCGGGGCGGTCGGAGGTGACTAGGTCCCACTTGTTGACGACGATGACGACGGAGCGGCCGCTCTCGTGCGCGTAGCCGCCGATGTTGGCGTCGAGCGCGGTGACGCCCTCGGTGGCGTCGATGATGAGGAGGGCGACGTCTGCGGCCTCGAGGTGCTTGCGCGCCATGACGACGGAGAGCTTTTCGGCCATGAGCTTGGTCTTGCCCTTGCGGCGGATGCCGGCGGTGTCCACGAAGCGGTAGATGTGGCCGGAACGCTCGACGATTTCGTCGACGGCGTCGCGGGTGGTGCCGGCGATGGGCGAGACGATGGAGCGCGAGGAGTTGGTGAGGGCGTTGAGCAGGGTGGACTTGCCGACGTTGGGGCGTCCGATGATGGCGACGCGGGTCTCCTTCTGCTCGAACTCGCCGTGGGTGCGGAGGAGGCGGGGGCGCGATGGGGGCGCGGCGGGGATGAGCGTGGGTTCGTCGGGCTCAGGCGCGGGGGGAGCGGGTTCGGGTTCGATCTCTGCGGGTTCGGGGAGGACGGAGAAGACATCGTCGAGGAGGTCACCGACGTTGGAGCCGTGTTCAGCGCTGATGGCGTGGAGGCTTTTGAGGCCGAGACGGCGGAGGTTCTCCGCCTGCGGGCCGAGGGCGACGGAGTCGGTTTTGTTGACGGCGAGGAAGATGGGCTTGCCGCTGCGGCGGAGCAGGGCGGCGAGCTCGATGTCTGGCGCGGCGAGCTCGGCGCGGCCGTCCACGACGAGGATGATGGCGTGTGCGGAGTCGAGGGCGGTGCGTGCCTGGCGGAAGATTTCTGCGGGGATGAGGGCGAGGTCGTCGGGGACGATGCCGCCGGTGTCCACCAGGCGGGCGCGGTGGCCAGCCCACTCGACGAGGCCGTAGATGCGGTCGCGGGTGATGCCGGGCTCGTCGCCGACGATGGAGCGGCGCGTGCCGGTGAGGCGGTTGAAGAGCGTGGACTTGCCGACGTTGGGACGACCGCAGATGACGATGAGCGGCAGGGCGGCGTTCTGAGCAGCTTCGGTGGAGGCGGAGACCTGCGCGTCGTCGGCGTCGGGGCGCGTCCAGTCGAAGTCTTCGGGGATGGCGGGCGCGGGGGCGGGGATTATTTTATTTGCGGCAGGCGCGGAGGGTTTGGCGGGCGCGGGGCGCGGGTTGCGGCCCTTGCGGGGGCGGGTGTCTGCGCTGCGGTGCTTTTGGCCCATACGGCGGCGGCGCGGTTTGGCTTTGGGCGGCATGGGCGGGCCTTTCAGGGTGGAGCGGGCGCTGTGGAGTTCGCCGCGGGTGTACCTGACTATTATAGGAATACGCGGCGGTTCCCGTTGGAACGGGAGCAGGAACGGGGCAAATGCACAAGAAAACGAAGGGCGGGGATGGGGGCGCGGGAGTGGCGTCGCTGTACGATTTTTTTTCGCCCGGCGGGGTGCTGTCGAAGTCGGAATTGCAGTTTGAGTTTCGGCGGGGGCAGTACCAGATGGCGCAGGCGGTGGAGGCGGCGCTGGGGGAGGGGCGTCACCTGATTGTGGAGGCGGGGACGGGGACGGGCAAGACGCTGGCGTATCTGCTGCCGGCGCTGCGACGGGCGCGGGAGCGCGGCGAGCGGATTATTGTGTCGACGGGGACGAAGAATTTGCAGGAGCAGATTGTGGGGAAGGATGTGCCGTTTTTGGAGTCGCTGCTGGGGCCGATGCGGGTGTGCACGATGAAGGGGCGGGCGAATTATTTGTGCCGGAGCAAGCTGTATGCGCTGCGCGACCAGCCGCTGCTGAGCGGGTTGGAGGAGATTGACCAGTTCCACCAGATTGCCAAGTGGGAGAAGGAGACGGAGACGGGGGATCGGGCGGAGGTGGCGGGGCTGCCGGAATCGAGCGCGCTGTGGGCGAAGCTGGATGCGCGGACGGAGGCGTGCCTGGGGCAGAGGTGTCCGGAGTATGAGCGGTGCTTTGTGACGGAGATGCGGCGTAAGGCGCTGGCGAGCGAGATTGTGGTGATCAACCACCATCTGTTCTTCGCGGACATGGCGCTGCGGCAGAACAGCCGCGCGCCGGACGCGGGAGTGCTGCCGGAGGCTGGGGCGGTGATCTTCGACGAGGCGCACGAGCTGGAGGACATCGCCAGCGCGTACTTCGGGGTGGGGCTGAGCAGCCGACGGGTGGAGGAGATGGCGCGGGACGCGGAGGCGTTGCTGCGGGCGAAGCACAGCTACGGAGGGAAGGTGGAGGCGGCGACGAACGCGCTGCGGGAGCGGGCGAGGGCGTTCTTTGCGGCGCTGCCGGCGGGGGAGACGGCGGGACGGGTGCCGTTCGCCAATCGCAAGGAGTTTCTGGAGGAGTGCGGGGACCTGTACCTGTCGGTGACGAGCGCGTTGCAGCGGCTGGAGGGGGAGCTGAAGCGGGTGAAGGATGTGGAGGAGGCGAAGGGGCTGGCGGAGCGGGCGGAGGACATCCGCGCGCAGTTGGAGTTTTTAATCGAGGGCGAGGACCAGAACGTGGTGTTCTGGATTGAGCGGCGGGCGATGGGTGGATTGAAGGCGGCGGCGCGGGGCGCGGGCGCGGGAGGACATCACACCCACCTGCAGGCGACGCCGATTGACATCTCGGAGCTGCTGAAGCAGACGCTGTTCACGGTGTATCCGAGCGTGGTGCTGACCAGCGCGACGCTGACGGTGGAGAGCGGTTTCCAGCATGTGCGGTCGCGGCTGGGGCTGGAGCATGCGCGGGAGCTGATGGTGGCGTCGCACTTCGACTACGCGCGGCAGGCGCTGCTGTACCTGCCGACTGGGATACCGGAGCCGAAGCTGCCGGAGTTTCTGCCGAAGGCCACGGAGCGTGTGCGGCGGGTGCTGGAGCTGACGCGGGGGCGAGCGTTCTGCCTGTTTACCAGCCGGAGGGTGATGCACGAGATGTACGAGCGTCTGCTGGGCGAGCTTCCCTTCCCGCTGCTGCTGCAGGGATCGAAGCCGCGGCAGGCTTTGCTGGAGGAGTTCCGGCGGACGCCGAATGCGGTGCTGTTCGGGGCGGCGTCGTTCTGGCACGGAGTGGACGTGCAGGGCGAGCAGTTGAGCTGCGTGATTGTGGACCGACTGCCGTTCGATGTGCCGTCGGATCCGGTGGTGGAGGCGCGGGGAAAGGCCATCAACGAAGCAGGCGGGAGGGCGTTCTACGATTACACGGTGCCGAGTGCGGTGATTACGCTGAAGCAGGGGTTCGGGCGGCTGATACGGTCGCTGACGGACCGCGGCGTGCTGGTGCTGCTGGATTCGCGGATCCAGACGAAGAGCTATGGGAGAATCTTTCTGGAGAGCCTGCCGCCGTACCGGCTGACGCAGGACATCACCGAGGTGGAGGCTTTCTTCGCCGAAGAGAATGTGGGGAAGGCATGAATGGCATGGGACGGAGTCTGTATGTGCTGGCGGCGACGCTGCTGCTGTTTTCGATGCTGGCGTGCGGGGCGGCGCTGACGCGGATGGCGGCGAACGACGGCGACCGCAAGCTGTGGCACACGATGGGGCTGGCGCTGCTGGTGGGGGCGGTGGTGGTGGCGATTGGGGCGACGCTGACGACGCTGTTTGAGCAGGCGGAGCGGCGGGCCGAGGAGCAGGAACGACAGAAGCAGCGGTAGAGCGCGGGCAACGTACAATGGAGGAAGGAAGATTCGGCCCGGGAACTCCCGATTCCTTAGCCCGGCGCCGGAGGTAAGGAGTCGAACCATGTTTGAAGTAACGGTCGACGCGGAGTTCAGCAGCGGGCATTACCTGCGCAACTACCGCGGCAAGTGCGAGAACCCCCACGGACACAACTACAAGGTGCAGATGACGCTCACCGGCGCGGCGCTGGACGAGGCCGGGCTGCTGCTGGACTTCAAGCTGCTAAAGCAGGTGATGCGTCCGGTGGTGGAGTATCTGGACCACCAGATGATCAACGACCTGGAGCCGTTCACGACGGTGAACCCGTCGGCGGAGAATTTGGCGAAGTACTTCTACGACGAGACCAGCAAGCAACTGCGGGAGATGACCGGCGGTCGCGTGACGGTGAAGATGTCGAAGATCTACGAGACGGACACGAGCAGCGCGGTTTACTACGAGTAGGCGCCGTGGGCGGCACCGTGGGTGGCGCCGTGGGCGCTTTTACGTTGCATAGCTATTGCTCAGGAAAGAGATGCGGAGCGCACATTGCATCTGATTGAAATCTACAAGTCGGTGCAGGGGGAGTCGAGCTTCACGGGCTGGCCGTGCATCTTTGTGCGGCTGGCGGGGTGCAACCTGCGCTGCGCGTGGTGCGACAGCGAGTACACGTTTGCGGGCGGGGTGAAGTTCACGGCGGATGAGATTGCGGGGCGCATCCGCGCCATGCAGCCGTGCAAGCTGGTGGAGTTCACAGGCGGCGAGCCTATACTGCAGGCGGCGGAGTTGCTGCCGCTGATGGAGCGGCTGCTGGGCGAGGGATACACGGTGCTGCTGGAGACGAGCGGAGAGAAGCCGCTGGGTGATGTGCCGAAGTCGGTGCACAAGATTGTGGATGTGAAGTGCCCGGGAGCGGGCGCGGCGGCGGGGAGCTTCCACCTGCCGAACGTGGAGGCGCTGACGCGGCGGGACGAGGTGAAGTTTGTGCTGAGCGACCGCGCGGACTATGAGTTTGCGCGCGAGTTTGCGCGGGAGCACAGGCTGGCGGAGCGGACGGGCGGTGTGCTGCTGTCACCGGCTTTCCGGAAGCAGGCTGCGGCAGAGCGCACGACGGCGAACTGCGTGCTGGATCCGCGGGAGCTGGTGGAGTGGATGTTGGAGGATGGATTGCAGGCGCGGCTGAGTTTGCAGGTGCACAAGTACATCTGGGAGCCGCAGGTGAAAGGAGTATGAGATGAGCGAGCGGGAGCAGGACGGCGAAGCGATGGTGGCGGTGGCGAAGTTCTACGACCCGTCGGAGGCGCAGATGGCGAAGGGAGCGCTGGAGGCGGCGGGGATTGAGTGCTTTCTGGCGGGGGAGAACGCGAATCAGATGATTGCGGCGCTTTCGACGCGGCTGCTGGTGAAGCGCGAAGATGAGGACGCGGCGCGGGAGTTGCTGGAGAGACCGGCGGAGGACGGCGGCGAAATGGGAGAGGGCGGCGATGGCCAGTAATCGGGAGCGGGCGGTGGTGTGTTTGTCTGGGGGGATGGACTCGTGCGTGACGGCGGCGTTGGCGGCGCGGGAGTACGAGGCGTACGGCCTGCACTTCAGCTACGGGCAGAGGACGGAGGCGCGGGAGTACGAGGCGGCGCAGGCGGTGGCACGGGCTGTGGGGCTGCGCGAGGTGATGCATCTGAAGATGGATCTGTTCCGGCGCATCGGCGGGTCGGCGCTGACGGACACGAGCATTGCAGTTCCGGAGACGGCGGCGGGGGCGGCGCTGGACGGGAGTGAAGCGCAGGGGATTCCGGTGACGTATGTGCCGTTCCGGAACGCGCATTTTTTGTCGGCGGCGGTGAGTTGGGCGGAGGTTCTGGGGGCGACGAAGGTGTTCATCGGGGCGGTGGAGCAGGACATCTCGGGGTATCCGGACTGCAGGCCGGCGTACTATGAGGCGTTCAACCAATTGATTGCGGCGGGAACACGGGAGGGACGGATCCGCGTGGAGACGCCGCTGATTGCGATGAAAAAAGCGGAGATTATCCGTCTGGGTGTTGAACTGCGGGCACCGTTCCATGTAACTTGGTCTTGCTACAGCGGGGAGCGCGAGGCGTGCGGCGTATGCGACAGTTGCGTGCTGCGGCTGAGGGCCTTCCGGCAGGCCGGCATGACGGACCCGATTCCCTACCGGGCGGGCGCCACGCAGGCTGGATGAGATTTTGAACGGGCGCTCCACGAGGGCGCGGCAAGGAGCCACAAACCATGAAAACGAAGGTGTTTTTGAGCATACTGCTGGGCGCGCTGCTGACGATGACGGCCACGCAGGCCAACGCGCAGTTGAAAAAGGGCACGGTGCACGGGCGCGTGATCAACGGAGCAGGACTGCCGTTTGACGGCACGGTGAAGCTGACCACAGACCCGCATCCTGCGGACCCGGCGACGGCGAAGTACAAGTTCGAGATACCGGTGGACGCGAGCGGCAACTTCAAGAGCGACCAGATCGACTCCGGGACATACCTGGGCGTGTTCTTCCACGGCGAAAAGATGCTGGACTTCCAGAGCGACATCAAGGTGGTGATCGGCGCGGACACGGAGGTGGTGTTCGACATGACGCGCAAGGAGTGGCTGGACAAGCTGACTCCGGAGGAGAAGCAGGCGCTGGAGGAGTACAAGAAGTCTGTGGCGGCGGCATCGGCGGAGAACGCCAAGATCGGCAACCTGAACAACATGCTGCAGCAGGCGCGCGAGGCGATGAAGGCCAAGGACTACGACAAGGCGGCCGACATGATGCAGCAGGCTGTGGCGCAGAAGCCTGAAGAGGGGCTGCTGCAGTACGAGCTGGGCAACGCGCTGTATGGGCAGAAGAAGTATGCGGACGCGGCGGCGGCCTTCCAGAAGGCAGTGACGCTGAACGACGCCAGCAAGAAGCCCAATGCCAGCCTGGACGCGGTGGCCGACAACAACTTGGGTCAGGCGCTGGCCAGCAGCGGCAAGGCGGCCGACGCGGCGGCGGCGTACGAGGCGGCGGCCAAGCTGGATGCGGCGAATGCCGGCATGTACTACGCCAACGAGGCGGCGACCTTCTACAACGTGTACAGCGCGAAGGGCGACATGGCGGCCGCAGACGCCGCCGTGGCGGCCGCGCAGAAGGGCGTGGCCATTGACCCCACGGGAAGGCCGATTTTGTACTTCATCATCGGGCAGGGGCTGATCCCGAAGGTCTCCACCGACAGCAAGGGAATGTACGTGTTTCCGGCCGGATGCCTGGAGGCGTACCACAAGTACATGGAACTGGATCCCAACGGCGTGCATGTGAAGGAGATCCAAGACATCCTGACCGGCATGGGACAACCGATTCCGCAGATCAGCACCGGGAAGAAGAAGGGCAGATAATCGAAACGCAAGCGACCGAGGCCCTGCAAGCAGATTGCAGGGCCTTTGTTGTTTGAGGGAGATTGCCGGATGACGGGCGGCGGGACGATGGTCGGGTTTAACGAGGCGGTGGCGATGGTGCTGCACGAGGCGCGCGGGATCAGAGCGTGTTGCTGCGGGAGGCGCGCGGGCGTGTGCTGGCGGCGGCGATCATGGCGGACCGCGCGATGCCGGCGTTTGACCGCGCGACGCGCGATGGTTATGCGGTGCGTGCGGCGGATTGCGGCGACTTGGCGACGTTGCGCGTGGTGGGCACGGTGCGGGCGGGGGAGATGTGGCGCGGCGCGGCGGTGGGCGCGGGCGAGGCGATCGAGATCATGACGGGCGCTCCGCTGCCGGAGGGCGCGGATGCGGTGGTGATGGTGGAGCATGTGGAGCAGCAGGACGGTGGGGTGCGACTGCGTGCGGGCAAGAGCGCAAGCGAGGGACTGCATGTGGTGCGGGCGGGGAGCGAGGCGTGGGCGGGACAGGAGTTGATGGCGGCGGGAACGGAGATGGGGCCGGCGCAGATGGCGCTGGCTGCGGCGGTGGGCGCGGCGGAGGTGAGGGTGTACGAGCGGCCGAGGGTGGGGATTCTGACGACGGGAGATGAGGTGGTGGGCGTGGGTGCGCGGCCGAGAGTGGAGCAGATACGGAACTCGAATGCGGCGTTGCTGGCGGCGTTGGTGGAGCAGAGCGGCGGCGAGGCGGTGGTGCTGGAGCATGCGCGGGACGAGCGGGAGGCGATTGCGGCGGGCATCCGCGCGGCGGCGGGGTGCGAGATGCTGGTGGTGAGCGGAGGGGTGTCGGCCGGGCAGTACGACCTGGTGGAGGAGGAGTTGGAGCGGGCGGGCGCGAAGTTCTTCTTCACCGGCGTGAGGATGCAGCCGGGGAGGCCGGTGGTGTTCGGGCGGATGGCGAGCGGACAGTATGTGTTCGGGCTGCCGGGGAATCCGGTGTCGACGCACGTGACGTTTTTGACTTTGGTGCGGCCGCTGCTGCGTGCGATGTGCGGCATGGAGATGTGTGCAGCGCGGATGGTAATGGCGCGGATGGGCGAGGAGATGCGCGGACGGGCGGGGCTGACGCGTTTTTTGCCGGCGAAGCTGGACGATGGGATGGCGCGGTTGATTGCGACGCAGGGGTCCGGCGATATGGCGGCGGATGCGCGCGCGGACGGTTATGTGGTGGTGGCGGAGGATGTGGAGCGCATCGAAACGGGCGATGTGGTGAAGATGCTGTTGGGGGAGATTTGTTAGGCTGGGGCCTATGGCAACGAAAAAACTATCGCACTATGACAGCAAGGGGCGCGCGCGGATGGTGGACGTGAGCGCGAAGGCGGCGACGCGGCGCGAGGCGGTGGCGGAGGCGATGGTGGAGATGCCAGCGAAGGTGCTGCGGGCGCTGGGGAAGAATCCGAAGGGTGACCCGCTGGCGGTGGCGCGGGTGGCGGGGATCCAGGCGGCGAAGCGGACGGCGGAGCTGGTGCCGCTGTGCCATGCGATTCCGCTGGCGCATGTGGATGTGGATGCGAAGGTGGTGCGGGGCGGGGTGCGGATTACGGCCAGCGCGGCGACAACGGCGGTGACGGGCGTGGAGATGGAGGCGCTGACGGCGGCGGCGGTGGCGGCGTTGACGGTGTACGACATGTGCAAGGCGCTGGACAAGGGGATATGCATCCGCGAGGTGCGGCTGCTGAGCAAGACGGGCGGCAAGAGCGGGGAGTGGAAGGCCGGGCGTACCGGAAAGCGGTAGGCGCGGACGCGACAATCTGCGATGGGCGGGGTCTACACTGGAGGAAAGTTCTCTCTCCGCTGCATGAAGCGTTTCCACGAATATCTCGGTCGATGTGTGCTGGCTGCGGCCCTGTGCGCGGTGGTGTGCGTGACAGCCAGCGCGCAGACGGCGACGGGGGTGGTGCGGGGGACGGTGAGGGCGGGCAACGTTCCTCTGCCGGGAGTGAGCGTGGTGGCGGAGGACGGGGGCGGGAAACGGTATGCGACGGTGACGGATGCGGGCGGCGGGTTCCGGATGGAACTGGCGGCGGGGCGATACAAGCTGCGGGCGGAGCTGGCGGCGTTTGCGGCGGCGACGCAGACGGTGCAGGTGACGGCGGCGGAGCAGACGATTGCGGTGACGATGGAGCTGGCGTCGCGGGTGGAGCAGCAGAAGCAGCAGGCGCTGGCGTCGGCACGGGCGGCGATGGGGCGCGGAATGCAGAGTCTGGCGCTGCAGAACAGCACGCCGGACGCGGCACCAGCGGCGGGGGCGGCGTCGACGGATGCGGCTGAGGCCAGCGCTGCCCTGCCCACGGCGGCGACGGACGCGAGCATGGCGACGGATTCGGTGGCGGTGAACGGGCAGGCGGGCAGCACGAACGCGCTGGGCGGGATGACCGAGGACGAGATACGGCAGCGGGTGCAGGACGCCATCTCGCAAGCGCGCGGGTATGGCGCGCAGCCGGGCGAGATCATGGGCGCCATCGGGGACATGATTGGCGGGATGATGGCGGGAGGCGGGCCGGGCGGCGGCGGTCAAGGCGGCGGGCGCGGCGGAGGTGGCGGTGGACACGGCGGAGGCGGCAGCGGGCGCGGGAGCTTCCGTAACTTCAATCCCACGCAGCCGCACGGGAGCATCTATTACGTGGGCGGAAACTCGGCGCTGGACACGCGGGGGTTTTACGTGGACGGGCCTCCGGCGGTGACGCCGAGCTACAACAGCAACCGCTATGGCGTGACGCTGGCCGGTTCGCCGTTCATCCCCGGGCTGACGAAGCCGAGCCTGAAGCAGTTTGCGTTTGTGAACTTCACGGGCTTCAAGAGCTCGCAGCTCAAAATCTTCAACGCGATTGTGCCGACGGACGCGCAGCGCGGGGGTGACTTCTCCGCGGCGGGCAACAATCCGTTGTACATCCAGAACAGCGCGACGGCGACGACGACGGTGACGCCGACGACGCAGGCGAAGGCGCTGCTGGCCTACTACCCACATGGGAACCTGACGCCGACGGGGACGAGCCTGTACAACTACCAGCGGGTGGCGTCGCCGGCCAGCGACAGCAACACGATCGCGGCGCGGTACATCCGCAACTTCGGGCCGGCGGCGAAGCTGGGCATGAGCGGCTTTGGCGGAGGACGCGGCGGCGGGCGCAGTACGTCCGGCATGCCGAGCGTGCTGCGGGAGAACATCAACGGCAGCTTCAACTACCAGCACGCGGCCAACGACATCTACACGGCGTTTCCGATGATGGGGGGCAAGAGCGCGACGAACGCGATTGCGTTCAGCGCGGGGTACACCGTGGGCAAGGGGCGGCTGAACAACACCTTCACGGTGAGCTGGAACCGTTCGCGGTCGGTGACGAGCAACTACTTCACGAACGGGAGCAATCCGGCGGTGGCGGCGGGGTTGCAGATCGGCAATCCAACGTACGCGACGGAGACGAACCCGCTGAACTACGGGGTGCCGGGGATATCGTTTGCGGACTTCAGCGGCTTCAGCGACACGGCGCCGGCCAACCGCGTCAACCAGACGATCTCGCTGGGCGAGAGCGGGAGCTACAACTACCGGCACGCGCACAACATCCACTACGGGTTCAACGTGCGGCGCATCCATCTGGACACGCTGGCGGGGACGAACGTGCTGGGGAGCTTCACCTTCACGGGATGGGGGACGTGCAAGCAGCAGAGCACGACGAGCGGCGCTGCCTGCGTGGCGGGGACAGGCTCAGACTTCGCCGACTTCCTGCTGGGGCTGCCGCAGCAGGCCTCGGTGCAGGCGAGCAACTACAAGTACTACCTGCGCGGGAATGCGTGGGACTTTTACGGGCAGGACGACTGGCATGTACGGAGCGGACTGACGGTGAACTACGGCGTGCGCTACGAGTACTTTTCGCCGTACAGCGAGAAGTACGACCGGCTGGCGAACCTGGCGCTGACGTTCAACCCGACGCTACAGAGCGTGGCGACGGTGGCGCCGAACGCGGTGGTGAACGGGGTGAAGTATCCGCACACGCTCCTCTATCCGACGCGCAACAACTTTGCGCCGCGGCTGGGATTTGCATGGAAGCCGTCGCCGAAGTGGGCGAAGAGCATGGTGGTGCGCGGCGGGTACGGCGTGAACTACAACTCGACGCAGTACAGCACCTTTGCGCTGCGGCTGGCGAGCGAGCCGAACTTCGCAGACACGCAGACGAACCTGGCCAACGCGAACTTTGTGAGCTACACGGCGACGCCCGGGTGCGGGCAGTACCTGACATGGACGGGCACGACCAGCGCGAACACCAGCACGGCGTTCAACTGCGCGGGCAGCACCAGCATCAACAACAGCTATGCGGTGAACCCGCACTACCGGATGGGATACGTGCAGATATGGAACCTGGGCGTGCAGCGCACGATGCCGTGGCAGACGGTGGTGAACGTGGATTACACGGGATCGAAGGGGACGCACTTGGACATGGTTCGCGAACCGAACCGTCCGGTGCTGACCGGAGTGGACCAGTTCAACTACGAGGACTCGGACGCGGGGTCGCACATGAACTCGCTGACGGTGAACGCGCGGCGGCGGCTGGTGCATGGTGTGGCGCTGGGCGCGACCTATGTGTGGGCGCACTCGATTGACAACGCGAGCTCCATCGGGGGCGGCTCGACGGTGGTGGCGCAGAACGACCAGAACCTGCACGCCGAGGAGGGCAACTCCAGCTTTGACGTGCGGCAGAGCGTGAGCGGCAACTGGGTGTTCGAGCTTCCGTTCGGGCCGAACACGCCGTTTGTGAACAGCGGCGGGGCGTGGTCGCGGGTACTGGAGGGATGGTCGTTCAACGGCAGCTACACGTTCGCGACGGGCGTACCGCTGACGCCGCACTACAGCAACAGCGCGGCCGAGGTGTCGCGCGGCAGCAACGGCAGCTACCGGCCGGACCGCGTGCCGGGCTCGTCGCTGACGACGGGCGGGGGCAGCTACCTGCACTGGTTCAACACGGCGGCGTTCACGACGCCGGTGGTGAGCGCGAGCAACCCGTTCGGATACGGCGACGCGGCGAGGAACTCGATTGCAGGGCCGGGGACGGTGAGCATCAACGGGTCGCTGTCGAAGACGGTGCAGATGGGGACGACGCGGTCGCTGGAGATGCGCGCCGAGGCCACCAACATCCTGAACACGGTGCAGTACAGCGGCGTGGACACGAACCTGAACTCGCGCACCTACGGGCAGGTGACGAGCGTGAACAGCCAGCGGCATGTGACGGTGATGGCGCGCTACCGGTTCTAGCGGAGGAGCATGAGGCAGAGGACGCAAAGCGGATGGCGGCGGGCGATAGCGGCGATGGTGTGCGCGGCGCTGGTTGCGCCCGCTTCCCTGCCCGCGCAGGATTCCCTGCCGCGGGGCGGCGTGGTGCGGGTGGAGAACCGCATGGTGCTGACCAACGTGATTGTGCGCGACAAGCGCACGGGCGAACTGGTGCGCGGGCTGAAGCAATCGGACTTCAGCATCAGCGAGAACAACAAGCCGCAGCGGCTGGAGACCTTCGACTTCGAGGACGTAACGAAGCTGGCGGTGGAGCAGCCGGAGCAGGCGACGGTGAGCGGCGAGCTTTCGGCGACGGCGCTGCTGAACAAGATCGCGCATCCCAGCGCGCCGGCGCTGCGCGACCACCGGCTGCTGGTGATGTTCTTCGACCTGAGCAGCATGCAGGTGGACGACCTGGACCGCGCGGTGCTAGCGGCGCAGGAGTTCATCAAGACGAAGATGGAGCCGGCGGACCTGGTGGCGCTGGTGTCCATGTCCACGGCGCTGAAGGTGGACCAGGACTTTACGGCGGACAAGGACGTGCTGCTGAAGCGGGTGGGTGTGTACAACGGGACGGAGGGCACGGGGCTCGAGGTGGGCTCGGAGGGCGGGGGTACGGACGCGACGAGCGACGATTCGAGCAGCTACGTGCCGGACGACAGCGAGTACAACGCGCTGAACACGGACCGCGAGCTGTACGCCATCCGCACGATAGCGCAGTCGCTGGCGCGGGTGGACCAGCGGAAGTCGCTGCTGTACTTTTCCGGCGGGCTGACGCGCAACGGGATCGAGAACGAGGCGGCGCTGCGCGAGGCAGTGGGCGCGGCGATGCGGGCGAACATCTCGATCTACAGCGTGGACACGCGGGGATTGCAGGCGCTGCCGCCGGTGGGCGACGCGAGCAAGGGCAGCCTGCGCGGGAAGTCGGCGTACTCGGGCGCGGCGATGCAGGCGCAACTGAACGGCAACTTCAGCAGCCAGGAGACGCTGGCCACGCTGAGCACGGACACGGGCGGCACGGCGTTCTTCGACTCCAACAACTTTGCGCCGGCGTTCCAGAAGGCGCAGGCGGACAGCTCGGCGTACTACATCCTGGGGTACCACGCGACGAACGCGGCGAAGGACGGAAGCTTCCGGCGGCTGACGGTGAAGGTGAACCGTCCGGACGTGAAGCTGGAGTACCGCACGGGCTACTACGCGCCGGTGGACTTCCAGCATGCGAAGAGCGAGGACCGCGAGCTGCAACTGACGCAGCAGCTCGAAAGCGACATGTCGGCCACCGACGTGAGCGTGTACCTGCAGGCGCTGTACTTCCGGCAGGACGCAGAGCATTATGTGGTGCCGGTGTCGCTGGTGGTGCCGGGGAGCCAGATACCGTTCAACGCCAACGGCGACCGCGACAAGGCGACGCTGGATGTGGCGGGCGTGGTGAAGAATGGACAGGGGTTGACGGTGGGCGGAGCGCGGGAGACGGTGAAGCTGGCCTTTGACCAAGCGCAACAGGCACGCAGCCGGAACATCCAGTACCAGACGGGATTCGCGCTGGTGCCGGGCAGCTATCACCTGAAGTTCGTGGTGCGGGAGAACCAGACGGGGCGGATGGGGACGTTTGAGACCCGCATTCAGGTTCCGGATTTGAAGAAGGCTCCGCTGAAGATGAGCTCGGTGGTGCTGAGCAGCCAGCAGACGCAGGGCGCGACGGAGCGGAAGCACGAGTTCAATCCGCTGATACGCGACGGCGCGGAGTGGGTGCCGAATGTGCCGCACGTCTTCCGGCAGGACCAGCACCTGTATGTGCTGTACGAGGTGTACGACCCGGCGAAGAACAAGCAGGCCGCGGCCGGTGCGGGGCCGGTGCGGGTGCTGACCAGCATCGAGTTCCTGACCGGAGGAGTGAAGGTGTACGAGACTCCGCTGGTGGCGGCGGAGAGCCTGAACGTGCCGGAGCGCGGGGCGGCGGCGTTCCAGTTTGACGTGCCGCTGGAGAAGCTGAAGCCCGGGCTGTACACGGTGCAGGTGAACGTCGTGGACGATGCGGCGGGGAGCTTCAGCTTTCCGCGGGCGTCGATATTGATACAGCCGCCAGCGGCGCCGGTGAGCGCGCCTGCGCCTGCGAGTACACCGGCGGCAGCGGCTCCGGCGCAATCCAAGTAAACAAGACGGGTGTGGCGAGGCTCAGGGCTTGACGGCGCGGGCCAGGTCGTCGAGGTAGCGCTTCTGCTGGAAGTCGTCGCCGGTGATGTAGTGGCCGATGAAGCGGAAGATGGGCGCGAAGACGTGGCCGTGCTCGGTGATGGTGACGGTGGTGCGGCCGTCGTCCATGGGCAGAAGCTCGAAGGTCCACTGGCCGTCGAAGGGATGCGTGCCGGGCTCCATCATGACGACGCGGGAGCTGACGGGGTTGCTGTCGAGCAGGACGAAGCTGAGCTGGTCGTGGGTGTAGTGCTCGGTCCAGCGCTGATGGCCGGCGGCGGGAGGCAGCTCTTCGACGCTCTTGAAGCCGGTGCGCCACGAGGGGTAGCGGTCCACGTTGCTGATGAGCTCCCAGACGCGGCTGGGCGGAGCGCTGATGGTGGCGGCGGCGACGGTGGTGTGTTCGGCGGGGAGGCGTTCGCCCAGGGCGTAGGCCACGATGAGCGCGGCCACGAGCAGCAGCAGAATGGTGAGCAGCCAATGCTTCCAGCGCATGGAACACCTCCGGCGTGCCGCAACGGGCACGGAAAAACTATACGCCAAGAGTCCGGCGGGGCGCGATTGATATCATGAAGGCATGTCTCTCACAGCAATCGAGCGCGCGAAGCGCATCAAGGTACTTCTTTTCGACGTGGACGGAGTGTTGACCAACGGGCAGATATGGATCTTCCCTGCCCCATCGGGCGTGGCGGGAGCGATGGTGGAGGCCAAGGGCTTCCACGCGCACGACGGGGCGTCGATTTCGATGGCGCGGCTGGGCGGGCTGAAGTGCGGCATCATCACCAAGCGCAGCTCTGAGACGGTGGCGCTGCGGGCGCGGGACCTGAAGCTGGAGTTTGTGTACCAGGGACAGGCGCACAAGATGAAGGCCGTGCGCGAGATTATGGCACAGGAAAAGATTTCGCTGGAGGAGATCGCCTACGTGGGCGACGACACCATTGACCTGCCGGTGATGCGGGTGTGCGGACTGGCGATTGCGGTGAAGAACGCGCGGGCGGCAGTGAAGGCGGCGGCGCACGTGGTGACCGAGCACGCGGGCGGCGACGGCGCTGGGCGCGACGCGGTGGAGTTCATATTGGCGGCGCAGGGGACGCTGGAGTGGGTGAACGAGGAGTACATCAGCGAAAAGAGCGAGGCGGCGGCGAAGGCGGACATCGGCAGGGGCGGGATGTAATCCTGCGCGGATGGCGATACGCGCGCTGCGCGCGCATGTCTTCCGATTGAGAGCGGGCTTGCCTGCTTTGAGGTTGAAGTTAGGAAGCGCAGAAGCCTGAGACACGGCTCTCACTTTTACTGAGTTTTTACGGTGGATGCACTGCTTTCGGTGCAGCGGCGGGGTGCGTCTGTACAAGCGTATTTTCAATGTGATACGAAATCATTAACCTCGTGATGCACATCACATCCGATGGTTATTTCAGAAGCGAATACTTCCGTTGACATCGGTGTCGTTCCGGTACGTCCGCCCTAGCGCGGAGCGGTCGGAGTCCGGCAAAACTGAACAAGCGAAAGGCCATTGCAGGCAGAGGAGAGAACTGACGTGAGCACAGACATGAAGTACGTTTACTTTTTCGGCGGCGGGAAGGCCGACGGCAACGGCAAGATGAAGGATGTGCTGGGCGGCAAGGGCGCCGGACTGGCGGAGATGACCAACGCGGGGCTACCCGTGCCTCCGGGCTTCACCATCCAGACCGAGGCGTGCCGCGAGTTCATGCGCAAGTCGCTGAACCCGGAAGTGGACAAGCAGATGCTGGCCGCTCTGGACAAGCTGGAGAAGCTGCAGGGACAGAAGCTGGGACAGGGCGAGAATCCGCTGCTGGTGAGCGTGCGCTCGGGCGCGAAGTTCTCCATGCCGGGCATGATGGACACCATCCTGAACCTGGGGCTGAACGACACGAGCGTGGAGTCGCTGGCCAAGCAGACCGGCAACCCGCGGTTTGCGCGCGACAGCTACCGCCGCCTGATCCAGATGTTCGGCGACGTGGTGCTGGGGATACCGAAGCATGAGTTCGAGAAGATCTTCGACGGCGTGAAGCACGAAGTGGGCGCCAAGCTGGACACGGACCTGAACGCCGATGCGCTGGCGACGGTGATCAAGCGTTACCGCGAGCTGGTGAAGAAGCATACGGGCGCGGACTTTCCGCAGGAGCCGCTGAAGCAGTTGGAGATGGTGCGCAACGCGGTGTTCGAGTCGTGGGAGAACGACCGCGCCAAGGCGTACCGGCGCATCAACAAGATTGACGACTGGCTGGGCACGGCGGTGAACGTGCAGGCGATGGTCTTCGGCAACCTGAGCGACAAGAGCGGCACGGGCGTGGGCTTTACGCGCAACCCCGCCAGCGGCGAGAAGGTGTTCTACGGCGAGTACCTGCTGAACGCGCAGGGCGAGGACGTGGTGAGCGGCATCCGCACGCCGGAGCACATCAGCGAGCTGCAGAAGCAGATGCCGGATGTGTACGAGCAACTGCGGAGCATCACGAACAGCCTGGAGAAGCACTACCGCGACCTGCAGGACTTCGAGTTCACCATCCAGGAAGGCAAGCTGTACATGCTGCAGACGCGCAACGGCAAGCGCACGGGCATGGCGGCGGTGAAGATCGCGCTGGACCTGGTGCATGAGGGGCTGATTACAGTGGACGAGGCCATCATGCGCGTGGAGCCGAACCAGCTCTATGACTTCCTTGTGCCCCGTCTGGACGAGAAGGCGCAGAAGCCGGTGGTGCTGGGCAAGGGGCTGCCGGCCAGCCCGGGCGCGGCCGTTGGACAGATCGTGTTCAGCGCCGAGGACGCCGTGCGCCAGCATCAGGAAGGCAAGATGAAGTCCATCATCCTGGTGCGCCGCGAGACGACGCCCGAGGACATCCTGGGCATGGAAGTGGCGAAGGGCATCCTGACCTCGCGCGGCGGCATGACGTCGCACGCGGCAGTGGTGACGCGCGGCATGGGCAAGTGCTGCGTGGCCGGAGCCGGCTCCTTCAACGTGGAAGAGGACAAGGGCCAGATGAGCATTGACGGCAAGGTCTTCCGCGAGGGCGACTGGCTGTCTCTGGACGGCACGACGGGCCGCGTGATCGAGGGCAAGATGCCGGTGCTGCCGGCCACGCCGGACGATCCGATCCTGGTGGAGTTCATGAGCCACGTGGACAAGCGGCGGCGCTTGCAGGTGCGCGCCAACGCGGACGTGCCGCGCGACGCCAAGCAGGCCATCCTGTTCGGCGCCGAGGGCATCGGGCTGTGCCGCACGGAGCACATGTTCTTCGAGGCCGAGCGGCTGCCCTTCATGCAGGCCATGATCATGGCAACGACGGAGGCGGAGCGGCGCAAGGCGCTGTTCAGCCTGCTGCCCATGCAGCGGGACGACTTCAAGGGCCTGTTCGAGGCCATGGAGAGCCGTCCGGTGACGATCCGGCTGCTGGACCCGCCGCTGCACGAGTTCCTGCCCAAGCGCGAGGAGCTGCTGGTGCAGATTGCCAAGCTGGAGCTGACCAAGCCGGACTCGGCGGAGCTGCCGGACCTACGCAAGACGCTGGCCCGCGTGGAGGACCTGCACGAGCAGAACCCCATGCTGGGCCTGCGCGGCTGCCGGTTGGGCATCGCCTTCCCGGAGATCACCGAGATGCAGGCGCGCGCGCTCATCGAGGCGGCCGTGGCCGTCAAGAAGATGGGCATGCACCCGAAGGTGGAGATCATGATTCCGCTGACGGGCAGCCTGGAGGAGATGAAGAACCAGGCGGACATCGTGCGCCGCGTGGCCAAGGAGGTCATCGAGGAGACCAAGACTCCGGTGGAGTTCCTGGTGGGCACGATGATCGAGCTGCCGAGGGCCGCGCTTCTGGCGGACAAGATCGCCCAGGAGGCCGAGTTCTTCAGCTTCGGCACCAACGACCTGACGCAGACGACCTACGGCATCTCGCGGGATGACGTGTCCAAGCTGCTGGATTTCTACATCAAGACGGGAATCTACAAGCAGGATCCGTTTGCGGCGCTGGACCAGGAGGGCGTGGGCCAGCTGATCAAGATGGCCGTGGAACGCGGCCGCGCGACGCGCAGCGACATCAAGCTGGGCATCTGCGGCGAGCACGGCGGCGAACCGGAGTCTGTGAAGTTCTGCCATCGCGTGGGGCTGAACTACGTCTCCTGCTCCCCCTTCCGGCTGCTGACGGCGCGCTTGAGCGCTGCGCAGGCGGCGCTGGAGGAGAAGACGGGCGAGGCCGGCCACTCGACCCGCTAACAAAGGCTGGAAACCATGGCGCGGGGCCCAAGACGGGCTCCGCGCCATTTCTTTTGGAATCAGCAAGTTGCCGCCATTCCATGCTCTTGCGCTTGAAGCTACCCTGCCCCGCGGATGAGGAAATCGCGGCACACAACGGCGTTTTTTGTCTTGACAGTTGAGAGCGTGAAATCAGAGTGTGGATAGCTGTGGCCGCCAGTGTGATTGCGGTCACAAGTGGTTGAACCACCGCCCTGTTACGGTTTCTACGACGGTTGTATACGGGGCCGAACGGTCCCGAAATCTCGTCCACCTAAAGGAGCTCGCATGATAGCCGTTCACCTGACAGTACCCGTATGGGTCTGGTTTATCTTCGTGGTCAGTGTACTGGCCTTGTTCGTCGCCTTCCTGTTTACGCGGGAGGTTCTGGGGGCCGACAACGGCACCCCGGCGATGCAGGCGATTTCGACAGCGATCCGTGAGGGCGCCGAGGCCTTCATGAAGCGGCAGTACACCACCATCTACGGGTTCAGCCTGTTGCTGGGAGTGCTGCTGTTCGCGTTCTACGCGGTCACGAAGGACACGCATCTGGCGATGATTACGGTGGTGTCGTTCTTCGCCGGGGCCATCTGCTCCGGGCTGGCGGGCTTCAGCGGCATGTTCGTGAGCATCCGCGCCAACCTGCGCGCGGCCAGCGCGGCCCGCACCAGCCTGAACCGTGCGATGCAGTTGGCGCTGCGCGGCGGCGCGGTGACGGGACTGTTGGTGGTGGCCCTGTCGCTGCTGGGCGTGGGCATCATCTTCTGCGTGTTTGGCGGATTGAATCCGGCGGACGGCTACGCGGCAGCCAAGACGGTTCCGTATGAGATTGTGGGCTTCGGCTTCGGCGCCAGCTTTGTGGCACTGTTCGCACAGCTGGGCGGCGGCATCTACACCAAGGCGGCCGATGTGGGCGCCGACCTGGTGGGCAAGGTCGAAGCCGGAATCCCCGAGGACGACCCGCGCAACCCCGCTGTCATCGCCGATCTGGTGGGTGACAACGTGGGCGACTGCGCTGGCCGCGGCGCCGACCTGTTCGAGTCCACGGCTGCCGAGAACATCGGCGCCATGATTCTGGCGGTTGCGCTGTACAGCATCTTCGGCATCAAAGGCATCCTGTTCCCGTTCGTGGCGCGCGCCTTCGGTATTGTGGCCAGCAGCATCGGCGTGCTGAGCGTGAAGCTGAAGAACGAGGACGAGGACCCGATGGTGGCCCTGAACCGCGGCTACTACATCACGACGGTGCTGGCGGCCATCGGCTTCTACATCGCGGTGCGGTACCTGCTGAACAACAATATCTGGTTCTTCGTGGCCGGACTTGTGGGCATGGCCAACTGCTTCCTGTTCGTGTGGATCACGCAGTACTACACGGAGTACCGCTACCGTCCGGTGAAGTCGATTGCCGAGGCCTCGCTGACCGGCCCCGCAACGAACATCATCAGCGGCCTTGCGGTGGGCATGGAGTCCACGGCCTTCCCGGTCCTTGCCATCTCAGGCTCCATCCTCGCCTC
>Ga0316218_1000410_pt1 | contig 60164 bp, 61 predicted proteins | sample TBH18003metaG_FD_203634 | JGI IMG/M metagenome (GOLD analysis project Ga0316218, IMG submission 203634) | Freshwater microbial communities from Trout Bog Lake, Wisconsin, USA - TBH18003 | ecosystem: Environmental > Aquatic > Freshwater > Lake > Hypolimnion/Profundal zone | place: USA: Wisconsin... | reverse complement strand
TTAAAAATGAAAGCTGCCTGAAAAAAAGGGTTATCAACATATCCACGTGGATAGTAAAAGAAAAGAAAAAAAGTAGCAAAAAAAGAAAAGAAAGGTAATAGTAGTAATAGTAGTTCTTTATATCTTTGTTAAGAATATTATCTGTCCTACAAAGAGGGTACATCATAGGAAAGTGTTTTGGAAATTTCAAGTGGATTACATAAGGCTCATTGAAATCATCTCCTCTTGGTTTAAAGCCTGTTATCCAAGCAATAAACACTTGTTCAATTTCTGGTTCAACAGATAATGCCGTTGGTCCAACATCACTAGGGTTAACTGGAACTTTTCTATAAGCTAAAATTTCTAATCCTAATTTTTCTGCGGAGCTGCTGAATATATCTCTGCATTCTTCTTTCAATCGAATATCTTTTGGAAAGAATAAAACACCAACACCATATTTCCCAAATGAAGGAAGATGCACACCCAACTTCACACATTCATCAAAGAAAAATTCATGCGGAGTCAGAGTAATCATAATACTCAAATTTGGAAAAAGAAGTCTTCCGATAAAGTGGTAGTTAGTGAAACTTTTAAATCTCTATTAGATGGAGCACAGAAATTAAATCTACTTTCAATTGGAGCTAAAGAAATCCCAATTTGCCTTGTAGCAAATGATAATATTAAAAGGTTCACAGAGCTTTTAAAAAATATTTATTCAAAGCGATTTTCACCACTGAACTTGATGCGGAGAACTGAACTTTGATTAACCACAAATGTGTCTGCGGAGCACTGAACCGCCACTTTTGCCAAACCCGTGTTACAAGCTGCCCTTCTGTCCACCGTTGTTGTTTCATAGTCGGATTATATTAATTGTCCAGTCAATTATTAGTAAAGAAAAAAGTAAAAATTTGTATTTGTTGCTGATGTCCTGCGTTACAAATTTGAAAAATGTTGTTTGCTGTCTAAATATGTCAACTGTCAACCAAGTTAAAGAAGTAATAATTGCTAATGTAAATGGAATGCAAAGAATATTGTATGAAAATGATAGTGGAATGTCGCCATTTAATAATGCAAGTGTTGCTCGTCCCATACCACAACCTGGGCAAGGAATAGTTGTCGCCAATTTGAATAAGCAAAATGTCTGTTGGCTATGGTTTGAAAAGTTGTCAATAAAAACCAACGCCAAATACCCGCCAACTATTGAAATAACAGTCAGCAGATATTTAGCATAATAGTTTTGAAGTAGTTTAAAAAGCAACTTGAGTAAATTTTTGATAATTCATTTCTCTAGTCCTTCCCATAACTGTAAACCAGTCAATGATTGTCCAAATTCCCATTCCACCGCAGGTTAAAAGTTTTGCAACTCCAAGTCCAGTTTGTCCAAGCATAAACCTGTCCACACCAAAACTACCCAAGAATAATGACACAATTAACAGAGTTGTTGTGTCTTTGTAATCAATAGACTGAATAACCATTAATTTTTGGTCTTCAACTTTTTCAAGTTGGTTTCTCATTAGCATTAATTTTTCGCTAGGAAATTTACTTCCCATTGATGCAATGAACATTTCGATTTTGTTTTGCTCCATTTTTTTTATTTTTTATGTTATTTGAAATTGTTCTAACATTTTAACGACTGTCAGATAAGGTCGGGTCTGATTGTAAAACTATTTTATTTTATGAAGTGTCTATGTAATTCTGTTGGTTCATTGTCGCTGTGTCGTTTTTTAGGGTTGCTTGTAACACTTAAAAGTACGCAACACAAAATACCCATACAAATTAATTTTCAACCTCTTGCGATTGCGTTTTTTTGGGTAGATACTTTTTTGCTACTTAAAAAAACGCAGATTTTTACCATTGTAATTTATCTAAGGGACTTTCTATTCTCGACCAGATAGAGGATTAGTGCCATTAGCAAGAATGTTATTTGGAAATGATATTGATATTCTAACAATTGTTTTTGGTCCAGCAGGCAGTCAAACATGGAAGACACTTAAAGAAAATCCTAGAAAACTTGCTACCGAAAATGGACTTTGGCAATCAATCTTAAACCTTAGTAATTATGTATTGTCCGATAGCTCAACTTCAAATTATGGACCTTTAGCAACTATAATTGATAGAGACTTAGAGAGGAAAAATATAAAGGTTGTTTTCAATGCTGCCAAACCAATGGGTCTATTTGGTGAGCATGATGTAGATACTGCAATACATAATATGTTCTCCAAAAAAATAGACAAAGAAATCTTTGAATCTATGTGTAATCCACCGGGTGGTGATTGGAGTGGAATTTCATTTTTTGATTTCTCTCTTAAAACAGAGTATCGATGGACTTCATTACCAAGAGTTTCTCCAACACAATGCAAGCGCCGGTATAATTGACCACCCCTGAGATGATTTATCAGGTGACAATTACATAGCTCAGTTAGAAATAGAAACAAATCCAAAAGAAAAAATAAATGAAAATCAAATTATCAAAATAAGATTCAACAATTATTGCAATCTAATAGCTGAGGGCAAAATCCAGTTTTATAATGACTAGGGGCTAAATAGATAAATTTATTTGAATCTTAATTAAAAAGTTAAGGTAATAATTCTTTGGGAGTCACTCCAAGAGATTCTGCTACCCTAAAGAGATAGGAGATAGAAAAATTAACCTGACCCAGTTCCATCCTAGCTAATTGAGAATAATCCATACCACTTGTGTTCGCTAGATATTCAATACTAATCTTTTTAAGTTGCCTAATTTCACGAATTTTAGCCCCAACAAGCATTAGCGCTGATTTGTTGATATAATATCCTCTTTTAGGCTTATTGTTCACAAAGCAAATTGATATAATATTTTTTCTTTGAACAATGGAGAATTCTCCATACTTTTATTTTTTAAGCAAAAGCAAAAAAATAAAAATCAATGAGTTTTAAAACTCATCAGGGTAGCCGAAAACTGTTTAATAGAGTAGGCAATAAAAAAAGTATAAAAATGAAAAAAAACATTAAAAGCTGTTTATTCGTATTACTTGTAAGTATTACAATTTTGAGTTCTTCATGTGCAACTATTTTAGGTGGCAAGGTTTCTGACTATCAAAGAACAAAACCTACTGCAGGCCAGCCAGGAAGAAAATTAAGAGTGGTAGCTTTTGTCGGAGATGTTTGTTTTGGATTAGTTCCAGTAATTGTTGACTTTGCTACTGGAGCAATTTATAGACCTGAAAATAAATAGTCTTTTGGTAAATAAATAAATTTTGGCGCAATGCATTTATATCAAAATAGCATTGCGCCTTTTAAATTTTTAAATGGCTTGACATTTAACTAAATCAATAAAATATTAATCATTATTCATAATCGTTGCCTGTTTTATACCTTTCATTTAAGGAATTATTTAATACCTTAAATGAGTTATGAGACACTTCATAAAAATTAAAATAATATGATTATTAATATTTAAATTAAACCATAATTTAGATTACAAAGAAAAAATTTAATAACCACTACATTTATGGAGTAGAAAATCTGCGATATCTGAGCCATTTTTCAGACCAATTTCTGAAGCTGCTAATTCTAAAAAATTCGAAACGAAAAAATTTTCACCAAATGAAAAGTTTTTAATTTTTTTACTCCAACTATCAAATGCACAATAATCCGGTAAAAAAAACACTTTTTTATCTTTTAAAATTGAACATTTTTCTTCACTTAACGAATTAATTCCACCTGACGCAAGCCATAAATATTCAGGAAAAAAAACACTAGATATTATAGCAGTCTTCTCACTTTCAACTATTGCAATTGTTCTATCGTCTAATTTTATTAAGTGTTCACCAAACAGACATTGCTTTAAAGAAAATTCAGACTGCTTTTTGATTGTATGAATCCACTGAATATGATTAAACGGTTCTTTAATTCTCTTACCAGTCATTGAATTATATAACATTATCTTTCCAGCTCTTACTTTTCCATTTAAATCAATTTGCCAAAACACAGTTGATTTTTGCCAATAATTTGAAGTGCCAATAAAATATTTACCAATTAAATCAGTTGTAATTTCAGTTCCAAAGAGTTTAATTAGAAATTTTATAAAATTGTTATCATTATAGCCAGTAAGGCTTTCTTTAAAAATATTGAACGGGATATATGAGACTGGTCTAACTTCTGGTAACACAATTTTCTGGTTTGAATAATATTCTTTATTTCTCGGTGAAATATTATTGTCTTTAAAATACTGTTTAGGAGTGTAATGATAACCGCAACTATTTTCTCGGTTACATCTGCCAACTTTTGGGCTTAAGTGTTCGCTTGTTTCTATATCAATGTAATGTGAAAAGGTTTTATTCTTATGTTGACAATTGGGGCAACTGTACCGTGTTTTTATTCCTTTATATGGCTCTAAAATGAATCTATATGACATGAAAAAATATTTTTTAAGGCTTCATTCCGTTCACGTGCTTCACAAATTTTTGTATTTGCCTACTTTCTGCAGTGAAGAAAGTGAATATTGTGAATGCTTAAGAACAACATTTTATTATGAAAACTACTATACCAAAATTTTTTCTTTCAACTTCAAAACCTGCTTTTTTTAACCTTTTACTAAAATTTTGCTTACTACAGGCTCGGTAATTTCCTTCACTACAATAATCTAAGTACATTTTAAATAACTTTTTTAATTCAATAAATCGTTCAATATTTTTTTCAAAACCTTCATCATCTAAAAACATTAATACACTGTCAGATTGTTTTTTATATTCTTCAAGTTGTTTATTTACAACTTCGCTTTGAGTAAAATTTTTTTGAATTAATAAACGATCTAAACCTGCTAAAACCCAATTAAAAACCCCTGATAGCTCGTTGACAATAATTTTCTTTGATAATTCCTTATCTTGTTCGCGTTCCGGAATTGTAATATCAAATGGGATAATAAGAAACCTTCTAAAAAAAGCATTTGTTTGTTCAACATCTTTGGGCAATTCATTGCAGTTAAAAATTAGCTTTGCATAATTTGTAACAGTAAAGGGATCACCATAAGGTAAACGTGCTTCAACTGGCTCTCCAGAGACTAGTTGTTTGAAAATAGCTGTTTCAAGTCTGCCGTTAATTTCGCTCGAATAATTTACAAGTTTATTTCCCAACATTGCTCTAAAATACCCGTTGTCATTTGTTAGATTTTGTAACGAAAAACAGCTAACATTTTCAGCACCTAACATAGCATTAACAATTTCAAAAAAAACAGATTTACCATTAGCTCCACTGCCGTATAGTAAAAGAGTTTTTTCAAGTTTCAAAAAGCTTGTTTTGATAAATATGTAGGCTAAATATTCAGCTAATATGTGTTGTCTTTGAATGTCTGGTTGGACTTTGTTTAAATAATCAAAAAAATAAGGAGCTTTTGCATTAGGATTGTATTCAAAGGGGAGTTGGTATGTCAGAAAGTCTTCCCTTTTTGGAGGTCTTAAAAATTGGTTTAGTGGGCTAATTTCGAAAGTTCCATTTTTTAAATTTATTAAAACCGTATCATTTTTGAGATCTGGTTTTGAAAGGTTTGCAACAGCAAGAAATTGTTTGTTAAGTTGTTCACGAAATTGATAATGTCTTGCATCAAATTTATCAACACCCATCTTTTCTGCTGCTTCACCTAAAAATTCTTGTAATTCTGAATTGTCGAAAAGGCACCAATAAGCCCCATTATATAAATAAACAAAACTTAGATGCTTACAGATTCCCCAGTTATTTAGTTTTGCTGTTTTTAGTATTTGTTCAATGCTGCATACTAAAAAATGTTTTTTACCTACATTCTCTTTTTCTCCTTTTAATTCTGCAAGTTTCCTAAAATCATTTTTTTTAATTTGCTCAAGTAGTCGATGTAATATTTCTGAATGATTTATTGATTCAATTCTTTTTGATTCTGCTTCTATTTTTATTTCAGTGATATTACTAAAATCAAATACTGGTTTTAAATCATATTGGCTCGATTCAGTCATGGTTATTTCTTTTTAGTGATTAACCAATTATCTAAATCAACTTTCTTGAAATACAATTTTTTTCCCTTTTTTATAAAAGGAATTTCATTTTTACTTGTGAATCCGTAAAGAGTCGGGAGCGCTAAATGCAAATATTCAGATGCTTCAGTAATTGTTAAGTACTCGGAATATTTACTCTGCTTTTGATCAGGAAGATGGCTGCTAATGGATTCTGAAACTGCTTTCTTTATAATATCAGAAAGCTCTTGCTTTGAAGTTGAATAGAATAAATATGTCTCTGTCATAATTAAATAATTTTGACAAAGCTCTTTCTAGATATTTATATATTTAAATTAAACAAGTCCAACTTGGATGCTACTTGGATTTGTTTTTCTTAGCTTTTATTTCGTTTTTGAAAATTTCATACCCAGATTTTATTTTTTCAATTATCTGCGGTTCGTAATCATTGTTTCTTTTATTTACTGCCTTTGATAAATTACTTTGCCAATTTTCGGAAAGCTGAATATTGAAAAAACTAGCTATTTGCTTGACTAATTTTGTTTTCTCATTTTCATTATTTGTTAGAATACCAGAATGATATAAACCATAAACTAATTGAACAAATTCAGTTTGATTAATTCCTTTCCAATTTATAGGAGATTTTATTAAAGGAGATTCATTTTTGACTGTATCCTTAGAATAATATTCATGAAGAAATTCTTGAAGGGCTGCAAGATTTGCAAGATTTATAATTTCAGTTTGATTAAATTTATCAAACTCTTTACCCTCATTTAAAACTAAACCTAACTCTTTATTGTTTTCTAATTCAATTAAGAAGCGTGATAGAAAATTAAATTCATTTTGCTTTTTCATATAAGCAGAATTTAATTTTTCTATAAAAAGAGTTTCCGCATATGCTTTATTAGGCGCAATTTCAACTGCTTCTTTTAAATTTTTTTTATGTAAAATTATCTCGCTTCTTTTTATAGAATTAAATGTTTCAAAATTTGTTTTCATCATTATGATATTTTAGATTAGTGTCTTTGTTGCTTCATATAATGTCTCATGTTCAAAACTGTCTAAATAGGTTTGTGTAGTTTTTTCAGAAGTATGCCCTAATGTTTCACTTATGATACTTTGAGAGATCCCACTTCTTTTCATAATAGTAGCTGCACTATGCCTAGCTACATATGTAGTAAGCTTTTCTTCGATCTCTGCCTTTTCTCCAATAGTTTTCAAGTCAGCATTCACAATCTTTAAGACCTTATCGATTCTATTATCAATGCTTTTAGGTGTATTATGAGAGTCGTTTAAAATTGGAAATACATAATCATTCTTTGAATTCCTTTTATAAGGCTTGTAATAGTTTAGAATTTCAATAGCCGGTTCTAATAAATGTATTTTGAAATACTGATTTGTTTTCTTTCTAGTGTACGTTAGCATGTTCTTTTTATCGATTTGATCCCATTTTAAATGAGCCAGATCAATGAAGTTCATTCCACTATTGTAATAGGAGAATAGAAAGTAGTTTCTGGAATCAAATAGCCTGATATCCTCAGGAAGGTCTAAGTTTTTGATCTTGAGAATTTGGTCTTTGGTTAAAGCTCTCTTTTGGGTTTTTATGTTTCTGAATTTTTTAAAGCTGAAATCCTTGAAAGGATTGAAGTCGGCTCCAATCAATTCTTCTTTATGAGCATAGTTGATCAGTGTTTTTAATGTCCTTAAGAAGACAAATTGAGTATTTAGGGAATTCCCCTTTTCATTCAGAGATTCTTCATATTTCAAGAGGAGAGATAGGGTTAACTCATTAAAGTTGATATCCTTTCCCTGTAAGAACTTTTTAAAGCTGTTTCTGGTAGAAGTAAATACATTGGCATAGCCAATTCTTCCTTTCTTCTCTAATCCTTCAATTACTTCTTTAAAATAGCTAAGTAAAGAGAGGTTCGTCTGATTCCTTTTTAATTTCTTCTGAATTGTGTTTGCTGAGTATTCACCTCCTTCGTTGTCTAAACTCAAGAGTAATTTAGAAGCTTCTCTTTTTTTCTTGTCAATTAAAGCAATTAAGGATTTGTAATCATGGTGCTTCTTTTTGGGAAGATTCTCTTTATCATCCCAAAGTGTAGCAGGGCATGAGTGTCCGATATTTATGTAACTTGCTTTCCTGTTCTTGATGATCCTTAGCATGATGGGATGTTCTCCATTACTTAGGGTCTTTGATTTGTAAAGGATGACTTTTGCAGTGGTTGACATACTATCAGTTTAAACATGGTTTAAACAAATATAACAAAAATCACAAAACATTGATAATGGTCAATAAATATAAAACTCATTACAGTATTGAATTACAATGAGTTGTAACAAAAATAAAAAATCCATAAAGAAAGAAACACTTTATGGCATGCAAGAGGTCGTCGGTTCGACCCCGATACTCTCCACAATAAAAAAAGACTTGCATCTAATTTGCAAGTCTTTTTCATTTGCCCAAAACTTGCTCTAGACCGAAATCATTTTCCCACTATATCTCCTTCCCCGCCAACGCCGCCTCAATCGATTTTCTAAGCCAGGGTATGGTACTGATAGAAAGCCCCGAAGTATGAAAAAGTACATTCCCTTTTCTATCAATTATCACATGTGTAGGGAATAAACCTACCCCATTTTGCTGTGCCAGATAACCCCCATTATCAATGATATGATAATTAAAAGGAAATCCACCGAGGAACTGGATCAACTCTGCTTTCTGATCTAATGCGAGTGCAATAAAAACAACATCCTTATTATTGGCATAGTTGTTAACTATCTCATTTAAGCGTGGTATCTCCTGGCGACAAGGTCCACAATTGATAAACCAGAAATTCACTACCACTACTTTTCCTGTCAACTCCGCTAACGTAAATTTATTTCCATTGATATCAGTTACTGAAAATGGACGCATTTTTTGCCCGGTGGTAAAAAATTTACTTGCCTCTGGCTTGGGTAAATCATTATCGTTTAAATACCGGATGGTGCCACTAACCCTGTCAGCTCCTACCTGTATTTGGTACCTGCCGGTTTGGGCTAGTCTTTGCCAAACTGCGGTAGGATATACATTTCCTGTAGAATCTCTTACTACCACTTTATCCCAGTTAATGGCTTCCTGGGAGTAAGTATTGATTGACATAACCGAAAACAACAGCAAATAAAATAGTTTACCCATAGAATTTATTTTTTCGATGAACCACACCTGTTCCTATTGCGAATTTCCATAAACAACTTATAATCCACTGTATTCAAAAATATAAAATTCAAAAGAAATATGATTCACTAGTTTTTTGATAAATGATTATCTTTATTCCCATAAACCCACCCTTTCATTAGGGTAGCTGTTCTGAACTGGCGCGTATTGAGCTATTTTCCCATATAGGGGTTTTGTGCTGGTAATTAAGCCCATCTCATAGTAAACTTACAGAGACCTTACAGAGACCTTATAGAGACCTTATAGAGACCTTATAGAGACCCTATAGAGACCTTATAGAGACTTTATAGTAAGCCAACAGTATAGGAACAGTGTAGGAACAGTATGTATACAGTAATGTAATAGTAATACAGTAGTCATCTTATGGTAGCATTCCGGTAAAGCTACCTTGCTATTAACAAGCTTTTCCTCGCAAAAAAATATAATCAAGTATAAGTTGATTATTTCTTCTTCAATTTTTCCAGATTTCTTTTCACCCGAAACCGAACTATCTTCTCTACAAGCTTTACCGGAATAGGCTGATCATAAGGAAACTGAATAGCCCCTTTTGACCAGGTATATTTTGTGAGCTCTTTCTGGAATGCCTCAACCCCTGAACCCGTTGGATAAAAGCCAATATGATTTTGGTGTCCGCCAAAATACACCAATATACCATTCTGTTTATACGCCGGCATTTTGTAACTGATAATCTCTTCCGCATCGGGTGCAGTTCTCCGAATAATTTCCCGTATCTGTTGCAATTGCTTTTGTATTTCCTTTGGAAAGCCTTCGATATAATTATCTACATTACTAACCACTGCTTTTGTCATTACCATCTTACAAATTTAACAGTTATAAAATCATCAATATCCCTTTGCGTTCATTGCGGTTCTCTACGTTCTTTGCTTGTCCGTCCTTCGGCGGGCGTTACTGCTTTTAAAGGTTTTATTATTTGTCTACGCATTATGTTTATTTCTTATAAAAATACCATTAATAGCAGTATCGCAAAGAACGCAATGGACACGCAGAGAACGCAGAGGTATGCTGCTTAACTCGCCACATTTTCTTTTTTCAGTACTTTCTCAAAACATACACTATTCTCTATGCCTACATATTTCCCATAATTAGGTATGATTACAAAACCATTCTTCAGGTACAATGCAATGGCTTCCGGTTGTCTTTGCCCGGTTTCCAAAATACATTTTTCATACCCCAATTCTTTAGACCAGTTCTGTAATTCATTCAGCACCCTGGTAGCAACTCCCCTTCCTCTGGCTGCCGGCAGTGTAAACATCCGTTTTACTTCCATTGAATCTGTATCAAATTCTCTGATAGCACCACAACCCGTGGGCAGTTCATTTTCATAGGCAACAATTACATGTCTGATAGCATCTGTTTTATTTAATGGCGCATAAAAAATAGTATCCGCCCCATCTCTTACAGACAGATCGGCATCCAGCATTTTTACCAATGCTATAAAATCCGGATGAACGGAATCGGTTCGGAGTATTGATATCATTGATTATATTTTACAGATGACTATTGGAAATTACAAAAAATATAGATCGCCATTTAGTTAGTCAATGCTTTGCTACCCCTCATTTAGGGCTTTCTCACTGAACTACTGATCAATTTGAAAACAGATCCCCAGTTATTGTTATTGCTATTATTGGGTGAACCCGTTGCGGTTAATAAAGCATCCTGGTCCGTTGCATCATATTTCCATACCCAGGCCAAAACAGAAAGGCCTCTTGTATACAGGCTGTCCAGAAAAGGCTTTGTATCCATCAAAGTTCCCGCATTCATGGGTGCAGTTTCACCAAAAATTACCGGAATATTATTTTGTTGCAATGCCTGCAACCTGGCCCCTAACTGACTGGCGGAAACCAATAACCATTTTTCATAGGCATGTATAGTAAACAATATGTTTGTTTTTCCTGAAAGAAATGAATTGCCTTTATTATGTAAGACCGATTCGTCCTGGCCCTGTTCTGCACAGGGAACCAGTATGATATTTTGATTGCCTGCATTACGTATAATATTCACCATTTGAGTCATGTCCTGCATCCAGATATCATCCGTATATCCATCCGAACGATCATACCGATAGGGTTCATTCCAGACCTCGATCCATACATCCGGCTGACTGGCAAACTGTGTGGCCCATTGTTGCAATTTTGTTTTATAGGCTGTCCACCAATAGGTTTGAGAAGGCATCATCCCACTAAAAACAGTAGCTGCTGTTCCATTCCATCCAAACGGACAAAGAATGGTAATTTTTTTATTCGCCCGATTACTATCAACCATGGTTTGCAATGAGTATAAGTAAGATGTATTGCTATCAAGGATAGTGCTTCCCGTAATCGGTTCCTGTTCCATATTACCAATAAATTCCCTTGCAATATCCAGATTCCATGCATTCATATCAGCGCTTCCTGCACTAAATACGTGCAGACTATTGGCACCAATCAATTGTACCGGGCTGGTAAGATGATAAATTTTATTACCTGTAATGGAGTATTGCGAATTTGTAGTAACAGATCCAGGGGAGCTATGTTTATTGCAGGAAGCCAGGCATAGAACTAAAACGCATGGCAGGAATAACCCAAACGGTACAAATAATTTACAGACTCGTTTGATAACAAGGTTCACAGATACAGGATTATTCCAATAATTAGGTTATTCATTCCCTGGTATTTTGTACTGATTCAGTAAATCATCTATGAGGCCATCGATTTTCGCAAACCGAAGTCCGATTTTACTTATTTCAGTTTGAAAAGAATCAGCTTCCATTTTCACCCAACCCTCCATGAGAGTGAGAGGGCCTAAGGGATAAAAAATATTAGGCCAGTGGTGCATCATTCCGGAAAATTTTTCCCTGAATTCACTGGCAAATTTTCTACTGGTAATTTTAAATCCTTTTAATTCTCTTAACCGCAAAGCATGAATATTATAATAGATGCGGTTTTGCAGGATGGATCTTTCACTTACCCAAACAGAGAAAAAAATGGCAGCCTCTTTCTGAGGCCTTTCTAATGGTTTATTTGACCAGCTATTTTTTGACATTCTCAAAACAACTGAATTTAACCAATAACCTGTTTCAATTCTTATTTGCTTCGTAACAGGTAATTTTCTCCTGATATCTTCAGCAGCTTTACGAAAATCATCAAGGATTTTTTTGTATTCATTCACGTAATCATATTTTGAAACCAGGCTTACCGCTATACAATAATTCAACAAAATAAATAAGCATATATCCATGTAACAATGCAACAATCCCCTAAATCCACCCCCTGCTCCTATAATCAGCAAACCCAATCTTCAAAGCCTCTTTGATTTGTTTATATATCACCGGATCTGCTTTTTTAATATGAAAACAGGCTTTCCCTTTCAGGCATTTCATCAATTCAGGAAACAACTGTCTTTTTACCGGGTCATTCATATAAACGGGCATATAATATAAACCCACATACCCTTTTTGAATCAATGCAGAAGCAAACCAAAGTTCTTCTCTTGGTCTTCCGGCAATTTCTACCGGTTTATGGCTAATCAGCATCACCTTTCCATCAGTTCCACCGTGTATCTTTAAAGTACCTTTTTCATAGGGCAGAAGCATATTTTTTATTTCCTCAAAAATTGGTACCAGTTCCGGTTGTCCCGCTGATTTATCTGAATACTTAAGCGTAATCTCTTTCTTTTTACCGGCCGTTTTTTTTGCAACGGGTTTAGCTGCTTTTTTTACCAATTTCTTCACTGCTTTCTTTACCACTTTCTTAGCAGCTTTTTTTACAGTCGCTTTAGCAGGTTTCGCAATTTTTGCCATGGTTCAGGTATTTACTACAAGATAAAAAAATCCGCCGAAGTAATCTCCGGCGGACAAACAATTTAACCAACAAAAAAACGCGTAACGGGTAACCCTAAACATTTTTACTCCCAAATCTCTTCTTTCCCCTCCAGCCATAACTTAACGGCTTCAGTAGTAACGGATTTCGGTCTTTCCAGTGGTAAAGCCAGGGCCCTGTCCCAGCAAAGACTTGCCAAAACACCTAATGAGCGACTAACCGCAAATAATACGGTATAGAATTCATATTCCACCATTCCATAATGTACCAATAAAGCGCCACTATGCGCATCTACATTGGGCCATGGGTTTTTGATTTTTCCCAGAGATTGCAAAATGGGTGGCACCGTTTCATAAATTTTCCAAACTGTATTCACCAGTTTATCATCTGGCATATGTTTTTTTCCAAATTCCATTTGTGCAGTAAAACGGGGATCTGTTTTGCGTAAAACTGCATGTCCATAACCAGGTACTACTTTCCCTGAAGAAATGGTTTTCTGCACATAATCAGCAATCTGTTCTTTAGAAGGATCATCCGTTCCCAATTGCTCCTGCATTTCAAATATCCATTTAATCACTTCCTGGTTAGCAAGTCCATGCAAGGGACCAGCCAGCCCATTCATACCCGCAGCATAACTCAGAAAGGGGTCACTTAAGGCAGAACCTACCAGGTGAGTTGTATGCGCAGATACATTGCCTCCTTCATGATCGGCATGAATGGTCATGTATAAACGCATGAGTTCTTTAAAACTTTCATCCTCAAAACCCATCATATGGGCCAAATTCCCGGCCCAATCGAGTAACCCGTTGGGTTGTATATGTTCACTATTCTTATATTTTCTACGATAGATATATGCGGCAATTCTTGGGAGGCGGGCAATCAGGTCCATCGCATCATCATATACAGGCGCCCAGTAATCTTTTTTATTCAGTCCCTTTGCATATTCCTTCGCAAAATTGCTTTCTGTTTGTAATGCCATAACACCGGTAACAAACATGGTCATAGGGTGTGCACTGATGGGTAAAGCATCAATCGTAGCAAATACATAATTGGGTACATGGCTTCTGCGCTGCCATACATTGGTAATATGATTGGCATCTTCCTGGGTGGGCAGATCTCCCACTAACATCAGGTAAAAAAGGGCCTCAGGCAAAGGTTCTCCACCTTCATGGGCCTTAGGTAATTTTTCCTGCAATTCGGGGATGGAATACCCGCGAAAACGAATTCCCTCCTGTGCATCCAGTAAACTGGTTTCTGTTACCAGTCCGGTAATACCACGCATTCCCTGGTAAGCCTGGGCCAGGGTTACTTCCCCGATTTTCTTGTTTCCGTGTTCTTTGAGAATGTCTTTGATTTCTGCATTCGCAATATCTGCTTTTGCCTTAAAATGGTCCTTAACTATACCCATGACGAGAGGATTTATATACGCTTTATCAATACCAGTTTACCTAACTATCTTGATAAAGAACTTGATTAGGGGTTAAAGGTAAAACAACTTGCCATGCACAGCAAATCATTTGATGATCCGTCGTTTAAATAAAAGATAAATCTATTTAGGGGCCTTGCGATACAGATAAGCCAATACAAAAATGAATATGATATTGGGGATCCATGCGGCAATAATGGGCGGAAGGTTCCCTTTTGTAGAGAAAATAGTAGAAAACCGGTCTGCGATGATGAACAGGGCCGCTATCACAAAACCTACTGCCAGGTGAACGCCACTTCCTCCCCTTACTTTGCGACCCGCTACTACCCCACCTATCAGGGTGAGTAACAAAACGGTCATACAGGTAGCATCTCTTCTGTATCTTTCCACCTTCAGTTCGTTTAACCCTTCCGAACCCCGCAACTCCTGCAGTTTTATAAAGCGATCCAACTGCGGACTCGTTAGTTTATCCTTTGTGTACTTATCCTGGTTGAGGTCGTTGGGAGTAAATTCAAAACGCATCACTTTAGAAGCTTCCAGGGTAACCTGTTCATTCAGCGGATGTAATTTTCTATCCAGCAAACCATCCATTCTCCATTTCTTTACAGCAGTATCCCAACTGATGCTTTCCGCTCTCATATTCTCAACTACTGCGTTATTTACTATACGGTATAAAAAAACGGGGCCACCTCTTTTGGACATCGTATCATAAGAAAGTATTCCCGCATAAGTAAACGAATCAACCCTTTGATAAATATTATTATTCCGCATCAGCAAAGCATCATAAGTAGAGTTGCCATCTATATATTTTGCCTCGAAAGTTCCACGGATCTGGTTGGCTTTGGGAACTACATACTGATTGGCAAACCAAAGCATAGCCGCCAGAATAATGCCTCCTATCCAATAGGGTCTCAACCATCTGGAATAACTGGTACCGCTGGCCAATATGGCAATGATCTCACTCTTACCCGCCATTTTGGACGTGAAGAAGATGACAGCAATAAACACAAACAAGGGAAATAATAAAGCAATAATATGCGGTACAAAACCCAGGTAATAATCGGTAATAATCCTGCTTACTCCCAATCTGGATTTTACAAAATCATCTGTTTTTTCGCTTACATCCACCACTACAGCAATAATGGTGAACAGGAAAATAGCAAAGAAGAAGGTGGTTAAAAACTTTTTCAGTATGTACCAGTCGAGTTTCTTCATAATGGGTTCCCCGCAAAGATAAAGGCTGAAAGGGAGAGAGGGGGTAAAAGGATGTTAATATGATTACAGTTACGGGTTGCGGGTTTTGGGGGGATGTTAGAGTCTTTCTTTGATTTGTGGGAGGATAGTGGATTTCCAGGAGGTGAATTGACCGGCAAGGATTTGTTTGCGGGCTTCCTTAACCAGCCATAAATAGAAAGACAAATTCTGGATGCTGGCCAGTTGTAAGCCTAATATTTCATCCGCAATAAACAAATGTCTCAGATAGGCTTTGGTATAGTATTGACTGAGTTCGGCGGGTAGTCCGGGGTCAATCGGACTAAAATCAGTGGCCCATTTTTTATTGCGGATATTGATCACTCCCTGGGTGGTGAAGATCATTCCATTACGGCCATTTCGGGTAGGCATTACACAATCAAACATATCAACGCCCCTTGATATCCCTTCCAGCAGGTTCCAGGGAGTACCTACACCCATGAGGTACCTGGGTTTGTTTACGGGCAATATATCACAGCATAATTCCGTGAATGCATACATTTCTTCCTCGGGCTCTCCTACACTTAATCCCCCAATCGCATTGCCTACAGCATCTTTTGAGGCAATATATTCACAGGATGCTTTTCGCAGATCTTCAAACGTACTTCCCTGAACTATCGGGAATAGGTTTTGCGTATATCCATATTTATCAGGCGTATCCTTCAATCGCTGAAAACACCGGTCAAGCCAGCGATGGGTTAATTCCATGCTTTTTCTGGCATAAGCATACTCACTTGGGTATGGCGGACATTCATCAAAAGCCATAATAATATCTGCCCCAATACTTCTCTGGATATCCATCACATTTTCGGGACTAAACAAATGACGGCTTCCGTCAATATGCGACTGGAACATCACCCCCTCTTCTTTGATCTTTCTTTTAGCAGCCAATGAAAATACCTGGTATCCGCCACTATCGGTTAATATGGGCCTGTCCCAACCCATAAACCGATGCAAGCCACCAGCGGCCTCCAATACTTCTGTACCGGGTCTTAGGTATAAATGATAGGTATTACCCAAAATGATCTGGGCCTGTATATCCAGCTTTAATTGTTGCTGGTTTACCGCTTTTACAGACCCAACGGTACCCACGGGCATAAAGATGGGAGTAGCAATTTCGCCATGATCTGTTTTGATGGTACCTGCCCTTGCCTTAGAGCTATTTTCTGTTGCTTCCAGTGTAAATTCCAATTCAGCCATCCGCAAAAATAGGAATAAGATGGTTTGGAATAAATCTTACCCTGTTTGCCCGGTGAAACCAGCTAAAATCTACAAATCAAATCAGGTATTAACACCTATTTTATAGCTCATGGTTTTTCATAGGTTTGAAATAATATACATTTGCTAACAGGGAAATAACTCGGTTGGCATAACTGATCAACATGCCAATAATTTTTGACTATTTAGGGTTTATTATCTTTTTTTACAGCAATGATCATCCACCAATTCATTGCCATGTAAAAAAGGGAGAAAAAGAGGTAAAAGTTGAGTTAACATTTAATAAAGGCCAACTTGCGAATATTTCAATTAAAATGGCTAATAAAGCCTCTGCAAAATTAACCCATGCAGAAAGAGAGAAAATAAGGAAATTTGTAGAAGTGTATTATGCGGAGATAGGGCAGAAATCGGAAGATTTTAAAGCCGGCAAGCTTATAAGACCAAAAAGAATAGGTAAAGAAATAACATGATTTCGAAAAACGATACGATATCTGTTTCAATCAAAAGAGCCACTTATCTGGATGGCTTTCGGGTTTGTATTGATTTTATGGATGGTATACAGCAAACCATTGACTTTAAGCCATTTCTAGAAATCAATAAAAAAGGATATTTAAAAAAATACAGCAACCCATCAGCATTTAAGAATTTTACCATAGAAAATGGGAATTTGGTATGGGGCAAGGATTGGGATTTGATTTTTCCCATCAGTCAATTATACAAAGGAGCAATACAACTATAAAAAATCTATTTATTTTTTTTCTGCATTAAAACGCTAAAAAGCCAAGCCTGTTCCCCATTCGATCTTTGGGTATTAAAACCAGTTTTCACCGTTTTACCCCCTTTTAATCAACCTGTTATCAACTGTTTTTAGCCAGATGGATATCCTTGCCTAATCTATAGTCTAAAGCATTATTTTTGCCGGATGATGATACCGCCCGTCCTGTTGGATATTTTATTTTACAGTTTTTGTTCGGTAATAGCTATCCAGGTGTTTTATTACCTGTATTTTTTCAGCAGATTGGCTACTTATAAAATCCCTGCAAAAGAAAATACATCCGAACATCCGGTTTCTGTAGTTATCTGCGCCAGGGATGAAGCAGATAACCTGGCCAAGAATTTACCGGGTGTATTGGTGCAGGATTATCGAACTTCTCACGAAGTAGTGGTGGTAAATGATAATTCAATGGATGATGGGAAATATGTGATTGATGAGTTTAAACAGTCTTTTAAAAACATCAACCATATCCAGCTTACCCAGGAAGCCAAAATGATTAGCGGGAAAAAATTTCCTCTATCTATCGGAATTAAAAGTGCCAAATACGAAATTGTACTACTTACTGATGCCGACTGTATGCCCGCCTCCGAATTCTGGATGCAGAAAATGCAGGGAGCTTATACAGATGATACGGAAATCGTATTGGGCTATGGTGCTTATCAAAAAAGGCCCGGATTGTTGAATAAACTGATTCGCTTCGAAACCTTTCATACCGCTATCCAGTATCTCTCTTATGCTTTGGCAGGTGTGCCGTATATGGGTGTGGGCAGAAACCTGAGTTATAAAAAACAAGTGTTTTTGCGTAACAAAGGTTTTTCTTCCATCAACCAGATCCCCAGTGGCGATGATGACCTGTTTATTAACCAGGTGGCTACGGCTTCCAATACTGCCATCGTAATTGACAAAGATGCGCATACGATCAGTGAACCGAAAAAAAGATGGAGTGACTGGATGACGCAGAAATATCGGCATTATACAACCAGTCGATACTATAAACCCAAACACAAAGTTTTATTGGGGCTTTATTCGATCACATTATTTCTGTTGTATCCACTACTGGCAGTTACGATGATTTTTTATAACTGGTGGATACCTCTGGCTGTTTATGGGGTACGTTTTTTAATTCAGGCTATTGTATTTTTTAAAGGGATGAAAAAACTGAATGAGAGTGATCTCTGGCCCTGGTTTCTGTTCCTGGATATCTGGATTTTCTTTTATTACCTATTTACCCTTCCTGCCATATGGAAAGCACCCCGCAAAAACTGGGATTGATTTTACGCTATTTCGACGATTTTACTGAAAAGCAAATAGCCCAGTTTGCTGCCCTGGAAGAGTTGTATAACGAATGGAACGCAAAGATCAATGTGATCTCCAGGAAAGATATTGATAGTATCTACCTGCACCATGTGCTACATTCATTAAGCATTGCCGCCATTGCCGATTTTAAACCTGGTACACAAGTAATTGATATTGGTTGCGGAGGTGGGTTTCCGGGTGTGCCGCTGGCCATTTTCTATCCGGAAGTACAGTTTCATTTGGTAGATAGTATTGCCAAGAAATTAAAAGTGGTAGAAGCTGTTTGCGAAGGAGCAGGTATCACGAATATTACCATACAACATACCCGTGCAGAAGAGATTAAGAATCGAAAATTTGACTTCGCCATCTCCCGGGCAGTAGCTCCTTTGAAGGATTTATGGAAATGGAGCGCACCCCTTCTCAGAAAAAAAGCCGGTGGCGAATCTATCGCCAATGGATTGATCTGTTTAAAAGGTGGTGATCTGGCGCAGGAAATATTTGAAAGCGGTCTTCGCCCCAAAATGATGCCCATCTACAAAATTTTTCCGGAAGAATATTTCCAGGAAAAATTTGTGATTCATGCAGCTAAATGATTGTATGAGTGCCCCGTTCCTTACAGTACGGAGCACTCATACAATTTAATCAGGTATCACCAGTTTATTATTTGACCGGTTAATATCCGCCAATCTTTGACTAGGGTCAATTTCAATAGATTTTAAATCTTTGATATTTCTACTGGTTTCAAAAGTATATTCCGGATGTGTCCAACGCCATTCTGTATGCACGGTTCTAGGCGTATTATCCTCTGCAGGTTTCTCACCATACATAAGGTTCAGGGGTATATAATGCAATTCCTGTGTGCCGTCTTTAAACGTCAGTAAAACATCAATCGGCATTGGCATTTTGCCAACACGCTTAAGCGAGATCTGTGTTTTGCCATCTTTCACATCAATACTTCCCACAGCATAATCAATAGTTTTGGTAGTATAGATCCAGTATTCTTTATACCAGTCCAGCTCCATACCACTTATTTTTTCTGCTACCCTGATCAGATCGTTTGGATTCGGATGTTTAAACCGCCATTGGTTATAATAAGAAAGTAAAATTTTATCCCGAACACTATCTCCCACAATATATCCTAACTGTGCCATAAAAACGGCCCCCTTACTATAGGCGGCACTGCTATACGCATAGTTGGTATTATAATGATCTGAATGCGTACTTGCAGGTTCTTCGTATCCGCTTTTGGCGAGTGCAAAATACCCACGATATGCTCCATTGAACCAAAAGCCTTTTTGATTGCGTAAAGTAGCCATTACGCGTGTGCTCGAATAATCCGTAAACCCTTCATCCATCCAGGGATATAAAGATTCATTGGTTCCCATCATCATCTGGTACCAGCTATGCATCCACTCATGTAATGCCGTACCGATACTGGCGTTTTTAATCAGTGTTGCCATCGGATATTCCATACCCCCATCTCCCCCCTGAATAAACGTATAGGTTTTATACGGGTAGGCACCAAAGGTTTTAGCAATGATGGGATAAGCCAGTGCAGTAGTATCCGCTACATTTTGCCAACGTTTTTCCAAAGAATCCACCGCTTTATATACAAAGCGTAATAATGGTCCGTCTTTCGTTGTTCGGGTAATCATTTTATAATTTGGATCTGCGGCCCAAACAAAATCATGCACATTATACGCCTGCCATTTCCATAATTTGGTAGCACCCGTAGCCGGTTTAATCGCAGTACCTGGTGTTTCATATCCAAAACCTACTTCATTTGGGTTTTGCAGATCTCCTCCCGCCGTAACCATATAATTTTTATCGATCGTAATATTCACATCAAAATCGCCCCATACCCCATAAAATTCACGGGCAATATAGGGATTGGCATTCCATCCCTGGTAATCATATTCCACCATTTTTGGATACCACTGACTCATACTGTACCGGATACCTTCTGCATTATCCCTTCCGCTTCTTCTGATTTGTAATGGCACCTGGGCCTGGAAATCAACCTCCATCTGCACTTTTGATTTTGGCAAAATAGGTTTGGTCAATACCACTTCTAAAATGGTTTCATGTTCTTTCAGTACCTGTGAGACCCCATTGATTTTAATGCTGTTTACTTTCTGGTAGCCAATTTCTTCGGGACTTAATTTACTGATGCGATCCTTTACACGTGCATCCCAATCCAATCCATCACTGCCTCTGCGGGGTTCGGCCAATTGGGTTTTACCCAATTCAATACTTCTTACATCCATACTGCTTCCGGGCTGAAATGCGTTCCAGTATAAATGAAAGAATACCCTTGTTAAAGTATCAGGCGAATTATTCGTGTATTCCAGCTTTTCTGTACCGGTAAAGCGATTGGTAACTACATCCATATTTACATTGATGGAATACTTGATTCGTTGCTGCCATCTGTCTGGTTGCGCAAACAGTTTGGTTACCTGCATTAACACGAAAAAAAAGAAAAGGAAAACGGGTAATTTTTTAATCATGGTCGGGGAGCTTTAAGAACGATAAATTTCAGGAAAAAAATGATATGTATGATGCCTATTTGGTTAGCAAGGCTTAAAAATCAATCTTCTTTCCCGGCTACTACTATCACGATCTCGCCTTTTACCGCTTTGGCTTTGAAATGAGCGGCTACTTCAGCGAGGGTTCCTCTTTTATTTTCTTCAAATAATTTGGTTAGTTCCCTGCTTACACTGCAGGCACGTTCTGATCCAAAATATCCAATAAACTCTTCCAGGGTTTTAACCAGTCGCATGGGGCTCTCATAAAAAATCATTGTCCTTTCTTCGAGGGCCAATTGCTTTAGCAGGGTTTGTCTTCCTTTTTTTAATGGCAGAAACCCTTCAAAAACAAACCGATTGGTAGGTATACCACTGTTCACCAATGCCGGAACAAAAGCTGCGGCTCCGGGTAAACATTCCACTTTTACCTCCTGTCGAATACATTCTCTGACCAATAAAAATGCCGGATCTGAAATACCCGGGGTACCCGCATCGGTAATCAGGGCCATTGTTTTCCCTGACCGTATCTGGTCAACAATATGCGTTACAATCTTATGTTCATTATGCTGATGATAAGGAGATAATGGTTTCTGAATATGATAATGATTCAGCAACTTAGAAGAAGTACGTGTATCCTCACACAAAATCACATCCACCTGATTCAACACTTCCAATGAACGAAGGGTGATATCTTTCAGGTTTCCGAGTGGTGTGGGAACAAGGTAGAGCAAGGGTAGGGTTTTGGATTGGAGGTTGCTTTTGGGTGTTGGGGGTTGGCTGTTGGCTATTAGCTGTTGGCTTAGCTTATCCTCAATTGATCATTTCAATTTCGTAAAACTCCATTACCGGGTTGGCGAGTAATTTTTTACAGGCTTCTTCGGCCAATGCTTTGGCGGCAGTTTCGGTGGCAGCTTCTATTTGTAATGTGATATGTTTGCCTACCCGCACATCTGAAATACCGGCTAATCCCAGGTTTTGTAAACCACCCATCACGGCTTTTCCCTGTGGATCTAATAAGTCTTTTAGTGGCATTACTTTAATCTGTACATTATAGATCATGATACTATGGTTGTTTAATGGTCAAAGATAGAATTACATAGGCAATAAAGCTAATTGGTACTGCCAGCCAGCCAAAAAATAAACTACCCAACAAAGCCACCAGGGCAATTAACAGAAAGGGAATGGCTTTTTTAAAACTAAAATCTTTGAATTTCAATGCCAGCATAGGAAGCGTTGAAATCATCAGGTAACTGGATATCAGCACCGCCCCATACCAAAACCATTTATTCAATAATAACTGTGCTACCCAATTTTGAGAAGTATACCAATAGATCAATGGAAAAGAAGCAAACAATAAACCCACAGCGGGAATGGGCACTCCCCTAAAACCCGTGCTTTGTCCGGGGTCTGTATTAAACCTGGCCAACCGAAATGCACCGGCACAAGGAAGTATAAAAGCAGGTAATAGCCAGATCAGTCCTGTATCCAATCCATCTGTCTGCTGGGCAAAACTTAACCGAAGAAACTGGTATGCGATCAAGCCGGGTGCTACACCAAAGCTAACCACATCAGCCAATGAATCCAGTTGCTTACCCATTTCTGAAGGAACTTTCAGCAGTCTGGCTACAAACCCGTCTAAAAAATCGATGATCGCTGAAAGAAATATAAACAAACCCGCATATCCAACACGCTCAGGCAAAGCCACCAGGTTATCTCCATTGCTATCTGCAGAAAGAGTAATACCTGGCTGCATAATCAGTACAATGGCGATACAACCAAAGAATAGATTCAAAAGCGTAAAAATATTCGGTATCTGTTTCATAAATAAATTAAATAATGATCAATCGCGCATCGGGCTTTTCTTCGCAAATGGCTATTTTCTTTTCATCAAAGCTTCAATCTCTTCTACAGTAATGGGAATATTTTTCATTAAATCAATATTACCATTTCTGGTGATCCAAAAATTGTTTTCAATGCGAACACCCATTTTTTCTTCTTCAATATAAATACCGGGTTCAATCGTAAATAACATTCCCGGTTTGATGGGTTCCGTACGTGTTCCCAGGTCATGCACATCGAGCCCTAAATGATGCGAAATTCCATGATACAGGTATTTTCGATAAGCCCGGTTTTCCGGGTCTTCATTCTTTACTTCTGATTTACGCAGCAAACCAATTTTCAGGAATTGTTGAGTGGCTTCCTCTCCTACTTTTTCTGTATACGCTACTATGGAAATGCCCGGTTTTAAAATACTCTTTGCATAATTGTGTAAATGCAAACAGGCATTGTAGACCGTTTTTTGTCTTCTGCCAAACTTACCATTTACCGGAACTGTTCTGGTAAGATCTGCACAATATCCACCATATTCGGCACCAAAATCCATCAATATCAAATCTCCATCCTTACATTCAGAATTATTGGATACATAATGAAGGGTTCGGGCATTATCGCCACTGGCAATAATACTGTTGTAAGCAGGGCCGGTGGCCCTTTGCAATAAGAAATCGTGAAATATCTCTGCTTCTATCTCATATTCATTTACGCCCGGTTGTATAAAAGTTAATAAACGGCGGAAAGTGTGTTCCGTAATATCAATGGCTTTCTGCACCACTTCTACTTCTTCCTTTGTTTTAATACTCCTCAACTCTTTCATGATCTTTGCGGCCCGTTGGTAATTATGTAAAGGATAAGCAGATTTTATTTCATCAGCAAAACGATATTGCCTGCTGCGAATAGAGGATGCTTTTCTATCATTTTCATTGGTATCAAGATAGATAGTATCGGCCAGGTGTATCCAGGTTTGCAATAAAGCATCAATACTATCGGCCCATACCACCGTTGCCATTCCTGAAATCGCAAAAGCTTCTTTTACACGCAATCTTTTCCCATCCCATTTTTCTTTTAACTCGTTGGGCCTTACCAATACCAATACTTCCCGGTATTTTGGATCTGGACAATCCGGGAACAGGATCACCATCGAATCTTCCTGGGTAATACCGCTTAGCCAAAAAAGATTAGTGTTTTGTTTAAATGTATGAATCGCATCTCCATTAGAGGGCCACTCATCATTGCTCACAAATACAGCAATACTATTGGGCAACATTTGCCTTGTAAATCGTTTTCTGTTATTAATAAAAATCTCGGAGTGTAAGGGTAGATATTTCATAAGCAAGGTTTACTGACACGCAAGATAAAAATTAAGCGGGATAAATACAGGAATAAGGTTGCAGCCTTCCGTATGACTTTGGCAGAATTGGCACGACTCAATGAAGTGGATGAGACAAAATTTAGAATCGCACCGTTGGACAACGGATTGCACTTGTAGATTTACTTGGAAAAATCCCGGTTTTAATGATGGACAATTCATAAGCACCCCGGGTTCCATTCAGATTACCCAAAACCGAAACCGTAGCATCATAATTAATGGTAAAACGAAGATCATTTACCTGGTATCCAAAAACAGGTATGATAGCATCACTAACCCGATAATACATGCCCACAATCAGTTGCTGTGCACCATTTTCTCCCAGATCGCGATTGGCATTTAAACCCAGTACGGTTTCCCAGGCACCTCCCATTTTACTGACATATATATTGGGGTTCACAATCCAGAGATCCTGTACTTTGAAATTGGCATTCAGGAAACCGGTATATCGTTGTTCCAGTTGATTACTGGAGACTGATGAATTGAAAAAGCTTTCCCTGGGTGTGTTGAGGTGCATAATGCTGATACCTGCATTAATATAAAAATTCTCTGAAGCAAAATACGCATAGTTCAATCCTACCTGCAGATCCAAAAATGATACATTATTGGTGGCAAAGGGCTCATTACTGGGAACCGCTACATCAAAAAACTGCCCGTTCCACTGGTTATCAAAATTCAGTTTGGTTAAATCAATCCGTTTATTTGTAAAACCCAAACCAAAACCACCACTCAGCAAACTATTGTATCCCACCATCTGGTGATAGGCAATGGTGGCTGTACCTGTGGTGGTACTCAGACTACCCGACCCTGCTACATCTTTTAAGATAGATCCCCCTAAACCCAACCAGCCATTTTCAAACCGGTCTTCGAATAATTTGGTATCTCCCCAAATACTCATTGTATTATACGCACTGCCCACATTGGCCCATTGGCTTCTGTAATTGCCCCCAATCCTGAAATCATAATCAGGGTTAAAGCCCGTATTGGCGGGGTTTACTACCAAGGGAGCATTGAAGTATTGAGAAAAATGCAGATCCTGTCCATAACTTTTATTGATCCATAAAAGCAACAGACAAATTTGTAAACCATATCGTATTCTATGCTTCATGCTTTATCGCAATAATGTGATATCTCCTTTTAAGGAAGTTTTATCGTGACTTGAAAATTCTACATCTAAAGTGTAATGGTATACATCCTGTGCCTGCAATTTTCCTTTATAAGTGCCATCCCATCCTTCGGAAATACTGGAACTAACAAATACAAGTGTACCCCATCTATTATAAATACGCCAGGTCATTTTAGTTATACCGAACCCATGTACATAGATACGGTCGTTGATCCCGTCTCCATTCGGACTAAACGCGTTCGGTACCCCTGCTTCAGGAATAATTACCGCAGGGATGGTTTGACAGGAAGTATCGGTACAACCCGCAGCATTAAATGTGATCAGGCAGGTATTAAAGCTGCCGGTTGAATTATACAGATGGCTGATAGCCGTATCAGATCTGGTGGTAACCAAAGTATCTCCATCGCCAAATACCCATTTATAATTGGTACCACCACTACTGGCATTTTGGAATATTACCGGCTTATTGGTAATGGTAGGTTGTGGAGAATAATTGAAAGCTGATTTCGGTTTATTACTTACAGTGATCGTATAGCTGATACTATCTGCTTTATTACAGGTAGCAGTATCTATTTCAACCAGTTTAATGGTATAGGAGCCCGCGGTAGCATAGAAATGCGATGGATTTTTTTGCAATGAGTCTACCGTACCATCACCAAAATACCAGGTAAAATGCTGGCCGCCAATTGACGTATTATTGATAGAAGCCGTATAAGGCGCACAGCCGAATGCGGGAGTGATAAACTGGGCTTTTACGATGGAAGCAATACTAATTGCTTGAACTATACTATCCGGGGCATTGCAAAAATTGGTATCTACCAAAACCATTTTCACATTATACGTTCCGGGAGATGCATAATTATGAAAAACTGTTGCAGTGCCTGTTGTCTGGGTGGTTCCATCCCCAAAATCCCAGAAAAAACTCTGGTTAGTAAATGGTTTAATAGCCGTTGAATTATTGACAAACTGATAGGTTAGTGAAGCACAAGGAGGTAGTTTATTAGGAACAAATGCAAGATTCGCAATATCATTTCTTACCCGTAAATTAACATAAGCAGTATCTGCAATATTGCAGGAATTGGAATCAATGGCAATTTCCATTACCCTGTAAAATCCAATAGTGTTATAGGTATGCGATATGGTAGGTGATCCGCTGGTAACCGGAGCCGTTCCATCATTAAAATCCCAGATATATTTTTGTCCCTGTGCAATGGTATCCACAAAACTCACATTCATAGGTACACAACCGGCAGTATCTCTGAGTTTTCCATTGGCAGAAGCCTGGATACCTGCTGCAATTCCCGCTAAATTAAATGCGATTTTAATAGCCGCCAGATTACAACCTCCCGAACCATTATTAGGGGCCCATACACCCGGAGTAGTAGGGAAATGGGGTTTAGGTGAACCGCAATTGGCACACATGGCCTGGTAGATGACTCCGTTTCGATCAAATCTGCTAGTACCTCCATCCACATGATCTCCATAGCCACCGTTTTGCCCAAAAAAGCTACCGTATAATTGTGATTTTGCATTTTTCTCCAAAACAAAAAAGTAAAAATCATTATTATCTGTTGTTGACTGATAAGCATCCGGTGTTACAGTCAGACCCAGCGTTCCACTATTGGGAAATGGATTGGGAACATAATTACTTTCTTCACCAATGGGGCCGCCCCATCCGGAAACATATACGTTCTCACAACGATCTACCAGAAATGCAGTGATTGACAAATTGGGATTAGCAGAATTGGTTCCAAAAACGGTAGAATATATATACCCTGAAAGATCCTGCTGCAGTTTTGAGATAAATTGTTTTCCACCTGTTTGCGAAAAAGGGGCATTCGAAATCGGCCAGGCTCCGGTAGTGGTACCCGAAATATAAGGATAACCAAACTTATCAAACTGGATACCATAAATCAAATCATTGCCGCTGGTACCAAAATAACCATCTCGTACCATAGACCCGTTACTCGTAAATTCTGCCACAAATCCATCGGTGATACCTCCCTGAAAACTGGGATAAAGCGTGCCCGCCATGTTGCCTGGGAAATCACTACTTGCGGTTACGCCACCAACAAATACATTGTTGGTAAGTGGACTGATTGCTAATACAAATGCCGCATCATCATCACTTCCCCCAAATAATACACTGAAAAGCACTGAGGAAAGATCGGGAGCCAGTTTAATCACAACAGCATCTTGCGCACGACCGACAGCATTGGTACCCCCAAGTTTTGTTTGCAATGAAACTGCAGTAGTAGGAAAATCTGGAGATTGCGTACAGGAAGCCACATAGATATTTCCTGACCCATCTAATATTACTTCACTCCTTGCATCATCACCATAATTACGATCGGTAGATTCTACACCAATATAGGGGTTTTCATATTTATGCCTAATATTAACGCCATCTATTCCACTTCCTCCTACTCGAACAGATCCTACCAAACCAGTACCGGTCGGGTTCAATTTGGTAACCACAATATGCCAGGAGCTACCGGTTAAAGAACCATAATTTTTAAGGGGACCTGCTGTAGGATAATCTGTAGATGTGGAACTTCCGGCAATTACTAAATCACCTGCAGGATCTACTACCAAGCTATGGGGTTGTTCATTTCCTGAACCACCTATATATGTTGCATAAATTCTGTTAACCCCGGATGGATCAAATTTAATAATTCCCATATCAAAAGGTCGACCTTCACCAGTAGTGCTAGTGCCTCCTTGAAAATTTTGTTGAAATGCTCCATTATTTACTGGAAAATTACCCGAATTAAATACAATCCCTCCCGCATAAAAATTACCTCCCCCATCATAGGTTGCTGTATAACCCCAGTTATCCGCTGTACTACCGGTAAATGTAGAGAATACCAATGAAGGATCTATCACCAAAGTGGTTGTTTTGGAATAAGCTCCCTCTAACCTGAATCTTACAATATTACTTTTCAGATCATAACTACAGGGGATCTCTGTTCTTTGATTATCTGACAACTGATAGGTATAAGGGGGCAATTCTTTGACTTCATCAACAGAAGTCTTTACAACCAATGAACCTTCCTTCATTTTAAGTCCATCCGCTCCATCAAAATACATGGCAATAGCAGATACATCTCCACCGGGATGCACGATAAAATCATATTTTAATACTCCGTTAGAGGTATAATATCGTACGTCGATATTCGGGTATACATCTTTGTAGGTAATTGCCTGGTAGGTCTTACAATTCGTGGCCCATTTAGTAGAGTCATTCCCAATAAAATAATTGGTATAGGTAGCCAATGGTTTCTCTGGAATAATTACCGGGTTTTCATTGGCATTCAGAAAACGAACACCATATATATGAGAACGTAAACTTGCCAATGTTGAGCCCGCCGTATTTAATAAAGCAGATTTAGCCTGTGTTTTTGGATTTTTTCCGGCACCTGCTGAGGCAACAGTATGATGGCCATGAAAAGCCACCGCCAACCGGTTCAGATCATCGGCATTATGCATCAGAACCCTGTACCCATTATTCTGTAACAGGAAGGCCCCATTAGACATATCTCCTTTAAACCGCACGCTGGCATCCCATTGCCCTTTATTCTCTATAAACTGAAGATAGTCTTGCCCAACCACATCCCTACAGAAAAGAAAACAGGCGATCAGAAACGCTATCTGTTTATAAACTCTCAAACTATTTTTTTATAAGTTACGAATTATATACGTTTCCCCCTATCATAAAGTTCAGTTAAGATATTTTACTCCACCCATTTTTACCCTTTTGCATCCTTAAAAACTGATTAAGCAGCAAATTCTTTGCCAGATCCAGATTGATATCTTCCGTAACTGTTTTTTCTGCTTCTTCTCTTGCCAATTCCAGTAAACCCCTGTCGTTTACAATATTGGCGATCTTGAAATTCAATGCCCCGCTTTGCCGGGTTCCTTCAATATCCCCGGGTCCACGCAATTCCAGGTCCTTTTCCGCAATTTTGAACCCGTCATTGGTAGCACTCATAATACTGATACGTTCTCTCGCCTCTTTGCTTGCTTTGACCCCCGTTAATAAAATGCAAAAACTTTGCTCGCTACCCCTTCCTACCCTTCCCCGAAGCTGGTGAAGCTGTGATAACCCGAATTTTTCAGCACTTTCTATCACCATTACCGAGGCATTGGGCACATCAACTCCAACTTCAATTACCGTGGTACTCACCATAATCTGGGTATCGCCTGAAACAAATCTTTGCATATTGGTATCCTTTTGCTCGGAAGGCTGTCTTCCATGAACCATACTAATTCTGAATTTCGGTTCCGGAAAAAAACTTTTTACCTGCTCATACCCCTGCATCAGATCCTCATAACTCATTTTCTCGCTCTCCTCTATCAATGGATAAATAAAATAAGCCTGTCTTCCTTTATCAATTTCCGTTCTTACAAAATCCATCACTTTTGCCCTTGCGGTTTCATACCGATGAACCGTTGTGATGGGTTTTCTGCCAGGTGGCAGCTCATCCATAATACTATAATCCAGGTCGCCATAAGCCGTCATGGCAAGGGTTCGTGGAATAGGAGTAGCCGTCATCACCAATACATGTGGGGGAATCGCTGCTTTTTCCCATAGCTTGGCCCTCTGTGCCACACCAAACCGGTGTTGCTCATCTACAATTACTAATCCCAGGTTTTTAAATTGAACCACTTCCTCAATTACTGCATGGGTACCTACCACAAAATGTATGGTATCATCCAATAGTCCCTGCAAAATCCTTTTCCTTTCTTTTGTTTTGGTACTGCCCGTAAGTAAGGCTAGTTCAATCGGCATTTCCTTTACCAGCTTCCCGAGACTTTGGTAATGTTGCTGGGCCAAAATTTCTGTGGGGGCCATAAAACAACTCTGATAGCCATTATCAGCCGCAAGCAACATACTCAACAGGGCTACAATGGTTTTTCCGCTACCCACATCACCCTGTAATAATCGGTTCATCTGATGACCACGGGCCGTATCTGTTCTGATCTCTTTCAACACCCTTTTCTGGGCACCAGTTAATGTAAAAGGAAGATACTTCGCATAGAGAGTATTAAAATAATCGCCCACTTTTTCAAACACCACTCCTTTGCTTACTGCATGTCGCTGCAATTTTACCAGGTTAAGACGTATCTGCGCTATATATAATTCTTCGAATTTAAGACGCTCCATAGCTTTTTCATACAATGCCTGTGAAGCGGGAAAATGTATATTTCGGTAAGCCTGGTAACGGTTTATTAACTGCAATCTCAGTACAATCTCCTCCGGAATATTCTCAGGAATATCTGTTGGCTGTAGTTGAGAAAACAAAGTATAGGTAAGCTTACCGATCTGTCGCCCGTTAAACCCACGGACTTTCAATTTTTCTGTACTGGGATACACCGGCTCCAGAAAATTTTTACCATCTGCTTTTGCCGGAACAAAGGGTTCAATTTCGGGATGTACGATTTGTGGTTTACCATTAAAAAATCCTGTTTTGCCAAATACCAGGTAATCAGAACCTATCTGCAGATTTTTTACTACCCAATGAATTCCCTGGAACCAGGCAAGTTCAATAATACCGGTGCTATCTTTTAATTGTGCTACCAACCGTTTCGCTCTGCCTGCCCCAACCAATTCATAATGAAGTAAAGTGCCCGCAATTTGGATATATTCAGTATGCGGATTGATCTCCTTTATCTTGCTCAGTTTGGTCTTATCAATATGCCGGTTAGGATAATGCTCCAACAAGTCCGAAAACGTATAAATCCCCAACTCCTTTTTCAACATATCCGCACGCAAAGGCCCTACCCCTTTGAGGTATTCGATTGGTGAAGATAGTATGGTGTTTAGTGGGGGCATTTTTGGGGGGAGTGAGAGTTGGTCATTGGGTGTTGGCTTTTAGCAATTGGGGGTTGGGGGTTGGCATTTGGCTATTGGCATTTGGATTTTGTAAAATATTCAATGGATACTGCAATATTAGTTACAATATCTTCAAACCAAATTCCCTCTTGCTCCATTAACCAAAATTATTCTTTTCACTTACCCAAAAGCCAAATGCCAATAGCCAACAGCTAATGCCCAACTGCTAATACCCAACAGCCAATGCCCAACTGCCAATCCCCTATCCCTAACATCCAAAAAAAAAACCTACTCCCCGCCCCCAAACCATCTACTAACATTATCTTCGCCACTTATGGAAAAAGAGGTAGTGCTTAGCGGGATTCGGCCAACCGGGTTTCTGCATTTGGGAAATTATTTTGGTGCCATGCGCAATTATGTGCGTATGCAGGATGCTTATAACTGTTATTTTTTTGTGGCTAACTGGCATAGTCTGACCACACACCCCGATACCAAAGAATTACAGAATAGTGTTCACAGGGTGATTGCTGAAAATATTGCCTGCGGTTTAGATCCGGATAAAGTGGCTTTATATATTCAAAGTGATGTTCCGGAAATAGCGGAACTGTATTTGTATCTGAATATGCTGGCTTATAAAGGGGAGCTGGAGAAAACGGTTACTTTTAAAGAAAAAGTGAGGTTACAGCCAGATAATGTAAATGCGGGTTTATTAACCTATCCGGTTTTGCAGGCAGCCGATATATTGATACATCGTGCGGTAAAAGTACCGGTGGGTAAGGACCAGGAGCAACATCTGGAGATGGCCAGGAATTTTGCAGAAAGATTTAATTATCGATATGGTGAAGTATTACCGCTCCCTTATGCATTCAATTACGGGGGTGAGTTGGTTCGGATCATGAGTCTGGATGGGACCGGAAAAATGAGTAAAAGCGAAAACCAGATGGCTACTTTATATCTGGCAGATGAGGATGAAACCATCCGTAAAAAAATCATGAAAGCCAAAACAGACCAGGGGCCTTTAGAAACGAATTCAAAAAAACCAGATTACATCGAAAACCTGTTTACCTTGATGGGACTGGTAAGTACTCCCGATACCATAAAGAAATTTGAGGATGATTTTAATGCCAGTAGTTCCGGCAACTGTATCATACGCTATGGCGATATGAAAAAACAATTGGCCGAGGATATGGCCCTGTTTATCAAGCCCATCCGTGAAAAAGCCGCTGATATTCAAAACAATAAGCCCTTGTTACAAAAAATTATCCGCCAGGGAGCCGATAAAGCAAGAGCCAGTGCCGATCAAACCCTGCAACTGGTCAGATCCGCCATCGGCATGAACTATGGCTAGTTAGAATTACACCACAAAGGAATGATAGTTTTGACCCCAAACACCAAACCCCAAACAACTATAAACCCTGGACCATAAACTATAAACTAAAATTCCGTACTTTCATTTTTATGGCAAAAGCAAAGAAACCAAAACATGTAGCGGTGGCCGGGAATATCGGCGCGGGTAAGACCACTTTAACCGAGATGTTGAGTAAGCATTATCGCTGGATACCACAGTTTGAAGATGTGGATCATAATCCTTACCTGATGGATTTTTATGAGGATATGCCTCGCTGGAGTTTTAACCTGCAGATATTTTTTCTGAACAGTCGTTTGAATCAATTATTAGATATTCATCATGGTACTGAAACAGTGATACAAGACAGAACCATCTATGAAGATGCCAATATTTTTGCGCCCAATCTGCATGAAATGGGTTTAATGAGTAAACGGGATTTTGATAATTACTACCATTTTTTTCAAACCCTGAAAACCATGGTACAACCACCGGATTTATTAATCTACCTGAAAGCATCCGTTCCCACACTGGTTGCACAAATTCAGAAAAGAGGCAGAGAATATGAAGAAAATATTCGCCTCGATTACCTGAAACGTCTAAATGAATATTACAATAAATGGATCGACAGCTACAAAGAAGGCCCTCTCCTGATCATCGATTGTGATAAAAATAAATTCGCCGAAAACGAAGAAAATTTCGGTGATATTATCAGTAAAGTAGACAGTACCTTGTTTGGACTGTTTTGAGGAAATTAATAATTAATAATTGATACTTTCCTTAGCGTACTCTGCGGTTCATTGCGTCCTTTGCGATGCCGCTTTTAAAGGTTACTATTATAAGCCGTAACGCAATGAACCGCAATGCCCGCTAATAACTTATAAACATACCAGCATTCAACTTTTATTGCTATCTAAACTATTTTTTAATAACACAAGACGTTAATTGTTAATTAATCCCAGGTCCTGCCTTACGTATTTCCTCCGTCACTCCTTGCGCATACTTTTCAAAATTTTCTACGAATTGTTTAGCCAGCTCGGTTGCTTTTATGTCGTAAGCATTTTGATTGGGCCAGGTGTTGCGGGGGTTTAATATATCAACGGGTACATCCGGACAATACTCAGGCATATCAACACCAAATACCGGGTGCGCTTTGTATTCCACATTATCCAGCTTGCCTTGTAAGGCTGCCGAGATCATGGCCCTTGTATAATCTAATTTGATGCGTTTTCCGATACCATAGGGACCGCCACTCCAGCCGGTATTAATCATCCATACCTTCACATTATGTTCTTTCATTTTCTTACCCAGCATTTCAGCATATTTCCCCGGATGAAGAAGCATAAAAGGAGCACCAAAGCAGGCACTAAATGTGGCTTTGGGTTCGGTGACTCCGGCTTCCGTACCAGCCACTTTAGCAGTATATCCACTGATAAACTGGTACATAGCCTGACCGGGATTTAATTTACTGATGGGTGGTAAAACGCCATAGGCATCGCAGGTGAGAAAGAAAATATTTTTGGGTAATCCGCCGATAGAAGGCTCCAATGCATTACTGATAAAATTGAGCGGATAACTAACCCTTGTATTTTCGGTGATCGATTTATTACTAAAATCAATTACCCGGGTACCCGGATAAAAAACAATATTTTCTACCAATGCGCCTGAACGGATGGCATGAAATATTTCCGGCTCTTTTTCTTCTTTCAGGTCAATGGTTTTGGCATAACAACCTCCTTCAAAATTAAAGATGGATTTGTCTGTCCAGCCATGCTCATCATCACCAATCAATTCTCTTTCCGGATCAGCACTTAAGGTGGTCTTACCGGTACCGCTTAATCCAAAAAATATCGCCACATCTTTTTCAATTCCCATATTGGCACTGCAATGCATACTCAATACATGCTTATCATTGGGAAGCAGATAATTCAATACACTAAATACGCCTTTTTTCATTTCTCCCGTATACCCGGATCCACCAATTAAAATCGTTTTTTCAGTAAATGAAATAATCGCGAAATTCTTTTGCCTGGTTCCATCTACAGCAGGATCTGCCAGGAAACCAGGGGCCTGTATAATATGCCATTCAGGAGTAAACTGATTGAGCTCGGTTTCTTCGGGACGAAGAAACATATTATAGGCAAATAAATTACTCCATGGGTTTTCATTGATTACACGAATATTCAATCGAAACTCCGGATCAGCGCATGCATAGGCATCCCTTACCCATACTTCTTCTTTGTTACCCAGGTAATCCAATATTTTCTTTTTCAACTGCTGAAAATAGTTGGCATCAATCGGAATATTAAACCCACCCCAATCAATGGTATTTTCTGTAATCGAATCTTTTACAATGAATTTATCTTTCGGACTTCGGCCGGTAAATTCACCCGTGGATATACAAAGTGCTCCGGTATCGTTTAATACTCCCTGACCTCTGATAATCGTTTGTTCAACAAGCTCAGCCGCACTAAGCTGGTAATGAATCGGCCCTTTCGTATTGAGACCGGGTACTAATAATTTTCTTTTGGTAGGCATGGTAGAAGTTATCATAATATGCAAACAATCGTTAGTTAGTTGGCAAAATTAGTCAATCTACCTATATTAAAATTTTGACGTGTCTGTACTACACTTTACCTATTTTCTTCTATTTTTTCCAAAATACTGCAGAAATTCAAACAAAAATTGATAATTTCAAACAAAATTCGACGATAAGCTGATTATATTGAATGATTTGTAAATACATTATCCCCCCTGATTTACTATTCAATTAACAAAATTCTGATTTGTCTGGTCAATTTGGCTATTCATCGAATACCCGGGTAAAACAGTCATTTTCGCCTATTTTACCAGATACTAACATTATTTTATATATCCGAAAAAGACTACTGATCTTATAATAACTAGGTTTGTAAGTAAAATTTTTGATACCAAATGACTCCTATGCGGAACCGGAATGTATATATGATTCTTTTTGTACTATTAACTGTTACGGTTCATGCTTTTGCCCAGCAGAATGAATATGATAGCCAAAATGGGAAGTTTAAAAAAGAAAACATTTTTATCGGGTCCGGTCTGAACCTTGCCCTGGGTACCGGAACTTTTAATATTGGTCTCAACCCTGAAATAGGGTATAGCATTACCCATTGGCTGGATGCAGGTCTCGCTTTTAACCTGAACTACTATTCGCAAAATGCATCTGATCTGACCAGCAATACCAGTTTTCGAAATTTTAATTATGGAGGAGGTCCCTTTATGCGGGTGTGGCCAATGAATTTTCTGTTTATCCAGGCACAACCGGAATATAACTGGACAACCTCTAACCAAAAATATCTAACCACCGGACAGACTTACACCTTTTACAGTAATGTGAGCAGCTTTCTTTTAGGGGTAGGTTATGGCACAAAGATATTTGGAAGCCATTATTCTTATATCAGTCTGATGATCGATGTATTGCAAAATCGCAATTCACCTTATCGTGATTTGTATACAGGTGATCCACTGCCGGTTTTCAGAGCGGGATTTGGTTTTTACCTTAAACCAAGGCGTCAATAGCTTCCTGAGGGGTATTGCAGACCAACAATCTTTCCTGCCAGTTGCCATATAGAAATCCCTGTTCGGCCATTTTCTCTATATGCAATATAAGATGCGTATAAAATCCATCAGAATTAAGTAGCACAATTTTTACATCGTGAATCGCGAGTGTATTCCAGGTAAGCATTTCGAATAACTCATCCAGGGTACCATTACCACCGGGTAATACAATGGCGGCATCCGATAATTCATACATCATTTTCTTTCGAACATGCATATCTGTTACCACACGTAAATCGGTTATTCCTTCATGCTGGTGTTCCCAATCAATTAATAATTCAGGAATCACACCAATGACTTCACCACCATTTGTCATTACCGCATCGGCCACCGTTCCCATTAATCCTTTACGACCGCCACCATAGATAAGGGTAATCTTCTTTTCGGCCAATAAGGCTCCCAAAGTATGTGCATGTGCTGAATACAGTGGATTATCACCGGCTTTTGATCCGCAAAAAACAGCAATCCGGGTACACTTCATAAATCAGTTTTACAGAAGGCAAAATAGGTGAAATATTTTTACTACTTTTCAAAATAGTTTTCTGATTTTTTAAAAAATACCCCCGTATGTCTCCGATCTTGTTATTTTCTTTCGTGTTAGCTTATTTCGGAATTCTGCTTGTTGTAGCCTGGTACACGGGCAAAAACAGTAATAATGAGACTTTTTTTATCGGCAATAAAAACAGTAACTGGATGCTGGTTGCCTTTGGAATGATTGGTACCTCCTTAAGTGGTGTCACTTTCGTAAGTGTTCCGGGAGGTGTGGGGGATTTCGGCGGACAAGGCTTTAAAGGATTTGCCTATATGCAGGTGGCTATCGGTTACCTGATTGGCTATGCAGTGATCGCTTTTGTATTGCTTCCTTTATATTATAGACTGAACCTGACTTCCATTTATAATTATCTGTTACAAAGGTTCGGAAGAACAGCTTATAAAACAGGGGCTTTGTTTTTTATCATTAGTCGAACCCTGGGCGCCACGGCAAGACTTTACCTGGTTATCAATGTAATCCAGTTTTTTATATTGGATAAAATGGGCGTTCCTTTTGTGGTAACGGCTGCCATTATCCTGATCATGATTCTTTTATATACGTTTGAAGGAGGAGTGAAAACCATTGTGTATACAGATACATTGCAAACTTCATTAATGATAGCGGGACTGATCATCTGCGTGATTTACATTCTTAATAATCTTCATTTATCAGTGGGTGAAGCACTTACCCAGATGAAATCGGTTGGGTACCTGAATGTATTTAATACAGATGTGAATAGTAAAGGATTTTTTGTGAAACAGATCATCGGTGGTGCTTTTATCACCATTGCCATGACAGGTCTTGATCAGGAAATGATGCAGAAGAATATCAGTGTAAAAAGACTGGGCGATTCGCAAAAAAATGTAATTACATTGGCCATCGTATTGGTAAGTGTATTGGCTTTGTTTTTATTACTCGGTGGTTTATTATACCTGTTTGCGAATTCACAGGGCGCACAATACCAGGAGGTATTGGTAAATGGTAAAATGGTAAAACAAATGATATTGCATAATACCAATATCATTGGTGACAAAGCTTTTCCATCCATTGTATTGAATTATTTTCCACCTGCCGTGGGTATCATTTTTATCATTGCGTTGATATCAGCATTATTCCCTAGTGCAGACGGGGCTTTAACAGCACTCACCTCCTCATTTTGTATAGATATTATCGGACTGAGAGAAAGAAAAGACCTGTCTGAAAAGCAGCAAAAAAGAACGCGCTTATCCGTTCACCTTTCTTTTGCAGTAATCTTTTTACTTTGTATGCTGTTTTTTTACAAACTGAATGACAATAGTATTATCGATATCATTTTAGATGTAGCGGGTTATACGTATGGCCCTTTACTGGGCTTGTTTTCATTTGGCATATTTACCAAAAGAAAATTATCCGATAGCTGGAAAGTAACGGCTGTTTGCTTATTGGCGCCCGTGCTTTCCTATATTCTCAGTGTCAATGCAAAAGCCTGGTTCCATAATTACCAGATAGGAATTGAATTGCTGATAATTAATGGAATTTTTACATTTATCGGGTTGCTCCTGATTTCACGTTCGGCTGATTCGGCAAAATGACGGATATTTGCAAATGGACCTGATAAACCCATTGGCAGAAGCCTATTCTGCCCGATTTACTTCTCCTGAAACCGATTTGCTGAAACAAATCAATGAGCAAACCATGGGTAATCACCCGCATGCCCATATGCTTAGTGGCCATGTGCAGGGGAAATTTTTATCTTTTATAAGTACCATACTCCGCCCAAAATACGTTTTAGAGATAGGAACATTCACAGGGTATAGTGCTTTATGTTTGGCAGAAGGACTGGAACCGGATGGCGAATTGCATACGATTGAGTTGAGAGAGCCGGATGCGATCACGTCAAAAGCCAATTTTACTAAAAGCAGTAAAGGGCATCAGATTCATTTGCATTTGGGAAATGCCAAAGAGATCATACCTGAATTGGCGTATGAATGGGACCTGGTATTTATAGATGCGGATAAGCCCTCCTATATCGACTATTATGAAATGGTGGTTCCCAGACTGAGTAAGCGGGGGATTATTCTGGCAGATAATGTTTTTTTTCATGGAGAAGTACTGAAAGAACCCATTAGCGGAAAGAATGGAAAAGCGATTGACATGTTTAATATGCATGTAAGCAACGACGAGCGAACAGAACAGGTATTGGTATCTGTAAGGGATGGCTTACTAATGATCAAAAAGAAATGACTATGAAAAAATGGATGGCAATAGCCTGCCTGCTGCTGGTAACCGTAGTGAAGGCACAAAAAGAAAAAGCGGAAGCCTATATCAATTCCTATAAAGAATTGGCGATAGCTGAAATGATACGTACAGGTGTTCCCGCTTGTATTAAATTGGCGCAGGGTATTTTAGAATCGGGTTGTGGAGAAAGTGATCTGGCAAAAACATCCAATAACCATTTTGGGATCAAGTGTAAAACCGAATGGACCGGTGCCAGAACCTATCATGATGATGATGAGAAGGGTGAGTGTTTCAGGGTATATCAAAGCGTTGAAGAATCTTACCGCGACCATTCAGATTTTTTAAAGAACCGGCCCTATTATGCCGATCTTTTTAAATTGGATCCCACCGATTACGAAGGCTGGGCCAAAGGATTAAAAAAAGCCGGCTATGCTACCAATCCTGCTTATCCCCAGCAATTATTGAAAGTAATCAATGATTATAACCTTCAACAATACAGTCTTGAAGCCATAGATCGTCAAAAAAAAGCAACCATTGCCCATAAAGAAGAGGGAAACTTCACCAAGCCTAACCCCGTTCAAAAAACCCCTTCACCTGAAACAAATTCCCCGGCAACACATTCACCGGTAATCGCTGTTTTAAATAAACAACAACCCGAAACCCCTAACCCGGAACCCGCAACCCAAAACCAGCAACCTGCTTTTACCAAAGCAGCTGCCCCCAGCTATCCCAGCGGCATTTTCACCATCAATCATTCAAAAGTAATTTATGCCAGTGCGGGTACCTCACTATTATCTATTGCCAGCCAGTTTGATCTTCCACTATCCAAGCTGATTGATTATAATGAGCTTTCTGAAATGGATGTTTTGGATACCAATCGTTTGTTATTTATTGAAAAGAAAATGAAAAGAGGCGCAACAGATTATCATGTGGTGGCAGAAGGAGAAACCCTCTATGCGATCAGTCAATTGGAAGGTGTGCGACTGGAAAACCTGCTTGAATATAATGGACTGAAAAAGGAATCTGTCGTTTCACCGGGAGATCGGATTTTTCTTCGCAGTTTCAATACAAGCCCTTTGCCCTCATCACCAAAACCCGGACAATAAGAGAAAAGATACCTGCTTTGATTGACTACAGACTGGTAAATTATTTCCTTATTTTATTTTTTAGGTATTATCTTAAATGCGAAAACGAATACAGCTATGGCCACAATAAAACTATTTGACAAAAGCTTTGAGCCCTATCTTCCCGAAGCACTGATTCTTGAAAAAATAAAAGAATTGGGGCAACTGTTGAATCAGGACTATGCTGGTAAAAAGCCATTGTTTATTGCTATACTCAATGGATCTTTTATGTTTGCGGCCGATCTTTTCAAAGAAGTTACAATTGAAGCAGAGATCTGCTTTATTAAACTGGCATCTTATAAAGGCACCAAATCAACCGGACATGTAATTACTGCCATTGGTCTGGACACGGATATCACGGATCGGGATGTGGTAATCCTGGAAGATATTATTGATACGGGTAAAACATTAAATGAGTTTTTACCACAGTTACGCAACCAGCATCCCAAATCGCTGAAAGTAGCCGTATTACTGCATAAACCCGATGCAACCGTTTTTCCGGTAGATATTGATTACTGTTGCTTCTCCATCCCCAATAAATTTGTACTGGGCTATGGGCTCGATTATGACGGATTTGGCAGAAATATCCGCGAAATTTACCAGCTGCAGGAATAAGCCTAATATTATGCTAATTCATAAAGTAAGCAGGGTAGTTTATTTTTTCTTTTTTAATTTGTAGGAAATACCTGCTTGCCAGATGAAAAGACTCATTTGGATATTCTGTTGTTTTATACTAACTGTTCCGGTTTATGGCCAATATTATCTTCGTGGCGAAATCAGGGACAACAAGGGCCATTTCTTAGAAGGCGTTAAAATCTTACTCTCCTCTCATGGTACCATCCCGTTTTTTAGTGGCAACAGTGGCAGTTTTGGAATACCGGTAAATGCCATAACAGATAGTATAAGCCTTAGCATTGATGGATATGAACCCATTCAGAAAAAATGGATTGATACCAGGCAATTCCTGTCGATCCATTTACAAATGCTACCCGCTACTGCACAGTCTTACCAACATAAACTCGCATCTGCTACTACCAATCTCAAAGCATCATCCAATACTGCTCTTTCCGTATTGGGAGAGAGTTATCGTTCATTGGTGGAAAATAGTTTTGTGGATGCTGAAAAATACCCGGAGACGGGTTTTTCACTGAATATTGACAAAGCTTCTTACAGTAATATTCGTCGATTTATTACTAATGAAATGCATGTACCTGTAGATGCGATTCGCATAGAAGAAATGCTGAATTATTTTTCTTTTTCTGCGGATAATAGTCAGTCGGTAAAAAAAGAATTTAGCTGCCAGACAAAACTAAGCAGCTGCCCATGGGATGAAAATCACCAATTGTTATTTTTGAATCTTTCTGCGCCAAGACTCAATCTCGACAGCATACCTGCCTCTAACCTGGTATTCCTGATTGATATTTCCGGGTCCATGGATAAGCCCAATCGTTTACCGCTTTTACAGTCTGCTTTTAAACTATTGGTAGATAACCTCAGAGAAAAAGATACCATCACAGTGGTTACCTATGGGGGTAGTGTGAGTATTGCACTGGCACCCACATCCGGCGGCCAGAAACAGAGAATAAAAGAAGTGATCGATTCTTTGGCGGCCAGTGGGGATACGCCGGGAGAAAGTGCCATACGAATTGCGTATGATCTCGCGAAAAGATCCTTTATACCAAAAGGAAATAACCGCGTGATATTGGCTACAGATGGAGATTTCAATATTGGCCAGACTACAGAAAAAGAACTGGAAGACATGATTTCCGGGTTCAGGCAAACCGGCATTTATCTAACCTGTCTGGGTGTGGGTATGGGTAATTATAAAGACAGTAAACTGGAAGTATTATCCAAAAAGGGAAAAGGAAATTTTGCTTACATAGATAACCTGGCAGAAGCGCAAAAAGTATTGGTTACAGAATTCACACAAACCCTGTATTCAGTGGCTGATAATGCATACCTGAAAATAAATTTCAATCCGGCTACAGTTAAAGAATACAGATTGATTGGTTTTGATAATAAAAGAAACGATATGGAAGACAGCACCAGCCAGTTGGAAGGTGGTGAAATAGGTAGTGGCCAGTCAATGATGGCGCTGTTTGAAATAACCCCGGTTGAGAAGGAAAAACATCTCCAAAACCCGAAACTGGCGGATATAAAACTCAACTATAAAATGCCTAAAACGGGGATTGACCTGAATCAATCATTTACCGCTCCATTTACACCGGAAGATATAGAAATGATTCCCCCGGTTTATCGTTTTGCAGCATCCGTAGCCATGTTTGGCTTGGTTTTGAAACAATCTGCGTATATACAAAATTACCAGCTAGAAGATGTGCTGCAACTGGCCAGGGGATCATTGGATACCAATGATCCCCTTCAGAATGATTTTATTTACCTGATTGAGAAAGCCATTAAAATGGCCCATCCCCCCAAACAAAGAAGAAAGAAATCAGAGAATTGATGAAGTGAATAGCTACTATTCGCAATATAAAAATTTGATCTATGCATCTGTGTAAAATGGGAGCTTTTACAGACATTATATCCGTTTCTCCACCAGTTATTCTCATACCCTCCATTACCCCGAAACCCAGCCTGTATTTCAGTTTTTCTACAGAATTTTAGCCCTACTTTGTAGTTAAATTGGCAAGTCTTGAAACTATTGATTATTGAGGATGAACTTACACTCAACAAAAGCATGGTAGATTACCTGACGGCTGCCGGCTATTTGTGTGAGTCGGTGGTTACTTATCATGAAGCAATAGAGAAAATTGACCATTATGATTACAATTGCATTGTACTAGATATTATGCTTCCGGGAGGTTCAGGACTGGACATATTAAGATACCTGAAACAGGATAGAAAAACAGATGGTGTAATCATTATTTCTGCTAAAGGGGCATTAGAAGACAAGATCACCGGTTTGGAAATAGGGGCTGATGATTATTTGACCAAGCCCTTCCATTTATCTGAATTAAGTGTTCGTATTGCCGCCATCATACGGAGAAAAGAGTTTAACGGCCAATCCATTATTTCCATTGGCAATATCCGGATTGATACGATTGGAAAAACCGTATTCGTTAACCAACAGGAAGTAGAGCTTACACAAAAGGAATTTCAGTTACTATTGTTCTTAACGATTAACAAGAACCGGATACTTTCTAAAAATGCCATAGCACAGCATTTATGGGGAGATGATATGGATTTCCCCGCCAATTATGATTTTCTCTATTCCCATATCAAAAACCTGCGAAAAAAAATAATGCAGGCCGGTAGTGAAGATTGTATACGCTCCATTTATGGTGAAGGTTATAAATTACAGGTATCATGAAATTATTTGCCAGATATAACCGGATCAATATCACTGCCACCATCCTGATCTTTGTATTTGGCAGTATTGCTTTCTATTTTGTATTACAATATGTGCTGGTCAGACAACTGGATGAAACCTTACGGGGGGAACAACAGGAAATAGTTGAATTCGTAAAATCACATAACCAGCTACCAGATATACAAAATACCCGGCACCAATGGATTACGATTGCACCTGCCATTGATATGCAGAGAAGATCCAGGGCCAAAAGTATTTTGGTATATAATAAAAGAGAAGATGAACAAGAATGGATACGTCAATTGAATTTTACAGTAAATACCAGCACAGGAATTTATAGTATCACCGTTAACAAATCTGAAACTGAAACAGAGGAACTGCTCAAAGGAATCATTTTAGTAACCATTGGGATGATCGGATTCATTTTATTATTCAATTACCTGATTAACCGTAAACTGGTTACCCGTTTATGGCAACCGTTTTACAATACCATTGCCAGTATTAAAGAGTACCATATCTCTTCGCAGCAACCCTTACAACTGGCCAAAGAACCGATTGATGAGATCAATCTACTCAATGATAGTTTGAACCAAATGACCCAGCGTATTCATAGTGATTTTCACGCCTTGCGATCATTTACAGAGAATGCCTCTCATGAAATGCAAACACCCCTGGCAGTGATTCGATCTAAAGTAGATACCTTATTGCAGGAAACAGAAGGCAGGAAAGAAACGATTCAGCAATTACTTTCCATTGAAGATGCCACCCATAGGTTGTCAAAATTACACCAGTCATTATTATTACTCACCCGCTTAGAAAATCGTCAATTTTTATTTGATGAGCCCATAGACCTCAAGTATATAATTGAAACGAAATCTGAAGAAAGAAAAGAATTGTTACAGGCAAAAAATCTTTCTCTGCAATTGAATTGTGTATCGGTAACCCTTAATTTTCACCCGCATCTGGCAGAAATGCTAATCACGAACCTGATGAATAATGCCATCAGGTATACACCGGAAGGAGGAAGCATCCTGATTCAATTGACTACCCGCCAATTGACCATCAGCAATACAGCAACCGGTGATGCTCTGGATACAACACGCTTATTTGAAAGATTTTATAAAACGGATCCTGCTTCTGAAGGAACCGGTTTGGGTTTAGCCATTATTAAACAGATCTGCAATGCAGCTGGCTTTACCATAGCTTACCAGCTTACAGAAGGAAAACATCAATTTACTATTCAATTTATTTCATGATATGTATACAATGAACCGATCTCTGTTTCTTTATCTCTTGAGTTTTGTTTTTGCCGTTCAACTAACCGCACAGGAAAAAACGCTTGACTATTACATCAATGCAGGCACGCAAAACAGTCCCCTGCTAAAAGATTTGCGCAACCAAAAAGCATCGAACCTGATTGACAGTTTACGGATACTGGCAGGCTATAAGCCCCAGGTAAACGGCATAAGCACGAATAGTTATGCCCCCAGTTTTAATGGCTGGGGTTATGATGGGGCCATTACCAATGGAATCAATTTCAGCCAGGTAATTGGTGTTTCGAAAAAATTAGTGAGCAAAGAAAACCTGCAAAACCAGCATGAAGCCATTCAATTACTTAACGAGTCGCTTAGTATTTCCGGTCGCATTACCGAACAGGACCTTAGAAAATCGATTACCGCCCAATACATTACCGCTTTTGGCAACTGGCAGCAATTGGGTTTTAATAAGGAAGTACTGGAACTTTTACAAAAAGAAGAAGGATTACTTCGCAAACTCACAGAAAAAGGAATCTACCGTCAAACCGATTACCTCAGTTTTTTGGTTACCATGCAACAACAGGAATTATTGATTTCACAGATACGTATTCAATTTCAGAACGATTTTGCTTCATTGAATTATTTATGTGGCATCAGGGATACAACTGCATTTCCTCTAAAGACCCCCGATATTGAGCTCGCAGTTCTGCCACCTGCAGAAAGCACGATCTTTTACCAGCAGTTCAGAATAGACAGTCTAAAACTAAAGAATAGTGATGCCCTGATCGAATTCAATTATAAACCCAAAGTGAGTTTATATGCGGATGGTGGCTATCTAAGTTCCTTTGCAGAACAGGCATATAAAAATTTTGGGACCAGTGTTGGGGTTAGTATTGTGGTGCCCATCTATGATGGCAAACAAAAGAAAATGCAGCATGATAAAATCAGTATCGCAGAACAAACCCGTCAGACTTATCGCGATTATTTCAAAACCCAGTTCGATCAGCAGATTGCGCAACTAACACAGCAATTAGTTTCTACACAACAACTGATCAGTCAAACGGCCCAGCAAATCAAATACACCGAAACACTGATTGAAGCCAACCGTAAATTACTGGAAACCGGTGAAGTGCGAATGGCAGATTATATATTATCCTTGGGTAATTACCTGTCAGCGAAAAACAGTATCACCCAGAATAATATCAGCAGATTACAGATCATCAACCAAATCAATTACTGGAACAAAAAATAAAGACCGTATGAACATCCTGAAACCTGTATTTCCCATTGCGCTTTTACTATGCGTTTGTATGGCCTGTAAATCAAAGCCTGCCGAAAAAGAACCCGCAGAAGAAAAAAAAGAAGCGGGTGCTACTCCGGTTACCATTACCTCTCCGAGTATGGGAACTATGTCTGAGTCGGTAGAACTGAATGCAGTCTCTGCTTTTCTCTTAAAAACTTTTGTCAAATCCAGCGCTACCGGTTATTTACAAACAGTGAACGCAGAACTGGGCAGGTATGTAACCAAGGGGCAGGAATTATTCGTAGTAAAAACCAAAGAATCACAGAACCTGGGAAATACCATCACCTCGCTTGACAGTTCCTTTCATTTTAATGGAGATATTCATATTAAATCACCCGGAACTGGTTTTATAACCCAATTAAATTATCGGGTAGGTGATTATGTACAGGATGCAGAACAGATGGCCGTGATTACAGATACCAGAAGTTTTGTATTTCTGCTGGACCTGCCTTATGAACTAAAACCGTATTTACCTGGCAACCGGGAAATTCTGTTGAAATTACCCGATGGTACGGCACTCAACGGACATATTGAGATGGCCATGCCCACTGTTGATGCTGTTTCACAAACACAGAGTTATGTGATCAAAGTAAACACAGATAAACAGATTCCGGAAAACCTGATCGCAAAAGTAAGCCTGGTGAAAAAAAGTAAATCGAATACCGTATCTCTTATAAAATCTGCCGTTTTATCTGATGAGATCCAAAGCCAGTTCTGGATCATGAAAATGATTGACAGTGCCACTGCTGTAAAAGTGCCGATCAAAAAAGGGCTGGAAACCAATGATCATGTGGAAATACTTTCCCCTGCATTAAAGGCTACCGATAAAATATTGCTTACCGGAAATTATGGTCTTCCTGATACGGCCAAAGTAACCATTACCCAATAAACTGACTATGCGTAATTTCTTCACTTCCTATAAAAGTCCGGTTTCTGTACTATTCGTGATCATCATCATGGGTGGTTTGTTTGCGTACAGTAAAATGCAGTCGGCACTTTTTCCAGAAATCACATTTCCCAAAATCAAGATCATTGCCGATGCCGGACAACAGCCGGTAAAGAAAATGATGATCACGGTTACCCGCCAACTCGAGAACGCCATCAAGCAGGTACCTGATTTGCAAAAAATACGCAGCACCACCAGTCGGGGAAGTTGTGAAATCTCGGCTTTTATGGACTGGAAAGCCAATATTGATATCAGTCAGCAAAGGATAGAATCCAAGATCAATGAAATCAAAAACAGCCTGCCTCCTGATGTGCAGATAACGGTAGAAAGAATGAATCCTTCTATCCTGCCCATTACAGGATATTCTCTGGAGAGTAAAACACGCTCTCCCATAGAAATGAAATTATTGGCCATGTATACCATCAAACCCTTTCTTTCTCAGGTGGAGGGGGTTTCGGAAATACGTGTGATTGGTGGTAAAACCAAAGAATACTGGCTCACCCTGAATATCCAGAAAATGAATACACTGGGTATGACACCTGATTTGGTAAATACGGCATTGGGTCAAACCAATTTCATCAAATCAAATGGGTATCTGTCTGATTACCGTTTGTTATACCTGACCGTTACTGATGCCTCGGTGAGTTCTAAACAACAATTGGAAAATATTGTACTGAGCAATAATGGCAAACGGATTGTATTGCTGAAGGATATTGCAGATGTACAGATACAGGAAGCTAAAGAATATATCAAGATCAATGCTAACGGTCATGAGGGTATTTTACTGGCTGTGATCAAACAACCCAATGCCAACCTGGTTGCATTGAGTGATAAAATGGATGCCAAGTTAAAAGAGTTGAAAAAAATTATTCCGAAAGATGTAAGCATACAGCCTTTCTATGTGCAGGCAGATTTTGTAAAGGACTCTATTAAAAGTGTAACCGATAGTTTGTTCATGGGGCTAGGACTGGCCATACTGGTAGCCATTATTTTCCTGCGTTCCCTAAAAGCGAGCACGGTCATTCTGTTAACCATACCGGTGATTCTTTGTCTCTCCATTATTTGCTTGTTTGCCATCGGACAAACCCTGAACATCATGACCCTGGGCGCATTGGCTGCTGCCATCGGGTTGATTATAGATGATGCGATTGTAGTGGTAGAACAGATACACCGAACGCATGAGGAACATCCTGAAGAACCCACTACTACCCTGGTACAAAAAGCGATTGGTTATTTATTACCGGCCATGGTGGGCTCTTCATTAAGTACCATTGTGATATTTCTACCCTTTGTATTAATGAGTGGAGTGGCGGGCGCTTATTTTAAAGTAATGACTGATACCATGATCATTACCCTGGTATGTTCCTTTTTTGTAACCTGGATCATATTACCTGTACTCTACTTATTGTTCACCAGGAATGCTTCGGTAAATTCATTAGGTAAAAAGCAGAAAGCACATGCGGTGAAAAACCAGCGATGGGTTGGCTTTTTTATCAAAAGACCGGTATTCAGTTTCCTGATTGTGCTGGCACTGGGTTATTCTGTATATTATATTTATCCCAAACTGGAAACAGGTTTCTTACCTGAAATGGATGAGGGCAGTATTGTATTTGATTATAATTCTCCTCCAGGTACATCACTGGAAGAAACCGATCGGATACTGCATGAGGTGGAGAAGATACTGGTAACTGTTCCTGAAGTAGAAGCCTATAGCCGAAGAACCGGAACACAAATGGGATTCTTTATCACTGAACCGAATAGGGGTGATTACCTGATTCAATTAAAGAAAAGCAGGGAGAAAACCACGGAAGAAGTAATTAGTGATATCCGCAAAAGAGTGGAATCTACACAGCCTTCTTTACGAATTGATTTTGGTCAGGTGATCGGTGATATGCTGGGCGATCTGATGACTTCCGTACAACCCATTGAAGTAAAAATATTCGGGAACGATCAGGCTAAATTACAGGAGCTTTCTAAAAAAGTATCCGGCATTATATCACATATAGAAGGAACGGCCGATGTATTTGACGGAATTGTGATTGCTGGTCCCTCGATTAATATTGAGCCCAATAATACGATGCTGGCACAATATGGTATTACGCCGGCAAATCTTCAGTACCAATTACAATCTTCTTTGGAAGGAAATGTAGTGGGCTCTGTTTATGATAAGGACCAGTTAAGTGATATCCGATTGGTGTATCCCGGTAATAAAACCTTAAGTGTTGCGGGCATCAACCGAACCCCCATCTTTCTTCCCAATGGAAAATTGCAACCGATACAACACCTGGCCAATGTGCAAATCAATACAGGTGATGCTGAGATTCAAAGGGAAAATCTGCAATCAATGGGTGTGGTTACGGCAAGACTGGAGGGCCGCGATCTGGGTAGTGTAATGAAGGATATACAGAAAGAAGTAGGCAACAGCATATCCTTACCACAAGGTTATGCTATTGATTATGGTGGGGCTTATGCCGATCAGCAGCAATCTTTCAAAGAATTATTAATGATACTGATTACTTCGAGTTTATTAGTATTCGGCGTAATTCTTTTCCTGTTCAAAGATTTTAAAATAGCCTGTATTATTTTATTGATTGCCGTATTAGGTATCAGTGGTAGTTACCTTGGACTTTACTACACACATACTGCATTAAATGTAGGTAGCTATACCGGTCTGATCATGATTGTGGGAATTATTGGAGAAAATGCAATCTTTACCTTCCTTCAGTTCAAAGAATCGCTGAAACAGTCCAATAATACCGACCAGGCAATCATTTATTCGATCTCAACCCGGTTACGGCCCAAATTAATGACGGCTTTGGGGGCAATTATCGCCCTTTTGCCCATTGCCCTCGGTATTGGAACGGGTGCCCAATTACACCAGCCACTGGCCATTGCCGTAATTGGCGGCTTTATCATTGCCCTGCCCTTGTTATTAATTGTGTTACCTAGTTTTATCCGTTTAGCCTATAAGCATACAACAACGATAACCCCTAATTCAGAATCTCTACAAAATGGATAAATAGCTTTATCAGGTAAAATTAATAACCATATGAAAAAGATATTATTTGTATGTGCTGCTTTTATCTCGCTGGTTGTGGCCGGTCAGAAAAACGATGCGCCTGTGGATGCGAAAAATGCTTTTGCCAAATCCTATCCCAATGCCAGTAATGTAAAATGGGATAAAGAAAACGGAGCATTCGAAGTAGATTTTCAATGGAACGGGAAAAAAAATGTCGGCCGTGTATGATGCCAAAGGAATTTTGAAAGAGTCGGAAGTATCCATACCTGTGAACGAATTACCTGCAACAGTTACGGAATACCTCGCCAAAAATTACAAAGGCATTCCTGTAAAAGGCGCTGCCAAAATCACAAAAGCAGATGGCACCGTTAATTTGGAAGCAGAAATAAAAGGAAAAGATATTTTATTCGACACAAATGGTAAATTCATAAAAGAAGTGAAAGATTAATTTTCAATCAGTAAACAAAAACATACGCATTCTACAATATAAAATCAAACACTAAACCACCGTAATATCATGAAACAATCCATCATTTGCTTATCTATCATTGCCCTGATCAGTGGCAGTGCCCTTTCCGCCAAGGCCCAATCAGGCTATCATGTTACCAAAACCTTTCATGTGGCCAGTCCGGGTGGATGGGATTACCCCGCATCCGATCCAGGCTCCAACAAATTATATCTGTCACATGGCTCACAGGTAAATATCCTGGATAAAACCACCGGCGATTCTGTTGGCTTTATTCCAAACACTACCGGTGTTCATGGTATTGCTTTTGTAGATGACCTGGGAAAAGGGTATACCAGCAATGGCCGTTTGAATAATGTAACCGTATTTGATTTGAAAACATCGAAAATACTGGGACAGGTTACTACTGGAAAAAACCCCGACTGGATCATGTACGATCCTTTTACCAAAAAGATCGTAACCAGTAACCATACCGGTGGAGATCTTACCGTAATTGATCCGGCTACCGACCAGGTTGTCGCTACCATTTCACTGAATGGCGCCAAACTGGAAACCGTAGTAAGTGATCTTGCAGGAAAATTATTTGTAAACGCAGAAGATAAAAACGAGATCGTGGTAGTGGATATCGTAAAATATCAGGTACTGAGTCATTGGTCACTTGCGCCAGGTGAAAGTCCAACCGGTTTGGAAATTGATGTAAAAACAAAAAGGCTGTTTGCCACCTGCGAAAAACTGCTGGTTATCATGGATGCCACCAATGGAAAAATCGTTGATAAATTACCTATCGGTGAAGGAACGGATGGTGTAGCGTTTGATCCTTCTACTAAATTAATTTTCACAGCCAATGGCGAAGGAACGGTAACCGTAGTAAAAGAAATCAGTAAAGATGAATTTAAAGTAATTGATAATGTGGTTACCAAAAGAGGGGCCAGAACCATTACCATCGATACCAAAACCCATACTGTATTTTTACCTACTGCTGATTATGAACCCCTGGCAGCTGATGCACCCAAAAATACAAGACCTAAAATGGTAAACGGATCTTTCCAGGTAGTTGTGTTGGAGAAGAAATAAAAGAATAGGTTAATAACGGGTTTTGCTATTAGAATTATTTCGAATCTGGCTATTTAATAAAAAAACTATCAAAAGAAGATGCCAGATGAACAATTACTAATCAGTCCCTGTGGACGGGCCTCTATTGGTTCGATGCCGGGCGAATGGCCACGGCAAAAAAAATGTTGCGAAGCACATTTTTTTAGGAGCAATAGCAGCCCGGTAACAGGGACGGGGCCTAGCGGCCGTGAGCGACACGAGGTTACGAACAGTAGTAAGACGGAATTTAAATAGAACAACACCTTAGGTTAATAATAAAAATTGGCTTTTAGTCTGATAATATTGATTGAACAATTAGATTCAATACTATCCAGTCTAAAAGCCAATTTTTTAATTAAACGCTTCCCGAACCCTGTCAAAGAAACTCTTATCTCCTTTATTGGGATTGGGTTTGAAATTTTCGCTATGATTCATTTTTTCCAAAGCCTCTTTTTCTTCTGCACTGAGGTTCTGCGGTGTCCATACGCTTACCTGTATTAACTGATCGCCTTTGGCATATCCCTGTACTTCAGGAAAGCCCTTCCCTTTTAAACGGAAAATTTTACCGCTCTGTGTTCCGGGTGGTATTTTGATTTTGGCTCTTCCATCAATCGTAGGCACTTCTACATGGGTACCGAAAGCCGCATCAGGAAATGATATATGTAAATCGTAAGCAACATTGAGTCCGTCTCTGTGTAAATCTGCATGTGGTTCCTCTTCAATCTGTATGATCAGATCTCCGGGCGCACCTCCTCTTTCTCCGGCATTTCCTTTTCCATTCATGCTTAACTGCATTCCTTCCTGTACACCGGCAGGTATTTCAATACTGATGGTTTCTTCCCCATATACCCTGCCCTCTCCTTTACAGGCACCGCATTTGGCAGTTACCGTGGTTCCTTCCCCATTACAGGTTGGACAGGTACTAACGGTTTGCATCTGACCCAGAAAAGTATTGGTAACCCTTCTCACTTGTCCACTGCCATTACAGGTAGAACAGGTTTGTAAACTATTTTTATCTTTTGCTCCATTACCTCCGCAGGTAGTACAAAGCACATGCTTTTTCACTTTTACATTTTTGATCACTCCTTTAGCAATCTCCTCGTAAGTGAGTTTCATCTTAATACGAAGATTACTGCCCCGCTGTCCACGTGCCCTACTGGCACCACCGCCACCACCTCTTCTGCTACCACCGCCAAAAAAACTGCCAAATACATCGTCTCCGAAAATATCTCCAAACTGACTGAAAATATCTTCTGTATTCATACCACCGCTAAAACCACTGCCGCCGTTGGTACCGGGACCAAAAGCAGCATGACCAAAACGATCATATTTTGATTTCTTATCCGTATCGCTTAGTATTTCATAGGCTTCTGCGGCTTCCTTGAATTTTTCTTCCGCTTCCTTATCACCGGGGTTTCTGTCCGGGTGGAACTGCATGGCAACTTTGCGGTAAGCTTTTTTTATTTCATCAGCCGACGCCGATTTGCTTACCCCTAATATTTCGTAAAAATCTCTTTTAGTAGCCATTTACAGGTGACATTTAAAACTGAGTATTGATTTGATTTATCCAATCCAATTACTCAATATGGGGTGATTACCTAATTTATTATTTTCCAACAACCACTTTTGCAAAGCGAATCAGCTTATCATTCAGATAATAGCCTTTTACCACTTCATCCAATACTTTTCCTTTCAACTCTTCGGTTGGCGAAGGAATTTCCGTAATCGCTTCATGCTTTTCAACATCAAAGTCAGTATGAATACTCTCCATTGCCTTAACTCCTTTATTCTGAAGTGTTGAACGAAGCTTATTAAATACCAGTTGAATCCCTTCTTTTTGCACAGCAATATCTGCATTGGCTTGTATCTGCTTTTCCGCACGATCGCAATCATCCAATACATCCAATAAGGATACGATCACATCTTTCCCGGCTGTTTGTATGAGTTCCAGTCTTTCTTTGGCCGTTCTGCGTCTGAAATTATCAAATTCTGCCATCAGGCGGAGGTATTTATCCTTTTGCTCCTGTAATTCATCGGCTAATTTCTCTAATTCCCCCTCCTCAGAAAGCGGATCATTCAAAATAACCGTACCGGCTGCATTTTCGTCAGTATTCATACCCATTCCGGTAACCTGGTCAACTGTTTCGGCGTTTTGCGTCAATTCTTTTTCTTCCATAATGTTTATTCTAATGCCAGCAATACTGTCAAAAATATTGCCGGGACAAAGAAAAGGGAAAAATTGGCAGAACCGAAACCCGATTTAATTAAAAAACACCCCCCAACCATTCACAACCACCAACCATCCACCCCCCATAACCCTAAACCCTAACCCTTAAACCCTAAACCATTCTCTATATTTGCCAGATGACAAAAGTGTACCTAAGGAAAAAGATTGCTCCCAGAATTGCCAATGGCCATCCCTGGATCTATGGAAATGAAGTAGACCATATTGAGGGGCCGGTTGAGGGTGGAGAGATCGTGGAAGTGTATTATGGACCGGATAAATTTGCCGGCAAAGGATATATCAATCCAAAATCGCAAATATTGGTTCGTTTACTGACCCGGAAGAATGAGCCGATTGATGATGCTTTTTTCCTGAGGCGGATCAAAGAAGCCTGGCAGTATCGTCAAAAAATCGGTCTCACCGAAAACTGCCGGCTCGTATTTGGCGAAGCAGATCAGTTACCCGCATTGGTGATTGATAAGTTTAACGACTATTTTGTTTTACAGACCCTTTCACTGGGAATGGATAAATGGAAACCCGCCATCGTTCAATCACTCGAAACCCTGTTTTCTCCAAAAGGTATTTATGAACGAAACGATGTGCCCGTTAGAGAACTGGAAGGGTTACCACAGCAGAAAGGTTTTTTATCAGCTCCTTTTGATACACGTATCCTGATCAAAGAAAATGGTTTGCAATTGTATGTGGATGTAGAGAACGGACAAAAAACGGGTTATTTCCTCGATCAGCATTTGAACAGAAAAGCGATTCAGCATATTGTAAAAGACGCAGAAGTACTAGGCGTTTTTACTTATACGGGTAGTTTTGAGGTGCATGCTGCTCATTATGGCGCGAAATCGGTATTGGGACTGGATATTTCAGACAATGCAGTTTTACAGGCAAATGAAAATGCCAAATTAAACAAACTGGAAAATACCTGTCGTTTCGAAGCCATGAATGCTTTTGATGTTTTGAAACAATGGGCCAAAGAAGGGAAAAAATATGATGTGGTGATGCTGGACCCGCCTGCATTTACAAAGAGTCGGGAAAATATACAAAAAGCCCTTACCGGCTATAAAGAGATCAATCTACGCGGAATGAAACTTTTGCGAAATGGTGGATTTTTGGTTAGCTCCAGTTGCACCAACCTGGTTAGCCCGGAACAATTCATACATACCATTGAACAAGCCGCATGGGATGCCAAAAAAAGAATAAGACAGGTTTGCTTTCAACAGCAATCACCCGATCATCCTATCATACCGGGAATGGAAAACACGAATTACCTGAAATTTTTAATTGTGGAAGTAACGGATAGAAATTAAAGCAGCTTATTTAGCCACCTGAAATTTACCCGATTCGATAATTCTGCCGCTCTGATCGCGGAGTTGGTAAACATATAAGCCGCGAAAATAATTTTCATCCAAAGTGATCGTCATCTTCGAATCAGTAATATGTGTTTCATTCATCTTCTTACCAATGAAACTATATATCTGTAAAGTATAGGTTTTGTCAACTGTTTTGTCGAAGATAAAATTGATAAAACTGGTAGCCGGGTTGGGGTAAAAATGAATCACCTTATCCGGATCGTCGGGAAACGAAACAGCAGGTTTATTATCTGCAACATAACTGCTGATGATAACAAAACTCAGTAATAAGATGGTTATGTAGCTTTTGCGCATGGGCATTATATACATAAAACTACCCAAACAATCCGATTTAAGCAAATAGGCTGGCAAAATTTTAACAACTATAGCCAAAGCAAGGTGATTAGTCATTTACTAAATGACTAATCACCTGATCTATGACTTACAATGTATAATTTATCACCTATCACTGATTACTACCCCAATGTTGCTAAGCAACCCTGTATCGCTGCAAAATCCGGAAGATCACCGGGAGTAGGACATACTTCTGCATACTGAATAGTTCCTTCTTTATCAATCACAAAAGCGGCACGCTTGCTTACGCCTTGCATTCCAAATGCAGGGAATGTATCATATAACACGCCAAAAGCTTTGGCCGCGTCTTTATTAAAGTCGCTTAACAAAGGGAAGTTCAGATTTTGTTCTGCTTTGAATTTACCCAATGAGAATAATGAATCTACCGATACACCAAATACATTTGCATTGGTATTATTATAGATGCCGATATTATCTCTCACATTACACAGCTCTGCAGTACATACCCCTGTAAAAGCTAATGGAAAAAATAAGATCACTACATTCTTTCCTTTTTGATCTGCCAGTGATACCGGATTTTTATCCGTATCAAATAATGTAAAATCCGGTGCTTTTTCGCCTACTTGCTTACTCATAAATGGTTTTTTATTTAAAATTAGTATTTCAATTTTGTAAAGATACGAAGGATGTTGGTAGTTGAGGGGTGGCTGTTGGCTGTTGGCTTTTGGGGGTTGGCTGTTGGCTTTTTTGATTTTTGATTTTGCTTCCGCCAATGAGCTTTATTCCAGTTTCATTTCGGGTACAAAATCAGGTATCACCAATCTGCCGGCAGTTTTGGATTTGATTTCTTCTATGCTTACACCCGGGGCGCGTTCTTTGAGTACAAATCCCTGATCGGTAATATCCAGTACTGCTAATTCGGTAACTACTTTTTTTACGCAGCCAACACCTGTTAAAGGAAGACTGCATTTAGGTAATAATTTGCTTTCGCCTTTTGGGTTGGTATGCATCATGGCAACAATAATATTTCGGGCACTGGCTACCAGGTCCATGGCACCTCCCATTCCTTTCACCATTTTACCGGGGATCTTCCAATTGGCAATATCACCTGTATCGCTTACTTCCATGGCACCTAACACGGTAAGATCTATTTTACCTGCGCGGATCATGCCAAAACTTTCGGCGCTGTCAAAGAATGAACCACCGGGAACCAGGGTAACCGTTTCTTTTCCTGCATTGATCAGGTCCGCATCAATCGCTGCCTCTTCCGGATAAGGGCCCATACCCAATATTCCATTTTCGCTTTGAAAAATAACCGTCATTCCCTCGGGTATATAATTAGATACAAGGGTAGGAATACCGATACCCAGGTTCACATACATACCATCTCGCATTTCTAATGCAATTCTTTTGGCAATGGCGTATTTATCTAATGACATGGGAGTAATTAATAATTAAGAATTAATAATTGAACAGGATGTATTCAACTATAGTTTTACTGTTTTCTTTTCAATTCGTTTTTCGTAGTTCTTTCCTTCAAATATTCGATGTACATATACACCGGGAACATGGATCTGGTCGGGGTCGAGTTCGCCGGGTTGTACAAGTTGTTCTACTTCGGCAATGGTGATATCTCCGGCCTTGGCCATGGAGGTCGAAAAATTACGGGTGGTTTTACGGAATACCAGGTTGCCCAGCGTATCTCCTTTCCAGGCTTTTACGATCGCAAATTTGGCATGCAGTGCATGTTCCATCAGGTACATCTTTCCATCAAATTCGCGGATCTCTTTTCCATTGGCAATTTCGGTTCCATATCCGGCGGGAGTAAAAAAAGCAGGGATGCCCATTCCGGCCATTTGAATTCGGGTAGCCAGTGTGCCTTGTGGAATGAGGTCTACTTCCAGCTCTCCGCTTAATAACTGACGTTCAAACTCTGCGTTTTCTCCTACATAACTGCTCATCATTTTTTTGATCTGCCGGGTTTTCAGCAATAAACCCAAACCAAAATCATCAACACCTGCATTATTTGAAATACAGGTGAGATCAGTCACACCTTTTTTTACAATAGCGGAAATACAATTTTCTGGAATGCCATTCAGCCCAAAACCACCCAGCATCAGGGTATCCCCATCAGCCAGATCGAAGATGGCTTCATCTGCATTCTGAAATAGTTTATTCATATAGCAAGCATTGAATACAACCAGGCGGGTCCAAACTAAATAGCCGGCTTCGCCTGACCATGATTATTATCTTCTAATTTTCTCTTGGCACGAATTCCATATTGTTCCACAGAATCCATCAATACCTTCATTTCCAGCGGATGTGCTTCGTAATATTGCAAACTGTTATAAAACTGATCGCGCTTGATAGCGTGTATAGAAAACACCTGCTCATACAAACGGATATTCTCATGTTTCGTTTTGGCCAATGTATCTTTTGCAGTTGTTAACAGATACCATTCATCTGCTTTCATCATATCCCACATCACCATTTTCATCTTGTCGATTTCCATGGGTTTTTCTTTTGCAGATCCCCAGTGACAGCTGCTGATCAGGCATACCGGAATAATTACAAACAGTATGACAGTTATTTTTCTCATTTCAGCTCCTGTTTGTATAGTGGCGCATTTACGATATCCAATTCGGTGATGAGTTCAATCAATTTTGTTTTCTCTTCATCACTTCCTTTTCTAAATATTCCAATCAGCTCCTGTGCCCTGCCCTGAAAAAAGAACTGTAATATCATGGTATTGGGATTCTCTCTGTTAAACGCCTGCAATTGCAACAGGCTTTGTAATATATTTTTTCTGCCTTCCGCCTCGTTTTCATAGAGTTTATCCAGACCAGAACGGTAGTATTTATAGATGGCATCATGTACAATATTATACCGGGTATTGATCAGGTTTTCGTTTAACCAATACCGGTTTCGCACACCATCAAATACTTTCCATCCGCTGATATATTTCCCTTCGGGCGAATTATTGATAATATTCTGGGCTTTCCGGTAAAACTCATCTCCTCCTTTGGGTGAAAAAGAATCATAATCCAACCCAAGAATCATATAGGCATAATAGGCAAAGATGGCTGGCAAATTGGCCACAGAAGCATCTGTTCCCTGTACCCGGTTCTCATTGAACTCAACCGGTTGAAATTCTACATACTTAAAAGCCACATCCGCATCCAGGTAATTCACCAGTGCCGATTGGTACGAGGTATTGAATATCGGGCGGGCAGTTTGTACAGTAAGTGTGGCTTTATAATTATTGGTTTCCAGGATACTTTCTACACTCAGGATAAAGCTGCAAACGATTTTCTCATTTGACTGAAACTGGTCGTTGGTCCATCTCCTCGAATTCATCAAATTGTTCAGCTGCGTTTGGAGCGTCGTAAATATTTTTTTATCAACTGTAGAATTGATTCCGCGGGATAATACCGTAACCCGGGCCTGTAATTCCTGCGAAAAAGCAGCCGGTACGGCCAGCAAAAAAGAAAGAGAGAATATAATCAGTTTTTTATGCATCTATCCGGATTGTGATTAATAAATCACGCTTGTAAAGATACCAATGTTCGGTATTCCCTGTTACCAGCAAGTACAGATTTCAAACATTTCAGGTAAAGCCCGATTGAAGCTAACAAAAAACGACAGTGATGAACTGTCGTTTTTAATAATTTGGAAAGATTTAGCTTATCTGAACAGATCGTTATCGTTATTTCTTCTATGGTATACTTTGCCTTCCATAAATTCCTGGGTGGCCAAAATAGCCGGGTTAGGCATTTTTTCGTAAGCCCTTGAAATTTCAATCTGCTCTTTGTTTTCATGAATTTCTTCCAGGCTGTCTGTATGACTGGCAAACTCTTCCAGTTTATTATGCAATTCTTCTCTCAGAGAAATATTGATCTGGTTAGCTCTTCTGGCAATGATTGCGATAGACTCGTACAGGTTACCTGTTTTTGATTTAATATCAATCAGGCTTTTTGTTTCAACAACACTGGCGGTATTAGCGCTCATTTGCCTTCTTAGTTTGCTCATTTTTCAGGTTTTTTAAGAAATTATTGGTTTGTGTTTTTACTTTATTTACTTCATCCAGGTGCTTGCTGTCTGCATAGCGCTCTGTAAAATCGTTGCACTCAGAAAGTACTTTTTCGAAGCGCTCTTTTTGCTTCTCTTCGTAACTCATTTCAGCATACTTATAATAGGCCTTAATCACTAACACCTTGTATTCATCCCCTTTTTTGGAATCCGGGTAATTATCAGAAACAGAAGCAAAAGCTATGGCCGCTGCTTTGTAAAAACCGAGATTATAATATAGTTCAGCACTCAGGTATTCTTTTCTTTCCAGTTTCTCCCTGCATTTATCAATGATCTCGGTCGCTTCTTTTAACCTGGCGGAAGAAGGGTGTGTATTGA
>Ga0316218_1000401_pt1 | contig 61991 bp, 46 predicted proteins | sample TBH18003metaG_FD_203634 | JGI IMG/M metagenome (GOLD analysis project Ga0316218, IMG submission 203634) | Freshwater microbial communities from Trout Bog Lake, Wisconsin, USA - TBH18003 | ecosystem: Environmental > Aquatic > Freshwater > Lake > Hypolimnion/Profundal zone | place: USA: Wisconsin... | reverse complement strand
TGCGTTGGCAAAGGCGTGTGACAGGCCGGCGGCGGTGCAGGACATGGAAGTGCCGGTGCCGGTGCAAGCGCCTGTCGTGGCGTTGTTGTTGGCGGGGGCGCTGACGTAGACCAGTTGGCTACCGGGAGTGGTGGCGTCAACGTACATGAAGTTGTCCAGAGCATAGGCTGCGGCCACAGTGGAGAGTTCGTTGAGGTTAATAAACGTTGAACTGCTCACGCTGGAGCAGGGGCCGAGGGCGGCCATCAGTACGAGATTATTGTTGATTTTGGGGCTGCCGGAGTGGTTGGTAACGTCGCCGCCGGTGGCTGTGATGTAGGCAAACTGCCCGGATGCGCAGGTGTAGCTGGTGGAGAAGCGGAAGTTTCCGCCGTCACTTGTGGTGGTGGTGGCAAGCTGGATAGAGGTAGTCCCAGTGGTGTGATTGCCGGCGGAGGGGTATCCGGAGGATGTTGTCTGCCAAAGGATGACATTGGCGCCATAGATGGGGGTCTCGCCACCCATGGCCAGGCCCTGCATACCGGCCAGCGATCCCTCAGATGGTCCTGCGGCAGCAATTGTTGATGCAGTGTTGAAGGAGCAGCCGGCAAGCAGCGCGAGGCCGGCGCAGGCCAGCACCAAAGACGCGCGGCGTGCGCGGCTCAGACAACCAGTAAGCGACATGATGTTTGACATAATTCTCCCTATGCACAATCTATAGTGGGCGATATAAATCAGTTACTTACGGATCGCTGAATGCCCATTTGAACTCATAAAGCGTCACAATCATCCGGTTCTGGAAAGCAGCTGGCGGCAAGAAAACAGCGCTCTATAAGGATGCATTGTCAAAAGTGGAGGACATCAGCGCCAGTATCCCCAGAACACAGCAAATCCTAGGCGCAGGCGCGCAAGACTGTCTTAAAGGAGTTCCGAAGAATGTCTAAATATTTAGCAAAAGGAAGGAATCTTCAGTAGGTTGGCAAATTGCCGCGAATCATATCGATACAGATGGGTATGCGCTGACTATAGGCAGGCGCATACCATTCATCACCGCCCAAATCACATCTTGATGTGAGCAAGGAGCGCCTGGAAGGAGGGGTCGCTGCGCAGAGTATCGAGGGTAGGATCTACGCGCGCATAGACCATAGAGGTGGAGTGGTCGTCCACGGCCTGCTGCAGTGCAACCACCGCTCTTGCCTTGTATCCCAGACCCAATAAGACGAGCGCGCGACTGATGGGCGGAACGTATTGGGAAGCACTGCGTTTCTGCAACTCGGCCAGGACCTGTTCGGCCGCGGCATGATTGCCTGCAAGGGCCTCAGCGTCGCCGAGCAGACCCTCTACCCAGGGATCTTCATCGCCGGAGAGCGCCAGTGCCCTGGTCAGGTCGGCCTTGGCCGCAACATAGTCGCCGGTGACCATCTCTACAATGCCCAGCCGGGTGCGCGCCCGGACGAAGTTGGGGTCGAGTTCGAGAACCCGGTGGAGGTCGCGTACGGCAGCGGGGTAATCATGGGCGAGATACTCAATCCAGCCGACGTTGGTTCCAATAATCAAAGAGAGAGGATCAAGCTTTTGGGCTTGATGGATCTCGTAGAGAGCCTGTGCCGGACGTCCCATGGCAGCGAGATCCAGAGCGTACCAGTGATGGGCGGTGGCGTAGTTGGGATTGAGACGGATGGCCTGCTCAAATTCCTGTTGGGCCGCCGTCAGATTCCAATCGGTGAAGAAGTAAATCATGCCAAGGGACGCGTGCGGCTCGGCAAGTGTGGGGTCGAGGTGGATTGCGGAGAAGGCCGCGGAGCGCGCATCTGCGTTGGAGGCCCTGCCTGGCTCGACCGAAAAGGAAGCCAGAAGCGCATAGGCATCCGCGAGTCCTGCATATGCCGGTGCATAGTTGGGATCTGCGTTGATAGACTGCCGAAAATAATCGGTACTCTTGTGCAGACCATCGACGGTGCGTTTGTTCCAGAAGTATCGCCCGATCAGGTAATTCTGATAGGCCGGATTGTTGGCGCGGATAAGCACCGGATTCGATGCAGCAACGGTCTGTGACCGTGTGGAAACTGTGCCCAGGGAATGCAACTCCTGAACGGCCGCATTTCCGGCATCCTGTTCCAGTTGGGGCAGGTTGTTCGAGGCAGATTGAAAGCTGCTCCGCCAGAGCGTGGCGCCATCGCGAACGCGGATTAGGCGCAGTTTCAATATGATACGACTCGAAGAAGTATCGAGCATACCGGTAATCACGGCGTCGACACTCTGTTCATGCCCGGCCACAACAGGGTCAATCGTCGTCGCATCCAAATAGTGCAATACCGAGCTGGTGGGTCGTACGATGAATTCGTTGTTCAGTAGCGAGATCATGTCGTCCGTCATGCCGAGCCGCATGACTTCATTTGGAGTTGCGGGCGCCACAGGGCGATTTGAAGATGAAGCGTCGACTGTAAATGGCAGTACGGCCAATGTTTGAATCGGCTGGCGAGGCTTGAGTAGAAACCATCCGCAAACAACAAGCACCACGAGAATCCCTGCTACGGCAGCCGTCAAAGACCAAAAGTGCGGGCGCAACCGCAGTCTTGATATCCGGTTATTCGGCTCCGTGGGCAGCTGTTGCGACAAAACCGGGGTTGGTGATTGCGCCTCATTCGCAACGGTTGTCTCTTCCGATTTCGCAACCGTCGCACTTGTAGAGCCCTGCCGCGTGCGAACTTCTGCAATAAAGCGGTATCCGCGCCGGGAGACCGTCTGTATATATTGCGGATCTTGGATGTTTTCGCGGAGCGCCCGTCGCAGGGTCGAGATGGCCACCGTAAGATTGGATTCTTCAACAAAAGACCCGCTCCAGACAGAGTTCATCAACTCATCCTTGGTTACAAGCGAGCCGGGGCGCTGCACCAGCAGGAGCAACACATCGAAGGCGCGGCCCGGGAGCGACACTTCATTACCGTCTCTCAGCAAGAGGCGATTGTCGGGATCGAGCCGGAATGAACCGAATTCAAAGACAAGTCCAGAAGGATCATTCATGGTAGGCGATAGAACCCCAACTGCAGATGAGGGGAAGAGCTAAGTTCTTTTATCACAACAATTTCCATTTTGCCAACAAGACTCGACGAAACCTTTTCGATTGTATCCCGATTGCCTTCACGTCCGCGTTATAGCGGTCATGCATAGGGATTTGCTCTGGGCAAAATCGGCAAGATACTGATTTGGGGAAGCTTCATTAGCGCTAGGGGAAAATTGAAAGCCCCGCTGGTTGAAGAGTGGAGATGACAGTAGCAGCAGCCATGCCCGGTCAAATTGGGGCTATGTCATCATCCGCTGGAAGTTCTGGCCCTTTGCACCTGAGCGCGCCATCTGCTTTGCTTGCCGCATTTACATATTATTTGGAACTAATTTGAGACAGTTCTGTGCTAGCGGCAATAGATTAGCAACGTTTCTGTCGGAGGGAATAGTGATACATTCATCATTCTGCAATTTATCCCCAGCTGTAATGGCTGATTTTGACGCGATTTGCATGCAGGCCATGCTTCCCAAAGGGGCAACCCTTTTTGAGGAGAGCGAAATCGCGGACCGCATCATCGTCGTATGCAGCGGACTTGTGAAAGTCTCATGCACGTCCCAGGCGGGCAGGGTTCTGATCCAGAAAATCGCCAGATCAGGCGATGTGCTCGGCCTGAGCGCAGGGATGTCGGGTTCTCCGTTCGAGGGGACCGCTGAAACGCTTGCTCCCGTCACAACAAAAACGGTTCAGTGTGACGATTTTCTCTCGTTCCTCGTTCGACACTGTGAAGCCAGAATGAAAGTCGTAGAAATTCTGTCGAATGAATACAGATTCGCCGTCATTCATGCTCGTCGACTCGCTTTGTATAACGATGTGGCAGGGCGAGTAGCCAGCATCCTCCTTGGTTGGGGAGCAGAGCCATTTGGCCATGAAAGCAAGATGCGATTAACGATGGATATTTCCCGTGAAAATCTTGCCAGCCTTGCTGGAACCACTCGCGAGACGGTGTGTCGCGTCTTGGGGACATTCCAGAAGAATCATCTGATCAAGGTGCAGGGGAAATCTTTCGATATCCTATTGCCCGACAAACTGTCGCAGCTTTGCGCTTAGGCAGGATTGATCTTCTTGCTGTTTACGGACAGAAACCTGCCGGGCGGGATTGATGAGATTGGTACTGAATTCATGCGTCATGGCATAACGAGCAATAACAATTGCGACCTGTCGGTCTGTAACTTGCTGCAAGTAGTCGTATGCTTAGGAGAGAGCGTTCTTTTGAACGCAAAACAGCATTGCTGGGCCTGAAATGATAGATATCTGGCCCAGAGGACCAAGCTACAACAGGAGATGCAATACTTGAAACTCCATTGCAATTATCGGGCAGTATTCTGCAGGTTGACGGCAATTTTCAGTGTTGCTGTATGCGTGGTTCTAGCTGGCTGTGGAGCGGTATCCAGCACTCATTCAGCCGTACAACCCGTGGCCGGATTCAATGGTCGAGTGATAGGCGGGCAGCAGCCAGTCAGCGGAGCGACAGTGCAGTTGTACGCGGTGGGTACTAGCGGAGATGGGTCGACGGCCACTCCGCTGATTGCGAGCACAATCACGACCGATTCCTCGGGATATTTCACAATTACCGGACAGTACACCTGCCCGACGGGCAGCACGTTGGTGTATCTATTGGCCACGGGAGGCAATCCGGGGCTTTCGGCGGGCACCAATAACACAGGCATCGTGCTGGTGGCCGCGCTGGGACAGTGCCAGACGCTCTCCAGTTCCACCTTCATCGTGGTCAACGAAGTGACCACGGTCACGACCGTGGCCGCGCTGAGCAACTTCATTGTCTCGCCGACGGCCATTGGCTCGGGCGTGGGCGACGCCGGCTCGCTCGCGGCGGCGTTCACCCTGGCCAATGAGTACGCCAACTACACCACGGGCAGCACGCCGGGATCGAACGTACCTTCGGGATACAGCGTGCCGACAACCCAGATCAACACGCTGGCCAACATTCTGGCGGCGTGCATCAACTCCAGCGGAGGGGTGGCCGGCGATGGATCGAACTGCGGCAGCCTTTACAGCAGCACCACCGTCTCCGGCACGGCACCCACCAACGTGCTGAATGCCATGCTGAACATAGCCAATAATCCGTCGGCCAACCTGACGGCGATACTCAGCCTTGTGACGGCCGGTGGCTCTCCGTTCCAGCCCGCGCTGAGCGTGCCGCCGCCCAACTGGAGCGTGGCATTGACCACTGCAAGCCCTACGCTCACAGGCTCTCCTACCTCGCTCAGCTTTGCAGCTAACTCCGTGAGTGTGGCTTCCACGCCGCAGTCCGTCATACTGACCAACTCGGGCAGTTCATCTGTCACGCTGAACAGCACCACACTGGTGGGCGCCAACACGGGGGATTACAGCATCAGCTCGAACACCTGTGGCGGAACGCTGGGAGGCAGCGGAACGTGCACGGTGGGCGTCACCTTTACTCCGACGACGACGGGCAGCCGCTATGCGTATTTGGCCGTCACCAACTCGGCCACGGCCACGCCGGTCTATATTGCCATCAGCGGCACGGGCGTTACGGCCTCCTCATCCACAACTCTGGTGAGCGACTTTGTGTCGCCGCCATTAGGGACGAATGTGCTGCTGACAGCGACGGTGACGGGCAGCAGCGGCACGCCGGGGGGCAGCGTCAATTTCTACGATGGAGCTACGCTGCTTGGCGCGGCAACACTCGCAAGCGGCACGGCCACGCTTGCCACTACCGCTCTCGCCGTAGGTTCTCACTCGCTCACCGCCACTTACGCCGGTGCCGGGGCCTATACATCCAGCACATCGTCGGCCGTTACCGTAGCCGTTAGCGCGATTCCCAGCATCAACTACATCCTCTTTGTCGGCGACAGCTTGACGCACGGCCGTTACTCGCCGGTGCGCAACTACGACTCGGCCAACATGACCGACGCCAACTACGGCAGCGTCCCAACCAATCGCAAGGAGAGCTCGAGTGAGCCAGGGCCTTACGGGGGCATCCCAGGCATCTTCAAGGAGTTCACCACGGAGGCGGGGCTGAACTACAACGTCACCATCGAGGCCATCTCTTCCACCTCGCTGCAGAACAATTACTCTTATGCCTCCAGCGTAATCGCCCAGTCCGTATGGAACACGGTTGTGCTGCAGGAGCTGACCAACCGACCACTCACGGTGGCGCTCAGCGGCGACTCCACTAGCAACCCGAGCAACTTCTGCAGCAGCGTGAAGACCATCGAGCAGGGAGTACATGCTGTTGCCCCGACCGCCAAAATCTTCCTCTACGAGACTCCCGCACGAGGCGACGAGGCCCAGGCACTCGGCTCCAGCACGTTTGCCGCCAACCTCACCGCGATTGCCAACCAGTACCACAACGTCTACTACAGCGCGATGCAGAACGACGGCAACGTGGCTGACGTGGCGGCCACGGGCGACGCATGGCTGGCCACCCAACTCGCGGGCAACGCCATCCTCGATCCCTACACAACCAGTAGCGGCACACTACTGTGGTTCGGCTATAAGGCCGGCAGCAGTCCTTCCACCTCCAGTTCCAGCCCGGACTACCTGCATCCCAGCCCCGCCGGAGCCTATCTGAATGCGCTGGTGCTCTTCTACCGCATCACCGGGGTAGATCCACGGACGCTAGGAGCGAGCGAGGCAGCGGCGGCGGCACTAGGGATTCCGTCGGCCACGGCGGTGATGCTGCAGCAGGCGGCGTATACGCAGATAACGACTGGTACGAGCGCACCCATCAACCAGACAGTGAGCAATCCCTGCACGGTGACGGGATAGGTTGTCCGCAATCCCGAAATGAGCTGAAGGGATGTCAGATGCTAATTCAGCGGCAGGCTGGACCACTCGACGGAGTGGGAGTAGTAGCGCACATTGTTAGGCCATGCCCCTGGATGGTGCGTGAAGGCCTTGGCAGCAATCCAGTGGGTATAGTTGGCCGCGCCAGCCTGAGTCACATCCGGTCCCTCTTGGGCCAAATCAGCAGCGGTCTTCTCTGATGGACGGATGATGGCGATGTGCCCGGGTGTATGCGGGTTGGGGCTGACGTAGGCCACGACCACGAACACACCCATGTTAGCCAGATGTTGGGCACGCTCCACGCTATCAATCGCTGCCCATCCGGCGCCGCGACCGGCCTGCGAGGCGAGCCACTCTCCCTGCGCACTGGCCAGTAATTGTTGCGGATGCTCCGGCGGCCGAAGAATGTACACCCCCAACCGGTAGCCCACGGCCGCGGTAAACGCGCTACAGTGCGTTGCCTTGTCCGGTCCTGTGTAGTTCGAAGCTCGGTCTGGCTCGCCCGTCAGCCAGTTCACATGTTCATGGGCAAGCCACTTGTGCTCCACGTCCATCGAGTCGAGTACGGCAAGCAGACGCCGACCCTCGGATGTAATTGGTCCACAGCAGGGCGCATTGCCGACGGACTGTGAAGGCGTCGGGGTGGCCGTCTGCGTACGCAATACGGCGGGGATGCACAACAGAGCTGCTGACAGCAATAGAAGCGTTAGGCGGCGGAAAGAGGAATTCAGATGATGCATGACAGACGCTGATTCTCAGAAGTAAAGCATACGCCCAGACAAACTACGCCCGCAGGTGAAAACTTGTGCTGGCATCGCACTCTTTGTGGCGACAAATCGGTCTATTAGTGCGTGCCTGCGTCTAGATGGAGGCCGGTGGACGGGTCGGTAATCGTATGCTTATCAACGAGGTAGAAGTTCTGTGCGCCAATCTTGCCGTTCTGGCCGATGCGGACAACGATGCGCAGGCGTGCGGCGGGCGGGGCGGTGGGAATGGAGGCGCTGGTACGGACATCATGGGGAACGGGCGGGTTGCCGAATGCGTCAGGAGCGAGGTCAAGGTTATAGACCTTGGCGTTGCGCAAGAGCATCTTGCCCTTGCGATCGAAGCTTTCGGCGAGCACCAGCAAGTCAGTGTGTAGGTGCTGTGTGGGGCCGTTCTGCCAGGCGGCGTCAGCGGCGGGGATGTTGATTTGGAACTTGTCAGAGTCGGCGGCATCGCGGGTGATTGTCATGGGAACTGTGTCGTAGACGATGAGGCTGTGGGCGGCAGCAGTGAGGTCGAAGACGAGATCGTTGGGGAGCTTGGTGTTGGCGGTAGGCTCGGGTTCTACGATAGGGGCTTGGGTGTAGTAACCCTTGCGTGTGTTGGCACGCAGGTTATGATCGCGCATGATGATGCGGATGTTACGGAAGGGCTTGGCGGGGTCGTCCGGAGAATTAGGGGAGTAGGAGATGGTGTAGAAGGTGTCGGTCTCGCGTTCGCTGGCGTCTACAAGGCCGTTAATATCGTTGCGGCCGTGGAATGCACGGCCGCCGGTGGTGATGGCCATGTTGTCGAAGCCGATGGAGGCACCAAAGGGGTCATCGAGGAGGTTACCGGAGTCGTCCTCGGGCGGAGGGTTGGCGGTGAGGCCCGCAGGGTCGATGGAGTAGAGGGTGATGCGCGCGGCCTGCAGGCGGTTGGTGCACTCGTGGATAGCTTCCTGAACCTGCTCGACACTGTCGGGGGACATAGAGTTCAGGTCGATGAAGGGCATTCCACGACCGACCCAGATGAGGCTCTTGTGGCCGGGATGGCCGGTAGTAGCCTCTGCAACCATGGTAAGCGCAGAGAATACACGGGACATCTGGTCGGACTGGCGGTTGGTGTTGCTGAGTTGCCACGGGAACTCGGCGAGGTGATGGTCGAGGGCGTTGAGAATCTCGCTCCGATTCGTGGTGTAGTCGTGCAGCAGCATGAAGTGGTGCATGTCTACAGCGGCGAGCATGGTGGGATGGTGAAGCTTGGAGCCCTGAGCATCAAGATAATTGCGCAGCGCTGCACGGGCGAAAGACTGATCTGTGAACTGGGTATTTACCTCGTCGAGAACGATGATGCTGACCGGAGCCTGCGGGGCGGTGTGGTCAAGCTCGACGGTGGAACTGACGGTTGGTGGCGGTGCGCTGTGCTGCGCCGGCGGCTCAAAGGAGAGGATGGTCTGCGGTGTTTTGTCTTCGAATACCTGGAAGTCGTTCTTGGTAAGACTGGTAACGAGTTTGCCTTCGCTGTCGGTGACAACGACATCGAGCAGGACAATGCGGGTGTTGACGCGCACGGTATAACCGCGGGGCTGAGATGTGTGCGCTGGTGCGTTCTGCGCCGGGGCGACCACTGCAACAAGCGATAAAAGGGTGGCTGAAAGAGCCTGTCTATAGAAAAAGAACGACATAAATCCCTACACGCTCATTTGTAGCAGATAAATCCATGAGCATGAAATTCAAATTGCCAACTTCTCAGGCTAGGTGGTACTCGTAGAAATGTTCTTGCCGCGGAAATCCTTACAGATATGCACTTTACTTGTAGGGCTTCCCTAAACTAGAAGAAGAATCTCGCGGTCAGCGTCAGTGTGCGTCCAGCCCCGGCCGATGTCCATGCACCGAAGGTCGTAACAGTCTCTGGGCTGTTGCCAGACAGATCCATCGGCCTGCCCCAGACATTGGGGCCCACCGGTGTCGCATTCTCGCCCCAATACGTGTACGGCGAGCCGAAGTTTGCATGGTTGAACAGGTTGCTGGCTTCGACGGAAAAGTGCATCCGATACTCGTGAGCTAATGGAATCTCCTTCTGCATCCTTAACATGACGTTCTGCTTGCGCGCACCACGGAAGGCGTTGCGTCCCACCATGCCGCCGCCCTGCAGGCCATTCAACCCGTTGACGTAAGGGCGGTCGCCGGAGGGCCCCATGTCGCCGTTGGCATCATGTCCAATCGTAATGTTGTAGGGTGAGCCGCTGGAAAGAACCGTGTTGGTCGAAGCCTCCCAGTTGCCGAATGTCCAACGAAGTGGCGAATTGTGCGCGGTGTGCTTGATGCGATAGGGAAAATGATAGACCCCGGACAGCACAAAGCGGTGGCGCTGGTCCTGCAGTCCAACGGACTTCTCCGCGTGTGGATCGTAGTCGTTGTTCGGCTCCTGCCCAGAGGTGAAGTCGCTGGAATCATCAGTATCGTGAGACCACGTCCAACTGGCGCGTAGCGTCAGGTTGTTGCTGGTGCGGTGGATAATTGATCCCGTCAAATTGTAATAAGTCGAATGCCCCCATGATCCATAAGTGGTGATGTTGAGATAGTTCGGATCCAACCTGGCCACACTGTAGTAAGGTCTGCCCAGTGTCTGCCAATAAGGATTTCCGGAGGCGTTGGCGGGCGTTAGGATGACTGGCGGCGGAAGGTTGATGTTCGTTGCCTTCAACCGATGCAGTCCGGCTGTGTTCATATAGCTCACATTCAGCGACCAGTTCTGGCTGAGTTGCTGGTCCAGGCTCAGCGTGCCTTGCAGTACGGAGGGGGTGGGCAGTGAGTTGTGGAGTTCATAAATGGAGGGCTTGGGGAGGGTGGCCGCACAGGACGTGTCGCCAGTCACAGAGGCAGGCAGAGAAGTAGGGTAGCTGTACGCCGACGGGTAGGTGCCGGTCTTGTATGAATCGCTATTTTCACAGGACGGAAGATTACCGCCAAAATAATTCGTTGAAGAACTTTGGTAGAGTTCCTGACGCGGCAGTAGCATGTTGCGGGACGCGATGGTCAGTATCTTGTCGTAGAAGAGGCCGTAGCCGGCTCGAATCACGGTCTTGCCGCTGCTGTTCACCGCCCAGGCCACGCCCACCCGTGGAGCGAAATTTAGATAGTGGTTCGGAATGCCCTTGGGTAGCGGCGCCTGGATGGGGTCGCTCAGGTTCTGGTTGTAGCCCTGCGGCTGGTAGTCCACGTCGTAGCGAAGGCCATAACTCAGGGTCAGCCGCGGCTTCACGCGCCAAGTGTCCTGCGCGTAGTAGCTGGTTGCGGTGTCGTCTTCCTGAAGGTTGAAACTGCCAAACTCCTGAACCAGCCTGTAGGGCGTGCCGCTTGTAAAGTCGCTGTAGGTGCTGAACTCCCACCTGCCCTGCTGCTGGATGGGGGCGTAGTTGTACATGCGGAGCCACAGGACGTCGGCGCCGAACTTGAACAGGTGCCTCCCCTTGGTCTTGGTCAGCGCATCGCTCCATCCGTAGTGTGACTCGTCGAAAGTGGTAGGCAGTTGGTAGTTCTGCCCTAATTCCGATACGACCAGAATATAGGCCGTTGGCCCGGTGGAGTTCGGCTGTTGTGTGGTGTGATCAGGTGAGTACTGCATGTGAAACTCATTCAGCAGGGTGGGCGAGAAAACGTGCGTGTAGGAACCCACATAACTGGAGGCACGCGTTTGGTCTTTGCCGCAGTTGCTGAGATCGCTGTACAGCCTGACGTTGCAGTCACTGGTGACGTTGGAATGGGCAGTATGCGAGTACAGAACGCGAACCATCAACGTGTTGCTCTTGTTGAATGCGTGGTCTAGGCGGAGGCTGACCAGCGTCTGCGCGGTCGCTACGGGGATGAAGCCGGTGCTGTTGAGGGACGTAACCGAACTGCCGATCAGCTTAGGCAGCGCGGTGTTGATTGAAGTGATTTGGGCGCCAGTGAAAAGGGCGGGGAGGAGGTTGACGTTGTATCTGTTATCGCCCGTGTACTCTGCAGCGGCGAAAAAGAAGGTCTTCTTCTTGTAGAGCGGTCCGCCCAGCGTACCGCCTAAGGTGTTATGGATATCGCTGCCCTGGCATCCGACTGGATTATTAAAGCAGTATGGAGTGGCGTTCAGGATGCCGTTGCGTGCTGAGTAGTACAGCACGCCCTTGAGTTGGTCTGAACCGCTCTTGGTGAGGATGTTGGTAATGGCGCCGCTGGCCGTGCCATACTCAGGCGCGTTCTGGCCAATAAGAACCTGATACTGGCTGACAGACTCCGCCGGTAGTGTCTGACGTACTGATCCGGCCAGTTGTCCGTTGTTCTCCACACCGTCCAGCAGGAAATAATTGGAGTTCACTCGATGGCCGCTGGCGTTGATGGCAGAGGCCTGTTCGGTTGACTGCTGCTCGGTGACGCTCGATCCCGTAACGGATGACTGCTGATCGCTGCTATTGGCCACACTCAGCGAGAAATCGACGGCGTTGCTGCTATCCTTCGGCAAGTTCATAACATCAGACTTGCTCACTGTCTCGCCCTGCGTGCTGCCTTCAGTGTTGATAGTAGGAGCCCCGCTGCCGGCCTGCTTGCCGGCCGACTGTGCTCGTCCCGTCATGCTCCATGCCAATACCATCAAGGCGGCGAACAACAAAGTCAGGGTGCGGAGGTCGACGCGTGAATGCTTTGCGTTTGTCATGGAGTGTTCGATGCCTTCCTTGTGTATTGGTGCAGCTAACTCGCAGCGCAGGTCGGATCAAAATGTCTTTGCTTTGCCCAAGAAAATAAATGTGGCAAAGTCCGGCCAACTACAGGCGACATTCCAGTTGTTTCGAGGAACAAGCTAACACCCAGTGAAAGCAATAGGCAATAAAAACCTGCACTCCGTGACACTTAAACTTTTCTTATGTGATGCACGACACACTCTGCATGTGACAGCCAACACGCTTCTCGAAACATTATCAACTGCACACGCTTTTTGCTTGCAGGTAGTACAAGTGTGAGAGTATTTTCTGTTTCTGAGTCGCACTGTATCTCCTGTGCATGCCGCTGGGATTTGGCCCGTGCTTCTTGCAGGTCAAGATGTGCGAATGTATGTCCATAATTTTTTCTACAAAAGGACGTTACACCATGCTGAACCGTCGCTGCCTTGCCATCCTCACCGCCATCCTGACGCTCTCCTCTGTCGCCCGCGCCGTCACCGCGCCGGTCGTGCAGCTTTCGCCAACGGCGTCTGGCCCCATCACTTTCTCCAGTGCGGCAGTCGGGGGCGGAAGCTCATCGGTCACAGTCCAATTGCAGATTAACCAGAACGGCCCCGTCACCATCACCGCGCCCGCCTCGGCCAATAGTCATGTGGAGTTCACCGTAGGAACAATTACGGGCTGTACCGCTAACGGCGTCACCTCGGTCTCCTCCGGAACCACGTGTACAGTTCCCATCAACTTCACGCCTTACTACGCTGGCCAACGCTCAGTGCCCTTGGCGGTGACGCTCAACGGGCAGGTATACAGTTTCGGCCTCACCGGTCTGGGCACTGGCCCGCAATCTCATCTGGACACGACCAACCTGACGACACTTGCCGGTTCCTCAGGCACTACTTCCTCCACCGCCTACACCTACAAGACCGGCATCTCCCTTAGCCCGCCCAGCAACGCCATCATTTACCAGCCTCAGGGCGTCGCCGTAGACAGCCTGAACAATGTATTCCTTACCGACTACGGTCATGACCTCGTCCGCGTCGCCTACCAGACAATTAATCCGCAGCTGGCATGTCTCATCATCACAGAAAATCCCACAGCTTTCGGTCTGGCCGCCAACGCCAACACTTGTGCCGGTGCCACATCACAGCCCATCACCGGTGACCTCTATACGGTGGCCGGCGTGGGCGGCACCAACACCTACAACGGCGACAACCAACTGGCTAGCAACGCCCAACTTGGCGCGCCTGGCGTTCAAGTGGATGCCGCCGGCAATATCTTTCTCGGCGACCAAATCAACAACCGCGTGCGTGTCATCTATCAGGGCGGAGCCAACATCGCCTGCCTCATCCAGATTGAGAACCCCGCTACCTTCGGCGTATCCGGCGGCTCCTGCGCAACTGCCACCTCCATGCCCACGCCGGGATTCATCTATACCATTGCTGGCACCGGCACAAACGGCTACGCCGGTGACGGAGGACTCGCTACATCCGCCCAGCTATACGGCTCCAACGACACCACTATCGACGCCGCTGGCGACATATTCATGATGAATTTCACGCCTAGCGCGACTATCACCATTGGTGGACGCATCCGCGTCATCTACAACGGTGGAGCGCTCGCCGCCCAGCTCATCACTCTTGAGAACCCCACTGTCACGACGCCAGTCATGGGCGATATCTATACTGTGGCCGGCTATGGCACTACCGAGAGCGGCGATGGCAATCTGGCCACCAGCACGCAGGTTGGCGCGCTCACCATCTATGGCTTACGCGTTGACGCCTACGACAACGTCTACTTTAGCGACAAGACCTACGGCTCAACGTCCTACGGCAACTCGGCCAATACATCGCGCATCCGCGTCGTTTACAACGGAACCACCGCCAATCCCAACCCGCTGGCCAACCTGATTGCCCTTGAGAATCCCACAACAGTGGCCAACGCGGCAGCTGTTAAGCCAGGCTACATTTACACCATCGCCGGCCAGACCGGTACCGCCAGTCCGGCCGGCGCAGCCACAGGCTCCGGCGCCGGTACGGTGGACGGAGTGCTCGCCACTGCGCAGCAGTTCGCCGGCATCTACGGCCTTGCGCTCGACGCGGCCGGTGATATCCTCTGCGCCGACCGCCTCGGCTTCACCATTCGCCGTATTTCCGCCGCCTCGGGCATCATCACAACTGTCGCTGGCTTCCCCTCATCATCTGCTGGCAGCACCTTCAATGCCAGCGGATCTGCGCAGTACTTCTCTGGTGCTGCAACGGGTGTCACCGTTCCGACAGGTATCGGCCAGTTGTTTGGCCCGTGGCCGATAGCTTTGGATAGTGCGGGTGGCATTTACTTCGCTGACTACCTCGCAAACCGCGTGCGCTATCTCGCCACATCGTCATCCAGCACCTATCCTTTGTTGCTGCCTGCTGCCACAGTGGGCTCCGTCAGCGGCATTCAGGGCTTCGAAATCACCAACATTGGTACGCCCGGCTCCACGCTCACCATCACGTCGGACTCCGTCACCAGTTCCTTTGGATATCTCAGCCCCTCCGGGATACCGGGCATCACCGAGTGCGCGTCCACATCCACCACCACGCCGCAGAGTTCGACCATCACCACAGCCGTCAGTCTCTCCGCCGGACAGAGCTGCTCCTTCGGCTTCGCCGGCTATCCCACCAACGGCGGCACCAACACGGGGACGGCCGTTGTCACCGACAACTCTTTGAACGCCACCAATGCCACGCACACGATGTACGTCAGCCTGAGCGCCACTGGCGTCACTACCGTCATCACCAGTACCACCTCGCCCATCGTGGCTGGTCAGCCCACCACTTTTGTAGCCACGTTGACGACCGCGGGCATACCGCCATTGCCTGTCACTTGCGGCACGGTCAACTTCTACGTCAACGGAAGCAGCACGCCGATTCCAGCCACCCTGGATCCCGTGCTAGGCACGGCCACCATCACCACCAGCAATGTCGTCTCGCCGTCCACTACCGTCAGCACGGTCTACGCCGGGTCCACCTCAGGAGCCTCCTGTTCCAACTCGGCCTTCACGCAGAGCAGCACCAGTACGGCGTTTAGCGTCGCACAGACAATCGTCACTCTGACATCCAGCAACTACACGCCCAACCTCAACCAGAGCATCACTCTCACGGCCACCGTCTCCTCACCACTCAGCAACGGACCCTTCACAGGCAACATCACTTTCCTCGACGGCAAGAGCACAACACTTGCTTCGGTCGCGGTCAACTCCAGCGGTGTGGCCACCTACACTACCTCCTCGCTGGCCGCAGGCTCGCACTCGCTCAATGCCTCCTATGCCAGCGACCCAAACTACGTCAGCGCCAGCACACTAACGTCCACTACTGTTGTCGTCACTGCGCCAGCCTTTAATGCCACCCTCACATCATCGGCTGGTATAGCCATTTCGCAGGGACAAAATGGAATTGCTACTTACGCCATCACTGGTGTAGGAGGCTACTCAGGCACCATTACCGTCTCGTGCGCTGCGCCTCTGCCACCCGATGTCGGATGCCTCTACCAGCCGGCTTCATACACATTTACAGGCACTAATTCAACACAGAACGGAACGGTGACAATCACCACCCAGCAGCTTAGCGCACAAGTACGTCACGGAAAAACGATGTATTTCGCCTGGTTGCTGCCCGGAGCATTCCTAGCGCTGGTTTTTGGCAGCCGCAAAGCAAGTTGCTGGCAGCGTGGGCTATTGGCTACTGTTGGTGTTCTAGTACTCTTCGCAGGAATCTCCGGCTGTGGCAGTGGCGTAGTCACCCCCGCACCTTACGGCACATACAACGTCAACGTGACATTCACCGATGGCACGTCGTCAATGGTTGTTCCCGTTACCATCAGCGTAGTGGGTCACAGTTATTAGTAGTAGCTAGGGTGTCTTCTTTATTGTGTGTGGTATGAATGCAATAGTTATGAAAAGTAACATGATTTGCAAATTGCACTACTGGAGAAACATGATGAAACAGACTCTGTTCTTGTTGATGATGGTTGCAGTAATGGTTACGATTGCCCATGCCCAGAGTGGTTGCGGCGATTCTCCAGAGAGTCCAACTGCTGTTCTTGTCCTTTTCGGATCTTTCGGAGCCGGTCTGGCTGTGTTTCGGAGCCGCAGACACATCAAGAAGTAGTTTGCTCATAAAGCAAAGCCGCTACACTGGTCTACCAAGCCCTTTAAGACCAGTCTCTCTCATTCGTCTGGTTCAGAATAGACCGAGCAGACCACACTCTCGTCGCTGGGCTACCGGCCGCCAGCGCCGGAGACACATATCGCAAATACTTGGGGCTTGGGGAGTAGTGAATCGCTACGTTCATTTCTTCACCCCACACCCCAGAGGGTTTCTATCTGAACTTAGAGGTAGGTTCACTACTCTAATAGCCAATTATGTTCAGTAGTTCGGGCAGTACACTGATTGACAAGTTTGTAGGGTGGTTGGTGTATTGTCGGCAATTCTGAAGTTCCCCCACTCCTTACCCCTTCGTGCGATTCCCGCCGTAGATTAATTAGGGTAGGCATACAGCCCGTAGGCCCCTTAATTCTTGTCCTACTGTACGACACCTACGAACTGCGCTGTGATGTAGCTGTCTCTGAATACACGCTAGAAAGTGGCAGACTCTGCGCTGGGCTTAACTGGTATAGAGAAGGCTATCCTAGACTCAATAAATCCCCATACGCCCCCTATTTCCACCTACTTCTTGGGGTGTCAGGACTGCGTTAACTTATTGATTCTTTAGGTGGCAGATGGCTTCGGAGGCTGCCGCTCTATCCATCTGAGCTACGGGCGCGGCCAGAGTTATTTATTACAGTGCGGGGCGCTTCTGCTGGTGTTCCCTGCCCTTTCGTTGCACCCACAACGGCGGCGCTGCTACGGTAACTACAGGAACCCCGCATTGAGTGAAGCCACCCCACAAACGAAGACGCTGCGCAAGACGCCGCTGAATGCAGCACACCGCGCACTGAAGGCCAAGATGGTGGACTTTGGCGGGTGGGATATGCCGGTGGAGTACGGCGGGCTCATCTGCGAGCACATGGCGGTGCGCACGGGCGTGGGGGTGTTCGATGTGTCGCATATGGGGTGCATACAGTTCCGCGGGCCGGGGTCGCTGGCGGCGGTGAACCGACTGTGCATGAACGATGCGGCGCGGCTGGCGGTAGGGCAAGCGCAGTACTCGGCGATGCTGTACCCGAACGGCACGTTTGTGGACGACGTGGTGGTTCACAAGCTGAGCGAGAACGACTACCTGCTGGTCATCAACGCTGGAACGCGGGAGAAGGATGTGCAGTGGGTTCGGCAGGCGGTAGGCGCGATGCCGGGCGTGCACATCAACGACTACTCGGACTACTACACACAGATTGCCATCCAGGGGCCGAAGGCGGCCGCGGTGGTGCAGAAGCTGACGCCGGTGGATTTGGGAGCAATCAAGAACTACTGGTTCACGTGGGGCGAGCTGTGCGGGCTGCGCAATGTGTTGATTGCGCGCACGGGGTACACGGGGGAGGACGGCTTCGAGGTGTATGTGCCGTCGGACGTGGAGACGAGCGAGCGGGTGTGGGGCGAGGTGCTGGCGGCCGGGGCGGAGTTTGGCGCGGTGCCGTGCGGACTGGGGGCGCGGAACACGCTGCGGCTGGAGTCTGCGATGGCGCTTTATGGGCACGAGATATCGGAGAGCATCAACGTGCTGGAGGCCAATCTGGGGCGGTACGCCAAGCTGGAGAAGAGCGACTTTATCGGCAAGGACGCGTTGCTGGCGGTGCAGGTGGCGGGCGGACCGAAGCGGCGTCTGGTGGGGCTGGAGGTAGTGGAGCGCGGGATTGCGCGCGACGGGTATCCGGTGAGCGCGGCCGACGGGCGGGTGGTGGGCGCGGTGACGAGCGGGTCTCCGGCGCCGTTTTTGAAGAAGAACATCGCGCTGGCGTTTGTGCCAATGGAGATGGTGGAGCTGGGGACGGAGCTGGCGGTGGAGATTCGCGGGCAGAAGGTGAAGGCTGTGGTGGTGACAACGCCGTTCTACAAGCGGCAGCGTTAGAACCCACGGCTGGCATGTGCGGAGACGCGTTTTGCACCGAATGGGACGGCGTGGCGGACTCTAAAATAGAGACAACCCCAGCAGTAGCGGAGAGAACGCATGGCGTATCCGGTTGAGTATCTGTACACCAAGGAACATGAGTGGATATTGATTGAGGGCGCGGCGGCGACGGTGGGCATCACCGACTACGCGCAGGGGTCGCTGGGCGACATTGTGTTTGTGGATCTGCCGAAGGTGGGCGCGACGCTGATTGCGGGCGCGGTGTTCGGCAGCGTGGAGAGCGTGAAGGCGGTGAGCGACCTGTATGCGCCGATGAGCGGCACGGTGACGGCGGCGAACGAGGAGTTGGCCAACGCGCCGGAGAAGATCAACGCAGACGCCAACCACACATGGATGTTGAAGATTGCGCTGACGGCGGTGGACGAAAAATCGAAGTTGTTATCCGCCGCTGACTACGAAAAGTATGTGCGCGAGGAGACGGGCCACTAGCCGCGATGCGCTATCTGCCAAAATCTGCGGAAGACCGTGCGGCGATGCTGGCGGCCATCGGCGTTGATAGCGTCGAGGAGCTGTTCGCGAGTATTCCGGAGGAGTACCGGCTGACGCGGGACTTGTGCATTCCGGCGCAGCATGGCGAGAGTGAGATTGTGGCGCGGTTCCGTGGGTGGGCGGAACAGAACGCGACGGGGTACAGCAGCTTTCTGGGAGCGGGCGCGTATCGGCACTATCGGCCGGTCATCATTGACAGCCTGATCCAGCGCGGGGAGTTCCTGACCAGCTATACGCCTTACCAGCCGGAGATAGCGCAGGGCACGTTGCAGGCGATGTTCGAGTTCCAGACGATGATCTGCGAACTCACCGGAATGGAGATTGCCAACGCCAGCATGTACGACGGCTCGACGGGCGCGGCGGAGGCGATTTTGATGGCGGTGCGCGTAACTGGACGCAGTGGCGCAGTGGTGGCGCGCACGGTGCATCCGGAGTATCGACAGGTGGTGACGACCGCTCTGCAGCATCAGGGGATACAGCTTGCAGAGTGCGGGTACGCGACAGATGGGCGCGTGGACATGGCGGCGCTCGAGGCGGCCATCACGGATGAGACGGCGTGCGTGCTGGTGCAGTCGCCGAACTTCTTCGGGACGATTGAGGACGTGGCGGCAATTGCGGAGCTCGCGCACCAGCGTGGGGCGCTCCTGGTGGTAAGCGTGGCGGAGGCGGTGTCGCTCGGCGTTGTGCGGCCGCCGGCTGAGGCGGACATTGTGGCGCTGGAGGCGCAGAGCTTCGGAGTGCCGCTGGGATTCGGTGGGCCGTACTGCGGGGTGATTGCGTGCCACGAGCGCTTTCTGCGGCAGATGCCCGGGCGTCTGGTGGGACAGACGGTGGACCGCAAGGAGACGCGCGGGTTTGTGTTGACTCTGAGCACGCGCGAGCAGCACATAAGGCGCGAGAAGGCGACGTCGAACATCTGCACCAATCAGGCGCTGGTGGCGCTGATGGCGACGATATTTCTGAGCGTGTACGGTCGCGAGGGCATCAAAGAGTTGGCCGAGCAGAATCTGGCCAAGACGGCGTATGCGGCTGGAGCGTTTACGAAGGCAGGAGCGAAGGTGAAGTTCGCCGGGGCACCGCGCTTCAACGAGTTTGTGCTGGATCTGCCGAAGGGCGCGGAGAAGACGCTAGCGGCGCTGCTGGAGAAGAAGATTATCGGCGGGCTGGCTATTGGCAAGTGGTATCCGGAACTGGGCGCGAACGCTACGCTGTGGTGCTGCACGGAGACGACGACGCGGGCGGAGATTGACGCGGCGGCAGCGGCGTTTGCGGAGGTGCGGTGATGGCGGGGCGCAAGGCGACAACGCACGTCAACCAGAATGAGCCGCTGCTGTTTGAGCAGAGCGCGCGCGGCAAGCGCGGGTACCGGCTGCCGAAGCTGGATGTTCCGGCGGTGGATGCGGCGAAGCTGCTGGGCGCGAGCGCACGCGCGGACGTAGGCGCGCTGCCGGAGTTGAGCGAGATCGAGATTGTGCGGCACTTTACACGGCTGAGCACGTGGAACTACGCGATTGATCTGGGGATGTATCCGCTGGGCAGTTGCACGATGAAGTACAACCCGCGGGTGAATGAGGCGGTGGCGCGGCTGGAGGGATTGGCGGAGGCGCATCCGTACCAGCCGGAGGCGCTGTCGCAGGGCGCGCTGGCGGTGATGAAGTCGCTGAGCGATTGCCTTATCGAAATCACCGGGATGGACGCCATCACATTGCAACCGGCGGCGGGAGCGCATGGGGAGTTCACCGGGCTGCTGCTGGTGCAGGCGCACCATGCGGCGCAGGGGAACGCGCGGCGGCGGGTGCTAATACCAGACTCCGCGCACGGGACGAACCCGGCGACGGCGGCGATGTGCGGCTACGAGATTGCGAATCTGAAGTCTAACGCACAGGGGATGGTGGACATCGCCGAACTCGAAAAGATGGTGGACGGCGAAACGGCGGCGCTGATGCTGACTAATCCATCGACCATCGGTGTGTTCGAGCCTGAGATTCACAAGATTGCTGACATCCTACACGCCAAAGGCGCGCTGCTGTATATGGACGGCGCGAACATGAACGCGCTGTGCGGCAAGACGCGTCCGGGAGACTTCGGCGTGGACGTGATGCACCTGAACCTGCACAAGACGTTCAGCACTCCGCACGGCGGCGGCGGGCCGGGATCGGGGCCGGTGGCGTGCAAGAAGCTGCTGGAACCGTATCTGCCGGTACCGGTGGTGCGGGAGACGGCGGGCGGAAAACTTGCGCTCGACTTTGACCGTCCGCAGAGCGTGGGGCGCGTGCGGGCTTGGTACGGGAACTTCGGCATGTTCGTGCGGGCGCTGGCGTACATCCTGGCCAACGGGCCGGACGGACTGCGGCAGACGACCGAGGACGCGGTGCTGAACGCCAACTATCTGCGGGCGCGGCTGGAGGGTACGTTCGAGCTTCCCTTCCCCACGCGCACGCTGCACGAGGTGGTGTTCAGCGACCGGGCGCAGGCTCGGCTGGGGGTGAAGACCGGCGACATGGCCAAGCGGCTGATTGACTACGGGTTCCATCCCTATACGGTGAGCTTCCCGATGATTGTTCCCGGGGCGATGATGATGGAGCCAACGGAGAGCGAGTCGAAGGCGGAGCTGGATTTGTTTGTGGAGGCGATGCAGGCGATTGCGCGCGAGATTGAGCTGGACCCGGAGATGGTGCGCACGGCTCCGCACACGACGCGGCTGCAGCGGCTGGATGAGACGGCGGCGGCGCGCAAGCCGGTTCTGCGCTGGAAGCCTGAACAGGTTTAGCGGGGCGCGCGGCTGATGCGGCGGGCGCGCACAAACGAACTCACGGTGAAGTAGAGAAAGACAAGGGCTGTGGCCGCCGCCCCCAGGAAGTGGTTGTGCGCGGCTGCGTTCGTCGCAGTCGGGCGGATTGAGTCGTGGAACTTCCATGCAGCGCTGATGAAGTAGGTGGCGAAGAGCGCGAAGAAGGTTCCGGTGACCTCCAGCCAGAGGGCGCGGCCGGCGCGGGCGAAGGGCGCGAAGAGCGAGCGGCCGAGTCGGCCGGCGTTGGCAGTGACGGCCTGGGCCTGGTTCTTCACGGTGGCGGCGGTCTGCGCAGGAGCGGGAACGGTGCGCAGCGCTGGGGACGGCGGCGCAGCGGATGGCTTGGGCGAGGGGTTGGGATTAGGCGCGGTGGCGGCGGTGGCGGCCTCGAAGAGCCCGCGGGTGGTCTTGCCCAGCGCACGCCCGAAGCGAACGGAGTCCATGGGCTCAGTGTACAACTGCGGCAGCGGAGAAGTTGTCCGACATACGGCCGATAAATCTATTGGATGGGCGCAAGCAAGCGTGATGGTGCAAGTGATTCAGGAGACGAGCGCACAACCGGTTACAGCGGGGGGAACCAAGCTGGTTGCCTCCCCCGCTGACGAGATATTCACATTGCGCACACGGTTGAGGTTGATTAGCTTGTAAACACGCTGCACGCCGAGTGCGCCGATGGGAGGGCAGAATGAACACAGAGGTGAAACGACTCATACGGCAACTAGGCCAGGCCATCCACAACACGGTGTCCGGTTCGGAGGACGTCTCCGGCGTAGTGCAGCAACTGCGCGAGCAGGGCTTTGACGTGCTGTTGATGCTGGAGGCCACGATCGGACTGAACCAGATGGAAGACGAGGAGAAGATTGTGGAGGCGGACGAGGAGATGGGCGAGGCCTTTACGCCCGGGGACATCAACTTCCTGAAGTCGCTGCGCATTGCCCTGCCCGTGGAGACGGGGGCAATACCACCGGCCCAGGCGGGATAGTTGCAAGCTGCAACGGAACGAGAACCGGGCGGGGGTGGCAGCAAGAGGCCCCCGCCCAAAGTATTTAATGCCCCCTTCCTCGACTTGGAAGGCCCTGAGGGTATATTGTTCGCAGAAGAAGACGGTGGCCCCGCGCCGTAACGATGGGAAGGAACCAGAAGGCAATGAAAGATACTTTGGGAGTGCTGCTGGCAGGAGGTGCCGGCGAAAGACTATTTCCCCTGACCCGCGACCGTGCCAAGCCGGCCGTGCCGTTCGGCGGACAGTACCGCATCATCGACATCACGCTTTCGAACTGCATCAACTCGAATCTACGGCACGTTTACATTCTGACGCAGTACAAGGCGCTGAGCCTGAACCGGCACATCCGCGAAGGCTGGGGCTCGGTGGTGGCGGGCGAACTGGGCGAGTTCATCGAGATTCTGCCGCCCATGCAGCGCGTCAGCTCGAACTGGTACATGGGCACCGCGGACGCGGTGTACCAGAACATCTACAGCATCGGGTCGGAGGAGCCGAAGCATGTGCTCATCCTCTCCGGCGACCACATCTACAAGATGAACTATGGGTTGATGCTGGAGGAGCATCTGCGCACTAACGCCGATGTGACGCTGGCGACGCTGCCCATCGGGCCGGACGAGGTGTCGCGCTTTGGGGTGGTCGAAGTAGGCAAGACGGGCGAGGTCATCGGCTTTGAAGAGAAGCCGAAGCAGACCAAGATTCGTTCTCCCTACAATCCGGATATGGTGGACGCCAGCATGGGCATCTATCTGTTCAACACCGACGTGCTGCTGCCGGAATTAATTAAGGATGCGGAGAACCCAGAGTCGAAGCACGACTTTGGGCACGACATCCTGCCCGGGCTGCTGGGCCGCTTCAAGATGCAGACATACAACTTTGTGGACGAGAACAAGCAGCACTCGCTGTACTGGCGCGATGTGGGTACGCTGGAGGCCTACTACGAGGCCAATATGGATTTGAGCTCTGTGACGCCAATCTTCAACCTGTACGACAAGAGTTGGCCGATGCGGACGCGCGCGTTGCAGTATCCGCCGGCGAAGTTCGTCTTTGGCGAGCCAGGGCGCACGGGCATGGCCATCAACTCCATCCTCGCCTCCGGCTGCATCGTCTCCGGATCGGTGGTACGCAACAGTGTGCTCTCGCACGACGTGCGCGTGAACTCGTACGCCGACGTGGACGCGAGCATCATCTTCTCGCACGTCAACGTCGGACGGCACTGCCGCATACGGCACGCCATCATCGACCGCGATGTGCAGGTTCCGGACGGGACCGTGATCGGCTATGATCCGGCCGAGGATAAGAAAAACTACTTTGTTTCACCCAGCGGGCTGACCGTGGTGACGCGCGATTACTCGGTGTTCGAGAACCCCGTGTCCAACGAGTTTCTGAACACGGGCGGAACATGGTAGAGCCGCAGGATTGCTGAATCAGAAACGCCGCCCTGAGGGGCGGCGTTTTTCGTTGCCGGTCGGCGACTACTTAAGGCCGGAGCGCTCACGGACAATCTGCTCGGCGCGGGCGAGGACCTGATTGAGGGTGAGCGCGGTGGAGTCGATGTGGATGGCGTCTGCGGCCGCACACAGGGGCGACTCGACACGACTGCGGTCGCGGGTATCGCGCTCGCGCAGCTCGCGCAGCACGGACTCCGGTGAGGCCGATGGGGGGGCTCCCTGCAGGAAGCGGCGGTTGCCGCGCACCTCAGCGTCGGCATCGAGAAAAATCTTCACTTCGGCATCAGGGAAAACGACGGTTCCGATGTCGCGGCCCTCCATGACAACACCACCCTCTCTGCCGAGCGCACGCTGCTGGTCCACCATCCAAACGCGCACGGACGGATGCATGGAGACGCGGCTAGCCGCGGCGGTGATGTCGGCTTCACGGATGCGGGCGGTTACATCGGTGCCGTCGAGCAGCACACGATTGCCTGTGGCGGTGGGCTCCAGCGTAATGGTTGATGTGGCGGAGAGCGCCATTAGAGCGGGCTCGTCGTCCATAGGCGTGCCGGTAAGCTGCGCTTTGAGCGCGAAGGCGCGGTACATGGCGCCCGTTTCGAGGTTGAGCAGACCAAAGCGGCGCGCTAGATGCTGCGCGACAGTGCTTTTGCCGGCTCCGGCAGGGCCGTCGATGGCAACAACAGGGCGTGTGCGCTGGGCGGGCGCGGCCATCACTCGGACTCATCCTCCTTGCGCGGACGGCTCGACGAACCGGGCTTGCCGGGGCGAGGCGTGAACTTCTTACCTGCTGCAAATGGTTTCTTGCCGCCAAACTTCTTTGCGCCAAAGGGCTTATCGCCGAACTTGCGTGCGTACGGTTTCTTGTCGCCAAAGCTCTTGGCGCCGTAGGACTTGTCGCCGGTCTTTCTGACGTAAGGCTTGCGTTCGCCAAAGGGTTTGTCGCCAAACTTCTTGACGTAAGGTTTGCGCTCGCCGGTACCTGCGCTAGCCTCGCGGTCGAATTTGCGGACGTAAGGCTTCTTGTCTCCGAACTTCTTGGCATAGGGCTTGCGTTCGCCACTGCCTGCGCCGCCATCAAATTTACGGGCGTAGGGTTTCTTGTCGCCAAAACTCTTTGCGCCGTAGGGTTTGTCGCCGGTCTTTTTGACGTAAGGCTTCCGTTCACCAAAGGGTTTGTCGCCGAACTTCTTGGCGTAGGGTTTCCGTTCGCCGCTGCCAGCTCCAGCGCTATCAAACTTGCGAGCGAAGGGCTTCTTGTCCACAAAACTCTTGGTGCCGTAGGGCTTGTCGCCAGTTTTTCTGACGTAAGGCTTACGTTCGCCGAAGGGCTTGTCGCCAACCTTCTTGGCGTACGGCGTCTTGTCGCCGAAGTTTTTTGCACCGAATGGCTTGTCGCCGAACTTCTTCGCATACGGCTTGCGGTCACCGAATGGCTTGTCGCCGAACTTCTTGGCATAAGGCTTGCGTTCCCCTGCGTTTGGCGCAGTGCTAGAGCCATCGAAGCGCTTCTTGTAGGGACGAGCGGGCCTTTCGAATGCGCCTTCGCGGCGAGGCTTCCAGGCTTCTCGGCTTGCAGGGCGTGCATCGCCGCGCGACGGACGCTCGTCGCTACGAGGCGGACGGCTGGCGCGCTCCTCCTCCCACGGACGTGTGAAGGCGGCAGCGCGGCGAGCTGGTGGGCGCATGCCGCCTTCGCGCTTGAAGCTGTGGATGCGAGGCGAGGGCGCAATGAATTCGGAGGCCGGCTCGGCTGAGGCCTCGAGTGCGACCGGCTCGGGCACGGCGATAGGCTCGAAGTGCGGATGAGTGCCGCTGAGATGAAGGAGGGTCTTGCCGTCGAATACGTTCTCCTCGAACTGGCCGGCGGTGAGCAGGACGTGAACGACATCGCGGATGCGGCTGCGTGCAGCGAGCGGCGAGAGGAAGACTTCAATCTCCTCGGTGGTGGCTGCAATGACCGCGCCGAGATAGAGCGAGAGGAGCGCAGAGAGAGCGGTGGGCACGCCGGCGTTGGAGCCGGCCTTCATCTGGCGGGTGTAGCGCGCGCTAGTGAGCTCCCAGAGCGTGGGAGCGCCCTGCTGCGGTCGGGGCAGGACGCGAAGCTGCGACCAGAGTTCGCCAAGGGCGCGCAGTACAGCGGCCTCGGTGACCTCGCGTCCGGCGTGCAGGACAAGATCGAGTATGGGAAGCGGGCCTTGCTCGACGAGAACCTTGTGGAGTGCAACGGCCAAGGGAGAGACGGTGGTTGAGCCGGTGGCGGCGGGAACCTGCTTCCAGTTCTTGTCGCCGCGCAGGGTAAAGACAAAGGGAAGGGCCTGCGGGCTAACCAGGAAGTCCGGCGTCTCGCCGAGCGTGCCGGTGAGGTTAAGCGGTATGGCAGCGCCGGAGGCGACAAGACGCTCCAGCAGCTCATGGGCAGGAGCGAGCTGTGCGAGGCTCACTTCCAGAGTGGGCGAGCCGAGCGCGGCCTCGGCCAAACTGGGCGCAGGCGCGGGAAACTGTAGCGGACGCGGCGCGTAAGGGACGAGTCCCAAGCGCTGAATCCACTCAGTGGCGGCATCGAGCGTGGCGAGCGGTTCGCCCGTAGTGTGCCAAAGGGCGGCGCGGGCCGCGACGAGCTGCGGCAGGGTAAATTGAATCTTCTCGCTCACAATGGCCTTTCTGGTTGCCGGGAGGGGGACGATAGGGATGCGCGACCGTCTAGATGCGGTGGAAGGCGCGTTCTATCTCTCTTACAGAATACCGCAATACGATGGGTCGGCCATGGGGGCAGCCGGTGGGATGCTCGGTTTTGGACAGTTCGTCGAGCAGCCAGCGCATCTTGGCGTCGTCCAGCGGCATATTGACCTTGATGGCGGCGTGGCAGGCCAGGGAGGCGGCGATGCGGGCGCGGCGCATCTCATTGTTCTCCGCCTGCAGGCGGCGCTCGGGGACGCTGAGCACCTCCTCGAGCATCTGCTCCAGTTCCCTGCCCTCCAGGCCCAGTGGGACGGCCGAGATGGAGAGCGTGCGAGGGCCGAAGGGCGCGACCTCGAAGCCGTTGCGCTCCAACTCCTCTGCGATGACCGCAAAGGAGACCATCTGTTCCGGGGTGAGCTCGACCAGCAGCGGCATGATGAGGCGCTGGCGCTCGATGCGCTCAACCTGGCGTTCACGCAGAATCTTTTCGAAAAGGATGCGTTCGTGGGCGACGTGCTGGTCAATAATCCAGAGACCCTCGTCGTTGACGGCGAGGATGAAGGAGTTGCGGAGCTGGCCGAGCGGACGCAGATTGGCAATGGAATCAAGCGTGGGCGCCTGCTCGGGGATGGAGGCTTCGGCGGGGAGGAAGGCGGCGGCATGCGATGCTGGCGCGGGCTCGTTGGCGAGCGGCACGGCAAGCGTGGGGAAGGTTTGCGGCGCGCGCTGCGGCGAGAAGGTGGCGGTGACGGGGATGTCGTTGCCGGTGAACTCGAGGCGACCCGGCACGGGCGGGAGCGGACGCTCGGTGAGATGGAAGGGTTCGGCGTCGGATGCGGCGGGTGCGGGCTCGGATTGCGGGATATCTTCCGCAGGAGGCAAATCCGGGCCGGGCAGCGGGCTGACATCGAGGACCAGCGAACTGCCGGCGGAGGCGTGGCCATGGAGCGCTGTGGCGAAGCTGGCGGCGGGGCGGGCCTTGGTGAGCGCCGCGCGTACGGCATCGCGCAGGAAGTCGTGGATGAAGCCGGGCTGGCGGAAGCGGACCTCGGTCTTGGCTGGATGGACGTTGACGTCCACCTCCTGCGGCGGCATCTCCAAAAAGAGCAGCACGACGGGGTAGCTGGTGGGCGGCAGGATGTTGCGATAGGCCTCGGAGAGCGCATGCATCACCTGTTTGTCGCGCACCAGACGATGATTGACGAAGACGTGCATGGAATTGCGGTTGAGCTTTTGCAGTTCGGGCTTGGAGACGAAACCGGTGAGACGCAGTGCGCCGGGTTCGGGCGGCGTCCAATCGGCATCGCGACGCCAGGGCGGCGGGTCGGGGATGCCAGTGTGAGCAAAGTCCGTCTCCGCGGCGACGGGAATCATCTGCTGGAAGACCTCCTTGCCGAAGATCTGAAAGATGCGGTCGCCGACGGTGGCAACGGGCGGCGCGGTGAGCAGCGCATTCGTGGCCGAGTGCAGCTCAAAGTGCTTGTCGGGATGCGCGAGGGCGTAGTGGGTGACGAGCGCGGCGACGTGGGCGAGCTCGGTGGACTCGGAGCGCAGGAACTTGCGGCGGGCGGGAGTGTTGAAGAAGAGGTCGCGGAGGGTGATGGTGGTTCCGGGGGGCGCGCCGCAGTCGGCCACGCGCAGCACCTTGCCGCCGGCAATTTCGATTTCGGTTCCGGCGGCGTCCTCGGGCTGTCGTGTTTGCAGCCTGAGGCGGCAAACGGAGGCGATAGAGGGCAGCGCCTCACCGCGGAACCCGAGGGTATCGATGCAGAGCAGGTCGTCGCTGGTGCGGACCTTGCTGGTGGCGTGGCGCTCGAAGGCGAGCAGAGCGTCGTCGCGGCCCATGCCGCAGCCGTCGTCGCTGACGCGAATGAGCTTGCGGCCTCCGCCTTCGATTTCGATGCGGATGCGGGTGGCTCCGGCGTCGAGCGCGTTCTCCAGCAGCTCCTTGACGACCGAAGCTGGACGCTCGACGACCTCGCCTGCTGCAATCTGGTTGGCTACCTGATCGGAGAGTACTCGGATGCGGCCCATGGGCTTGATTGTAGGCGGTTTGGTGGCGTGCGGGATGGCGGAAAAAGTGGCCGAAATACCGCGCGCCGCAGCATTGGCCGCGGCGCAGGTGGATGTAAAAGGTGGTTTAGATGTTGGCGGAGGTATCTCCGGCCGTGCGGTCGCCGACCATGTGCAGGCGCATGAAGTTGGTGGCACCGGAGAGGGTGCGCGTGCCGCCGACGATGCCCATGACCTGACGGGTCTTGACCGAGCCGCGGTTGAGCAGAATCTCTTCGGCCATATCCACCAGCATGTCGGTGTTGGTGAAGCGGCGGCAGAGGATGGGCTGTACACCCCAGAGCATGGCGGCGCGGTTGACGACCTGAGGCAGCGCGCTGAGCGCGTAAACCGTTGCGGCGGGGCGGTACTTGGAGATGAGGCGGGCGGTGTTGCCGCTCTCGGTGAACAGCGCAATGGCGGCCAGACGGAGGTGCTCGGCGGAGTGGGCCATACACTCGCAGATGGTCTCGGCAATGGAAAGGCGCGAGACGCGGACACCGAGGGTGTGCTGGCCGCGTTCGGCCAGAATGTGGGACTCGGTCTCTGCAATGATGCTGGCCATCATGGAGACGGCCTCAACCGGGTACTTGCCCACGGCGGTCTCGCCGCTCAGCATGACAGCGTCGGTGCCGTCGTAGATGGCGTTGGCCACGTCGGAGGCCTCGGCGCGCGTGGGCCGCGGATTGTCAATCATGGACTCCAGCATCTGCGTGGCAGTGATGACCGGCTTGCGGTGCTCGGCGGCGCGACGGATGACATGCTTCTGGATGGCGGGGACCTTCTCCGGTGGCAGTTCGACGCCGAGATCGCCGCGGGCCACCATGACTCCATCGGCGGCTTCGAGGATGCTTTCGAGGTTCTCGATGGCCTGAGGCTTCTCCAGCTTGGCGATGAGCCAGGCGTCGGAGTTGAGGGCGTGGATGCGCTGCTTGACGTTGAGCACGTCGGCGGCGGTACGAACAAAGCTGAGCGCAATGGCGTCCACCCCGGCCTCTAGCGCGAACTCGAGATCTTCCTCGTCCTTGTCTGTGAGCGAGGGTACGTTGACGGCGATTCCGGGCAGGTTGATGCCCTTGTTTTCGCCCAGCAGTCCACCGTTCACGACGGTGCACTCGACCGCGTCGCCCTTGATGGAAAGAACCGAAAGCTCGATGAGGCCGTCGCTGAGCAGGATGCGCGAGCCGGGCTCGACGTTCTCCGCCAGCGTGGCGAAGCCGGTGCCCAGGCGCTCGACCGTGCCCTCGGTGACGCTGGGGGAGATGGTGACCTTGGCGCCGGTCTTGAGCTGGACGGGCTTGCCGCCCTTGAGCTTGCCGGTGCGAATCTTGGGGCCCTGCAGATCCGCCAGAATGCATAGCGGACGGCCGATGTCTGCGGCGACCTTGCGCACCATAGCGATGAGGTCGGCCTTGCCCTGATGCGAGCCGTGGGAGAAGTTCAGGCGTACGACATCCATGCCGGCCTGAGCCAAGGCGAGGATACCCTCCTCGGAGTTGCAGGAGGGGCCGAGAGTGCCGACAATCTTGGCGCGGCGGATGGCCGGCGTGGCAGCGTGGATGGCGATATTGGCAGAACTCATGCGGTCGGCTGTTCCTTAATGGGGGAAATGTGTCGGCGCAAGGCCGTTCTGTTTCTATTTTACCTTTATCGGCGTGAGGAAAGATGAAAGTGAGTGAAAACCTTGCAATGACAGGTGTTTAGCGCGCAGGGTGACGCTGCGCGTTGTACTCGGCGCCGACAATCACACTGAGCGCAATCAGATAGAGCCAGATGAGCAGCGCGACACCCGCACCGAGAGGGCCGTAGACGCGGCTGTAATCGGTAAATCGGGTGACGTACCAGCCAAAGGCCAGGGTGGCGGGGAACCAGAGGGCGGTGGCGAGGACGGCGCCGGGGACGGCGCGGCCGATGGGATGGCGTACAGGCGAGCCGAAGCGGTAAATGACGGCAATCACGCCGATGCTGCCCGCAACGGCCACGGCCCAGCGCAGGACGATGAGCAACGGAATAAGCAACATGCGAAGGTCGGGCACCAGCCAGGCGCGCAGCCAGAGGGTGATGAGGTGTCCACCGATGAGCAGGGCGCTGACGACGGCCAGCGGCACGAGGGAGAGCGGTACCAGCAGCGTGGAGACGATGCGCTTGCGCCAGGAGCTCCAGAACGCCTTGGGGCGGTTGTAGGCGCGGCGAAAGGCTTCCATGAGCGTGGAGATGACGCCAGCGCCGCCCAGCAGGCTGACGATGGCTGTGGAGAGCAGGGCGTGCGGCGCGTGGATGTGGCGGCTGTGGGCGGTGAAGTAGCCGTCCAACAGGGGGAGGGCGTTGGGGGGCAGGATGCGCGTGAAGAGCTGGCTGGACTCCAACCGGAGGGCTAAGCTGTCTGGAATCTGGCGCATGAGGGCGGCCAGCACGATGAGCGCGGGGAAGAAGGCGAAGATGGCGGAGTAGGCGGTGGCCTGGGCGAGATAGAAGCCGTCGTGGTCGGCGGCGGAGCGGACGGCGCGGATGAGGTGACGCAACATGTTGATTCAGAATAACCTAGGGGCTGGGGGCGCGGGCGTGGGTTCCCTGCCCTAGCGCGGCGAAAGCTGGCGCGCGGGCGGGCTCCATTGGCGCAAGAATGTGGTGAGCGCGGCGGGCGTCAGATGGCGCATGTTGCTGAACTCACCGACCGATTGGGCGAAGACGATGCGGCCGTCTGAAGCCACGACGGAGAGGGCTGGGATGCCCTTCTTGAGCGGCACGCCGTACTGTGCGGCGAGGTCCTGATTGCAGTCGAAGCGGCAGACGTTGATGTGCACGGGCACGAATCCGCGGCTGAGCAGCACGGCGTTGGCGGGGTCGTGCATGTAGAGGTCGAGGGCGGTGCAGTCGCCACACCAGTTGGCGCCGAAGTCGAGCAGGACGTAGCGGTGCGTGGCGCGGGCCGCGGCCAGCGCGGCGGCGACGTCGTGGTGGGCGTCGGCGGATTCGTTGTAGATGGCTGCGGCGGCGGGCGGCGGCGTGGTTACAGGGATCGTTTGCGGTGCTGAGGGCGGGCGCATGCGGTGCGCGGCGAAGGCGAGAATGAGCAGTAAAATCGCGGCGATGAGGAGGATGCGGCGCATGGGGAACCTCGAAGAAACTACTGGTCTGAGTCCACGGGTTGAACGGGTTCTGCGGGGGAAGTGGCGGGCAACTTCAGCAACGGACGGGAGAACTGGATGAGCGGAGCGGCGGTGAGGAGGACGAGCGCGAGGCCGATGCGGAAGGTGTAACGGAGGCGCAGGCTGATGTGCATGACCGAGCGGTGGACGACGTAAAAGATTGGAACGACAAGGATTGCGCCGAGGACGGCGGGCTGGATGATGATGAGCGCGGCGAGGACCTGGAGGATGGTGGCGAGGGCGGCGAGGATGGAGTAGGTGATGCGACGGCGGGAGTGAACGACGCCCTTGCCGGCGCGGAGGTAGGCGCTCTGGAGGAGTCCGGCACCGAGGCTGTAGAGGATAAAAATCAGGTAGATCATGGGATTTCAGGCGCGTTGCGTGGAACAAGGATAGCAGAGCGCGGGGGAGGGTGGAAACGCCGCAAAATGGCGCGGCAAGCGCGCGGCAAATTGGCGGTGAAGCGATGGATTTGGATGGAGTATTGGTGGAGTTGATGTGGATGAATCGTGGTGATCTTGTGGTGAAGTGCATGGCTGGGATGGGGTGTGGAGCGGGGGAAACGGAGAAATAGTGGTCAATATTTACCACTATTGGTTGGTTTTCCCATTTTGGGACGGGTGCGGAGTTTGCTGAAAGCTATACCTCGGCCCCCCTGCCAATGCTTCAAGCTATACCCGGCCCGGCTCCCCCGCTGAGGGAGTTGGGCGGATTTGGGCTGATTGGTGATTTCCGGCGGCTCTACCTGCGAGGAAGCTGGAATATCTGCTCCTCGTTCAACTGGTCGGAGAGCGTAATGACGGCACCGCCTGTTTCGTCGGTGTCGATGTACGCTGCGACGATTGGAAGGCCGTCGGCCATCTGGAAGGTCACACGGCTCATGTCGTAGGGCGAGAGGTGACGGATTAGCTGCTTCGCTGTGATTGGGGCTGACATGAATTGCGCTCACTCAAATATTTCTCTGGCGATCTGACTCCGCGTACACTTTTACGATCAATGGAATTGAAATGCAATCCCGAAGTAGCGGCGCATTTGCACGGCGGTTCAAATCGGGCCGGATTGATTACCGAGAGATGGTTCGCCGGATATGCGTACTGCCTGGCCTGCGGCTCCGAGCGACTGGAGCAGACCAGGGCGAACACACCAGCGCGGGATTACGTTTGTCCGGGTTGCGATTCCCCCTATGAACTGAAGTCGTCGCTCTCTGCACTGGGACGGCGCGTTGTGGATGGCGCTTATCAAACCATGATGCGGCGGATTGCCGCCGCCGAGGCTCCAACACTGATGCTGCTGCGTTACGGCAGAGATTGGGCGATTCGCGACCTGCTGGCGCTGCACGCCGTCTTTCTGACACCTGCCGTCATTGAACAGCGTGCACCACTCAGCCCAAACGCGCGACGCGCCGGATGGATAGGCTGCAATCTGCGGATTGACCGCATCCCTGTAGACGGACGAATTTCCCTGATTCGCAATGGTGTTGAGTGCAGCCGCACAGAGGCACGTGCGCTCTTTCGGCACTCGTCACACTTTGCTGAATTGAAACCTACACAACGCGGATGGGCGGCACTTGTTCTATCGGCGGTGCGAAAGATTGGGCGGGCAGAGTTCAAACTCGCGGACATCTATGCGTTTGAGCAGGAGATGCATGCGGCCTATCCGCAGAACAGCCATGTGCGGGACAAGATACGACAGCAGTTGCAGGTGTTGCGGGATATGGGGTATGTGGAGTTTGTGGGGCGGGGAGAGTATCGGGTGGTGTGATGACGCCTTATAGCAAACGGGCTGAGCCGAAGCTCGGCCCATTTTGTCTGGGTGGCGGGTGCTGATGATTGCCCGTCTGCCCACCCTTCGCCAGGAAGAAGCGAAGGATGGGGCACCCGAACGGTTCAGGTTGGGATGACAGCGAAAAACAAAGGCAAAGCAAATGCAGGTCCTTCGCTGCGCTCGCTCCCGCCTACGCACCTACGGAGCTTCCGCCTACGCCAAGGCAACGGCGTGACAAGTCGGCGCGGCATGCAGGATGACAGGTCTATTTGTGGTGGCTTGCAAGGGCAGCGGTGGCCGCATCAGCGTCTTGTTGTCGCCGCTGGCGCGGCGATGTTCCCACACAACACGTGAACTGTGTTGTGTGGGGCACCCAAAAGCGAAAGCAGGTCCTTCGACTGCGCATCTCACTACGCTCGATGCTCCGCTCAGGATGACGACAGAAAGAGGGACACCCGCATGCAGGATTTCGTCTGACGTCACCCGCTACGCTCACGCCGTCCATGCGGCTCCATTAAAGCAAACGGGCTGAGCCGAAGCCCAACCCGTTCTGTCTGCGCCGGCGGGGTGGGGGTGCCCGCGCAGACGAATGTTTTCAAAAGAACTAGGCGGTCAACTGAGAATCCACTCCAACCCACCGCCTGGGAACGTTACGGCCCCACAACCATGCCCCGCCCCAACAAGTACTATTCTACGACTTGTGGAGGCGGAAGAACAGTGAAAATTACAACGCGCCCCCAAAGATTAAAGCCCATCCCACTATTGCCTGATACGGCACGGCGGAAGCCGCGCCCTTAACGAAAGAAACAACCTTGCAATCTGACGGCACGATTGAGCGGTGGGCTAAAGCCCATCCCTCTATTGCCTGATGCAGGTGTCGTTCGCTGCGCTCGTACAGGCAGCCTGTTGGGGCGGCAAGCAGGATTTCGCCTGCGGGCTCAGACGCCCGCAAAGCGGCTCAAGATGGCCGCCGCTGCGGGAGCGGCGGCCACGGTGTGATTATTCTGCTGCCAGTTCTTCCTGCTCGCCTTCCATGCGCATCTGCTCGAGCTCGCGCTCCTCGGCCTCGATGGCAGCGGTGACCTCCTGCTGGACCTGCTGGGCCGCGGCCTCGAGCTCAGGGGAGAGCTCGACGTTGCGGTAGTACTCCATGCCGGTGCCGGCGGGAATGAGGCGGCCGACGATGACGTTCTCCTTGAGGCCGCGGAGAGTGTCAATGGAGCCGTTGATGGAGGCCTCGGTGAGGACGCGGGTGGTCTCCTGGAAGCTGGCCGCGGAGATGAAGCTGTCCGTGGAGAGCGAGGCCTTGGTGATGCCGAGCAGGAGCGGGCGGCCGATGGCGGGACGACCGCCGTTGGCGATGACGCGCTCGTTTTCCGCGGTGAAGCGGAACTTGTCGATCTGCTGCTCGAGGAGGAAGTTGGTGTCTCCGATGTCCTCGATCTTGACCCAGCGGAGCATCTGGCGAACGATGGTCTCGATGTGCTTGTCGCTGATGGCGACGCCCTGGAGCCGGTAGACCTCCTGAATCTCGTTGACGAGGTAGGCCTGCAGCTCCTTTTCGCCGAGGACGGCGAGGATGTCGTGGGGGTTGAGCGGCCCATCCATAAGGGGGTCGCCGGCGCGCAGGCGCTCGCCCTCCTGGACGTTGATGAAGACGCCGCGGGGGACGAGGTACTCCTTCTCCTCGCCGGAGTCTGCGGTGACGTAGATGCGGCGCTGGCCCTTGGAGACTTCGCCGAAGCGGATGACACCATCGATTTCGGCGATGATGGCGGTCTCGCGGGGCTTGCGTGCCTCGAAGAGCTCGACGACGCGTGGCAGACCGCCGGTGATGTCCTTGGTGCGGGTTCCTTCGCGTGGGATCTTGGCGAGTACGTCGCCGGGGAAGACCTCGTCGCCGTCTGTGACCATGAGGTGGGCGCGGGAGGGCATGAGGTAGCGCTTGCCGTTCTTGGCCCCCTTGATGAAGAGTGCGGGTTGGCGCTTCTCGTCGGGAGAATCGGTGACAACGAGACGGGAGAGGCCGGTGACCTCGTCGACCTCCTCGTTGAGGGTGAGGCCCTCGACGAGGTCCTTGAACTGGACGGTGCCGCCGATCTCCGTGACGACGGAGAAGGTGTAGGGATCCCACTCGCCGAGGACGGTGCCGAGTTCGACCTGAGCGCCCTCCTTGACCTTGAGCTTGGCGCCGTAGACGATGGCGTAACGCTCCTTCTCGCGGCCCTTGGAGTCCACGACGGCGATGGCGCCGGAGCGGTTCATGGCAACGAGATCGCCGGTTTTGGCGGTGACGGTGGCGAGGTTGATGAAGCGGACGGTGCCGGAGTCCTTGGCTTCGAGGCGGGAAGCGTCTGCCACGCGGGAGGCGGTGCCGCCGACGTGGAAGGTGCGCATGGTGAGCTGGGTGCCTGGTTCGCCGATGGACTGGGCGGCGATGACGCCGACGGACTCGCCCATCTCGACCATCTTGCCGGAGCCGAGGTTGCGGCCGTAGCAGAGGATGCAGACGCCGCGCTTGGACTCGCAGGTGAGGACGGAGCGAATCTTGACGCGCTCGATGCCGGCGGCCTGCACGGAGTTGGCGAGCTCCTCGTCGATCTCCTGGTTGACCTCGACGATGACGTTGCCCTCGAAGTCCTTGAGCTTTTCGAGCGAGACGCGGCCGATGATGCGGTCGCGGAGAGGCTCGATGGTCTCGCCGGCTTCGATGATGGGGGTGACGTAGATGCCCTCGACGGTGCCGCAGTCGAGCTCGGAGATGATGACATCCTGCGCGACGTCGACGAGACGGCGGGTGAGGTAGCCGGAGTCGGCGGTCTTGAGCGCGGTATCTGCGAGGCCCTTGCGTGCGCCGTGGGTGGAGATGAAGTACTGGAGCACGGTGAGGCCCTCACGGAAGTTGGCCGTGATGGGGGTTTCGATGATTTCGCCGGAGGGCTTGGCCATGAGGCCGCGCATGCCGGAGAGCTGGCGGATCTGCTGCTTGGAGCCGCGGGCGCCGGAGTCGGCCATGATGTAGATGGGGTTCATGACGCCGTCCTTGTCGGCCTGCTTCATGTTGCCGAACATCTCGTCGGCGACACGGTCGGTGACGGTGGACCACATCTGGATGACCTTGTTGTTGCGCTCGCCGTTGGTGATGGCGCCATCGAGGTACTGCTGCTGGACGGCGACGACCTGCTTTTCAGCCTCGTGGACGACGGTGTACTTGGACTCGGGGATGACCATGTCGTCGAGACCGACGGAGAGACCGCTGCGGGTGGCGTAGCGGAAGCCGAGGTCCTTGATGTGGTCGAGCATCTTGACGGTGACCTCGAGGCCGAGGTTGAGGTAGCAGTAGTTGACGAGCTGGCCGATGCCCTTCTTCTTGAGCAGGCCGTTGATGTAGGGCATGCCCTCGGGGAGCGCATCGTTGAGGATGGCGCGGCCGACGGTGGTGGAGAGGAGCTGGCGGGTGTAGGTGACCGGCTCGGTGTGGGAGATGTCCTGGTCGTCGTAGGCGGTGGTGAGGTCAATGACCTTGCCGGTGTGCCGCAGACGGATGGGGGTGAGGGTTTCGACGATGCCGGCTTCGAGGGCCATGAGGACCTCCTCGATGTTGGCGAAGGTGCGGCCCTCGCCGGTGGCGCCAGCCTTGGACTTGGTGAGGTAGTAGAGACCGAGGACGAGGTCCTGCGTGGGGACGGTGATGGGCTGTCCGCTGGCCGGCGAGAGGATGTTGTGCGAGGCGAGCATGAGCACGCTGGCCTCGACCTGAGCCTCAGGCGAGAGCGGGATGTGCACGGCCATCTGGTCGCCGTCGAAGTCGGCGTTGAAGGCGGTGCAGACGAGGGGATGGATCTTGATGGCCTTGCCCTCGACGAGGACGGGCTCAAAGGCCTGGATGCCGAGGCGATGGAGCGTGGGAGCGCGGTTGAGCAGGACGGGATGATCCTTGATGACCTCTTCGAGGATGTCCCACACGATGGACTCCTGCATCTCAACCATCTCCTTGGCCTGCTTGATGGTGGTGCAGTGGCCGGTCTGCTCGAGGCGATGGTAGATGAAGGGCTTGAAGAGCTCGAGGGCCATCTTCTTGGGGAGGCCGCACTGGTGGAGCTTGAGTTCGGGGCCGACGACGATGACGGAACGGCCGGAGTAATCCACGCGCTTGCCGAGGAGGTTCTGGCGGAAGCGGCCCTGCTTGCCCTTGAGGGTGTCGGAGAGCGACTTGAGCGGGCGGTTGTTGGCGCCGCGCAGGACGCGGCCGCGGCGGCCGTTGTCGAACAATGCGTCGACGGCCTCCTGGAGCATGCGCTTCTCGTTGCGGACGATGACCTCGGGGGCGTGGAGGTCCATGAGCTTCTTCAACCGGTTGTTGCGGTTGATGACGCGGCGGTAGAGGTCGTTGAGGTCGGAGGTGGCGAAGCGGCCGCCGTCCAGCGGCACGAGCGGGCGAAGCTCGGGCGGGATGACGGGGATGACATCGAGAATCATCCACTGGGGCTTGTTGTTGGACTTGCGGAAGGCCTCGACGACCTTGAGGCGCTTGGCGTACTTGAGCTTCTTCTGGATGGAGGACTCGGTCTTCATGCGCTCGCGGAGCTCGATGGAGAGCTCGTTGATCTCGACGCGCTTGAGGAGTTCCTTGATGGCCTCCGCGCCCATCATGGCCTTGAAGCCGGAGGGGCGGAACTGGGCGTCGAGCTCGCGGAAGCGAGTCTCGTCCTTGATGATCTCGCGCTCCTTGACTGGGGCGTCGCCAGAATCGACGACGACGTAGGACTCGAAGTAGAGGACGGCCTCGAGCTCGCGCAGGGAGATGTCGAGCAGATGGCCGATGCGGGAGGGCAGACCCTTGAAGAACCAGACGTGGGAGCAGGGGCTGGCGAGCTCGATGTGGCCGAGACGCTCGCGGCGGACCTTGGAGAGGGTGACCTCGACGCCGCACTTGTCGCAGATGACGCCGCGGTGCTTCATGCGCTTGTACTTGCCGCAGACGCACTCCCAGTCGGTGACGGGGCCGAAGATGCGGGCGCAGAAGAGGCCGTCGCGCTCGGGCTTGAAGGTGCGGTAGTTGATGGTCTCTGGCTTGGTGACCTCGCCGTGCGACCAGGAGCGGATCTTCTCGGGGGAGGCGAGCTGGATGCGGATGGCGTCGAAGTCAGTGATGGGGCCGGTCAGTTCGAAGGGGCTGGAGCGGAACATATGCAATCTCCGTTTTAATTCTTGCGGCTGATGCTACCTGTTACCGTTGGCGGGGCGAATGGAGCTGCACCGCGAAATCGAAGCGAGCCGGGCGTCTACTCGACGGCGGCGATGGTGGGGATGGGGACCTTCTGCTCCTCACCGTTGACCTGCTTGATGAGTTCGACGTCGAGGCAGAGCGACTGGAGCTCGCGGACGAGCACGTTGAAGCTCTCAGGGACGCCGGGTTCGATGGCGGCCTCTCCCTTGACGATGGCCTCGTAGATCTTGGTGCGGCCGTAGACGTCGTCGCTCTTGGCGGTGAGCAGCTCCTGGAGGATGTAGGCAGCGCCGTAGGCCTCGAGCGCCCAGACTTCCATTTCTCCGAAGCGCTGGCCGCCGAACTGGGCCTTGCCGCCGAGGGGCTGCTGGGTGATGAGCGAGTAGGGTCCGATGGAGCGGGCGTGAATCTTGTCGTCCACCAGGTGGGAGAGCTTGAGCATGTAGATGTAGCCGACGGTGACGGGCTGCTCGAAGGCATCGCCTGTGAGGCCGTCGATGAGCTTGGTCTTGCCGCTGGAGGGCAGGCCGGCGGCGGCGAGGAGGGCTTTGATTTCGCCCTCGCGCGCGCCGTCGAAGACGGCTGTGCCGAACCAGATGCCGCGCTTCATGCCTGTGGCGACGCGCAGGGTCTGCTCGTCGTCGAGGTTGAGAAGCTGGTCGAGCACGGCGGTGCCGGAGAAGCGCGCCTTGAAGATCTCGCGGACCTCGGCGGCCTTGGTGGAGCTGAGGACGAGAGCGGCGACCTGCTTGCCGAGCTCGTGCGCAGCCCAGCCGAGGTGGGTTTCGAGGATCTGGCCGACGTTCATACGGGAAGGCACGCCGAGCGGGTTGAGGACAATCTCGACGGGGGTGCCGTCGGGCAGGTAGGGCATGTCCTCCTCGGGGAGGATGCGCGCGATGACGCCCTTGTTGCCGTGGCGGCCGGCCATCTTGTCGCCGACGGAGAGCTTGCGCTTCATGGCGACGTAGACCTTGACCATCTTGATGACGCCTGGAGCGAGCTCGTCGCCCTTCTGTAGCTTGGAGATCTTCTCGTTGGTGATCTTGCGCAGGACGTCGATCTGGCGGGATGTCATCTCCTCGATCTCGTCGATCTGCTCGTTGACGCGGGGATCCTTGTCGGCGTAGCGGATGCGCTTGAGGTTGCGTGTGGAGATGACCTCGATGGAGTCGCGGTCGATGACGGCGTCCTTGGAGAGGAGCTTCTTGTTGGTGCGCTCGTCGTGGAGGTCGGCGAGGACGGTCTTGTTGCCGAGGATGGACTCGAGCCGCTTGAGGCGCTCGTCGGTGAGAATACGAATCTCATCGGCGAGGTTCTTCTCGAGCTGCTCAATCTGTTCGGCCTCAATCAGCTTGGCGCGCTCGTCCTTCTCCTGGCCCTTGCGGCTGAAGATGCGGACGTCCACGACGGTGCCCTCGATGCCCGGGGGGCAGGTGAGGGATGCGTCGCGCACATCGCCGGCCTTTTCGCCGAAGATGGCGCGGAGCAATTTCTCTTCCGGCGTGAGCTGGGTCTCGCCCTTGGGGGTGACCTTGCCGACGAGGATGTCGTTGTGGCCGACCTTGGCGCCGATGCGGACGATGCCGCTCTCGTCGAGGTCGCGCAGCGAATGTTCGCTGACGTTGGGGATGTCGCGTGTGATCTCCTCGGGCCCGAGCTTGGTGTCGCGGGACTCGATCTCGAACTCCTCGATGTGGATGGAGGTGTAGTAGTCGTCCTTGACGAGCTTTTCGCTGATGAGGATGGCGTCCTCGAAGTTGTAGCCGCGCCAGGGCATGAAGGCGACCAGGACGTTGCGGCCGAGGCCGAGCTCGCCCTGCTCGGTGCAGGGGCCGTCTGCGATGACCTGGCCCTTGAGCACGCGGTCGCCCTGGCGGACGATGGGCTTCTGGTTGATGCAGGTGTTCTGGTTGGAGCGCTTGAACTTGGTGAGCTGGTAGATGTCGGAGCCGACCTCGCGCGAGAGCTGGGTGGGGTGGTGCTCGCCTTCGACGCGGACGATGATGCGCTCGGAGTCTACGGAGTCGACGATGCCGTTGCGCTTGGCGAGGATGACGGCGCCGGAGTCGCGGGCGGTGACGCCCTCCATGCCGGTGCCGACGAGGGGAGCCTCGTTGACGAGCAGAGGAACGGACTGGCGCTGCATGTTGGCGCCCATGAGTGCGCGGTTGGCGTCGTCATGCTCGAGGAAGGGCACGAGCGAGGCGGCGACGCTGACGAGCTGCTTGGGCGAAACGTCAACGTAGTCCACTTCCTCGCGGGGAATGAGGACGAAGTTGCCCTGACGGCGGGCGTTGACCAGCTCCTCGGTGATGCGGCCGTGTTCGTCGAGCGTGATGTTGGCCTGGGCGATGGTGTGGCGGTCCTCCTCCCACGCGGAGAGGTAGAAGCTGAAAGGAGCAACTTCGGCGGGGCGCTTTTTGTCGCGCTTGAGCGAGTTGTTGAGCTTCTTGGCCTCGTTGATCTCAAGGACGTGTCCCTGACGCAGGCCGCTGTCGCCGGCGTTGGTGACGCTGACGAAGTCGAGGACCTGCGAGTCCTTGACCTTGCGGTAGGGGGACTCGATGAAGCCGTACTGGTTGATGCGTGCGAAGCAGGAGAGCGAGCTGATGAGGCCGATGTTGGGACCTTCCGGGGTCTCGATGGGGCAGATGCGTCCGTAGTGTGTGGGATGGACGTCGCGTACCTCGAAGCCAGCGCGCTCGCGGGAGAGGCCGCCCGGCCCGAGGGCGGAGAGGCGACGCTTGTGGGTGATCTCGGAGAGCGGGTTGGTCTGGTCCATGAACTGCGAGAGCTGGGAGGAGCCGAAGAACTCGCGGATGGCGGCCATGACAGGCTTGGCGTTGATGAGGTCATGCGGCATGGCCGTCTGCATCTCCTGGTAGACGCTCATCTTTTCCTTGATGGCGCGCTCCATGCGGACGAGGCCGATGCGGAACTGGTTCTCCATGAGCTCGCCGACGGCGCGGACGCGGCGGTTGCCGAGATGGTCAATGTCGTCCACGTTGCCGATGTTCTTGCGGAGCTTGAGGAGGTAGCGGATGGTGGCGTAGAAGTCCTCTGGGACGAGGGTGCGCTTGTCGAGCGAGGAGGCCTCTGCGTTCTCGTAGAGCTTGATGTTGAACTTGAGGCGGCCGACGCGGGAGAAGTCGTACTTGCGCGGGTCGAAGAACATGCCCTCGAAGAGCGCGGTGGCGGTGTCGAGGGTGGGCGGGTCGCCGGGACGGAGCTTGCGGTAGATCTCGATGAGCGCCTCTTCGGGCTTGTGGACGGAGTCGCGGCGGAGGGTGTTGGTGATGATGTTGCCGACGTCGTCGCGCTCGGGGAAGAAGAGCTCGACCTGAGTGATGCCGGCGGCGATGATCTTCTGCAGGGCGTCTGCGGTGAGTTCGGCGTTGGCCTCGTAGAGCAGCTCGCCGGTGGCGGTGTCAATGACATCGGCGGCGAGGAAGGAGCCTTCGAGCTCGGAGGGCTCAATCTCGACGGTCTCGAGCTTGGCGTCGCGAATCTCCTTGAGGGCGTGAGCGTTGATCTTGCGGTTGGCGTGGGCGAGTTCCTTGCCGCGGTGGGTGACGGCGGCCGCGGGGCGCGCGCCGAGCAGGTGGGTGGACTTGGCAGCGTCGGCTACGACCTTCCAGAGGAGCTTGCCAGCCTTGAACTGGATGGTGTCGACGGTGTAGAAGGTGCGGAGGATCTCCTCGTCGGTGCGCAGGCCGAGGGCACGCAGGAAGATGGTGCCGAGGAACTTGCGCTTGCGATCGATGCGGACGTAGAGGATGTTCTTCTGGTCGAACTCGAACTCCACCCAGGAGCCGCGGTAGGGGATGATCTTGCCGAGGAAGTAGGAGCGGTTGTTGGCGGTCTCGAAGAAGACGCCGGGCGAGCGGTGGAGCTGGCTGACGATGACGCGCTCGGTGCCGTTGACGATGAAGGTGCCGTTCTCGGACATGAGGGGGATGTCGCCGAAGAAGACCTCCTGCTCCTTCATGTCGCGGAGGGTGCGCTGTCCGGTCTCGGGGTTCTTGTCGTAGATTTTGAGGCGGATGGTGACCTTGAGGGGGGCGGAGTAGGTCATGCCGCGCTCCTCGCACTCGGCGCGGTCATACTTCAACTGCAAGCCGACGGGGTCGCCGCACTTGGTGCAGAAGTCGGGGGTGTTCTTGTTGTAAGCGCCGCAGAAGTTGCAGAGGACGTCGCCGGGGTGGAAGGGGTCTGTAATGACCATGTGGCCGCAACTGGAGCAGGCGGTGCGGAGATGGTTGAGGCCCTTGAGGTGGCCGCACTTGCACTCCCAGTTGCCGATGGAGAAGTCCACGAACTCGAGTTCGCTGACGTTGCGGAAGTCGGCGATGGGAAAGACAGAGGTGAAGACGGACTGCAGGCCGTTGTCCTCGCGCTCCTGAGGGAGCATGTCCATCTGCAGAAAGCGCTCGTAGCTGTCGCGCTGGACCTCGATGAGGTTGGGGATGCGGATGGAGGTGGGGATCTTGGAGAAGTCAAGGCGGGTGCGAAGTGCGCGCTGCTGGGACATGGTCTGTCTCCTCTGTTCTATCTGCCGCATCGAGGTCCCCGGCGAGCGGGGTGGAGGACGGCAGGGCCTCCGGTGAAAGTGTTGGCGCCTATTTGCATCGGGCACGAGCCGCCTCGACGGCCGTGCACTGTGGCGCTGGTTGAATCTCCGGCGAAAAAGGTGGCCGGAGGAAGAAGGAGTGTGCTACTGTTCTGGGCGAGTAGAGAGCACAAAGGCACAGACGCCCGAGGGGACACGTGTACCCACGAGCGCAGCAACCGGATTGTGCACTGAATCGTTGGAAAACTTTGTAATGACCGCCGCCCTTTGAGGCTCGCCCAGCCTCAAGGATGATTGCCGCGCATGAAAACTTGAAATCGTTCAGCGTGACGCGCTGCAAGACAAGCTGAACGTCCGGCGATATGTGACGCCGGAACATGAAGTCGAGATGAATCCGTGTGGAGCGCCCCGGCCTGATACTACCCTCCGCCCCGGAGCGGCACTCCCATCTAGATAAGAGTACCGCCCGCGAGGCAAAGAGGCAAATGAGGCGGAGAGGCAAAGCGAGCGTTCTGGGAGCGAACCCCCAGAAAACAAAGGCTTTACTTGATCTCCACGGTGGCCACGCCGTCGAACTTCTTGGCGATGGCAGCCGCGTCTTCCTTGGAGATGTTCTCCTTGAGCGGCTTGGGTGCGCCGTCGACCAGGTCCTTGGCTTCCTTGAGGCCGAGGCTGGTGACTTCGCGAACCGCCTTGATGGTGTTGATCTTGTTGGCGCCAGCGTCCTTGAGGATGACCGTGAACTCGGTCTTCTCTTCGACGGCCGCGGCGGCGGCTCCGCCACCCGCAGCAGGTGCGGCGGCGACTGCGGCTGCGGCACTGACGCCCAGGCGGGCTTCCAGCTTCTTGACCAGCTCGGATGCGTCGAGCAGGGTGAGGCTAACGATTGCGTCTTCCAACTGTTGAATATCTGCCATGATGTTCTCTCCGTTTTTTCTGTGATGCAAAATTTTGTTTCTACTGCGGTGGGGCGGTGACGCTGCCCCGATTGGCTGCCTTGCTGGAGTTTCCGTTGCGCTCAGACTGCGCACTCCGACGGGCGGCCGAAAGTTGTGGGCCAGCGGTTAGCTGGCGGGTGCGGCTTCTGCCGCGGGTGCGGCGGGTTCGGCGACCGGCTCGGGTGCGGCTTCGGCGGCAGGCGCCTCGGCAACAACGGCGGCGGCGGGAGCGCCGAACTTGCCCTTCTCGACGGCCTGATTGACGACGACGGCGAGGTCGCGGCCGGTGGCGTTGATGACCGTGGCCAGACGCTGCGCGGGCGAGTTGATGAGGAAGAGCAGCTTGCTGAAGAGCTCTTCCTTGCCGGGCAGAGTGGCGAGAGCCTTGATGTCTGCGACGGTGAGGAGCTTGCCGTCGACGATGCCGAGCTTGAAGGTGAAGAACTCGGCGTTCTCGTTGACCCAGGTGCTGACGGCCTTGGCGAGGGCAACAGGGTCTCCGGTGGTGTAGGCGACGGAGCTGACGCCCTTGAGGCCCTGGAGGGCCTGCTCGATCTGCGTGCCCTTGGAGGCGCGTGCGACGAGCTTGTTCTTGACGACGCGGTAGCGGCCACCGACGGCGCGGACGGCCTTGCGGAGCGCGAAGTCCTGGGCGACGGTGAGCTTGGAGAAGGAGCCGACGATGGCGGTGGTGGAGCCTTCGAGCTCCGCGGCCAGCGACGCAACCTTTACAACCTTGACTGCCTTGGTGAGTGCCATAAATCCTGCCTTGTGCTGCCGGCGAAGTGAGCCGGCTCAAAGTGCCGCGGAGTACGCGGCGTGAAACGGAGAACTATGCCTTGCCAGCGGCTTCGGCGACGGCGTGGTCGAGCTGGATGCCGGGGCCCATGGTGGAGCTGATGTAGATGGCCTTGACGTAACGGCCCTTGGCGGCCGCGGGCTTGGCCTTGATGAGCGCGGTGATGACCGTGGTGGCGTTGTCGATGAGCTTGCTGGCGTCGAAGCTGAGCTTGCCCACGGGGACGTGGACGAGCGCGGTCTTGTCGGCGCGGAACTCGATCTTGCCGGCCTTGATCTCCTTGATGGCGGAGGCGACGTCGGTGGTGACGGTACCGGTCTTGGGGTTGGGCATGAGGCCCTTGGGGCCGAGCACCTTGCCGAGACGACCGACGGACTTCATCATGTCGGGGGTGGCGATGAGGGCGTCGAAAGCGGTCCAGTTCTCTTTCTGGATCTTCTCGACGAGCTCGTCGCCGCCGGCGAAGTCGGCACCGGCTGCTTCGGCTTCCTTGATCTTGTCGCCGCTGGTGATGACGGCGACGGTCTTGGTCTTGCCGAGGCCGTGGGGGAGGACGACGGTGCCGCGGACCATCTGGTCAGCGTGGCGGGTGTCCACTCCGAGGCGGAGGGTGAGGTCGACGGTCTCGTCGAACTTGGCGTACTTGGCCTTTTGCAGGAGGGGGACGGCGTCTGCGAGGGCGTAGGGACGCGGCTCGACAAGGGCGCGCGCCTTCGTCATATTCTTGGAAGATTTATGGGACATGCTTTCTCCATCTGCCACCCCGACAAGCATTGTTCCGCAAGGGCGTGGTCGTATCGATGCCTCGCCGGGAGGCGAGAGCACTGTATTGATTATGCCGGGGGCTGCGGAAAAGTGCAAGCTGGGCAGGGCTGGAGCGGTCAGGCGCGGCGGAAGCGGAGAGCCATGTAGGGCCTGGCGGGAAGCTTGTGGAGGGATTTGCCGGAGTGGGTTCCGGGCAGGGGTGTGATGGTCATGGCCCAGGGATCGATGAGGTCGGCGCGGTAGGAGGCCAGCTTGGGGAGGGGGAACTCGTACTCGGCGGGCTGGTGGAAGTCGAAGAAGTAGAGGATGGTGGCGGGGGGAGGACCGGCGAGGAGCGAGGCGGAGGCTTTGTCGGGGGAGGAGACGGGGGTGGCGGCCAGTTCCCTGCCCTCAGATTCTTTTCCCCAAGCGACGGCGCAGGGGTAGTAGGCGTCGGGGACGGCGGTGAGTGGGCCGGCGGATTCGACGATGCGGCGGAGGAAGCCGATGCGCTCAGGGCTGGTGCCGCGGAAACGGATGCCGCCCTGCGCCCACATGATGTGCTGGTCGGAATCGCGAGTGTCGGGTGCGAGGAAGGTTTCGCCGTGGGAGGCGTAGCAGCCGGCGATGACGGCGCGCCAGAAGCGGAAGGTCATCTCCTGGCCGGAGAGGTTGCCCCAGCGGCGGGGGAGATCGCCTTCGTACATCATCTCGTCGTAGATGATGGGCTTTTGCCATGCGGCGCGCCACTCGGGGGCGCGTTCGGTGGCGTAGGACTGGAGCGAGGCGTGGGTGCACCAGGGCTTTGCGTAGTCGTAGAGCACCTTGCTGTAGTGGACGCTGCGCAGGTGGGCGTAGGGATCTTCGGCGACGAGGAGGGCGGCGAGGCGGTCCCAGTCGGCGGTGGACTTGGCCTTGAGGAGGTCGAACTCGTTGGCGAGCGACCACCAGAGGTTGCGGAAGGCACCGAAGCGCGCGACGGTGTAGCGGAGGTAGCGGTCGTCCACGGCGGCGGGGAAGCGGGAGAAGTCCCAGCGGTCGTAGGGGTGGAAGAGGATGAGATCGGCCTGGATGTTGTGCTGGCCGAGCTGGGCGATGCGGCGCTCCTGATGGCGGAAGAAGTCGGGGTTGAAGCGGGAGTGGTCGTCGCTGCCGTCGGAATTGGTGAGGAAGGGCAGGTAGGGCGGCCGCTGGTTGACGTACTCGTAGGACTTGGGGAAGAGGCACATGCGCACCTTGTTGAAGGGCGAGCGGACGAGGGTGGCGAGGGTTTGCGTTTCGAGCTGCTCGGTCTGGTGCGTCCAGGCGTAGCAGGTGGTTCCGAAGGGATGGAACCATGTGCCGTCGGCGTGGCAGAAGTGGAGGCCGGAGGCAGCGACGGGGCCGTGGTTGGTGGAATTGGGCGCGACGGCGGTGAATGAGCCGGTGCGGGCGTCGAGCGCGAAGAGGGTGCTGCGGGTGGTGAAGCGCCATTCGCCGGTTGCGGGCGGCATGAAGCGGATGCGGAAGGTGTTGTCCCCGTCGTAGAAGCCGCGGACGGTGATGGGCGCGGCGGTGGCGTGGGTGAAGGTGGCGGCGAGGTCCACGTCGAAGGGATTGGCAGGAGCGGTGGCGGTGAGGGATGTCTCGAAGAGTCCCCACTTCTCAATTGTTGGAGTGGATGCTGTGGTGGCGTGGAGCGCGCGCGGGATGGCGAGCGAGGCGGCAGCGGCGGCGGAGAGCTTGAGCGCGGAGCGGCGGTCCATGACGGGAGAAGTATAGACGGGGGGTGAATATCCACGTACAAAATGGACCATTTAGGCTCCCTCAAATGCACTTGACCAAATTGGAACGCCAAGGGCACCCGTGGCGAATAATTGGCGAAATCCTCAGAAAGTTGGTGTATGTTGCATGTATTCAGCCTTGGGGCACTGCATTATGCCGACTTTCTACGAGTTTTTTGCTGGTGGCGGAATGGCGCGAAGCGGGCTTGGGCCCCGCTGGGAGTGTCTTTTCGCAAATGACATTGATGCAAAGAAAGCCGATTCCTACAGACACTCAATTAAACGATTCCTCAATCATTACAATTGCGCCTAACAGCAAAGCGCCCGCACGGGGCGGGCGCTTCGGTGAAGAGTGAATGTGTGCGGGGTTAGCCGACGACCTCGATGCCCATGGAGCGGGCGGTGCCCTTGATGGACTTGATGGCGGTCTCGACGGAGGCGGCGTTGAGGTCGGGCATCTTGAGGGTGGCGATCTCGCGGACCTGCTTCTCGGTGACCTTGCCTACCTTGTCCTTGAGCGGGTTGCCCGCGCCCTTGGCGACACCGGCGGCCTTGAGCAGCAGCACGGAGGCCGGGGGCGTCTTGGTGATGAAGCTGAAGGTGCGGTCGGCGTAGACGGTGATGACGACGGGGATGGTGAGGCCCTGCTGCTCCTTGTTGGAGGTGCGGGCGTTGAACTGCTTGCAGAACTCCATGATGTTGACCTGGGCCTGACCGAGCGCGGGGCCGACGGGCGGCGCCGGAGTGGCCTTGCCGCCTTCGATCTGGAGCTTTACGTAACCTTGAACCTTCTTGGGTGCCATTGTTCTTATCCTCTTTGCTTCGCGAGCGGCTTGCGCTGCGCGAGATTTCTAAAATTCGTACCTCAGGGGCTAAAGCCCCCGCACTGCAATCTGCATACGGCATGGCTGAAGCCATGCCCTTAACGAAAGCGCGCGAGACACGTGCCTGCGTTTCAAAACCCCGGCACGGTAGAAGGCGTGCCGTACAACCGATGCAGGGGGTAGAAGCCACCACTGCATCAAACCTGTTAGCCCGCTTACTTCTGGCGGGTTGTGCGTGGCAGAGCCACGCCGAGAAAAATTACTCCTCGACCTTGTCGACCTTGGAGAACTCGAGTTCGACGGGGGTGGAGCGGCCGAAGATGGTGACCATGACCTTGAGGGTCTGGCGGTCTTCGTTGACCTCGTCCACGAGGCCGTTGAAGTTGGCGAAGGGGCCCTCGTTGATGCGGACGTTCTCGTTGCGCTGGAACTTGACCTTGAGGCGGGGCTTGTCCTTGGTGACGTCGGTGCGGAAGATGATGGAGCTGACCTCGGCCTCGGTGAGGGCGACGGGCGTTTCCCCGGTGCCGAGGAAGCCGGTGACGCGGGGGGTGTTCTTGATGATGTGCCAGAGCTCGTTGTCGAGCTCCATCTCTACCAGCACGTAGCCGGGGAGGAAGACGCGCTCGATGGTGTACTTCTTGCCGTTGCGCAGCTCGGTGACCGGCTCGGTGGGGATCATGATGCGGCCGATCTTCTTTTCGAGGCCGTAGGCCTGAATGCGGCTCTCGAGGGACTCCTTGACCTTGCGCTCGAAGCCGGAGTAGGCGTGGATGATGTACCACTTGAAGCTGGGGTTGACGGGCGGAGGAAGCAGCTCGACCGGCGCGGCGGCATCGGCCGCGGGGGCGGCGTCGGCGGCAGCAGCGGGCGTTGCTTCGGCCGCGGGGGCTTCGGGTTCGGGAGTTGCGGTGGGGAGTGTCTCTTCGGTCATGTTGGCTGTGCCTTCGATTCAGGGCGCTGGTTGCGCGTCCGGGAAAATGGTTTAGCGGTGGATGAGGTACTTGAGAACCTGCTCGATGGCGCCGCCGACGATCTTGTCCACCACGGCGAAGTAGATGGCGAAGAAGAAGACGGCGACGATGACGACGGTGGTGGTGGCCTGAACCTCCTTGCGCGAGGGGGTGACCACCTTGCGCATTTCGCCGCGTGTGTCGCGGAGGAAGGAGAGGAGGCGGCGGGGAGCTGCCTGCCACTGCGGGATTGCGTTGTCAGCCTGGTTTGCCATTGCGATGTCCTTTGCGCGATGCCGTGGTCTTGGGAAAACTGGCGGGGGAGCTCGGATTCGAACCGAGAAGTCCGGTTTTGGAGACCGGCAGTTTAACCGTTGAGCTTACTCCCCCCGTTGGGAGCTACTTGGTTTCCTTGTGCTCGGTGTGCTTGCGGCAGCGGGGGCAGAACTTGGAGAACTCGAGACGGCCGGTGGTGGTCTTCTTGTTCTTGGTGGTGGAGTAGTTGCGTTCCTTGCAGACTCCGCATTGGAGGGTGACGATTTCGCGCATGGTGGAACTTCCTTTCGTATCGTGGCCGACCACCTCGGTCGGCTAGCAGCGTTCGGGTTGACACGCCGCGACGCAGGGCTGATTGGCCCCTGCTGCCAAGTCCTGAAATGTGCAACGGAGTCGGAGCGGTCAGGCCACACTCCTCCACGTGATTATTATGCCTGAATCGGCGGGAAAAAGGAAAGGCGGCGCGCGGTGCGCCGCCCTTCGGGTGATGAAAGTTCGGTTATTTAATGATTTCGGTGATGGTGCCGGCGCCGACGGTGCGGCCACCCTCGCGGATGGCGAAGCGCAGGCCCTTCTCCATGGCGACTGGTGTGCCCAGCGTGATCTCCAGCGTCACGTTGTCGCCCGGCATTACCATCTCCGTGCCCGCGGGCAGCTTGGCCGAGCCCGTCACGTCCGTGGTGCGGAAGTAGAACTGCGGACGGTAGCCGTTGAAGAACGGCGTGTGACGCCCGCCCTCCTCCTTGCTCAGCACATAGATCTCGCCCTTGAACTCGGTGTGCGGCGTGATGCTGCCCGGCTTGGCCAACACCATGCCGCGCTCCACGTCCTCCTTGGCGATGCCGCGCAGCAGCAGGCCCGCGTTGTCGCCCGCCAGACCCTCGTCCAACTGCTTCTTGAACATCTCCACGCCGGTGCAGACCGTCTTGCGCGTCTCGCGGAAGCCCACGATCTCGCACTCCTCGCCCACCTTGATCTTGCCCCGCTCGATGCGGCCCGTGACCACCGTGCCGCGGCCCGAGATGGAGAAGATATCTTCGATCGGCATCAGGAACGGCTGGTCAATCGCGCGCGCAGGCAGCGGCACGTACTTGTCCACCGCCTCCATCAGCTCGTCGATCTTCGCCTCCCACTGCGCCTCTCCGTTGAGAGCGCCCAGTGCGCTGCCGCGAATCACCGGCACGTCGTCGCCAGGGAAGTCGTACTTGCTCAGCAGCTCGCGCACTTCCATCTCCACCAGGTCGATCAGCTCCGTGTCTTCGACCGCGTCGCACTTGTTCAGGAAGACCACGATGCAGGGCACGCCCACCTGGCGGGCCAGCAGCACGTGCTCCTTGGTCTGCGGCATGGGGCCGTCGGTGGCCGCAACGACGAGGATGGCGCCGTCCATCTGCGCCGCGCCGGTGATCATGTTCTTGATGTAGTCGGCGTGGCCCGGGCAGTCCACGTGCGCGTAGTGCCGGTTCGCCGTCTCGTACTCCACGTGCGCCGTGGCGATGGTGATGCCGCGCTCCCGCTCCTCAGGCGCGTTGTCGATCGAATCGAACGAGCGGAACGCGTTGTTCGGGTTGTGCTTGGACAGCACCTTGGTGATCGCCGCCGTCAGCGTCGTCTTGCCGTGATCGATGTGTCCGATGGTCCCCACGTTTACGTGCGGCTTGCTCCGGTCAAACTTGCCCTTTGCCATGTGCTTCCATCCTTCCTGTGTGCTGCGTATTGAACTGCTGCCTGCTACGGCGCCCGGGGGGCTCAGTAGTAAGCGTAAACCTTGCGGTACTGTGCGCGCAGCGATGGGGCGATGCGCTCGATGGCGGCGAGGTAGGCCTCGCGAATCTGGCCCTGGTCGGAGACGGGCAGGCTGCGGTAGGTGACAGCGGCATCGGAGCCGAGGAGGTTGCGGTCGAGGAGCTGCTCGAAGCTGCGGATGCGGAGGCCAGCGCGGGCGACGGAGCGGAGGAGGGCTTCAGCGGCGGCGGGCGAGGTGTGGTGCGCGATGCGGCTGTGCAACTGCTCGTAGGCGGCGGGGTCGGCGACGGGGATGAGGGCTTTCTCGAAGAGTGCTGCCATCAAGATGCCTCGTTGCGGGGAATGGAGCGGGAGACGGGAATCGAACCCGCGACCAACAGCTTGGAAGGCTGTGACTCTACCACTGAGTTACTCCCGCCTGGGCCGCCGATGCGGCCGCGGCTTGCTGCTGACATCCCACGCAAAAAGCGCGCGGGGTAAAGAATGGAGCTGATGATGGGGCTTGAACCCATGACCTCTCCCTTACCAAGGGAGTGCTCTACCACTGAGCTACATCAGCCAAGTTGTGCCGGCGGGAGGGAGCGAGCGCCCTTCCCTTCCGGTTACTTCTCCAACTTCGCGCGCTGGGCCGCGATCCAGATGCGGAAGGCGAACAGAGCGAGAAACACAACGGGAACCATGCGCAGGGGGAGGAGCAGAAGGCTGCCTCCGGGAAGACGCACATGGAATACCGCGCCGGAATCTATCGTAAACCAAGCCAGCAGGGCGAGGGCCGCGAGCAGCAGATACGCTAACGCTGAACGGCGGCCGGAGTGAAGTTTGCGCTCCGGGCTGGGCACGATGACACCGCCAAAAAATGATGGTGCACAGGGGAGGATTCGAACCTCCGTAGCACGTTCGTGCGGCAGATTTACAGTCTGCTGCCATTAACCACTCGGCCACCTGTGCACATTGCTGACCAGCTTTGCGAAGACCGCCTGCTGAGACCGTACGGGTTCCGGCGGCGGAGGCCGCGGAAGACGCTGGGATGCTCAACGGGAGGGACTGCGCGCTGCGGGCAGTAAAACCGTTGCCGTCACTGTTGAAGGACTGGAGCTGACGAAGGGACTTGAACCCCCGACCCTCTGATTACAAATCAGATGCTCTACCAACTGAGCTACGCCAGCCCAAACAGCGACGCTGGCACCTGATTCGCAGGAGAGAAAAAGAAGCCCTTTGCGAACAAGACGCCATAGTAAATTTATCACAGTTGGAGCGGGGGGCCTGACCGGACGGGCAACCGCACGCTGCGCGCGCCAACGGCCATTGTGGTGAGAGTAAAGCCCTAAGTCGCCTTAGGCTCCGCGGAGAATGGGCAGGTTAGCGCCAACGCGAAGAGTGCGAGGAGCAGAAAGGCTTTGAGGCTGCCGGCGAGGCCCCAGGTGTGGTGGGTGAGTTCGAGCAGCGGAGAGAGGAGAACGGCGACGAGAAGGAGCACGGATTGGAGTGCGCGGGCGTGATTGGCGGATGGAGTGGAGACGGCAGCGAGGATGAGCACGGTCCAAGGGAGGTAGAGGAGGGTGAGGGTGTACTCGAAGGAGAGCGGAGGCAGCAGGATGGAGGCGACGGTGAGGGCGAGGAGTTGGTTGGCGAGCGGGAGATGGCGGATACGAGTCATCCAGAGGATGAGGCCGAGGACGGCGAAGACTAGGACGTAGGCGACGGCGAGCCGTTGCATGAAGGCGGCGTTGGCGAGCAGCGGGCGGGCGACGGCAGCGAGTGTGAGTTTAAGAAGCGCGAAGAGCGAGTGGTCCATGCCACTCTGCGCGGATTGATGGGCGAGAGAGTAGCCGTGGCCGAGGAGCGTGTGGAGGCCGCTGATGCTTCCCTGCCAGCTTGCGGTGAGGTTGGGGCAGGCGAGCCAGAGGGATATGACCGTGGCGGCGGCGAAGGTGAGAACACCAGAGAGGACGGCGCGGTAGTTCTTCTTCGCCAGCGGGAGCGCGAGGAAGAGGAGCGGGTAGAACTTGAGGGCGCCAGCGAGGGCGAAGCAGACGGCGGCGGTGGTCTGTTTGCCGCGCCAGAAGGCCCATATGCCGAGGGCGGTGAGGGCGAAGAGCGCGAACTCGAGGTTTCCCTGCTTGAGGCAGAACCAGAAGGGCCAGGCGAAGATGAAGGCCACGGCGGTGAAGGCGGCGGCGCGGAGGAGTGGGATTCCGCGGCAGACGAGGGCGCGGGCGAAGAGCGCAGCGGCGGCGAGCATGGTCAACAGAAGCGCGGCGACGTAGAGCGGGATGGCGAGCGGGCCAACGCTGAGAAAGCACTTGTAGAGGGCGGCGAGCGGCAGCGGCTGCATGAAGACGGTGGGCTGCTGGAAGAAGGCGGGAGAGTGGTAGTGCTGGAATTGCGCGGAGAAGTCGAGCAGATCGGCGAAGTTGCGGTGGGCGACGGCGACTCCGTTGGAGTGGGGGCCGAAGTGATGGGCGCGGGTGAGGCGCAGGTAGAGGGCGAAGAGGAGGGTAAGCGCGGCGTTGACGGCGAGCGCGGGCAGGGCGGGTCTGAGGCTGGTTGCGGATTGCGCCGGTTGGGGCATACGGATGGTCTTGAGGATACGGCAAGGGCGGAATTGATACCATCAGGAGTGCCGGAGGGCGTGATGCGCAGACGGACAAGGTACTCGCTGACGGGCGTTGGGGTGTTTCTGGCACTGCTGGCGATCGCGATCTTTCTGCGCAAGGAGGCCCCGCCGGAGTGCGCGCGGCTGCTGCCGGAGAGTGACGCCATCGTGTACTTCAACCTGAAGCCGATCCGGCTGGTGACGCACTTTGACAAGACGCCGGTGGTGCGCGACCCGGAGCTACAGAAGTTTATGGATGCGACGGGCATCGTGTTTGAGCGCGACCTGGATCGCGCAGCCTTCGGCCTGCACCGCATGCCAGACCCGAAGGGGCCGAACGGGCCGGTGGCGTACAGCGAGGTCTTCGAGGGGCGGGTGGACGGGCACCGGTTGACGGCGTATCTGGGCAGTGTCGCGAGTTCGACCGAGACGTACGCGGGTCACGAGATCTTCAACATTCCGCTGGAGGGGCGCACGCTGCGGGTGGCGATGCTAGGGTACGACATGGTGGCGGCGTCGAACGCGCCGACGACGGAGCAGATCCACTCGATACTGGACCGGTACAGGGCGGCGGCGTCGCCGTTTTCGGGGTCATCGCTGCTGGCGGCGCACTACAGCGACGTGCCGCTGCTGAGCGAGGCGTGGGGCATCGGCAAGGTGGGGCTGCCGTTCAGCGAGAATGGCAAGCTGAAGCTGCTGGGGCTGACGCTGCCGATTGCGGCGGACACGACCTTTGTGGCCAGCGTGCGCTACTTGCACGCACTGCACCTGCGTGTGGAGGAGATTGCTCCGAACGACGCTCAAGCGGCGGATGAGGCCGCGGCGCTGGGGCAGATTCTGACGCTGGTGAAGGGGCTGGAGCAGAACGCCGGACAGCAGCAGTCGCCACAGGACGTTGCCGCGAACCGGCTGATTGAGAGCCTGAAGGTGGAGCAGGTGCACAACCGCACGGTGGTGACGGGCGTGGTGCCGCCGGAGATGTTCAAGAGTGTGGAGGCGATTCCGGAGGCTCAGGCGGCGGGCAAGTAGCTTATCTGCTTGCGGGAGCCAGCAAAATGAAAGCGGCCTGACGGCCGCTTTTTTCGTGCTTGGTGAACTGCGTGGTTACATGCCGGAGGGGCTGGAGGTGAGTTCGGCGACGGTTGCGCGCAGGTACTTGTGCGGGTTGACCGGCGTGCCGTGCAACTGGACCTCGTAGTGCAGGTGGGAGCCGGTAGAGCGACCGCTGCGTCCGACGTAGCCGATGACCTGTCCGCGGACGATGGACTGGCCCTCGATGACGGTGAAGCCGGACATGTGTGCGTAGAGGGTACGGATGCCGTGGCCGTGGTCGAGGACGACCTCGCGGCCGTAACCGTTCTCCATGCCGGCGGTCTGGACGATACCGTCGGCGGAGGCGCGGATGGGCGTGCCGTAGGGTGCGGAGATGTCCACGCCCTTATGGAAGGCGCCTTCGCCGTTGAAGGGATCCTCACGCTCGCCGAAACCGCTGGTGATGCGGCCTTCGACGGGCCAGAGCGAGGGAGCATAGGCGACGTCCTCGATGGAGCCGCCATTGAATTCGGAGGCTGCACTGGTGAGGCTCAGAGGCAGGCCGGTGGCCATACTGCGGGCGGCGACGCCGCTGAGCGCTGAGGTGCGCAGGGCGAGGAACTCGTCGAGGGAGCGGGTGTAGGCCTCGTCGGAGAGGGTGCCGGTAGCCGGGTCTGCGGGAGTGGCGGCGACGGCCGCGGAGGGATCCTTTTGCTTGGCGGCAGCGGTGGGAGAGACCGCGGCGGCGGAGGTGAGGGGGCTCTTGCGGAGGCCGTAGAGGGCGGAGATCTCGCTGGCAAGGGAGCCGAGCGAGGCGGCCTGAACATCCTTTTCGTGCTCCAGTTGCTGGAGGCGGGCGACGTCGTTACGGGAGGCGTCGCGCTCACGGCGGATTTGGTTGAAGTGCGCCGTCTTGAGCAGCATGCGGGAGTAGGAGCCGGCCAGGCCGGTGACCGTGAAGAGACCGATGAGAGCGGCGGCGATGAAGACGTAGGCGTAGTGGAGGGGGATGGGGAGCTTGCGCAGGGAGCCGTCCGCATCGCGGGAAACAAAGACGATGTAGAACTTCTGCTTCACTGGCACCCTCGGTGGTACGGAAATGTGTGCTGCGGGGTTGCGTGGTGCTTTGGCACTCTGCATCCGCAGCCCGTTGGTGGGGCGACGGATGGAACCCAAATCGCCCCGGCTATGGACCATGCAAAGAGCCGCGGACGGGCACAAAAGATGCCCACGGACGCTCGATGGGCGATGGTTAATCGTAGCACCGGCGCGGGGATTGCGCCAAAGAAATCGGGGCGCGGTGTGGTAAATTTGCCACACTCGCGGATCGGGTGCAAATCCCGTAGAGTGTTGGGTATGGCGGCCAAAATACAGGGCGAGCGGGAGATGATTGCGGGGATACGGGGGCGGGCAATCTCTGGGAGGTCGAGTGGCGTGCGGATTGGGATTGGGGATGACTGCGCGGTGCTGAAGATACCGCGAGGAAGCGAGATGGTGGTGACGACGGATCTGTCGCTGGAGGGGCGGCACTTCAAGCGGGAGTGGCATCCGGCGCGGGCGGTAGGACACAGAACTTTGGCGCGGGGGTTGAGCGATCTGGCGGCGATGGGGGCGCGTCCGGTGGCGGCGTTTCTGTCGCTGGCGGTGCCGCGGAAGCTGGCCGGAGGCGCGTGGATGCAGAGTTTTATGGATGGGCTGCTGGCGCTGGCGAAGGAACACGAAGTGGAGTTGGCGGGGGGAGATCTGTCGGAGTCGCCGCGTGGGAGTGGCGTGATGGCGGACATTGTGTGCGTGGGAACGGTGCGGGCGGGGCGGGCGTTGCTGCGCAGCGGAGCGCGCGCGGGCGATGGGGTTTATGTGACGGGAGCGCTGGGCGGAGCGGCGGTTTTTGTGCGGGATGCGCGGGCGCGGCGCGCGGCAAAATCCGCGGATAGCGACCCGCATTTGTGGCCGAAGCCGCGGGTCAGCGTGGGATTGTGGCTGGCAAAACGTGGGTTTGTGACGGCTTGCATGGACGTTTCGGATGGCATTTCGGTGGATTTGGGGCATCTGTGCGCGGAGTCGGGGGTGGGGGCGGTGGTGGAGGGGGCACTGATTCCGGTGCATCCGCTGGCAAGTGCAAGAAAAGACGGGCTTAAGCTGGCACTGCACGGTGGCGAGGACTACGAACTGCTGTTTACGGCGCGGGCGGGGGCGAAGGTTCCGAAGAGGATTGCGGGAGTGGCAGTGATGAAGATTGGAACGATGGTGCGGGGGCGTGGAGTGAAGCTGGTGGGCGAGGACGGACGAGTGAAGACGCTTAAGCCGGGTGGGTGGGAGCACTTCGCAAAGTGAGCGGGGATTTCTTTCAGCAAAGTTGGAGCGCGGAGGTGGCGCAGGCGGAGCCGATGATTCTGCCTGCGAGGAGATATGTGTATCCGCGGGCGGTGGCGGGTGAGGAGGATGCGCTGGCGCGTGGGGCGATGAAGTTGCGGGTGCGGCCGCGGGCGGGCGGAGAGTTCTGGGCGGTGTGTGCGCGGGGGTTTGCGGATGCGGCGGCACCGACGGGGGTGTTTGCGTGTCCGAATGCGGATGAGATGTGCGCGGTGGCGGGCGGGTATGCGTATGTGGTGAACACGATGAGGCCGGAGGAGTGCAGGCAGGTGGAGCTGCGTCCGGTGATGGCGGTGCGCGCGGCGGTGGAGGATGGGTTGCTGCTGTTTGCGGGGACGCAGCGGCTGGTGGCGTGGGGCGCGGAGGGCGAGCGGTGGATGACGGCGCGCATCAGCGACGAGGGGGTGCGGATTGCTGGAGTGGAGAACGGCGTGGCGCGGGTGGTGGTGTGGCGATTGCGGACGGACCGCGAGGAGGAGATACGGGTCTCGCTGGTGGATGGTTCCGTACTAGCTGATTAGCACCGGTACGAACGCAGTGAGATTCTTCGCTGCGCTCAGAATGACAACGAAAACCAAATGCAGGTCCCTCCACTACGCCGCTACGCGGCTCCGGTCGGGATGACGACAAGAACAAAGACAAAAGCAAATGCAGGTCCTTCGCGGGCGGCTATGCCTTGCCGGTGTTCGCTTACGCTCACACCGGCGGCGGTTGCCCGCTCAGGATGACAATTCATGACAGGAAAATCCAACGCGTAGCGTTGGATTTTCCTGTTTGCGCGCGGGGGTAGAGAACCGGCGGGTTCATCAGTATGAAAAACAGCTCTGCACAGCAGGACAACTCAAATTAATTTTCAAAGCTGAAGAAGCTGAGAGCTGCGTCGCCCTGGGTGAGGGTGCGCGTGCAGCGAAGCGCGGCGTAGCGGTCTTTGAGCGGGGAGCGGGAGGCATGCTCGGCGATGACGAGCGCGCCGGGGGCGAGGAGCGTGGGCGCGCCAGCCGCGAGTTGGTGGAGTGCGAGCGAGTACTCGTCGGCGGATTCGTAGGGTGGATCGAGGAAGACGAGATGGAATGCGGTTCCCTGCGCTAATCCCTGCGCGGTTCCCTGCTGGGCGAGACGGTCGAGGGTGGCAGTGACGGAGCGCTCGTGAATAGTAAATCCATCTGTGATGCCGAGGGTGGAGAGATTGGCGCGGATGCAGGCGACGGCGGGGCGCGCGTTCTCGACGAGATGGACGTGGGATGCGCCGCGGCTGAGGGCCTCGATGGCGACGGCGCCGGAGCCGGCGTAGAGGTCGGCGAAGACGGAGCTGGCGATGCGCGGGGCGAGGACGTTGAAGAGGGTCTCGCGGAGACGGTCGCTGGTGGGACGCGTCTTGAGGCCGCGGGGAGCGGCGAGCGGACGGGAGCGGTAGTGGCCGGCGATGACGCGCATCAACAAGATTGTATGCGGGGGCGGTCGTACAATGAACCGGAAGGAAGCGTGACGTGATGCGAGGATGGACCTTTCCGCTGGGACGATGGCTGGGCGTGGAGATACGTGTGCACACGTTCTTCCTGCTGCTGCTGGCGCTGAGCATTGCGGAGGCGAACTCGGACGGCGGGACGACGGGGCGCGGGACGGGGTTGTGGCTGACGCTGCTGGCGGCGCTGGTGGTGCGGGAGACGGCGCGGGCGTTGACGGCGGCCTACTACGGGATGGATATGCGGGGGTTGATGCTGCTGCCCATCGGCGGGCTGATGGCGTTTGCCGCGAACGAGACGGCGCAGCAGAAGAAGGGCGAGCGGGCGCTGATGGTGGCGGGGCCGTTGGCGAACTTTGCGGCGGCGCTGCTGATAGCGGGCACGGTGTACGGGGCGACGCCGCATCTGAACCTGCTGGAGAGGCCGCCGATGACGCCGCTGCATCTGGTACGGACGCTGCTGTGGATGCAGGTGGCGATGGGCAGCATCCATCTGCTGCCGGCGTATCCGCTGGACGCGGGGCGGTGGCTGCGTGCGGAGCTGGCAAAGCGGAAGGGGCAGATGGCGGGGCTGCGTGTGGCGAGCGGGCTGGGGCTGCTGCTGGCGCTGGTGATGATTCTGGCCGGAGTGCTGGTGATGCACAGCGCGTGGCTGGTGATGGCGGGATTCTTTGTGCTGATGGGCGGACAGATGGAGGAGCAGGGGCACGTGCTGCAGAGCATGGTGGAATCGGTGAAGATGAAGGACATCATGCTGACGGAGTACGGGATGCTGTCGGCGTCGGACACGTTTGAGGATGTGATGGAGCGCGCGCAGCACAGCCTGCAGGAGGAGTTTCCGGTGGTGCGGGGAAATGTGCTGGTGGGGGTGGTGTCGCGGGCGGGGGTGGCGGAGGCGATGGCGCGGGACGGGAACGGGTATGTGCAGGGGGTGATGCAGCGGGAGTTTGCGGTGGCGCGGCCGGAGGACACGCTGGGGCGTGTGGTGCGGCGGATGCAGGGGGGCAGCGGGGCGAGTCTGCTGCCGGTGGTGGAGGGAGGCCGCGTGGTGGGGATTGTGACGATGCAGAACCTGCGGCAGTCCATGGGGGTGTACGCGGAGACGGAACGGCTGCGGAGCCGGAGCCGTGAGTAGCCAGCCGGAGATTGCAGTCCAAGACGCAGAAGAGCGGAGGCTCGCGCCCGGGCTGTACGTGGTGGCGACACCGATTGGAAACCTGGAGGACATCACGCTGCGGGCGCTGAAGGTGTTGGCGGGCGTGGACCGGATTGCGTGCGAGGACACGCGGCAGACGCAGAAGCTGCTGGGCAGATATGAGATTTCCCGGCCGACGGTGAGCTATCACCAGCACAACGAGAGTGGGCGGGCGGAGGAGCTGGTTCGGGAGCTCGTCGCGGGCGGGCGGATTGCGGTGGTGAGCGATGCGGGGACGCCGGGGGTGAGCGATCCGGGAGCGAAGCTTGTGGAGGCGGCGATTGCAGCGGGCGTGGCGGTGTATACGATTCCGGGAGCGAACGCGGCGGTGAGCGCGCTGGTGGCGAGCGGATTGCAGACGGAGCGGTTTACGTTCCACGGATTTCTGCCCAGTCGCGCGGGCGAACGGCGCAGCGAGCTGGAGCGGTTGAAGGCGGATCTGCTGCGTGCGGATGGGGATGAGGCGCGGCCAACGCAGATTTTTTACGAGGCTCCGCACCGGATTCTGGATGCGCTGCGGGATGTGGAGGCGGTGCTGGGCGCGACGGTGCGGGTGGCGGTGGGGCGCGAGCTGACGAAGGTGCACGAGGAGATGCTGAGGGGGACGGTACGGGAGGTAAGGGAGAGTTTGGAGGCGCGCGACGCAGTGCGTGGGGAGATGGTTTTGTTAATCAGCGGAGAGTTGCCGCGCGAGGCGGCGAGTGGACGTACGGCCGTTGAAGATGTGGCGGCGCTGATTGCGAATGGGGTAGACGAGCGAGATGCGTTGAAGCAGGTGGCGCGGGAGCGCGGGGTGGGCAAGAGCGAGCTGTACAGGGATTGGCAGGCTGCGAAGCACCGGCATTAGCCCTTATCCCATCGGGCGTTCCTGTATTTGCGTTCTTGGTAGAGAAGCAGGTCCTTCGCGGGCGTCTATACCTTGCCGGAACTCGCTAACGCTCGCTCCGGCGGCGGTTGCCCGCTCAGGATGACAATTCATGACAAGAAAACCCAACGCTACGCGTTGGGTTTTCTTGTGCGCGAGCAAGTAGTCGATCTGCCAGCCGCTGAATTGGATATTCCTCTTGGTTCAGTTTCTTCCCGTGAGGCGGTCGTACTGGTAGAGGTCGCTGGTGGTGCCGAGGGATTGGTTGTAGAGGGGTGCGGAGCCGGTGGCGCGGTCAAGTTCGAGCTCGAATTGGTGGAGCGCGGTGAGGCGGTCGGCGGTGGCGGGGAGCTCGAGGGCGGGCGAGGAGAGGAACTTCTGGTAGCCGCGGTCGAGGAGGCGGGTGATCTCTCCGGCGACGAGGCAGCCTGGGCGGACGAGGAGGCGGCAGGAGCCATCGGAGGCAGGGGCGAGCTCGGCGGCGCAGTTGTTGCGGGCGACGCGAACGGCTGGGGCGGGCGCGGAGGCGGCGGGCGAGAGGGTGAAGCCGGCGTTGCCGAGGGCGGCGACGGCATCGTTGAAGGTGACGGGGGTGATGTTGGTATGCGGCATAGTCTAGGCCTATTCTAACGGGAGAGCGGGGCGCGGATGTTAACGATTTCAAGCGGCGATTACGAAAGATTGCGGGCGCACGGCGAGGAGATGTATCCGCTGGAGTGCTGCGGGATGTTGCTGGGCGTGGTGGACGGGGATGTGCGGAGGGTGCAAGTTGTTGTGCGCGCGGAGAATGCGCGGGTGGATGCGGCGCACAACCGGTATGCGATAGCGGCGGAGGAGCTGGTGAGTGCGCAGCGGGAGGCGCGGGAGGCGGGGATGGAGATGGTGGGG
>Ga0316218_1000398_pt1 | contig 62403 bp, 59 predicted proteins | sample TBH18003metaG_FD_203634 | JGI IMG/M metagenome (GOLD analysis project Ga0316218, IMG submission 203634) | Freshwater microbial communities from Trout Bog Lake, Wisconsin, USA - TBH18003 | ecosystem: Environmental > Aquatic > Freshwater > Lake > Hypolimnion/Profundal zone | place: USA: Wisconsin... | reverse complement strand
AATACGCGTGCCGTTGGTGGAGAACTTCACGCCCACCTTGCGCGACACCGCGTACTCAATGAGTTCAAAGAAGTCACGGCGAATCATTGGTTCGCCGCCGCCAATGTTGATGTAGAAAATCTGCATTGCGGCAATCTCATCAATGAGCGCCTTGGCTTGCTCGGTTGTGAGTTCGTCAGGGTCTCGTCGGCCCGACGACGAGAGGCAGTGGGTGCAGGCCAAGTTGCAGGCGTAGGTGAGTTCCCACGTCAAGCAGATCGGTGCGGCCAGGCCGCGTTCAAAACGGTTGCGTAGCGACGAATTAGCGGGCACTGAGTAAGTCCGATCGGTGAAGTGACGCCAGTGCGTCAACGTAGCGAGCGTGTTGCTCGGCGGGAATGAGTTCCTCAATCGCCGACCGTGCCGACTGCGCCGCCGACAATGAGCGAACAAGTGCCACGAGTTGTGGCGACTTCAGGAAAACGAGTTTGCGATTGCCGTGATGGTACGCGAGAGCACCAAAGGCTTCGTCGCGCAGTGAGACCTGATCGCTCAGGCTCCAAGGCAACGTGGGATCAAAGGTGGCGACGTTCGTAGACGTCACGGGTTTAGTAAACGCCGCAGAGGCCGTCGATGGAAACCTCTTCGACGAGGACTTCTTCGACGTCAATGAATTCAACTACTTCGTCTTCTGGTGCGACCAGTGTGTCAGTTGGCATGTGCCCTCCCTACTACCAACCTATTCTGCCCGCTCGGGCATGTCCAGAAGGTGGCACCCGTGGCAAACTCTCTAGATGAGCGATTTAGAGAAGGTGCCCTCTCGCACGGACGAGGGGGCAATTGCCCCCGGCACCCCGCTGGTTCTGGACGTTTCCGCCAGCACGCTCGACCGTAACTACCTCATGGGGGGCTCGCCGTGGCGGCTCCTGAAACTGGCCGGAGGCGCTCGAGCCTCCATTGACGAGTGGAAAGAAACGGGCGTTGTCGGGCCCGGACAGGGCCGTCTGGCTCGAACGCTTGCCAACCAGGGCTTCGTTCACCCCCGCTTTGAAAGTACGCTCACCCTCGACGACGTCGACGTGGTGATCCCGGTGAAGGACGATGTCTCATCGCTCCGAGTGCTCCTCAGCCAGTTGACCGGCGCCCACGTGACGGTGGTCGATGACGCCTCCGTGAACCCCGTCCTCATTCGCGAAGTTTCGAAGTCCTTCGGGGCCCACTACCTCCAACTCGAGAAGAATCTGGGGCCGGCCGGAGCGCGCAACGCTGGAGCGAGGGCCACGTCGCGAGCGTTCCTCTGGTTCATCGACATGGACGTCACCGTGAGCGACGTCACGGCCGTCGCGCAGCGACTACTGAACGCCTTCGTTGATCCCCTCGTCACGGTCTGCGCTCCGCGTGTTCGTGGCACCGGCGGCAGTGGCCTTCGCAATCACTTCGAACTCAATTTTTCGCCACTCGACATGGGCCCCTCGAGTGCCCTCGTCGTGCCTGGCGCCCGGGTGGGCTATCTCCCAAGCGCGTGCATGATGGTGCGCCGGAGCGCTTTTGGCGAGGGCTTCGACGAAACGCTGCGAGTGGGCGAAGACGTTGACTTCGTCTGGGGTCAAAGCGACGCTGGTCGCCTTGTTCGTTACGACGCGGACGTCGTTGTTACTCACCGAGCTCGCACCAATTGGCGAGCCTGGTGGCGTCAGCGCGTCTCGTACGGCGAGTCCTCCGCCGCCCTGGCCAAGCGACACGGCAACCGGTTAGCGCCACTTCGCGCCGACCGGTGGACGCTCGCTTCGTGGATCGCCTTCCTCGTGGGTCAGCCACTTATCGGTGGCCGGATTATTCGGGTCGCCCGCGAGCAACTGCGCGACCGTTTGGCCGACGACACCGACGACCGAGACGCCGTAGCGGGAGCGGTTGTCACCAAGGGAATTATGGGAGCTGGTGGGCCACTGGCCCGCAGCGCTGTGCGGACGTTCGGGCCGCTCCTGCTGCTGCTCGCTCTGCACCCCAAACTACGCAAGCGCGCCCTCACCATCTACGCCGCGGGCACGTTGTGGCGCTGGCGTGGGAGTCGCTTCAGTCCCGCGGACCTCCCACTGGGGATGGCCGACGACGCTGCCTACAGCGTTGGTGTGGTGCGAGGTGCCGTGAAGCACAAGTCACTTATCCCTCTTAAACCAGACATCACGAAGTCCACCATTGGACTTCGTGATGTCTTAGGTCTAGAAAAGCCCAAGGCTTAGAACTTAACGACGCCTCGGATGTTGAGTCCCGCCTCGAGGTCGAGGTAGCCCTGGTTCACTTCATCGATGGAGTATTCCTTGGTGACGAGGTCATCGATGTTGATCTTGCCTTCGTGGTGCAGACGAAGCAGGAGCGGAATCTGGAGGCGTGGTGCGGTTGAGCCAAAGACTGATCCGAGAATCTGCTGGTTCCACAACGTCAGCATCGCCAGGTTCAACGTCACTTCGGTCTGGTCGAAGGGTGCAATAGCCGTTGCCACAATCGTGCCGTTCTTCGCCAGGATTGAGCGGGCTTCTTCCACGAGTTCTCCGGTGAGACGACCGGGCGTCAAGATGATGACGTCGCAGTTCTGACCACTGGTGAGTTCGCCGAGGAAACTAAATGCGGCTTCCAATGCCGATGCAGCCCCGTGGGTGGCGCCGAGCTTCAGTGCCCGCTCCACCTTGGTGGGGTTGGTGTCAATGGCGATGACGGCGCGCGCACCGGCGTGAAGAGCGCCCTGCACGGCAGCCGAGCCGAGTCCGCCCACGCCAATAACAGCCACGACGTCCCCGGGCTTTACGGCGCCACGGTTAACGGCTGAACCCCAGCCCGAGGAGAAGCCGCAGGAAATCAGTGCGGCGGCACGTAGGTCGTACCACGGCTCAATGCGAACGACTGACGCTTCGTGAGCCACGATGTACTCCGAGAACGTTCCAAGCTGGCACATGCGGTTCATGTTCTCGCCGTTCCAGTGGTGACGCCAGGTGCCGTCACTCATCATTGGACCGGCGAGGGTGTTGGCGCCGAGGTCACAGACGTAGGACGCACCGGACACGCACGACTTGCACTTGCCACAGGCAGGAATAAATGACACCGCAACGTGGTCACCCACCGCGAGACCTTCGACGCCCGGGCCCACGGCCTCCACAATGCCGGAACCTTCGTGTCCACCAATAGCGGGGTACATCGAGGTTGCACCAAAGAAACTCAGTACTTCGGCGGGAGCGGTGATGTCACCAGTGCGAGTGTGCTCGTCGGAGTGGCACATGCCGGCGTAGGCCATCTTGACGCGTACTTCGTGCGCCTGCGGCTCATCGATCTCGATAACGTCCGTTACCCACGGACCGTTCTTCTCCGTAACGAATGCGGCTTTAACTTTCATGGTTCCCCCCAAGTACCAAACCTCACTACAGGTTTGTTGTCCGTACTCTACCCAGCCACGAGGACGAGCGGGGGTCGCACCGAGCTACATCTGCTCTGGTGCGTCAATTCCCAGTACGGCGAGGCCCGTCGCGAGCACTCGCGAGGTGAGTTCGCAGAGTGCGAGTCGCGAACCTCGCGTGTCCCCCTCAGACGAGAGCACCGGGCAGGCGTCGTAGAACGAGGTGAAGCGCTGGGCTAGATCAAACAGGTACACGCAGAGTTTGTGGGGCTGCAGCGCGGCGAGAGCGACATCAAAGGCTTCCGAGAATTCGAGAAGTCCGAGGGCGAGGTGGCGTTCGGCCGGCTCGCCGAGGACGAAGTGAGCATTGGTGGCGTCGAAGGTTTCACCGGCTCGACGGAAGATGGAGCGAATACGAGCGTGCGCGTACTGCAGGTACGGTCCGGTGTCGCCCTCAAAGGCAATCATGCGGTCGAGGTCGAAGACGTAGTCACGCTGGCGTTCCGTTGAGAGGTCGGCGTACTTCACGGCGGCGCGGGCAATTTGGGTGGCGAGTTCATGACGGGCGTCGTCGCTTAGGTCGGTGTTTCGTTCACGAAGAGCGGCGTCAGCGCGTTCGATGGCTTCGTCGAGCAGTCCCACGAGCTTGACCGTCTCGCCCGAGCGTGACTTGAACATCTTGCGGTCAGGACCCAGCACGTTGCCAAAGGCCACGTGCTCACAGCGAATGTTCGCTGGTAGCCAGCCCGCCATCCGAGCCACGGCGTAGACCATTTCGAGGTGCTGGGCTTGAGGTGCGCCAACGACGTAGAGCAGTTCATCGGCCTGCAAGTGTGAAACGCGGTCACGAACGGCCGCGAGGTCCGTCGCGGCGTAGCCGAACCCCTCATCGCGTTTTTGCACAATGAGTGGCAGGGGTTCACCATCGCGATTGGTGAACCCTTCGGGGAAGACGCAGAGGGCCCCGTCGCTCTCGACAATCAGCCCGGCTTCCTTGAGGTCACGCACCACGTCGGCCAACATGTCGTTGTAGAAGGACTCACCCACGACGTCGTCGGTCGTTAGCAAGATGTCGAGTTTCGCGTAGACCTCGGAGAAGTAGAGCACCGACTGGTCGACGAGAATGCGCCACAGACGATTCGTTTCAGTGTCGCCACCCTGCAGCAAGACCACACGACTGCGACTGCGGTCCTTAAAGGCCTCATCGCCTTCGAACTTGGCACGAGCGCCGCGGTAGAACGAGTCGAGGTCGCCAATGGAGAGTTCGGCGATGGCCTCATTTTCACCCAGGTCGAGCAAGTGCTCGATCAACATGCCAAAGGGCGTGCCCCAGTCTCCAACGTGGTTGCGCGCAATGACTGTGTCACCGTGGAACTGGTACATGCGTGAAAGAGCGTCACCGATAACGGTCGAACGAAGATGCCCAACGTGCATTTCCTTGGCCACGTTCGGGGCGGAATAGTCAATGACGACGGTTTTGGGCGAACGCGACGGCGTGACGCCCAAGTGAGCGTCGCCCAACATGGTTGCGAGCTGGCTCTGGAGCAGTTCCGGAGCCAACGTGATGTTGAGGAATCCGGGGCCGGCAATCTCCACCGTGCCGATGCCAGAAAAATCCAGGGCCGCGACGACGTCGGTGGCGACGTCGCGTGGTGGGCGCCCGAGTTGCTTGGCGAGCGCCATGACGCCATTTGACTGGTAATCACTGCGGTCTGAGGTGCGAAGTACGGGGTCGGCACCGGGCACCAGGGCGGCGTAAGCGGCCTGCAATCGAGTATTCACCAGGTCGTACGTTGACGTCATGCCCTCCAGTCTCCCACTTGGCGCCAAGCACCACGCGCCACCGACACAAGGGGTCGCAAAACCGGCAAGAATAGAAGGTATGACCTCCTCACTTAACTCCTACGGTGCCAAGAACACACTTGAACTTCAAGGGCGTTCACTGACGTTTTACTCACTTCAGGCCGCTGCTCTCAAAGAGCTCGGCGTTGACAAACTGCCCTACTCCATCAAGGTGTTGTTGGAGAACTTGCTGCGCCACGAAGATGGCAACAAGGTCACCGCACAGGACATTGAGGCCCTGGCACGCTGGGCCGAGACGCCAACGCGCCACGGTGAGGCGGCTGGCGAAGACGCTCGTGAAATTGCCTTCACCCCAGAGCGCGTCCTCATGCAGGACCTCACTGGTGTCCCCGCAGTCGTCGACCTCGCTGCAATGCGCGACGCCATCATTGCTCTCGGTGGCGACCCCAACAAGATCAACCCACTCGTTCCCGTCGAAATGGTCATTGACCACTCGGTCATCCTCGAGCGTTCCGGCACCGCAACCTCGTACGACGAAAACGTGGCCATTGAGTACGAGCGCAACCAGGAGCGCTACACCTTCTTGAAGTGGGCGCAGAACTCCTTCAACCAGTTCCGCGTGGTACCTCCAGGAATGGGTATTTGCCACCAGGTCAACCTCGAGCACCTCGCTCGCGTGGTCTTTGAGAACGAAGGCGTGGCCTACCTCGACACCGTTGTGGGCACCGACTCGCACACCACCATGATCAACGGACTCGGTGTCCTTGGTTGGGGTGTCGGCGGTATTGAAGCCGAGGCCGGCATGCTCGGTCAGCCCACCTCAATGCTTATTCCACCAGTTGTTGGTCTGCGTCTCTCGGGCGCCACGAAGGAAGGCGTCACCGCCACCGACGTCGTGCTGACCATCACTGAACTACTTCGTAAGCAGGGCGTCGTGGGCAAGTTTGTTGAGGCCTACGGTCCCGGCGTGACGTCGCTCTCGCTCGAGACTCGTGCCACCATTGCCAACATGGCTCCGGAGTACGGCGCCACCTGCGCAATCTTCCCGATTGACCAGGTCACCGTGGACTTCTTGAAGTTCACCGGTCGTCCCGCCGCGCAGCTCGAGCTCGTTGAGGCGTACGCCAAGGCCCAGGGCATCTGGCACACCGAAGGCGCCGCTGAGCCGGTCTACTCCGAGTACGTCGAACTCGACCTCGGCACCGTTGTTCCCTCACTCGCCGGACCGAAGCGTCCACAGGACCGCGTCACCTTGCAGACCGCTCGAACGGCCTTCCGAGACGCTCTCGGACGTGAGCCTAAGGAAGTACACGGCACTGACGCTGCAGCAACGCTGCGCGATGGTGCAGTCACGGTGGCCGCAATCACCTCGTGCACGAACACCTCGAACCCATCAGTGCTCGTCGCTGCTGGTCTCGTTGCTAAGCGTGCCGCCGAACGCGGACTGACGAAGAAGCCTTGGGTGAAGACCTCACTGGCTCCGGGGTCACGCGTCGTTATGGACTACCTCGAGAAGGCCAACCTGGTGGAGCCACTCGACCAGTTGGGCTTCTACCTCGCTGGCTACGGTTGCACCACGTGCATTGGTAACACGGGTCCTCTGCTTGACGGCATCTCGGAGGCCGTGAGCGAGCACGACCTCTCGATTGTTTCGGTGCTTTCGGGCAATCGTAACTTCGAAGGCCGCATCCACGCTGACATTAAGCAGAACTACTTGGCCAGCCCACCACTCGTCGTGGCCTACGCCATTGCCGGAACGGTGGACATTGACCTCAGTGCTGAGCCACTCGCCACCGACAAGGACGGCAACGACGTCTACCTGAAGGACCTCTGGCCCTCAGACGCCGAAGTGGCTGAAGCTGTTCGCGCCTCAATCACGCCCGAAATGTTCGAGGAGCGCTACGCCTCAGCATTCAGCGGTGACGAGCGCTGGCAGGCCGTTGCTTCGACCAACACCATGACCTACGACTGGTCCCCAGCGTCGACTTACGTGAAGTTGCCTCCGTTCTTCGAGGGTCTGACCATGGAGCCAGGTCTCGTTGAGGACGTCGTTGGCGCACGCGTGCTGGCGAAGTTGGGTGACTCGGTCACCACTGACCACATCTCGCCCGCCGGAAACATTCGACCCAACGTGCCAGCCGGTAAGTACCTCACCGACCTCGGCATTAGTCAGCAGGACTTCAACAGCTACGGCACCCGTCGAGGCAACTTCCAGACCATGGTCCGCGGAACGTTCGCCAACATTCGACTCCGCAACCAGATGGACCCCGGTTCAGAAGGTGGCGTAACGGTCAAGTTGCCCGAAGGCACCAAGATGTCAATCTTCGACGCCTCAATGGCCTACCAGGAACAAGGTGTGCCACTCATGATTCTCGCTGGTAAGGAATACGGCAGTGGATCAAGTCGTGACTGGGCCGCCAAGGGTACGAAGTTGCTCGGGGTGAAGGCTGTTCTCGTCGAGAGCTACGAGCGCATTCACCGCTCTAACCTCGTTGGTATGGGCGTGCTGCCCCTCCAGTTCAAGGCCGGTGAGTCAGCCGCTACCTACGACCTCGACGGCACGGAAGCCTTCTCCATCAAGGGGCTTGACCCACTCAACCGTGGCGAGACCATCCCGCACGTATCAGTGAGTGCAACGCGCACCAATGGTGAAGTAGTGAACTTTGACGTTCGCCTTCGTATCGACACGCCAACGGAAGCCGAGTACTACCGCAACGGTGGTGTGCTCAACTACGTACTTCGCCAGCTCGCTCGCTAAGTACCCGTTTCTCAAAAAACCCGGTGCCTCGCGCACCGGGTTTTTTGGATACAGGGTCAGTTAGTCAAATGCATCAAAGCCATTCTGCGGCCTCAACCACCGTTGCAACGCACTCTTTGAGACTGGGCTTTTCTCCCCAGACCCACGTCATCGCCAACTGGTAACTACTTTCGACCAAACCCAATATCTCTGAGTCAGTAAACGCTGGGCTGGCGGCAAAACCTTCGTTGGGGCGCGGAGTAACGGGATAGTTACCCAAAGCAGACCAGTTGTCGCTATCCACTGCTATTTGATGAACCACTTCGGCACTCACTTCTTGACGGACAAGTGGGGACCTAAGCAGGCACAATACGTCGTAGTAATGACGACCCGACCGGCTCAGTCTTCTGGGATCACCGTTCTGGAAGAGCGTCGCAGCATTATGGAGCATCGCCAGTTTTTCAACCAGCGTTCGGAGGGGGCTCAAGGCACAGACATTCGTCACCGGCGTTAGATCTGCGTAGTGAGGAAGGCCCTCGAAATTCTTGGCGAAATCGCCCACCATTGATGAGACGGGCTTGTGGAGGTTAGGTGTCGAGCCGCCCATGACGGTCATTTTCACCACCACCACCACTGGCATGGTCGTCGATGGTGACACTGCGAAATAACTTTCAAAAGGAAAGTTCCAATGGAAGTCAACTCCTCGTCGCCCTCCCTTTCGCTCGCCTTCAATGCGCAATGCTGTGCTCAAATGGCGCCTTACGCTGTCCATAATGTGACTTCGCTCTTGGTTACTCAAGTCCATGGGGGCGCTCACGGGAATTGGAATGAGCAAGTCAATGTCTTCAGAGAAACGCTCGATTAATCCGAAGGCTTTAGAGAGGCTTGTTCCGCCCTTAACAATCGGAGTGATCTCAAATTGATCACCTCGAAGCGTCATTGATAGAGGCGAACTCGTTGAGCGAAGTGCCTCGACAACCCAATAGTCTTTCTCAACGAGTGCCGGGTCAAGGTCAATATTGTTGGCAGTTGCCGACACCAATGCCGTAAATCTGGTCGTATCATCGCGAATCAGAAGGTCACTCAAGATAGGTCCTCCAGGAGTTGGTTCAAGTTGATTTGCAGTCCTGGCTTTCGTTTCTCAGCCTTCGAAACGCGAACGAGTTTGGCTAGATCAATCTGATTTCCGGATATGAGCTTCTCAATCTTCTCAACAACTTCGCCCCACTCAACTTCAACCCCCATCGGAAATAGAGTCAGCATTTCCAGCGTTGCGATCTCAACCTCATTAAGTACTGCACGGAGCGGATTATTGCGAACTTCCCAGTCGACGCCCGTAAGTCGATGAGGCGTTGAACCCACTAGACACACTGACCATCGAGGTGGGACTTGAGAAGTTAGACCCAAGAATGACACGGCTGAAGTCCCGCTGGGGCCAACGCCACGTCCACGTCCATATTCAATAGCTGTTGCCAAAGGCGGTGGGTACTGCTTTCCAAAGAATGAGTCGCCGGGGCGAGAAAGGAAATAGAGACCGTGCGCCGCTCGAACAACTGGCGAATACGGATCACGAGCAAGTCTCGAAAGACACTGCTCGGTTGCATTTCCTCCGCCAAACATGTCAGAACGAATCCAAGTGCCTACGGGCAGCGTCTTTATCTTTTCCCGAACCAGGGTTGCACTCACGTAGTCTCACTTTCGTCAATTTATAGTTTCGCAAAACTGACATAAATGGCAAGCCGTGACGTTCAACTGATTCTTGTAGGTACATAACGGCTAGCGGAAGAGATCGACTGATCTAATGAAGTGCTACTTCAGCAGCCGCATCGACACTGTCAAAGAAGTGGATGTGGCGAAGCTTCTTATTCGGTGACGTTGTGATGCGCTCTTCAACGGGCTTCGGCGTGCGTGCCATGGAGACCGAAATGTTGTCCTGGGCCAAGTCGTCTACCACCTGGGACAACATGGTCATGCCGGTGTAGTCGATGTCAGAAATGGCCACCGCGTCAATGATCACGTGCTTCGTCTTGGGATACTTTCCAATCAGTGCGTGCAACTGGTTGCGAAAGACGCCCGCATTCGCAAAGTAGATGTCCTCATCAAAGAGAACGGCCAAGATGTGGTCAACCCGTTCAACATCCTTCTGGTCGTAGGGTTCCCACGACGTCGTGCCGTGGCGACGGCCCATTTCAACCATTGAAGGACGCGCCGACCGCCACGTTTGCTCCAGAATAGCCAGACCAACAGCAATCGCCAGTCCTTGTTCCACGCCAATGAGAACTACGCCCAAGAGCGAGACGACCGCGAGCGCAAACTCTGGACGACTCGACCGCCACACCTGACGAAGTTGACCAATTTTGATTAGTCGACTTGCCACAAAGAACAGCACCCCCGCCAGCGCAGCTAGCGGCAAGTCCTTAATCACGTGAGCGAACGGTGCTACCGCCAGCGCGACTACCACTGCCGTCAGTCCAGATAGCTTGCTTCGGCCGCCGGCAATGCGAGTAACCGCTGTTCGTGCTGGTGACGCGTTGACCGGAAATGCTCCAACGAGCGCCGCAGCAATGTTGGCTCCACCAACGGCGACGAAGTCACGATCGATCATCACGCTCACGCCGAGTTCGTCGGCGCTCGTGCGCGAGGTGGCTGAGGTCTGCGAAAGAATAACGACGAACAACGTGAATGCCGTGGTCGCCACAACACCCCACTCATGGAGTGAGAGCCATCCGAGGCGCCACTGCGGTCCGCCAACACTGACAACGCCGAGCGTGGCGACACCATGACTTCCTAAGGCGAAGGCAGCCGAAAGGCCAGTGGAGCCAGCAATGGCCACCAGGGCCCAAGGTAGACGGGCACTGAACTTCTCCCCCAGGACCAGCACAACCACCGTCCCTACCGCCAACGAGACGGACCAGACCGAAATGTGATGCAGGTGATGGCTCAACGAAGTTACCCGCGAAAGGAATGACTCCCCACCCGAAGTGACGCCCAGGGCCTTCGGCAGTTGGTGCACCACGATGAGAAGCCCAATACCCGACATGAAGCCGGCCACAATCGGCAGCGACAGGAAGTCGGCAATCCAGCCAAGTTTGAAGAGACCTGTGAGCAACACCAGAACGCCAGTGATCAGTGCAGTGGCCGAGGTTAGTTCGAGATACTTCGCCGAACTGAGCGGTGCGAGGGCAACCAACGCCGCGGCGAAGAGGGGGGCAATTGTTGAGTCGGCACCCACCGACAGAATTGGGTTTGATCCGAGTACCGTCACCACGAGGCCGGCGGCCACGAACGCAATCATGGCAAGAAATGCCGGTGCGCCAGCAAGCTGTGCCGTGGCGAGTTGTTCAGGAATAGCAATCGCGACCAAAGTCAGGCCAGCGAGCACTTGTGAGGCTGCGTTCTCCCTCGTGACCCCGTCAAAAATTTCGCCCAGTCCTCGAGACACGCGACGCTCACCGATCGGCGTGCGATGTTGCTGCTTCTCGTTCTTGCTCACGTTTCTACCCTAGAACGCGGTGCGTCGTGTTACTTAGTGTTGACGACCTTGAACGCTTCGACCAACGTGCCCTTCTTGAAGCCAAAGGACTTGGCCGTGTTCTTTGCCCAGTCCTTCATCATGTCGCGTAGGTCCTCACGGTGACCAACTTGGCTCTCGTGCTGACGAAGCGCAGCAATCTTGCGGTCGAAGTTGGCGGTGATGTCAACCGCCATCGTTGGTGCTAGGCCCGTAATCCAAAGTTCGGGAACGGTGTGAGGCTGGTAGCCCTCCTCGAGGAGTTCGGGGTACGAGTGGGGGTTGCGAGCGTCGGGGTAGACCGCACGAACCGTGGCCTCACCGGCCGCCATGTGGTCGGGGTGCGAACCGTAGATGCGTTCCCAGTTGCGCTCCGGGTTCTGCGTAATCACGAGGTCGGGCTGGTGCTTACGAATAACGCGAGCAATGTCCTTGCGCAGTCCCAGCGTTGGCTCGACGGTGCCGTCGGCGTAACGAAGGAATTCGAGCGTTGAGACACCAACTTCGCGAGCAGCAGCAGTCTGCTCAGTTTCACGGATGGCCGCGCGCTCTTCCTTCGTGTGCGTCGACGCGTCGCCACCGGCGTCGCCCGAGGTCACGAGGCAGTACACGACCTCAACACCGTGGGACGTGAGTGTCGCCACAGTGCCGGCGCATCCAAAGTCGATGTCGTCGGGGTGAGCAACAACCACGAGGGCCTTTTTTAGCTCGGGCTTGTACTCAAAGAGGGGGATTGCGGACTTCTTCTTGCTCACTTTGTTGCTTCCTCAGTCGTGGGGTCCCAGTTGGCGAGATCCTTCAGGTGTGGGTTGTTCGAAAACACTTCCACGATAGGACGCTTCAGTGCGATGCGACGCATGATGACTTCTGCTTCGATGATCTGGTTATAGAGAAGCAGTGAAACAACGACACCCGTTGAACCAGCTCGAGCGGTACGGCCAGAACGGTGCAGGTAGGCCTTGTGGTCTTCTGGTGGATCGAAGTGCATGACGCAGTCGACACCATCGATGTGAATTCCTCGAGCGGCCACGTCGGTCGCAACAAGGACGGGAAGCTTGTCGGCGCCAAAGTCCGCGAGGGCTTTTTCGCGCTGGGACTGCTTCAAGTCACCGTGAATGGCGGCAGCGTCGACGCCTTCCTTCTGTAACTGTTCGACGAGACGGTCGGCACCTCGCTTCGTGCGACAGAAGATCACCGTCTTGTTCATGGACTTACAGATAGCGGCGGTTACCTTCACCCGGTCCATCTGGTGGACATTAAGGAAGTGGTGCACCATGCGCGACACCGTCTGGGAGTCACTGACGACTTCGTGAAAGACGGGCTCGGTGAGGTACCGCTTGACGAGACGGTCGACGGCACCGTCGAGTGTCGCCGAGAAGAGCAGCGTCTGGTGAGGGTGCTCAGCAATACGACGCAGTACCCACTCAACCTGTGGCATAAAGCCCATGTCGGCCATACGGTCGGCTTCGTCAAGGACCAGCACGTCGAGGCCTTCAACATTCAATTCGCCACGGTCACCCAGGTCAATCAGTCGACCGGGAGTGGCGATGATGATGTCACAGCCCTTCTTGAGCGACTTGACCTGCTTCTCGATGTCAGCGCCACCGTAGACAGCGTTCACGTGAAGGCCAAGGGCCTTACCGAGTGGTTCAAGCACTTCGTGGACCTGCACCGCAAGTTCACGCGTAGGCAGCAACACGAGTCCGCGGGGACGTGCGGGGCCGCCTTGCGAGTTGTCGTGCGAGCGTCCTTCAGCAACGCGCTGCAACATGGGGAGGCCAAAACCAAGCGTCTTTCCAGAACCGGTCTTCGCCTTTCCGCAAATATCTCGGCCCGCGAGTGCGTCGGCAATAGTCATGGCCTGAATGGGGAAAGCAGTAATGATTCCCTTTTCTTTCAGGGCCTCAACGAGTGGGGTGACGACGCCGAGTTCGGCAAACGTCTTGGTAGTTGCGTACTGGTCGGCCGTGGACGGCATCGACTCAGGAGTTTCGGTACTCACGGACGGGTCTTTTCTCGGTTGGACCCGGAACCGGCGTTCGAAAGTATGGGCCCAAGCTCACTTCTAGAGCTTCTCGCCTATTCTACTTGAGGAATCTGTATATTCCCTAGAAACTTGGAGGATCCGTGGCGCGTTTGGAAGTTGGCAAGAAAGCACCTGCCTTTACCTTGTTGAACCACAACGAAGAAAAGGTTGCTTCAAAGGACTTGGCTGGCGAACGGTACGTCCTCTACTTCTACCCCGCTGACGACACACCAGGGTGCACCAAGGAGGCGTGTCAGTTCAATGACGAGCTCGCTTCCTTCGCGGGACTGGGCGTCAAAGTCTTCGGTGTCTCACCCGACGTCGCATCGAAGCACGTAGCGTTTCGAGACAAGTACGGCCTCTCATTTGACTTGCTGAGTGACCCCACCAAGAAGGTCATGGAGAAGTTCGGGGCCTACGGCGAGAAGATGATGTACGGCAAGAAAGTCACCGGCGTCATCCGCTCGACCTTCATTATTGGCCCTACGGGGAAAATCGAACACGCCTGGTACGGCGTGCGCGCGGACGGTCACGCCGCCAAGGTGCTTGAGCGACTTCGTTAAGAAGCGTTGTGGCGACGCACCGTACGGATACGGTGCCAGAAAAACGCAATGACCGCGAGCGCCACGATCACGACAATGGGAATTTGAATTTTGTGGAAGTCTTTCGACACGTGCTGCCAGTTTGAACCGGCGGCGTAGCCCAGTCCAGCCAGCAAACTCGCCCACGCGGCGTTACCAATAGCGCTAATCACGATGAAGCGACCACGCTTCATCTCACCCAGTCCAGCGGGGATTGAGATGAAACTACGAACAACCGGAATAACGCGTCCGATAAGCACGGACCACGCACCAAACTTCGCGAAGAATCGGTCGGCGGCGTCGAGGTCCTTGTGAGTCAGAAGAATCCACTTGCCCCAGCGGTCCACAATCGTGCGGCCGAGGGAACGTCCCACTTCGTACGAGATGACTGAACCAATGACCGAACCGAACGTGGCCCAGATGATGACCCACGCCAGTGAAAGGTGATGGGCGTGACCAACGGCCACTGTGGCCAGTGCTCCGCCGAGTCCGAAGGCTGGCTCGGTGGGAAGCGGGATGCACGCTGAGGTCAACAGGCCGATAACAAAAAGGGCGACGTAACCGTGTTGGGTAATAAAGGAAGTCATGGAGACCATTCTTACGGTCGCCAGTTGCAGTACGCGGTCATTGCGTAAAGAGAACGTAAGAATTAACTACTTCTGATGCTTGGAACACCAGTACGTGGTGCGCCCACCAATAGTGGCGCTCAACATACTTGCGCCATCTAAGGGGCAAACCCCAGAAGGATGGCGCCCTTCCATGTGATCACCGAGGTGGGAACCACCGCGCTTCTTCAGTGTTCGCATCGTGAGTCCGAAAGCGCGAAAAAGCTTGTCCTTCTCCGCATTCGAAAGTGTGCCGGTTGGTGTGCGGGGATCGATTCCGGCGCGAAACAGCATTTCGTCGCCGAGCAAGTTACCAACCCCCGCAACGACTGATTGGTCGAGAAGCCGGGCCTTGATGGCCGGACCTTCACCTCTGGCGATTGCCACGACCTGGTCAAATTCTTTACGAGTCAGGGACAAGGCGTCGGGTCCCAGCTCCGAGAGATCGGGACTGATTTCAAAACGAGCAAGGCGGCGGGGATCATGCATCACGAGCTTTCGTCCGTCGCTCAACTCCAAACCGCCTCGAATCCAGTCGGCCTTGTACGTGTGCGGCCCGTAGAACAAGCCATCAATACCAGCGTCCTCATCAATCAAGAGGACGCCCGTCATGCCGAAACGCATGCCGAGCTCTGGGCCGTCAGTCTCGAGCAGCATCAACTTGCCCCGACGCGAGGTCCCAGTAATCGTAAGGCCCCTAACGGTTTTCCCCCACGCCGAGGGCGAGGTGAGTTTCTTTGCCACGTACGGGTCGGCCCACCCCTTGGTAATGACCGCACCTACAGTTCGCTCAGCGAGCGCGCGGTAGGACTCGACCTCAAGAATCTCTGGCATGGAAACGTAGCGTACCGGCTGATGGCCCGCGGGCGCCCATTAACTAGTCTTGAGTTATGGCTATAGACAAACCACAATGGGTCGAACTTTTTGATGAAGTCGTAACGTCAGGGCTCTGCACGGGATGTGCAGCGTGCGTGATTTCTTGCCCCCACGACGTCCTGGACTACAACACCGCCGATGGTGCCTACAAGCCGTTCCACCTTGACGTCGATGGCTCCTTTAACTCGTGCACGCACGGTGAAACCGGCTGCACCCTCTGCACCCGCGCGTGCCCTCGATTCCGCAACTGGGAGTCCGAAGCCGACACCCTCCGCTACGCCCGCGAACGCACCGAGGACGAGGTCTACGGCATTGGCGACGTCTTCCTGGCTCGTTCAAGTGACCCCGCAATTGTCGAAAATGGCCAAGACGGTGGCTTCGTGTCCACCCTGCTCATCTACGCACTCGAGAACGACATCATCGACGCTGCTCTCACCAGCGGCCTCGAGGGTGATGGCTCAACATGGCGTGCCGAGCCTCGCATGGTGCGCACCCGCGACGAAGTACTCGACACCGCCAAGTCTCGTTACACCTACTCTCCCAACCTTCTCGCCTACCCCAAGGCCGTGGAAGCTGGCGCTGAGCGCATTGCCGTCGTCGGCATGGGCTGCATGGCGTCCGCACCCGTTGTCATGAAGTCTCGTAAGTCAGGCAAGATTGCCCGTCGCCTCTCAACGCTGACGATTGGTCTCCTGTGCTCGAAGACATTTGATGACCGGATCTTCGAAGAGCTGTTTGAAGCCAAGTACAACATCAAGCGCGCAGACATCAAGAAGATGAACATCAAGGGTGTGTTCCAGATTTGGACACACGACGGTGCATTCCATGAAGTTCCGCTCAAGGAAGCCCACGCGTACACCCGTGAAGGCTGCAACCACTGCCCCGACTTCTCAGCCGAGCACGCTGACATTTCGACCGGCGGTATTGGTGCCTTCGGCGACTGGACACTCGTGATTGTGCGCACCGACGAGGGTCGCGCCATTATGCACGCACTCAAGGAAAAGGGTCTCATCGAGACGCGCCCCGGTGATGACGATCCGGGTGCCGTAGCGCTTCTCCACAAGTTGGCGCAGCTGTCTCGTAAGCGCTGGCCCGAGACGGCCGCACCTGGCCCACGCCGCATTCCTGTCGTGGCGAAGTAAATGGCTACCCCACTCACCACAATTCTCATGGTCCGTCACGGTGTGACCTCGACGACGGGAACACTGCTCCCTGGCCGCGCGCCGGGACTACACCTGTCCGAGCGGGGCGTCGAGCAAGCTACGGCGGTTGCGGCGCGCCTCAGTGAACTCACGACGAAGCCCAGCGCACTCTACGTTTCGCCACTGGAGCGCACTCGTGAGACGGCCGCGCCAATCGCCAAAGCTCTCGGGCTCAAGGTGCAGATTGAGAAGGGTCTTCTCGAATGCGACTTTGGTGACTGGACCGGCAAGAAGTTGGCGCTCCTCTCCAAGAAGCCCGAGTGGAAGACCGTGCAAAGCGCACCTTCAACATTCCGGTTCCCCAACGGTGAGTCATTTACCGAAATGCAACTTCGTATGTGGACCACCCTCGAGAAGCTCGCAGCAAAACACCGCGGCAAGACCATCGTTGTTGTCTCCCACGCCGACCCCATCAAGGCCGCCGTCACGTACGCGCAGGGCGTCCCACTGGACCTCTTCCAGCGCACCGTTATCTCAACCTGTTCGGTGAGTGCCATTGCCCTGACTGGTCACACCCCGATAGTCCTTAGTGTGAACAACACAGCAAGTTTGAAAGAGCTCATCGTTTCATGAACTACATATTTTCGAATCCAGACCGCGTCATGGTTGGCGTACGTGGAGAAGTTGGCAACCGCCTCTTCCTCCTCCAAGCCCGCGAAGGCAAGCGTCTCGTCATCGTCAAGTGCGAAAAGCAGCAGTTGGGCGCTCTGGCTGAGTGGCTCAGCGAAGTCATCACCGAACTGGGTCGCCCCGGCCACCTACCCGATGATCTCAGCCTCGAGCCCGAGTACGAAGCAGACTTCGCGGTCGGCGACATCGCCGTAGCGATTGACGAAGAAACGCAGACCATCGAGGTCACCTTCGAGTCGTTCGAAGAAGAAGACGAGCTGGTGTTGACCTTGACGAAGGAGTGGGCTGGCGCGCTCGCCATCGCCATCACGCGTCTCATTGAGGCCGGTCGCCCACCCTGCCCACTCTGTGGTGGCCCACTTGACCCCAGTGGTCACGACTGCCCTCGCACGAATGGTCACCGTCCACCAACACGGTAGTTATGGACCGGGACGAACAGCGGCTGCTGCTAACCCAGGGATCAATTGAAGTTGAGGGTCGCGTCGCGGGCTCTTCCAATCAGGCCCTCCTGGTCACTCTCACCTACGAAGGACTCACCGGTCTGGCCTGTTACAAGGCCGAAGCCGGCGAACGCCCGCTGTGGGACTTCCCTGACGGCCTCTGGCGTCGCGAAGTTGCCGCGTACGAACTGAACGTGGCGTTGGGCCTGGACCTCGTTCCGGTGACCGTGGCCCGTGATGACGGCCCCTTTGGACCAGGTTCCTTTCAGTGGTGGGTTGACGACAACATGGAAGACCACTACTTCACCCTGCGTGAGAACGGAGCACTTCACGACTGGTTCGCTCAACTGGCCGCCTTCGACGTCGTGGCTAACAACGCTGACCGTAAGGCTGGTCACGTCATTTACGACGGCACTCGCTGTTGGGCCATCGACAATGGCCTGTGCTTTCACGAAGAGGACAAACTGCGCACCGTCATCTGGGAGTACGCCGGGCTCGAGGTAGAACCGGCACTCATTGAAACGCTGCTGCGGTTCGCTTCGGGCACGACCGGAAACCTTGGTGACTGGCTGAACCCGCACGAGCTCGCTCTCACGCAGATGCGAGCCGAGAACTTGGCGAAGAATGCGTTCTACCCAATTCCCGATGAAGAGTCTGAGTGGCCACCGTACCCGTGGCCGTTGATCTAAAGAAGCGGCACTACATCTGGTTCGAGGTCCGGGACACCTGACTCGAGAAGACCAATAGTGAGCAGTGCACCCAGGCCAAAGAAGCCGGCCGCCCACCAAAACGCCACGTGGTAGCCGTGCAGTGTTGCTCGACTACTGGCCAGCATCGACACGCGCGCGAACGAAGCGTGGTCTGACACGAGTGCTCGCGACGTCACTGACACCGCAATGGTGTTGAGCAGTGCAGTACCAATAGAACCGCCAATCTGCTGCGTTGTATTCACGAGCGCCGAAGCTGCCCCGGCGTCTCGAGGGCGGATCCCCGCGGTGGCACTGGCGGTGGCCGGCGCGTAGATGAGCCCGAGGCCGAGGCCAGTGAGAATCAGACCAGGCAGAATGTGGCCGCTGTAGTCCTTAGCCACGGGCAACGTCGTGAAAAGCACCATGCCCATCATCGCGAGCAACATACCGATTGGCACGATAGGACGAGGGCCAGTCTTGGCGAGCAGGCGTGCCGAGGCGTAGGACGCCGAAAGCGCCAGACATCCGACCATGGGCAAGAAGTAGATACCGGTGCGCAGCGGCGTGTAGCCCAACTGATTTTGCATGTAGTACGCGAGGAAGAGCGAGATGGCGAACGTGCCAATGCTCGTGAGAAAGAGCCCAACGAGCGAACCACCGCGGGTGCGGTTGATGATGAGGTGGAGTGGGAGAAGTGGGCTTGGAGCGCGACGCTGCCAGAGGACAAAGAACCACAATGACACCACACTGCCCGCGAGGCTGGCCCACGTGGGCAGGCAGAGCCAACTGGTCTGGACCGCGTGGCCGAAGCCGTAAACCAGGAGAAAGAGTCCACCGCTCCCCAGCAACATGCCTAGGACGTCGAGTTGTGTGTGCAGGCGCACTCGGACGTTCTCAATGAAGAGCAGCACCCCAATAAGCGCCACCACCGCCAACGCAACATTGATAAAGAGACACCAACGCCACGATTCATACTGGGTCAGAGCACCACCGAGGAGTAGTCCAATCGCGGCGCCCGAGCCTCCAACGGCCCCAAAGATTGAGAAGGCCTTGGCACGCTCTTTCGGCTGCGTAAAGGTTGTCGTTAGCACCGCGAGTGCCGCCGGCGCTAAGAAGGCACCGAAGCCACCTTGGAATGCACGAGCGACCACGAGGGTCGTGAAGGTGTGAGCGAGCCCACCAAGGCCTGACGAAAGAGCAAAGCCGACGAGACTGATAATCAAAATGATGCGTCGCCCGTACAAGTCGCACAGTCGACCACCGAGCAAGAGCAGAGATCCGAAGGCCAGTGCGTACGACGTGACCAGCCACTGCCGGTTGGCGTTGGTGAAGTGAAGAGCCACTTGGGCTCGTGGAAGAGCCAAGTTGATAACCGTGACGTCTAGCGCCACCATCATTTGGATGATGGAAAGCACCCCAAGAGCCCACCAGCGCTTAGAACTCGTGATGAATGGCTCGTCAGTCATAGGAATACACCAAGCCTAAAGAAATTGAACTGCCAAACAGAGCACTTTTCGAAACGGAGTTGTGCAGTCATCGGCAAATGCCATTCCTGCATTGATGAAGGGGTGGGTAAACACCGAGATCTCCTCGCACTTCCACTAAGCACCTAAAAGTGCCAGCGGTACGACCGCCACTCCATCAGGCCGGCGGTACGCTTCAGGACCTGCGGAAAGTACCACTGAGTCAATAAGGCGACTGCCAATTCGTTCCTTCAGCCACGTGAGATGACGTACGTCTTTGTCAGTGACTGCTCCCGAAAGCTTTACTTCAATTCCCAGAACTCCCGACTCCCCTTCAACTATGAAGTCGACTTCATGGACACCACCGTGTTCTCGAAGATGGAAGACTTCAGCCCCGGCAGCCTGTGCAAAGGCACGAAGCGAAAGAGCCGCGAGCGACTCGAAGAGATTTCCAAGGAGTGTTCCATCTCCTGGCGTATGAAAAGGGCCTTCACCACCTTTGAGCAAGTGCTCCTTCGTCTGTTTGAGTAGTCGAACGGCTAGAGCTGGATCAGCCAAGTGGTGCTTTGGGGCCGAGCCGAGCCGCTTGAAATGATTCGTTGCGGGAAGCCAGGCCTCAATTGGATCCAAAATGCGAATTGCCGTCAATAGTTCAACGTAGGTTGAGGCTGTCTCTTTGGCTGGCTTTGAGTCGTAGCCAGCAGTAGCCGCGTCTCGAATTTTCTCCCATGATGCAGTTGAACCAGTAGCCGCTGCGTAAGCAGTCATCCAGGCCTTCACAACAGCTGGTTGGCGCACGATATACCCCGCTTCGGCAAAATCATGCTCAACAATTCTGTTGAGGTAGCCATCCATCTGCGCACGGTGTGCTCGCCCCTCGAGATGACGCATACCTGGAAAACCTCCGGCAATGATTTCATCAACGTAGTTCGTGAGTTTGACGTCGGTACGACCACTCACCTTAGGCGTTCCTCCAGTGAGAAGATCCGTGAGCGAAACGCTCGGTGTGCTCACCCCCCTCTCGGGAAGAGTCAGTGGTCGGACACGAACACTCGTCATACGCGCAGCGCCAGAGTGAGTAGATCTGAGTGGCGCCGATCCAGTCAACAGAAAGTGACTCGGTTCCATCTCCCGGTCAACAATTTCACGAACGGCATCCCAGACTTCGGGAACCAGTTGCCATTCGTCGATAAGAAGAGGAGGGGTATCCTCGGCAATCACCAGCGGGTCAGCCTCAACTATCAGTCGCTCGCTCTTACGGCTCAAACGGCGTATCGATTGGCACCTCTGGAGAGCGGTGGTTGTCTTGCCCACGCCTTTGGGCCCATCGAGAACTATCGCTGGCAACAGGGGGAAGAGTTCGTCGAGTTCGTCGTCAACAATGCGGCGCTGGTATTCACCACCAAAAGTTGCACGCTCGACCATGATTTGAGGCTAGCAGTCTTTGACCTCTACTCTTCCATTTCTAGACCTTATACTCTTCCATTTCTAGACCTCAAACTCTTCCATTTCTAGACCTTGGTTTTCTACTCGATGTCTACAAACCCCTTTTTGACCAGGAATAATAGAATTTTGCCTGGAAATGAAAATCGCCCCCAGAACTCAAAAAACGAGTTCTGGGGGCGAGGCCAAAAAACGACCTATATTATCGTGACTTCAAAGCCTCAATCAGGGCTGGCAACACCTTGTGAACGTCACCGACAATGCCGAAATCGGCGATCTGGAAAATTGGGGCCTCGGGGTCCTTGTTGATGGCCACAATGTTCTTCGAGCCCTTCATACCGACCATGTGCTGAGTTGCTCCCGAAATGCCACAGGCGATGTACACCGTTGGCTTTACGGTCTTACCGGTCTGACCAACTTGGTACGAGTAAGGAACCCAGCCAGCGTCAACGATGGCGCGGCTAGCGCCAGGGGCACCATTTAGCAACTTCGCAGCTTCTTCAACCAGTGCGTAGTTTGCGGCTTCGCCGAGTCCACGGCCGCCGGAAACAACAACAGCGGCTTCTTCCAACTTGGGACCAGTGCGCTCTTCAACGTGCGTGCTGGTAATCGTGGCAGCACCGGCAGCGCCAGTGTCACCGGCGGGAGCACTCACGACCGCGGCGCTTGCGCCACCCGAGGCCTCAGGGGCGAATGACTTGGCACGTACAACGACGATGCCAGGACCTTCTCCGGTGAACTTTGCCTTCACGATCTGCGTTCCACCAAAGACGGGGTGCTCAGTGACGAGACCACCTTCGTCGAGGACGTTGGTCACGTTAGTAAGCACGGGACGGTCCAACTTGGCTGAAAGACGACCAGCAATGTCGCGACCGTCGTAACTCGTTGGAATGAGGATTGCGTCTGGTGCACCATTGGCCACCAGTGCAGCAATGGCCTGAGCTACTGGAACGCCGGGCAGTGCCCCGTTCAATGAACCAATGTCGTAGAGGGTGCTCGCGCCGTACTCACCAGCCTGTGCGGCCAGCGCTGCAGCGTTGTCGCCCCAGGTAATGGCCGAGACCGAAGCGGCAATAGTGCGAGCGTGACTCAAGAGTTCGAGTGACGTGGTGCTGAGTGATCCGTTAACGGGCTCTACAACAACCCAAATGTTTGAAATAGTCATCTCTGTCTCTCCTACAAAACCTTGATTGATTCGAGGAACGCAACAATCTTCTGTGCGCCGTCACCCTCATCGACATGCTTCTCACCAGCGGCGCGAGCCTCGGCGGCTTCTACGGCAACAATCTGCTGACGAGCACCAGCGGGGCCAGTCTCGCTCGCGAGACCTACGTCGGCCAGGCTCAGAACGTCGAGTGGCTTGGACTTGGCGGCCATGATGCCCTTGAACGATGCGTAACGTGGCTCAACAACACCGGCCGTCACGGTCACGAGGCATGGCAGTGGTGAGGTGACTTCGTCGTACCCAGCTTCTGTCTGGCGGTCTACCTTCACGGTTGCACCGTCGACCGAGACAGCCTTGGCGAACGTGATTGACGGAAGGCCCAAGAGCTCAGCGACTTGCACGGGAGCTGTTCCGGTGTAGCCGTCTGATGACTCGGTGGCACAGAGAATGAGATCAGGCATGTCGCGCTTGATGACTGCAGCGAGCACCTTGGCGGTACCGAGTGCGTCAGTGCCACGAAGTGCATCGTCGCTCACGATGACACCCTTAGCGGCACCCATCGCGAGAGCGTTACGAATACCCGCAACGTCAGCGGCTGAACCCATGGAGACGACGGTCACTTCACCGCTACCGGCCTTGTCGACCAGTTGAAGTGCCATCTCGACACCGTACGTGTCTGCCTCGTCGAGGATTAACTTGCCCGAACGGTCGAGGTTGTTCGATGCATCGAACGACTGCGGAGCCGCGGGGTCGGGAATTTGCTTTACGCAAACAACAATGTTCATGCCCTTTAATCTAGGGGATACTCGCCAGTAGGTGACTATCGTCGCTGGGCCAACAGCTCGTGAACCAGCGCCGGCTGGTCACTAATGATGCTGGAAACCCCCATTTCAGCCATCTTTTCAATATCTGGCGCGGTATTTACAGTCCAGACATTGACGTCGAGGCCAAGTTCTCGGGCCTGGTCCATGACCGAAGAGTCAACCTGGCTGAAGTGGGGATTAATCGCATTCAGGCCCAAAACATGGGCTTGGGTGAGAGCCAGGTGCGGGTCAGTCCCCCACAACAACCACCCCACGGGCATCAGCGAATCGAGTGCACGAACCACCACGCACGTCTCCAGATCGAAGCAGGAGATGATGACCGACTCATCCCAGCCTGCTTCGTGCAGAAAGGTCACTACCTGCGTCGCAAAGGCACCCGTTTCGTCGTAGGTCGGCTCGCGGTCATCGCGGTAGTTCTTGATTTCAACATTGACGTGCACGCCGTCGAGCGCCCACATTGATTCATCCAGCGTGGGGATGTAGTCCGGTAGCTCGCGCCACTTCGACTCGGCAATGACGAGCCCGTCCACCGTTGGGTCGTGATGCACAACGAGCGCACCGTCACTGGTCCTTCGGACGTCGAGCTCGACGCCATCAACCCCGAGCGCAACTGCTGCTCGAAACGCGTCGAGCGTATTTTCGCGGTGGTCAAGGTGGAGTCCCCGGTGGGCGTAGACGAGTGGCACCAACTCAGTTTGGCACTCTCCCTGAGCGCCACTGGCTCGATTTCCTTGAAATTTCCCCTTGTATTTGAGGTTTCTGCCCAGTAAAATTTACTTCCTGTCGAATTCACCTTTCACCAGGTGTTCCACAAAACCCCGCTATTTAAAGGATTTCGCCATGTCGCTGATTTGGAACCGCACACACGCCTGGGACGACGCTGACTGGCGTTCGAACGCTGCTTGCCGCGACACCGAACCAGAGCTCTTCTTCCCTGTGGGCACCACCGGCATGGCTACTGACCAGATTGAATCCGCTAAGCGCGTTTGCATGAGCTGTGACGCTCAGAAGAACTGCTTGGAGTTTGCCCTCGCTACCAACCAAGAGTCGGGCGTATGGGGCGGCACCACCGAAGACGAGCGTCGCAAGCTGCGTAAGCAGTGGCTCGCCGCACGTCGTCGTGCCACGTCAGCTGCTGAATAATTAGCTGCGGGCCTCGAGAGGCACGCGAACTTTCACGTACGTTCCTCCGCCGCTGCTTCGGTCCAGTGAAGTCATTTCGAGCGAACCCTCTAATTGGGTGCGCACCAGGTCGCGCACAATCGAGAGTCCGAGGCTCGTCGTCACGTCCAGCGAGAAGTTCTCGGGCAACCCGAGTCCATTGTCGCGGATCTCGGCAATCGCCCACTCATCGTCTCGCGTGAGGTTTAGCGTCACCACACCAACGTGTTCGTTCGACTCGCCGCCGAAGTCATTGAAGGCGTGCTCCACGGCATTCGTGAGCAGTTCAGCGAGCGCTACCGCCAAGGGCGTGGCCAGGTCGGTCGGGAGTTCGCCCAAGTCACCGTTCACCAAAATCTCCACGGGGTGAAGCGCTAACACCGTATCTTCCACCAGATCGACAATGGAGCGAACGATTTCGTCAAAAACGACTTCCTCACCAGGTTCACGCGACAACACCTCGTGCACCACCGCAATAGAACGCACGCGGCGTTCTGCCTCTTTCAGTGCATTTACGGTTGCTGGCTCGTCGCTGCGGCGGCCCTGAAGTCGAAGCAGTGACGAGATGGTCTGGAGATTGTTCTTCACCCGGTGGTGGACCTCTCGAACGGCCGCTTCCTTACTGAGCACCAGTCGATTGAGTTGGCGTAGGTCCGATACGTCACGCATCAAAATGACGACGCCACTGACGTCGGAACCGTCAAGAATTGGCACGGCGTGAAAGAGGATTGCGGCGTCGTGGCCGCGGTCAACTTCTTCCAGGGCCGGAATAGCAAACTCCAGCGCCCGGTCGACGACGCGTACGTTGAGGTCGAGCTCGTCAAAGGTACGACCCTCCGCCGAGGTGTAGATCCCTAATCGGTGCAGCGCGTTAGCGGCATTAGGCGTAGCGAATTCAATGCGCCCCTCACCGTCGATCAGGATGATGCCGTCGCCGACGCGGGGCATGCCCGGGCCAGCAACGGAGTCTTCGCGGAAGGGGAAGGTACCGTTTGACACCATCGCGCAGAGACGGTCAAAAATATTGAGGTAGGCCTGTTCGTACAGGGAAGCTGGTCCTCGAAGTGGTCCCTGGAGACGCACGAGAATTGCAATGACGACCCCGCCAAACCGGACCGGAACGCACCACGTGGGAATTTTGTCATCAACAGTTTCAATGCGCGTTTCACCCACCACGCGATTGCCACTGGTGTAGGCGAGACTCACGAGGGGCCACTCAATGGCGTTGGTTTCGGTGCCCACCAGGTCTTCGCTTATGAGCGTCGAGCGGTTGTTAGGTCGCATTTGACCAAGCACCAGGAAGCGGTCTTCTCCCTGGTCCGGATTGGAGAGTACGGGTGTAACGAGCAACATGTCCGAGAACGACAAGTCCGCGAGCAGTGACCACGATGCCGTCAGGCGGTGCAGGTGGTCAATCGCTGCGTCGTCCATTGACGTCTGCTGCGAAGCGAGTTCAGCCAGTGTGGCCATTACGCCGACCTCAGAGGGACCATGACGCGCTGGCGTTGGTCGTAACTCGCGAGTTCATGCACACCACGGGCCTCAAGCAACGTTGCGAGATCGCCGGCTTTCTCCCCCACGCGCCGGAGTCGGTGGGCGTCACTCGCGGTCGTGAAGGTCAGTCCTCGGTCCACGAGGCGGTCCAGGAACCCCTCGGCCGGATAAACCTCATTAACCGGCTTTACCCAACCGGCGGAAGAGCATTCGATTGAAATGTTGGCGCGCTCGGCCGACTCAGACATCAGTTCCCAGTAGTCCGAGGGGTTGGCTGCCTTGTAGCCAGCAACTTTGATCAAGTCGGGGTGGGCCAATACGTCCACGGCCTTCGAGGCCGCGAGTTCGTCAAGGGCATCGGCGTACTGCTTCCAGGCTTCTTCAACGGAACGAACCGTCCACTCGTGCATCTGCACGTCATTGTCAATGTCATCGAACTGCCAGGTCCCAAGCCAGTGCACTGAGCCGATAAGGACGTCAAAGGGATACTGGGCCAGCAACGCACTGACCTCGCTCATTTGGTCCTTGTAGAAGTCCACTTCCAGTCCGACTTTGACCGGCAGCCCCGCCTCTTTGGCGGCGAGCGCCAAGTTCACGTACTCCTCGAGGGAGTTGCGGGCGTGAAAGTCGAAGTACTCAGCCATCATCTGACTGGTGGGCTCGTGTCCCAATCGCTGCCAGAAGGGTCCAACCACATTCAGCACATCAACAAAGCGATTGGCGTGCTCGGTGAGCGCCAGCTCGGTGACGCCGTGCTTCTGCGCTTCATCGCAGTACGCGGCAATTTGATCGAGTTGATACCAGACCGACGACTCTTCGTGAGGCCAAAGATGCAGGTGGTAGTCAATCATGAGGGTGACTTAAACGCCGAAACCCACAACGCGCTCGGCCACAGTGTCGAACTCAACGTACGAGATACGTTCGCCGGGAACGCCGACGGGATTGCCCTTCTTGCTCGTAAGCCAGAGGACGCTCTTGTCAGCAATTGCCTTTTCGACCTTGGCCTTAATGTCGTCGATGGTTGCGTCTGCGGGCAACTCGATGTCGATTTCCTTCATTGACTGGACGATGCCGAATCGAACTTCCACAAGTACTCCTAGAAAAGAACGCTGAATTACGTTTCGCTACGTATGTTACTGGCGTTCTTCGTAAGGGCGCCTAGGTTTTCACAGTTGTCACAGACCTTTGCCATGATGGTTACATGGCTTCTTCTGAAACCTCTGATCGTTCTCGTCGCTGGGCCGCCACTATGAGCGGTTACGAAGGGGCGAGCGATGACGTCACCGTCGCGCACGAAAACTCTTCCGCGGCAATTGACCTCAGCACGTCATCGAGCAGTTCGGTCACGAAATCACTTCGCGAACGTGAAGAGCAGCTAGACGAACTGCTTTCGACTGGCGCCACCAGAAGCAGTGGCGCGGGCAACCGAGCTCGCGAAGAAGAGCCGGACCACTTTCGCACCGCCTTTGAGCGTGACCGGGACCGCATCTTGCACTCCAGTGCCTTTCGTCGCCTGGCCGGAAAAACCCAGGTGTTTGTCTTCCCCGATGACCACATGCGCACTCGACTCACGCACGCACTCGAAGTCGCTCAGGTCGCTACTGGGGTCGCTCGCGCCGTGGGCCTCAACGTGGCCCTCACCGAAGCCATCGCGATCGGACACGACTGCGGGCACGGACCTGGTGGTCACGCTAGTGAAGAAGCGCTCGACCCCTACGTCGAGGGTGGCTTCGACCACGCCTCCTGGGGAGCTGACGTCTCACTCGCGTCACTCAATCTCTGCGTGGAGACGCTGGACGGTATTCGTAATCACTCGTGGAGTCGCCCCGCACCACTGACCCCGGAGGGCGAAGTAGTCTCCTGGGCCGACCGTATTGCGTACGTGTGCCACGACTTCGAAGATGCCGTTTCGTGTGGCATTGTGAGCCCCGAACAACTACCGCAACTCGTGAGAGAACGCTGTGGTTCCGAACGCTCCCAGCAACTCGGCTCGTTCATAAACGCCATGATCAACACGATCCGCCGCACCGGTGTCATTGGCATGGACGCTCAGCACGCTGAGGCGCTCGCTGCCTTTCGGTCGTTCAACTACGAAACCATCTACATGCGCGAACCATCGAAGCAGCAGGCGTCGGCGGTCATCGGCATGCTCCGTGCCCTCACTGAGCACTACGCCAAGCACCCCCACCTACTCCCAAGCGTCGCTGAACGAGGTGGTGAGGTTGAGAACGAACGTGAAGCACTGCGCGAGTCAGTGGCCTACGTTGCTGGAATGACGGACCGCTTCGCGTGTCGCAGTGCAGTTACCCTGCTCGACTGGCCAATCGACCGCCTGCCGAACGGTATTGACCGCTAGTTAGACGTCGAGGAAAGTGCCGTAGCTGGGCGCTTCCCCACCGGCCATCCACTGAGCGCGAATCTCCGTCGTGCGCACCGCGTCGTGCTGGTGCGTCAGGATCCAGAACTCGTTGTGGGTAACGGCGTGTTCGACCGCGTTGGCCACAATCTCTACGTCAATGCCGCCGAGCACAAATGCTGCGGCAATCTCGGCGAGGCCACGGTTGGCCGGGTTCTCTTCGGCGCTGACGAGTTCCTTTGGCATATTGCGGGTTGACTCGTGAATCCGGGTCTTGACGAACGCTGGTGCGAGGCACGAGACGTGCACGTTCTTTCGCGATGCAAGCAGCTCGTGGTAGAGGACCTCCGAGATGCCCACCGCCGCGAACTTCGACGCACAGTACGCGCCCATGCCCGGTACACCGCCGAGGCCGGCGAGTGAGGCAGTGTTCACCACGTGGCCCTCGTTTTGCTCGAGGAAGAGTGGCACGAAGGCGTTAATGCCGTTAATGATGCCGTCAACGTTGACGCCCATAACCCAGTCCCACACCTTCTTCGGCGTGCCAATGACCGGACCCGCGGCGACCCCGGCGTTGTTGAAGATGAGGTGCGCTGCACCGAACTCCTTGAGGGCGGCGTCACGAAGTGCGAACACCTCGTCTTCCTTGGAGACGTCACACACGTGGCCAATGACGTTCAGACCTTCGCCGCGTAGTTCGTTGACCACCTTCTCCAGAACAGGAGCTTCGATGTCGGCGAGTACGAGGTTGACGTTGGACTTAGCGAACTGCTTTGCGGTGGCGAGGCCAATACCGCTCGCTCCACCAGTAATTACTGCCGTCTTTCCATTCAGTTCCATGATCCCCCCATGGCTAAAAGCTAAATCAGCTTGAGTTCCTGACGATAGACGCGCGCGGGACCCTGTGCGGCGACAGTTCGGGCCAAATCTGCAAAAGCCTTTGCCACATCGCTTTCTGGGTGGCTAACCACGACAGGAGCACCCTGGTCCCCACCCTCTCGAAGGTTGGTTTCGAGCGGTATCTGGCCCAAGAGCGCAATGCCGAGTTCGTCGGCCAACTGCTTTCCGCCACCCGAACCAAAGATCTCGTAGCGCTTCTGGTCATCGCCAATGAAGTACGACATGTTCTCAATAACGCCTCGAACGGCCAACTTCAGCTTTCGTGCGGCGTAGGCCGAACGCTGCGCGACGCGCTGGGCGGCCTGCTGTGGCGTCGTGACAACGTACATTTCAATGCGCGGCAGTACTTCGGAGAGCGTCAAGGCGACGTCACCGGTTCCCGGTGGCATGTCGATCAGGAGAAAGTCGGGCTCGTCCCACCAGGCTTCGCTGACGAGTTGTTCAATGGCCTTGTGCAGCATTGGTCCGCGCCAGATGACGGGCTGTTCGTCAGGCACGAAGTAGCCCATCGAGAGGCAGCGCACGCCGTGCGCCAGCGTGGGTATGACAGTGTCGCCCAGGACGATGGGGTCGTTCAGTGCTCCGAGCATCTTGGGCAACGAGAAGCCGTACACGTCGGCGTCGAGGAGACCCACGCTGTAACCGGCTTGCGCCAGAGCAATACCGAGGTTGACCGTAACGCTCGACTTTCCAACGCCACCCTTGCCCGATGAAATGCCGAGTACGCGAGTCTTCGAGAGTTTGTCGAGGAACTTTGGAGCGGGGTCGCCGCCGTGGTCGTGATGACCCGGCCCCTTGTCGCCGGCCATGGCGCCACGAAGGTAGTTACGAAGTCCGAGGCGCTCTTCTTCATTCATTGAGCGAACAACCGCGTCGCTCTCGGGGGCGACGTCAGCGATACGAGACTTGATCATCTCGAGGTTGGGCCAATTGGTCACCGGCAGCACGAGCTCAACGCGCACCTTGCCCGAGGTCTCATCAACGGCACCGAGGAATCCAATCTCACCCAGTGGTCGCACCAGCTGCGGCTCGATGATTGCGCTGATCTGGTCGCGGAGTGGAGAAGCAGTCGTCACGGGGTTCCTTTTCTAAAGACCTCTAGAGGTTACCGTCGTAAAAGGAGGGTCGGCACCTAAACTGGAACGCGTGACGATGCCATCTTCTGACGCAGAACTGGACCCCTCACTCTTCACCGCAACGGTGACTAGCCTGGCGCACTCCTTTGGCGACAACACGCGCCGCAAGATCTACCTCTACTTGCGCGAAAACCCTGGTGCCACCGCCGCTGAGCTCTCGACGCACTGTGACGTGCACGCCAATGTCGTTCGCCACCACCTTGAGCGACTTACTGAAGCCGGCTACGTCACGTTTGACAATGTTCGTAAAACCACCGTGGGCCGCCCCGCCAAGGGCTACCGCGTAATTGACGAAAGCCTCCAGATGGACGGCTCGATGCGTCGCGACGCACTGCTCGTGGCCCTGCTGGAGATGGCCCTCGAACGTCTCGGACCAGAAGCATCAGAGGCCATGGCCCACGACGTAGGCGTGGAGTACGGAAAGACCCTGGCCTCCTCGGTGGGCACCAGTGACTCCACGCGGACCCTTAAGACCGCGATGGCCTCTATTGCCGGCATTCTCACCGCTCACGGCTTTGACGCACGACTGGAAGAGTCCACCGACGGTCAGTCAGTTGTTTCAGACAACTGCCCCTTCGGTGCCGCGGCGCAGCAACACCCGGTGCTCTGTGCCGTTGACCGTGGACTTATCTCGGGAATGCTCGACGGCCTTGGCGCCGCTCGTACGCAGGTAACGCTGACGTCGCGCGCTCGCGGCGACGACACCTGCAGCGTCTCGGCTTAAGCCAGACCGAGTTTCTTCAAAAACGGCGCCGCAATGGAGCGTTGCGCGCTCGAGGGCTTTGAGGCGAGGAACTCTTCAAACTGATTCTTCGCCACCGCCCGGTACCCCGGTGTTGAGTACGCCACAATTGCGTAATACAGACGTGGCGCTGCGCTGTGAGGACTCAGTTCAATGGCCTTCTGCAAGTCGTTAACGCCGGCCTGCACGACACGTGGGTCCTTGGCGGCACTTCCCGCTGAGAAGTCGAGCCACCCGGACTGCGTGAGCGCTTCAACGTTCGTTGGCGCAATGGCCAGCACCTCGCCGTAGGCGTTGAGGGCGGCCGTAACGTTACCCCCGGCCACGTCGTTCTCCGCTTCAGTCAAGAACTGATTGATCTTCTCTTGGTTCGAAAGACTGAGTCCCCCGGTAATTTGCTGGCCGGCTTGGCGTGGCGCGACTGCTTCATACAGCACCACGCCAACCACCACGGCGAAGCACGATAAGGCGACCACCAGGTACCGAGCCCGTCGCGTGCGCTTCGTGCGAGCCGCTTTGGGCTCCTCGCGCCAGTTCGCCAGCGCCTCTCGTACGCGAGCCAGTTCTTCTTCGTCACGAGCAACGAGTGTGGCGTAGTGCTCCTCTGAGAGTTCACCCGCTTCTCGCTCTACCTGGGCGTCACGAAGTGACGCCACGAGCAGGGCCTCTTGGTCCTTCAGTCGAGCGAGGTCACTCACCGACGTCGCCTCCAGAGTCGTAGCCCAATGGCCACAAGAGCCAGGAGGGCCAAGACCGGTGACAACCACAGCACGACACCGAGGCCAGCATCAGAAGGGTCAAGAAGAATCGAAGAGCCGTAGACACGTTCGAGTGACGTCAGAATCTGATTGTCAGTTTGACCCGCCTCGACCTTGGCCACGATCTCGTGGCGCACTGCCACGGCCGAGGTGGCGTTTGAAGCGGCGACCGACAAGTCCTCACACGACGGGCACTTCACTACTGATTCGAGGTGCGTAATGCGTGTCTGCTGCGTTGGTGCCGAGGGAGCACTGACGAGCGCAACGGCAATCACAATCACCAGCGCGGCCAGCCAGAGCGAGAAGGACTTCAGGACTTTCATTGCAGCACCTTGTCGACTACTGCGGTGAGCTGCTTGGCGGTAGTGGCGCCAATAAGAGTGGCGGCGACGCGACCTTGGGCGTTAATGATGAACGTGGTCGGCGGCGCGGTAATGCCGTACGAATTGGCAATTGCTCCGTTGGCATCAATCACCGATGGATAGAGCGAGCCATAGAAGTGAGCGAACGACGTGGCCGACGACACCGTGTCATTAAAGACAACGCCGACAACGTCAACGCCCTGAGACTTCGCTTGGTAAGCGTAGGTCGAAAGTTCTGGTGCTTCTTGCTTACACGGGGTGCACCACGACGACCAGAAGTTAAGGACCACCACGTGGCCGCGGTCCTGAGCTAGTGAGAATGTGCCGCCACCTAGTTCTGGGGCACTAAAGGTCGGGGCCATCTTGCCTAGTAGTGGGCTTGGTGTTGACGTTGCAGAGTTCACCTGAGGTCGTGTCGCCAGCAACACGGAGAAGGCCACAATGACTGCGAGCAGTACGAGCGAAGTAATGAGGACCGTGCGCTTCACGCCTGGTCCTCCTGGTTCTTTCGGCGCGCAAACGAGAGTGCCGAACCAAGCCCAACGATAATGCCGCCAATCCAGAGCCAAGCCAAGAGGGGTTCAACGGTGACACCGAGCACCACTGATCCGGCGGGGAGATTGCTCTGCACCTGAGCGCCCGAGGTTGCGCCGTTACCGCCAATGGCGTCGAAGGTCACGTAAACATCACGCTCGAGGTTCGAGTCAATAGCTGGCGTCCCAACGCTCTGACCGGACCGACCGTTATACGTCGTGACTGCGGGAAGAACCAGGTGGTGGTCAACGTAGACGCGTAGTTGCGTTGCCGACTCCAGTGCGTCCTTCACGTACGAGAAGCCTTCAAACGAAATCAACTGTCCAGAGAGCAGTGTGCTCTGGCCCTTGGCGAGCGTGACCTCACTTCGTGAGGTGTACGACGTCGAGGTAACAATACCGAGCGTCAGAATCACAATGCCGAGGTGCGTAATCATGCCTCCGGCGCTCGGTCCACGCAGCGCACTGAGCAGAGGTTGCCCACGACGCTTCGCCGAGACCAGCGATCCCTTCAGGGTGCGTAGCGCCGCACCGCCGGCGAGGGTTGCGAGAAAGTACGCCAACACAACAGCTGGCTTTCGAACGTTCGCAATGAGGAGTACGGCCACGACCACGAGGGCACTCCACGCCGTAAAGCGCAACCGGTTCCAAAGCACCGTACGGTCCAGTGTGCGCCAGCCCACGAGTGGAGCGAGAGCCATCAAAATGAGGAGCGCCACGCTCAATGGTGCGGCCACTGACGCAAAGTACGGTGTACCAACCGTCACACTGCCACCGTTAATGGCTTCGTAGAGAAGTGGAAACACCGTACCAAGCAAGACAACAATCGCAAAACCAACGAACAGCACGTTGTTCGCGACGAAGAGACCTTCCTTCGAGAGTGGATGGTCGACGCCGAGTGGTGAACGCAGACGGTCACCTCGCCACGCCAATAGACCGAGACCAGCGGCCACAGTGACGAAGAAGAAGCCAATGAGCAGTGGGCCGAGTGTGCTCGACGAGAAACTGTGCACGCTCTGGAGCACACCTGAACGAGTAAAGAATGTGCCGAGCACCGTCAGGGCGAAAGTGGCTATGGCGAGTGAAAGGTTCCAAACGCGAAAGAGCCCACGACGGTCCTGCACGATGACCGAGTGAATGTACGCCGTCGCAGTGAGCCACGGGAGTAACGCCGCGTTTTCCACGGGGTCCCAACCCCAAAAGCCACCCCAGCCCAGTACTTGGTAACTCCACCAGGCGCCCAGGACAATGCCCACCGACAGAGCACCCCACGCCAGCACCGTCCAGCGGCGCTGCTCGAGTGGCCAGGTGTCATGCACGCGGCCAGTAATGAGCATTGCAAGTGCGAAAGCGAACGGCACCGTAAAGCCAACGAACCCGGCGTAGAGCAGAGGAGGGTGAATGGCGACCAATGGATTGTCCTGCAGCAGTGCGTTAGGTCCCGCACCCTGCAAGACACGTGCCGGATTGTGCAGGAACGGATCAGCCGGCCCGCACATCAGCAGCGTAAAAAAACCGCTCACCGCAAAGAGAATCGCGGTGGCCCAGCCCACAACGTCATCGGAGCGCTTGTCGCGGTAGTAGTAAATAACGACACCGATGAGGGCGGTGAGAAGCAGCGCCCAGAGAAGTAGGGAGCCCTCGAGCGCCGACCAGAGTCCCGTCACTGAATACAGCAGCGGAGTGAACGTCGCGTTGTTCTCGGCAACGTAGGCCAGTGAGAAGTTGTGCGTGACGAGTGCGTACTCCATCACCAGCACTGCGGCCACAACACCCACGAATGCAATGACCGCGAAGGCTTGGGCGTGTGCGGACTTCTTCGTGCGTAGCGAACGAAGTTGCCAGATGAGTCCTAGGAATGACCCTAGGAATGCTACGTAGACCGCACCGCGACCGAGCCACGTCAACATCAGCGCGTTGTTCCGTTCGGTGCCTTTACCCGGTTCGGGTGTGCCGCAATGTACGAAGCGGTGTGCTTCACCATGATCTGGGTTCCGAGGAATGTGTTGGACTTGAGCGAAGGGAAGTGACCAACAACAACGACTGGAATTTTGGCCTGGAAGAGTTGTGGTGGCGTTCCGGAAGATCGGACGAAGTACTCGTTGGAACCAGAGCCCGTCAGCCAGAATGAGGCGCCGGTAGCGGTGCGCGAGATTGTCCCCGGCTTCACCACACCTTCCAGACGAATGACGTTCGTTCCGACCTTGGCGCGAGCGTGTACGACCTGGTCGACAGTTTCGAAGTAGTTGAGGTTTCGCAGTAGACCTTGGCTCAGCAGGGCGAAGATGGCAATAGCCAACACCACCAGGACACCAATGGTGCGGCGGCGACTGCTCACCGACGATTTCGGTGGCGCTACCGGAGAGAGGTCAGCGGTTGCTTCAGTGGCCACGTCGTCCTCGCCAGAAGATAGACAGCGCGTACAGCGCCAGCCCCCCAAAGGCAAAGGCGTAACCAGCCCAGACGTAACTCATCAGTGAGCCCCCTCACTGCGACGCTGCGCGAGGGCAGCGTCAAGCGACACCTTGGTTGATGCTTCTCGAGCCACTTCGAGTCGGTAGCGAAGACGAAGCAGCCAGAAGTACGTCAGCGTGAACGCCACGAAACTCAGCAGCATGGTCCAGGCCATGATGCCGTGAATAAGCAACGTGCGGTTTGGTCCAAGCACGGTGGCACCCTGGTGCAAGGTCTTCCACCACTGCACGGAGAAATGGATAATTGGCACGTTCACTGCACAGAGAATTGCGTACACGGCGCTGCGACGAGCCCGAATTTCGACGTCGTCGTTGGCGCGACGCAGCGCCAGGTAGCCCATGGCGAGCACACCCAAAATCGCGGTGGAGGTCAGTCGAGCGTCCCACGCCCACCACACGCCCCACGCCGGACGCCCCCAGATGGAGCCCGTGATGCAGGTAAGAACAATGAAGACCAGGCTGACTTCCATAGCGCAGTGCGCAATTCGGTCCATGGTTAGTGAGCGGGTCCGCTTCCAGAGGTAGAGACAGCTGGCAATTGTGGACGTTCCAAAGGAGAAGTACAGAGCAACGGTGGCGATTGCCGGGTGAATGTAGACAAGGCGAGCGAGGTCACCCTGGACTTTGTCCGGTGGGGTCACCCAGATTCCCAACCAAAAGGTCAGGGCCATGGTGACGAGCGAAAGGGGGCCAAGGAGGCGCTGGACGAGACTTTTTATCATGATTCCTCCAATACACCGTAAAGGAGAATTCCGATTGCTAGGTACGCAACGAGCGCGACCAGTGAAATTACCCACCATTCCCACAGGGAACCGTGGTCCAAGGCAGCGCTAAATGAACGCTCTCCGGCAATAAGGAGTGGCGCAAAAGCCGGGAGCGACAGCACGGGAAGCAGCGTGGCGGCTCCGTTGTTACCAGCGGTGAGCGCACCGTACAGCGAACCCGCGCTGGCGAGAGCTGCCGTAGTAACGGCAATACTCGGTACCGCTACGAGAGCTGCGTGCATCGCAATGTGGAGGAACAGGACACTGCCAACTAAGAGCACGCCAGCCGTAACCCAGAGCTCAACACAGAGTGCGGCGGCTTTTCCGAGGAAAACACCCGCCGGATCGAGACCCAGGGTGGCCACCGACGAGCGCGTTCCTGGCGTCTGCTCGATGGCCTGGGAGCGATTGATGATAAGTAACGTCACCAACACAACAACGAGGTAGAAGAGCCCCGGAGCGGATGATGAGCTTCCGGCGTGATCGGGACCGAGGGCCAGACCACAGAGCAGCAGTGCCATTACACCGAAGGGCAGCACCTGCCACAACAGCACTCGCGAACGAAGTTCAATACGGAGGTCCTTGGCGGCCACGAGTCGTGCGGTACGGAACATCAGTGCTCCCCCACAATCAGACCGCCACGTAACTCGAGGGTACGTGGCGATAACGCGGCGCTGCGAAGAGCATCGTGCGCACTCAGCACCACTGTTGCTCCTTGGGTCACAACTTCACCAAGTAGCTCATCGAGAAACGTCCTACCTTCATCGTCAAGTGATGCGTAGGGTTCGTCGAGTAGCCAGAGCGCTGGACGGCGAAGCAGCAGCCACGCCACCGCCAAGCGTCGGCGCTGGCCCGCAGAAAGTTGCTTAGTGATCGTGGTGCCGCGTGAAGCCAGTCCGACGCGAACGAGAACGTCATCGAGACCATCGACCGGACGCCCGAGTGACTTCGCGGCAAACGTCAGGTTCTCGCGCACCGTGAGGTCGTCGTAGAACGAGCCTTCGTGCCCCAGCCAGCCAACCTGTCGGCGAAGAAGGCGACGGTCGCCAGTGGCTAAGTCCGTACCCAACACCTGGCCCGACCCGGCACTCAGTCCAGTGAGGCCACCAAGTAGTCGGAGCAGACTGGTTTTTCCGGCACCGTTAGAGCCAACCAGAACTGTGAGCGACCGTGGCGGTATCTGGAGATCAACACCGCTCAGTAGAGGAAATCCACCCGAGAGGACGACGGCTTGATTAAGCGTTACGACGTCGTCGACAGACACCTTTAGAGCCCCAGTGCGGCGAGATCGGCCTTCACCATCATGGCTACGAGGTCGTGAAAATTCGTTTCGGGTTCCCAGCCCAGAAGCTTCTTGGCCTTCGAGGCGTCACCCACGAGCAGGTCAACTTCAGCCGGACGCATGAACGCTGGGTCGGTGACGACGAACTCTTCGTAGTTGAGGCCCGCAACATCAAATGCCACCTGACAGAGTTCACGGACCGAGTGCGTTTCACCCGTCGCAATGACGAAGTCGTCGGGTGCGTCTTGCTGCATCATGAGCCACATGGCCCGTACGTAGTCAGCGGCGTAGCCCCAGTCGCGCTGAGCGTCGAGGTTGCCGAGGCGAAGTTCCTTGTCGAGACCGGCCTTAATACGGGCAACACCATTTGTGACCTTACGAGTCACAAACTCGAGACCTCGTCGGGGTGATTCGTGGTTGAACAAGATGCCGCTCGAAGCGTGCAGGTCGTAACTCTCGCGGTAGTTCACGGTGATCCAGTGGCCGTAGACCTTGGCGACACCGTAGGGGCTTCGAGGGTAGAACGGTGTGTCTTCGTGCTGAGGCACGGTGCGAACACGACCAAACATCTCAGACGAACTCGCTTGGTAGAAACGAATACCCGGGTCAACGATGCGAATGGCGTCGAGAATTCGTGTGACTCCAAGAGCGGTGATCTCACCAGTGAGTACTGGTTGTGTCCACGACGTCTGCACAAAACTCTGGGCGGCCAGGTTGTAGACCTCTTGTGGACGGTACTCACGCAGCACGTTCACCAGGGAGATCTCGTCAACCAGGTCACCAGACACCAGGGTCAATCGGTCGGCAATGTGAGCAATGCGCTCGAGAGAAATAGTGGAACTCCGTCGCACTAGTCCAATGACGTCGTAACCCTGATCGAGCAGGAGTTCGGCCAGGTAGGAACCATCTTGGCCGGTGATACCGGTAATAAGCGCGCGCTTAACCACGAAAGTCCTCCGAAATGCAGTGCCCCAAAGGGCGCTCTAGCCTTTTCAAACTCTACTACTGACCACTTTGCGTTCCGCCTAGCCTGGCGAGATGGCCACTATCGCTGTCGTGAGCTTTCGCCTGGGCGGGACCGACGGGGTCTCCATTGAAGCAGCGAAGTGGATAGGCGCTCTGGAGCATCTCGGTCATGAGGTGCGAACAGTTGCCGGCGCAGGTTCCGTCGACGTGGTCCTCCCTGGTCTGGCTATTGGGGCAGCCCACAACGTCACCTTTGATGAACTGAGCGACACTCTTAAAAACGTTGACCTGGTCATCGTCGAAAACCTCGCATCACTGCCACTCAACGTGCACGCCCGTGATGTGCTCTACGACGTTCTTCATAACCGTGCGGCAGTTTTTCACCATCACGACCTCAGTTGGCAGCGCCCGCACCTGGCCCACCTTGACGGCCCACGCGACGAAGAACGCTGGCACCACGTCACCATCAACCAGTTGTCGCAGGATGAACTTCAGAGTCGAGGCATCGAAGCCGTCACCATCATGAACAGTTTCGACTGCGATCCTCCGTCAGGTGATCGCGACGCAACTCGTCAAGCTCTCGACATCAGCGAGGAGATACTTCTCCTTCTTCCAACTCGCGCAATTCCCCGTAAGAATGTGCGCGGCGCACTCGCTCTGGCCGAGTCACTCGGCGCAACACTCTGGATACTCGGACCGGCTGAAGATGGCTTTGACGACGAACTGGACTCACTACTCAGTGCCGCGACCTGTCCTCTTCGCCGAGGCCTACCTCGTGACTGCACAATTCATGATGCCTACGCCGCGAGTGATGCTGTGGTGATGCCCTCGACCTGGGAGGGATTCGGGAATCCGGTCCTCGAGTCAGTTACGCACCGCCGCCCCCTCGCTCTCAATGCCTACCCCGTCGCCAAAGAAATCACTGCATTCGGTTTCCGGTTCTTTGACCTAACTGACGCCGAGGGATTACGCCAGTTCATTGCCTCGCCCGAAGATGCCCTCTTTGAACAGAACCTCAACGTTGCTCGCCAGCACTTCAATGTGGCCAACTTGCCCGCTCAACTTGAGGCCCTGCTCGCCCGTACCGGGGTCCAGTGATGAGGACTAGAATTAGTTGATGACCGTTCCAGATGACCGTCCTCAGCACATCGAACGCCGCGAACAGCTGCTCCTAGTAGCTCGCCGAGCCTTTGCCGATAAGGGCTACCAGGCCACCACCATGGACGACATCGCCAAGGAAGCTGGCTTCACCAAGCCAATCCTGTACCAGTACTTTGAGTCAAAGAACGACCTCTACAAGGAGATTGTTGCTCAGACGGCCGCCACGCTTATCGACAAGTTGAGCGACGCTGTACTAAAGGCTGAATCCCCTCGCGCCAAGATTGAGACCGCGTTCCGCGTCTTCTTCGAAATGGTGGTCAGCGAAACTGACGCGTACCGCATTCTGTTCATTCACTCACATGAAGGTGAAACACAGGGCGAACTTCGTAACCTCGAGCTCGCGCTCGTGGCCTTCATGGAGCCTCTCATTGTCGTTACCGTGAGCGAAGACCACCGTCGTCAGCTCGCCGGTTCGGTCGTAGGTATGGCCGAAGGAGCCGCCGTTGTCTGGCTCGGTCAGCAAGAACGCAAGGGCTGGCCTACGCCTTCAGAAGGCACTGCCGAGCGTCTTGCCCTTCGTGTCTCTTCACTCGCCTGGGGTGGACTTCGCGTTGTCCACGAAGACTAAGAACGCTTCCGTTCGTTAGTTCGTTTCAACCCACATAACACTTACCGCTTCGTGCGTCAGAGTTACGGTTTCTGAATTCACCTTCACGCTAACGGCACCGCCCTCAAGATTGGCGTCGAGCACTTTCAGTGCAGTCCCCTCCTTGATGTCGTACTGAGCCAAGGCACCGAGGAGAACGCGAGCTTCGTGCTCAGCAACTTCGGAGATGCGACGAACGACAACGTCCTCGCCGTCGCTCACGTCAGCGAGTGAGCAGAGGTCGCCGTACGGAGAAACTCGGCCCGGGATCACGTTGCCGTGAGGACACGTTGCTGGTGAGTCCATAGAAGCGTCGATGCGCTCGACCACTGCGTCAGACATCGCCAGCGCAATCTGCTCGGCTTCTTCGTCAGCGTCGGCCCAGTTAAAGCCCAGAACGTCAGTGAGCCAGCGCTCGAGGACACGGTGCTTCCAGATGACTCGTGTAGCAAGTTCTTGGCCAGCGGGCGTTAGTGTGACACTTCGGTCCTTCGCGATAACCAACCAGCCGTCGCGCTGCATGCGCTGCAGGGCGTCACTGACCGTTGGGGCCGAGACTTCAAGCCAGTAGGCCAGACGTCCGGGGCGCGCCACTTCCCCCTCACCCTGAATGCAGTAAATGGCCTGCAAATACCGGTCAACGGTGGCGGAGTGGGGAGCCTGACTCATACGCACCTTTCAAAAAGATTGAAAATCATTGGCAATCTAGACTTAGGTTAGCCTAACCTAAGTCTCTATGTCCATTGACCTGACCCCCGCCAAGAAGAAGTGGTTCCTCGCCGCACTCCTCGCGGTCTGGGGTCCTGGTTTGGTCGTCATGTTGGCCGACACCGACGTGGGAAGTCTCATTACTGCGGCGCAGTCAGGTACGCAGTTTCGCTACACCATGATTCTGCCCCAACTGATCCTCGTGCCTATTTTGTACTTCGTTCAAGAAATAACCATTCGCCTCGGCATTGTTACCGGCAAGGGTCACGGCGCTCTCATTCGTGAACGCTTCGGCAGTCGCTGGGCAATGCTGTCGGCCTTCACGCTATTTGCCAGCTCCATCGGCGCACTACTTACCGAGTTCGCAGGTGTTGCGGGTGTTGGTGAACTGTTCGGCATTTCACGCTTCGTTTCCATTCCCGTCGCGAGTGCGTTCCTCATTGGCATAGCCATGACCGGTAGTTACCAGCGGGCCGAGCGCATTGGTATTGCCTTCGGCCTCGCCGAACTGGCGTTCATTCCCGCGATGATCATGTCGCACCCCAACGTGCACCAAGTCGTCTCCGGACTCACCCATCTCCCCATCTCGAACAGTTCCTATCTGTTGCTGCTCGCCGCCAACGTGGGTGCAGTGATCATGCCTTGGATGATCTTCTATCAGCAGCGTGCTGTGGTCGACAAGGGTCTCACCAAAGCGCACATTCGCTCCGCGCGTCGCGACACCGCATTCGGTTCAGTCCTGACCCAGGTCATCATGGTGGTCGTGGTTCTCACGTTCGCCGCCACAGTTGGCCTCCACCACCCGGGCGCGACTCTCAACAACGTGGGAGAGATGTCTCGTGCTCTCCAGCCTTTCCTGGGCGTCGTGGGTGCCAAGGTTTTGCTGGGACTCACCATCATGGGCGCCGCCCTCGTTGCGGCCCTCGTAGCGTCTCTCGCAGGAGCCTGGGGCTTGGCTGAAGTGTTCAACTGGACGCACACGCTGAATGAGCGCCCAAGCCGAGAAACCGCCAAGTTCTACATCACCTACGCCGCTGCCCACATCTTCGGAGCAGTCATTGTCCTACTCAGCGTCAACTTGGTCAAACTTGTCATTGATGTTGAAGTGATGAACGCCTTACTGCTGCCGATTGTTCTTGGCTTCCTCCTGGCGCTCGAAGCCAAGGCCCTCCCTGATGAGTACCGCATGAAGGGGCTCTACCGAGTCGTGGCACTCACGCTCTGCATCGTCGTGATTTTGTTCGGCCTCTACATTGCGCCAGCCAGCTTGCATCTGGTGTAAGTGGAGTAGCCGACCAAGCAATTAACTATGCAGGGCTTGCTCTCAATCCGTTCCTTGAGCCTATGAACTGCGCTGGACAGGAGCGGCAGCCGCTCCATAATCACCAACTCCACTACAGCGAAATCAGTGTCATGGTAGTGATGAATAAGAACGTCTCTCATTCGAGCAATAAGGTTCCATTCAATTTCCACTTCAGATTCGAGAAGATCAGAATCTATGTTTTTGACTGCTTCACCAATTTCCATTAATCGAACGCGACATGCATCGTATACAAGACCATCGCTCAACTCTCCTATTGAGAGTTAATGATTTATCGCTTGGATCGCTTCGCCAATGTCATTCAGCCACTCTTTGTCACGCCTGCTCACAGGGGAACAGTTTCAGCGACGACAGTTTGCTTCACGAACTCCCTTAAACCTTTAGTGGTGCAAACATCTACTTTCACACCGAGCACATTCTCGAGTTCACATCCAAGGGCAAGAATGTCTAAGGGGTGCGCTTCCTCATCAAAATCGACCAATAAGTCGATATCACTGCCGGGGCGTTCTGACCCTCGAACTACGCTCCCAAAAACGCGTACATTCTTTGCGTGATAGCGCCCGGATATAGCCAGAACAGCCTCTCGGTTATCAACAATCAATCTCCCTAGAGGAGTCGAAGTATCCAAGGAACGTTCCATAAACCGAAGTCTATGACTCGTGTGATACCTACACGCAAATTATTTATTGACAGTCAAGTTTCCAACTGGCCACTAGGGCCTACTGAATGCGCATTCCTGAAATAGAGCGGGCAATCACCAGACGCTGAATTTCGCTCGTTCCTTCAAAGATGGTGTAAATCTTTGAGTCACGGTGCCAACGCTCCACTGGGTACTCACGGACGTAGCCGTAACCACCAAGAATCTGGATTGCCTCTTCGGTGACCTTGACGGCAGTCTCTCCGGCGAAGAGCTTGGACATTGATCCTTCGCCGTTGAGGAAAGGCTTACGAGCTGCTGCCATCCACGAAGCACGCCACACCAGGAGGCGGGCAGCGTCGATGTGTGTCTTCATGTCAGCCAACTTGAAAGCGATTGACTGGTTCTCGATGATGGCGCGACCGAACTGCTTGCGTTCCTTGGCGTAGTCGAGGGCGTACTCGTAGGCGGCGCGAGCAATGCCCAGGGCCTGGGCTCCCACTGCAGGACGGGTTGCTTCAAAGGTGGCCATTGCGGCCTGACTCGAAGCCTTCTGACCGGAGCGAACGCGGGCCAACTTCTCGTCGAGCTTTTCCTTACCACCCAAGAGGCAGCGTCCTGGCACGCGGCAATCCTCGAGGACGACTTCAGCCGTGTGTGACGCGCGGATACCCATCTTCTTGAACTTCTGGCCCATGCGAAGACCCTTCGTGCCTTCGGGGACAACGAACGAAGCGTGGCCACGCGAACCGAGTTCCGGGTCAACGGTGGCGACGACAATGTGCACATTGGCGATACCACCATTGGTAATCCAGGTCTTGGTGCCGTTCAGAATCCACTCATCGGTCTTCTCGTCGTAGACGGCACGGGTGCGGAGGCCGGACACGTCAGAACCAGCGTCTGGTTCGGACACGCAGAACGCCGCAATCTTCACGTCATCAGGCGTTCCGAAGCACTCAGGAATCCATTCCATCTGCTGCTCTGGTGTTCCGTTGGCCATGATGCCGGCAACACCCAAGGTTGTTCCCATAAGAGCCATGCAGAGTCCAGCGTCACCCCAGGCAAGTTCTTCGAGGGCGATCATCATTGAGAGGCCGGTCTTGTCAGAGAAGGCGTTGGCCATGAAGTCCATGCCGTAAACACCGAGCTGTGCAGCCTGCTTAATGAACTCCCACGGCGTCTCTTCGCGCTCATCCCACTCGTGGGCAATCGGGCGCATCTCATTGACGGCAAAGCCGTGTAGCCAGTCCTGAAGAGTCTTTTGATCTTCGTTCAGTTCCATCGAGAAGTCGTTCATGTCTCCGCCTTAAGGGGTTGAGTTACTGATGAGTAACAGAAACACTACCGTACAGCGCGAGCACTGCTCACGCAAAGAAAAAACCGGCACCCGAAGGTGCCGGTTCTTCGTACTGCTAAATGTTTTGGTTAGTTCAGAACTACGCGCTTGGCGAGTGGACCGCGATCGCCGGGTTCGATGTCGAACTCGACCTGCTGTCCTTCAACGAGGGTCTTGCGACCTTCGCCCTGAATCTCCGAGTAGTGAACAAAAACGTCAGGCTGGCCATCGCAAGCAATGAAGCCCCAACCCTTTTCGTCATTGAACCACTTAACGGTTCCTACAGCCACTGGGGCCTCCTTGTTTCTTTGCAACCGACTTGCGCCGGTTCCGGAGGGAACCACAACGGCAACCTCATTGGCAACGCTACTTGGTATTGGGGCTCAATTCCAATGAAACTTAAGGTTTACGGACAACTGTCCCCTGCGGCGTGTCTTCAACAACCCAGCCCATAGCTGCTAATTCGTCACGGAGTCGGTCCGACTCCGCCCAGTTCTTTTCGCTTCGTACCTGGTCACGGTACTTAATTAGTTGAAGGGTCGCCTCGTCCACCTCATCTGCGGTGCCCCGCAACGCCAGTCCCATTGCGCCAAAAAGTACAGCAACTGCTTCGGCCAAGGCCTGTGCCGAAGGGTCATTTTCATCAGCCAGCGCGTTGGCAGCACTCACGGCTTCAAACAAACGCGATACCGCGAGTGGCGTGTCGAGGTCATCGTCGAGACGGGCGGAGACCTTTTCCAGGAGTTCTTGGGTCGCCCCGCTCCACTGATGGTCACTTGCGACTTCGAAGTTCTCGCCAGCGCGCTCAGTGAGGTTGAACCTTCGCGCCAGAGCGTCGAGACGCTTGAGCGCAGCCTCCGCATCAGCAATCGTCGTCGGTGAGACTTCAATGGGTGAGCGGTAGTGCGAGCGAAGGACCAGCAGTCGGTACGCGCGCTGATCGGTCTTTTCGAGCAGGTCCGTCAATGAGGTGAAGTTGCCGAGCGACTTACTCATCTTCTGGTCGCCCACCATAACCCAACCGTTATGCCCCCAGTGTTGAGCGAAGTCACGTCCCGCCGCCACTGCCTGCGCCCGTTCATTTTCGTGGTGTGGGAACTTGAGGTCAAGCCCACCACAGTGCAGGTCGAAGCCTTCACCGAGAAGACCGAGCGACATCACAACGCACTCGGTGTGCCACCCGGGACGACCAGCACCAAAGGGAGCTGGCCACGAGGGTTCGTTGTCCTTGGCGTTCTTCCAGAGTGCGAAGTCGAGCGGCGAGCGCTTCTCATCACTGGTTTCAATGCGAGCTCCAGCCCTCAGTGACTCGAGGGGCTGTCCGGCGAGGAGGCCGTAGTCAGCCACTTTCGAGACGTCGAAGTAGATGCCGTCTGAGATGGGATAGGCAATGTCCTTCGCCAGGAAGTCACTGATCAGTTCCACCATCTGTTCGACGTACTGCGTGGCGTGGGGAACGTCGTTTGGTCGTGCCACCCCAATGGCGGCCATCGCCTGCCACCACTGATCTTCGTAGTGCGCGGCGACGCCCTCTTCGGTGGTGTTTTCGCGTAGCGCCCGATTGATGATGTTGTCGTCAATATCTGTGATGTTTGAGACAAAACGGACATTAAGCCCCTGGAAGGTAAACCAGCGTCGAGCCACGTCCCATACCAAGGTAAATCGCCCATGGCCCAGGTGAGGAAGGTCGTAGACAGTGGGCCCACAGACGTACATGGAGACCTGCCCCGCGTCTCGCAGCGTGAGTTCGCGCACTTCTCCTGAGGCCGTATCAAACAGACGAATCATGCTTCTAGGCTAGGCCACCCGGAGCTAGTTCAGAGTTACAACAACGCGCCGGTTGGCGAATTCGAACCTTCATCTTGGCCTCTACCGCTGGTCGGCCCGACCTCACCGAAGCGGTCGTCAAGATCACCGAGGAGTCGTGGGGACTCACCGCCGCAGCAATTAGACGGGCACAGAGCAAGGGGTGGATCCTCAACACGGTTGATCCCGTGGGTGTTCTTCAGTGGTTCGCGGCGGTCTTTGATGGCCGCGTTCGGTATGAACTTCGTGAACCACTACCGGACCTTTCGGGCCTCAACGACGTGACTCGTCGAGCAATGGCCTTCATCCTTTTCGGCGAAACCGAGTAGGTACCATCGCGAGGTCCCGTGAGAGGGGGCTGACCTAGACTTGGGTCACCATGTCAGACGCGCTTACCCCCACCCCAAAGGCCCTTCCCGAGAAGCCAAACCTCGAAGGCCTCGAAGCCAAATACCTCGAGAACTGGCTCGCTCAAGGTACCTATACGTTCAACCGCACCACGACGCGCGACAAGGTCTACTCAATCGACACGCCACCACCCACCGTCTCGGGTTCACTCCACATTGGTCACGTGTTTTCCTACACCCACGCCGACCTCATCGCTCGCTTTTGGCGCATGCGTGGAAAAGACGTGTTCTACCCCATGGGCTGGGATGACAATGGACTCCCCACCGAGCGCCGCGTCGAGAACTACTACGGGGTTCGCTGTGATCCTTCGCTCCCCTACGACCCCGACTTCACACCGCCCGCCAAGGCCGGCGAGCAGAAGATTGCCATTTCTCGTAAGAACTTCATCGAGCTCTGCGAAGAGCTCACCACCACCGACGAAGTGGTCTTTAAGAACCTCTGGCAGAGCCTCGGTGTCTCCATTGACTGGAGCCTCGAGTACAGCACCATTTCGAAGCACGCTCAAGCTATTTCGCAGCGCGCTTTCCTCGAAATGCTGGCCCGCGGTGAGGTCTACTCAAACGTGGCCCCAACCCTGTGGGACGTGGACTTTCGCACGGCGGTAAGCCAAGCGGAGCTCGAAGACCGCGAGCGCCCCGGTAACTATCACCGTGTCTCTTTCAAAAAGGCGGACGGCAACGGCGCTATTGAGATTGAAACCACTCGCCCGGAGCTACTACCCAGCTGCGTAGCGCTCGTTGCTCACCCTGACGATGCTCGCTACCAGGACCACTTCGGCACCAACGTTGTTACCCCAATCTTCGGTGTTGAAGTACCAGTGCTCGCCCACGAACTCGCCGACCCCGAAAAGGGTTCGGGCATTGCCATGATCTGTACCTTCGGTGACACCACTGACGTTGTCTGGTGGCGCGAACTTTCCCTGCCGGCGCGCGCCCTTATTGGTCGTGACGGTCGTTTCCTACCCGCCGGCTTTGGTGAAGACGGCTGGCCCTCGGTCGACGCCGCCGCGGCACTGGCTTTCTACGACGAGCAGATTCTTGGAAAGACCGTAAACCAGGCTCGCGCCGCCATTGTTGAAGAACTCACGACATCGGGTGCCCTCATTGGTGAACTCAAGCCCATTAGCCACCCCGTTAAGTTCTACGAAAAGGGTGAGCGTCCACTGGAAATCGTGACCTCACGTCAGTGGTTCGTGGCAACACTGAAGCACCGTGAAGCACTGCTCAAGCGCGGTGAAGAACTCCACTGGCACCCCGACTTCATGAAGCACCGTTACAAGTCGTGGGTCGAAGGTCTCAACGTTGACTGGAACATCTCACGCCAGCGCTTCTTCGGTGTTCCGTTCCCTGTCTGGTACCCCACGGACGAACACGGTGACATCAACTTTGATGCTCCGATCCTTCCAGAACTGAGCCAGTTGCCCGTTGACCCTTCGAGTGACGTTCCAAACGGTTTCACCGAGGAACAGCGCAACCAGCCCAACGGTTTCGTGGGCGACCCTGACGTTATGGACACCTGGGCCACCTCGTCGCTTTCTCCTCAGATTGCTGGTCACTGGGGCACTGACTTGTTCGAGAAGATCTTCCCCATGGACCTTCGCCCCCAGGCCCACGAAATCATCCGTACGTGGTTGTTCTCAACGGTCGTTCGCTCGCACTTCCAAGAGAACTCGTTGCCCTTCACCAATGCCCTCATCTCCGGGTGGGTCCTTGACCCTGACCGCAAGAAGATGTCGAAGTCAGTGGGCAATGTTGTTACCCCAATGCCACTGATTGAAGAGCACGGAGCCGACGCTCTGCGCTACTGGGCGGCATCGGGACGACCAGGAACCGACACCGCCATTGACTTTGCTCAGATGAAGGTGGGGCGTCGTCTTGCCATCAAGATGCTCAACGCCTCAAAGTTCGTGCTGGGGGTTCTCGAAGGTGACGTCACGCCAAACGTGAACGCCATTACCGAGCCTCTCGACCTTGACCTCCTTGGTCTGTTGCGAGGACTCGTCGTTGAAGCAACGACGTCTTTCGAGAACTACGACTACGCCCGTGTACTCGAGCGTGCCGAAAGCTTCTTCTGGAAGTTCTGTGACGACTACGTCGAACTGGTCAAGGTTCGCGCCTACGGCAAAGAGTCAACTGAAGGTACCGAGTCGGCACGAGCCACCCTGGCCCTCACTCTCTCAGTACTACAGCGACTCTTTGCCCCCTTCATCCCCTTCGCGACTGAAGAGGTGTGGAGTTGGTGGCACGACGGTTCCGTCCACCTGGCACCGTGGCCTGAGGCCTCCGAGTTCCCGGCTGGCGTACCGTCAGGCGACTCCGGTGAGATCTTGTCAGCAGTGAGTGAAGTTCTTGAGGCTGTTCGCCGTGAAAAGAGTGTGGCTAAGGTGACGCAGCGCACCAAGGTAGTGGCCTGTTCAGTAAGCGCACCTGAGGCATTCATTGCCGCAGTTCGCCAAGGACTCGTTGACCTTAACCACGCCGGCAGTATCGAGGGCATTGAGTTCGCCGTCAGTGACGACGTTGCTGTCGCCGTGGAACTGGCTGCGCCCCAAGACGCTTAGCGGCGAGCGGTCTGCAACACCCGCTCCAGATTGTTTCTCGTCAGTGTTTGTAGCCGGCGAGAAACAATTTTCTCAACCCATCCGTTAACAACTTCCGAAGAGAAACCTTCCGGTAGTTCAAGTTCTGGCAGCGTCACGTCTGCGCAGCGGTTGGATAAGAAGTACACCGTGTCAAACAGAGCCTTCTCGGGACGGGCAATCCCCGCCGAAACGCCAGTCTCTCCTTGGACATCGCCGTAGAGTTCGAGTGGAATGTGGTGAATATCAAACAGTCCCAAGGTGGTTGAGATTCGTTTGCTTCTACCAAGCGTCACCGCGCTGACTGAGCGGGGGATTTGCTCAATCATTCCGTGGCGAAACAGTGCCGTCCAGAGGGAAAGGTAACTCGGGTAGGGATTGGTGAGCACCGGGAGCACCTCTTCATACGTGGCTTGCCCCTCACCCACGTTCCAGACACCCTTGGACACGCACGTAACTAAGCCACTCTCGGCTAGTCGTCGCAGCGTCTGCGACATTGCCACCGGTGAAAGATCGCCCACGAGAGCAGCCTCTCGCGTACTCACAACAGGTTTACCCACTCTCCTCAGGGCCGAAAGTGCTTCAGTCGACTTCACGCTTACTCCGTTGTTCGAAGTGAGAGCAGAGACTCAATCACCGCGTCACGCATAAGGGTCCACGATTCCGCAGAGTCATAGAGCTCACCAACTTCTACGTCCAGAAATGGCAGAACTTCGGAGCGAAAATTATTGTAGCTAATCTGAAGCGCCTTCTCGGCGGCCTCTTCAGCATGCGACGTTGCGAGTTGGGTCGTACCGAGTTTTGAACTCTTCAGTATTCGAAACAGAAGTTCCAGGTCAAAAATGTCTCGTGCTTTGGTTTCGCTGCGCAGAGCCAACGCCGCGATTTTTTGCTCCGTCGCTGAACGAATGCCGTAATGCTGGACACTCGAGGTCATAACGCCATACCGTCCGACGATGCGAGTGGGAACCGCTTCAGTCATAACGTCCGTAGCGTCTCGCTCCCGCGACGAAAACTCGACCTTCGTTCGCACGGGATCAGGGAATCGGTCACTTACCAGTCCAATCTTCCAACGCAACGTTGTTGAGGTCTGCTTGGGCGCCGTGATGTCCACCACTCGAAGTCCTACGTGACGAGTTGAGAGAGTGAGCGCTGGTCCGCTCAAAATTTCGCTTACCGCCTCGGTCGCCATCCACCCCTCACGGCCATGAAAGTCAAAATCGATGTCGTTTGAGTAGCGCTCGCTTCCAAAGAAGTAGCGCAGGTTGGCGCCACCCTTAAGGGTGTACCAGTCGGGACGTTTAGCCCCAAGGACGCGGAGGAACACCAAATGGAAGGCTTCAATTGTCTGTGCTTCACTTTGGTAGTTCATTTCTTTAGACTACAAAAATTCATCATATATGTCAAAAAAATGTAGTCTTAAGTTTCAGAAGCCTCGCACGTGCTTACTGCACTGGAACAAGCACTTCCCCGGACTGAACTGACCGAACCTTGACCCCGTCAAGGTTGATTTCGTAAATCGCGTTCTGGTTCCAGGCACCACCTAAATGAAGTGCGAAGTCAAGCGTCGATCCAGTTAGGGCGAAGCCACACTCATCGGGCCACTCACTGTGTGGGTCACTTGCCCTCGACCTCAAAAATGAAACACCACGCTCGTTGAGTTGGTGTTCGACAAAACCTCGGCGACGAAGATTTTCTTCCCCGCTCATCAACTGGCTGAAGGGGTTGTCTGGGGTCACTACGTAGAGAACGCCATATTCCTCAGCAAGCTCGACCGGAGCGCGCCACTTACCTTCGCTGTCCTCTAGTTGAAGTTGGGTTGGAGGAACTTGATACGCACCAATGAGGTCAGCACTCAAGGAAGGCTTACCCTTCACCACGGACTCAGCGAACGCGACGGCCGCTCGTGTCGTTGCCGACGTCCGAGGGCTGGCGGTGACGTCAAAGGCGTGCTGCGTAAAGGGCAGCTCCACGTAGTAGACCGGCGCCAGCGCTCGTTGCCTGAACTGCTCAACAAAGCCACGAGCAACATTCACGTCTACGAGGGTGTCGTTACCACCCTGAATAACGAGGAATGGTGGAGCTCCCAGGTGAATCTGGTGGAGGGGCGAGATTGACTCAAAAAATGCGGGCTCTTCATCGTAGGAACGTTTTACGACAGTCTTTTCGAGCAAGAAGCGAAGCCCCTTGCCCAGTCCGTGCCAGTACGACTCGTCACCGGTCATCTCGAGAACACCGTAAAAAGGAATAGCTCCTCGAACCGACCAGTCGGTGACATCGCGCATTTCGGGTGGGCGGTGTGTGGGGTCATTCTGTAGGAGCGCAACGAGCGCGGCGAGGTGTCCTCCAGCGGAACCACCAGAGATGACAATCTTGTCGGGGTCTCCCCCGTACGCCGCGATGTTCTGCTTCAACCAGCCGAGCGCCCGCGTAACGTCTTGCACTTGCGAGGGCATGAGGTCTTTTGGAGCGAGCCGGTAGTTAAGCGACACGCAGATCCAACCGCGTGCGACAAACTCATGCATCATGGGTCGGCCCTGTTCACGCTTGTCGCCAAAGACCCACGAACCACCGTGGACGTAGAACAGCACGGGAGCGCCCTTGGGGGTGATGGAGGTGCGCCAGACGTCGAGTCGGTTACGGTGATGCGGTCCGTAGGGGATGTTCTTGTACAACTGCATGTGGCGAGGGTGGTACGGGATCTGGAGTGCGGTGCGCCACCAGGAGCCGAACTGGTCGTCGCGAATGCGAGGGATATCGAGAGGCAGAATCTCCGCGGCAGCCATCTGGCGACGTACGAGGCGTACTGAGTACAGCGAAATAAGAATGAGGAAGAAGTTCTCCGCGAAGACAATGCCGGCCAAAATGCCGACCAGCACGCTCAGCCAGTGTGTCGTGGGCCACCCCCACCACCACAGCAGTACCAGGAGGCCTGCCTGGAGCGCTACGGCCTGGGCGGGTAGCTCTCCCGCCGCCCAGCCCACGGGGTACGCCAGTGCGGCAAAAATGCCCTTTCTGCCTGGACGCAGGGCGGTAGCAGCGCTGATCAAGAGCCAGCAACTGAGAACCGCCAGGAAATATGCCATAGGCGACCTACCTTACCGGCACACGTGGGCCACAATTCTCTAATCTGAGGCCATGGGACTTCCTTCATCACTCGAGAAACTACGTGGCACCGTCGGCGTCTGGACCAGTACCCACGAGACGCTACCGCCTTATCAGTCCGGTGAGATCGCTGCTGAACTCGAGTCCCTCGGTTACAGCGCTCTCTGGATCCCCGAAGCCTGGGGGCGTGAAGCCTTCACGAGCTCGAGTCTCCTGCTCGCGGCCACTTCGAACATCGTGATTGCCACCGGCATTGCCAACGTGTGGGCTCGAGACGCCGTCAGCGCCGCTGCTGCTGCCAAAACACTGAACGCCGCCTACGACGACCGCTTTGTTCTAGGCCTCGGCGTTAGCCACAAACCACTCGTTGAAGGACTTCGCAAGCACGACTACGCCTCTCCCGTCACCCACATGACTGAGTTTCTAAAGGCTATGAACGAAGCGCCCATGTTTGCCCCCGAGGGAAACCACGAGTACGCCAAGGTCATTGCGGCACTCGGTCCCAAGATGCTGGAAGTCGGGGCCACACTCGCCAATGGCGTCCACCCCTACCTAGTAACCCCCGAGCACACCGCCCAGGCCCGGGCTGCGGTGGGTGACCAGTTCGTGGGAGTGGAGCAGGCGGTTGTTCTCGGTGGGTCACGTGACGAATTCTTGCGGCGAGCCCACGCCTACCTCGAGATCTATACCGGGCTTCCCAATTACCGAAACAACTGGAAGCGACTGGGTTTCACCGACGAAGACTTCGTCCGAGGTGGTTCCGACCGCCTGTGTGATGCGATGGTCGTCCACGGGGATGAGCAAGCGATTGCAAGTGGCGTGAAGGCTCATTTCGACGCGGGAGCTGACCACGTCTGCATCCAAGTACTGGGCGAAGATTTATCCACTCCACCAGTTGAAGAGTGGCGTCGCTTGGCGCCCGCCTTCACGTAACCAACCGCATCGGCGGGTTCCTAAACTGAGAACACTTGTCGAGAGGTTGCCGTATGGCCCGCGTTACCGTCAGCACCACCATCCCCGTTTCTCCAGACACGCTCTGGGAAGAACTACGCCACATTGAGCGCCACGTTTCGTGGATGAATGACGCGGTGGACATTACATTTCTTTCCGAACAGAATGAAGGAATAGGAACCTCCTTCATCTGCCACACCAAGATTGGTCTGCTCAGCACAAACGATGTAATGACAATTACCGAGTGGAAGCCCGGCGAGGCAATGGGTGTCACCCACAAGGGCATCGTTACCGGTTCGGGAGTCTTCACCTTGGCACCTAAGGCAGCCGGCACTTTGATGACGTGGACCGAGGAACTTCGGTTTCCTTGGTGGGGTCTTGGGCCCCTTGGTGCCTGGTGTGCAACGCCGATCTTCCGCCTCATTTGGACGAAGAACCTTCAGAACCTACGTGGTCTGTTTGGTTCTGGCCAGTAGGGGCAAACGCGCGTCGAGTTCACACGCCTACAGCGTTGACTCCCCCGGTCCAAAGATGGTGACGTCTGGTTCGTAGCGCTGGGGCTTACCGCGAATGAGGCGAATCAGGAATGCCACGATGGTGAGCCACGCAAACTCTACGAAGCCAATGCCAATCCACCCGAAGGTAATGGTTGCGAGACCTTCAAAGAAACCCCGAAAAATACCGTGGTGGATCATTGAGGCCACGAGGAGTGGGAACCAGGCGAACATCCAACTCACCAGTGGAGCGACGAATGTTGCCGCGCTACGGCGCTTCCAGCCCAGGTAGATCCCAAGAAGGGTCGTGAGGACCAAGCCTGCTTCGTAGGCGTGGTCGACGCCCGTTGAGGTGCTTGACACCTGCCAGACAAAGAGAACCACAGCCATGGCCATAGCCCACAAGACCAGAGGTCTGGTGACATTCCCCCGGGCCTGTTGGCGGACATTCACAAAAACGTTCGACATATACCCAAACTACTGCCCGCACGAACAAAAGTTCGATTTGACCAGTACGCTTGAGGGGTGGCTCGTGGTCGTCTTGTTCTCTTAGGTTCTGGTGAAACGGCCCCGGGCATGACCAAAGTTCACCGTGAGGTGTTCTCCGCCCTTGGCGTAGTTGACGGCGTGAACCTCGACACCCCCTACGGTTTCCAAGAAAACGTTAAGCAAATGACCGATAAACTCCTCGATTATTTCGCCACGTCTCTCCACGTTGATCTGGACCCCCTGCACTTCACTTCATTCGCCGATTCGTCGCCAGTGGAGCAGAGCCTGTTTCGTCAGAAAGTCCGCGACGCTAACTACGTGTTCGCCGGTCCCGGCAGCCCTAGTTACGCACTCAAGCAGTGGATGCCTCTCGAACTCGCTGGCGACTTACGAAGCATTCTCGACAAGGGTGGAGTTGTCTGCTTTTCGTCCGCTGCGGCTCTAACAGTTGGGGCGAAGACCATTCCGGTCTATGAGATGTACAAGGTCGGCGACGCCCCCTACTGGCTTAACGGTCTAGACCTCACGCGAGAAGCTGGTCTTAACTGCGTCGTTGTACCCCACTTTGACAACCAAGAAGGCTCGAACTACGACACCAGCTGTTGTTACATAGGCCTTCGACGCCTAGAACTGCTCGAAAGCGAGTTGGAACCAGGTGTCGCAACTCTCGGTATTGACGAACACACCGCGGTCGTCATTGACCTTGATGCCCAGACTCTCTCAGTTCTCGGCCGTGGCAGTGCGCACTGGCGCCTCGGAGGTCAGGTTGCTTCGTACCCATCATCTTCCGTCGTTGCCCTGCAGGAACTACAGAGTGTCACACCAGCTCCAGTAGTTAGTGCTCCTGTGGTTGAAGCAGCACACATTTCACCACTGGACCTTGCGAAGCTGATTACAACGACATCGCCAGAAGCAGTCGAAGCACTTGCGTCACTGGTTCGCATGGCCGAAACAGGTGGTGAAGGCTTCATCGACCCGAGCGAATTGGTGGAAAGCGTGCTCGCCGCCCGCGTGTCGGCGAGAAAGGCCGGCGCCTATGAACTCGCGGACCAACTTCGAGACGGACTCGTGAAGGCCGGCATCGATGTCCACGACAGTCCCCAGGGAACTACCTGGTCACTTCGCCTGTAGTTCCCTGAAAGCTGTGGCTTTAGGAAGCGAGCGCCGACTGCGTTGAAGGCACAATTAGTGCCAACAACAAGGCCTCAGACATTGCAATCCAATCAGCATCGCTCAGCGCTTCAGTGGACACGTTGTCGAGCGCACGGCCAAAGAGAACTGCCTGAATGGCAACAGCCATGCTCTTTGGCGGGAAGTTTGAGGGAATGAACCCTCGCTTCTGCGCAACTTCAACAACTGCTGCCAATTGCTTCGTGAGTCGAGCCTGAGCCTCGCCAATCGCCTGCATCAGATCAGGGCGTGTTTGCGCCATGGCAATGATGCGAAGACGCATGGTGCGAGCTTCATTGCGCACAGAGGTGTCGCTCACCAGGTGGATTACCGCACGGATGGTTTCACCAAAGGTGTCATCCGTTTCCGGCACTTCCGTTGCCTGACGCAGCAGTTCAATGTCACTGTCTACAAATTGCCTAAAAAGCTTGGCGTAGGCACCATCAATGACCGCATCACGGTTCTTGAAATGGTGGTACACGGAGCCGTAGTTAACACCGGTAGCTTGGCAGACTTCTGGTATGCGAATAAGCGATTCATCCGTAGTAAGAAGTCGCTGCGCTACTGCGTCCAGCAATTTTGAAATGGTTACTTCTGATCGGTTTTGTCGTCCCATAGGCATATCCTACGAACGAAAAAAACGAAATTTCCCAGTTCTGGTTTAATCTTATTCAACTAACCTACAGAGCCTTCATTATTCCTCGTCAGCGGTGGCCCTCTCTACAAGCCAATCTCTAAACGGTTACTTGGAAGTACGGATAACCACCAAGACGAGTGGAACTCGCACTCGAAGTAGTAACTATTTACTGGCAAACGCTTCAGCTGTAGCCCTCCTCCACAGTCTCAGAAGAAGCATGCGCTTCGAAGGGCCTAGTGGACAGCCACTGAGGAAGCATGAGAACTGGGGCCTACCCCCTTGGTGGTAACCGCCCTCAGTCGAACACTGTATTTTTTTGGAGCCAGTCCCAAAAGTGTCCAAGAGGTCGCACTCTTCAGCGCTTTCCAAACTCCGCCATTCAGCGAATACTCATAGCTCAAAATCTTCGAACCCACACTCTGGCCCTTGGCAACAAGAACTATATGGAGAGACCTTGCCTTCAAAGAACTCACCTTGATAATTGGTGCCGAAATTCCTTTCGTTGAAGTAGCAGCTGCAAGCACAGTGACAGGAGCAGAATCAGAAGCTTCCGATGGAGTAGTTCCTGCTAATGCAACAACGCCAAACGTGTAGGTCCCTGGGGTAAGCGAAGTAAACGTACACTGAGTCGCAGAAGTCGTCGAACAAGAAAGTCCTGCCGGAGTTGAAGTCACTTGATACCCAGAGATCCCAACGCCCGAACTTGCCTTCCAAGAAACCTGGATCGAAGTTCCCGAAACTGAAGCTTCGACAGCAGTTGGGGCAGTTGGGGCAGTTGGGGCACTCGGGGTTGTAGCAGTTGTGACATTCACATTCGCTGAAAACAGGGGTGTTGAAGCTTCCCCACCTGAATTTGTGTAAAAGAGGGCAATTCGAAAGGAGTAGGTGCGATTGCTTAATAGTCCCGACACTACGTACGATGTGGCGATTGAGCTTTCAGTGGTAACCACTGGTGTCCACGTTCCACCATTGTCACCGGACTCCTCAATTTCGTACCCATTCACAGTTGCGCCTGCTAGTGGAGTGTTGATCCAAGTAAGGGTGACGGAATCCCCGTTAGCAACCGCCGCGAAATTGGTAGCCAGCGCAGATGCGTAGGGGGCGTTAGATGTGGCCGGAGCTCCGCCACCGCCACCGCCACCGCCACCGCCTCCGCCACCAGTGGATGCTGCAGCCGCTACGGCAACGACTTGCTGTACTTGTTGTGCAGGACCGTAGCCCGACCCGCCATATTGATTCGCATCAATGGTGCATGTTCCAGCGCTCAGGAAACTTACTGTCCCAGAGTGAATAGAACACACGGTAGAACTTGTTGGGTCAATCGTGACCGTTACTGCCATTCGTGAACTTGCCGAGGCAATTGGGTAGTAACCAGACCCAGCAACCGTCGCATTGGTCGGGGCCGCACTTACGAACGAAATGCTTTGGATTCCTAAACCAACATTAAAGGACTGCTGCACTTGTGGAGCGGTTGCGTAGTTGGCGTTACCCGACTGGTTAGCGTCAATAGTGCAGGTCCCAGTTCCCACGAACGAAACAGCACCAGAGTTAATAGTGCAAACACCAAGAGAGGACTGGCTCGTAGTGAGCAGAACGCTCAGTGAGGAGTTTGCACTCGCAAGTGGTAAGTAGACCGTTCCCCCAACCATTGCGGCAGAAGGTGGTGCGGTATTGAAGCTAATGGTCTGAGATCCTTGCACAACACTGATGCTGACCTGCACTTGTGGGGCTTGGTTGTAGGACGAGTTGCCGGCTTGGTTAATGTCTACGACGCACGTGCCCACTGCCGTAAAGCTGACGCTCGTGCCATTGACCGAGCACGAACCCGTGGTCGAAATACTGTCAATGCTGAGTGTCACGGCCAAACCGGATGAAGCCGAGGCGTTTGGCACATACGTCGTGCCAACCTGTTGACTCGTTGGAGCTCCAGCGAGCAGAATGCTTTGATCTTGTGCGGTGTGAGCAGTGCTCGCGCCTGAGGAGTGGCCAGTTACCGCCACTCGAGGTGCGACGGCTGTCGTCGTAGATGAACCGCCAATAGTCACGGTGATGCCGCCAATAGTCTGCCCCACTCCAAGTGTTACTACCGTTGCATCTGCTGGGTTGGTAGTTCCGTTGCTGTCACTTGCGTCGTAGTACGTAAATGTGTTGTTCTGAGAATACAGACAAGGGCCAAAAGCCAGCACGTACTCACCTGCGGCAACTCCGATGGTAGTGAAGCTGGCATTTTGAAGAGCCAAACCACCAACATTAAGGAACTGCAGTGGTTGCGAGCCTTGTTGATCAATTTCAGGGAAAACGCACATTTGTGAACTGGAACTACTAAGCCCGTTCACTGTGCCGGAAAAGTCACCACCCTCGGTCATCTCCACATTCGCGCCAGTTAACTGCTCATTAGTCGAGAGCGTGAACTGCTCCGCTTGCGGATACTGTGCTCCGGTTGGTGAAGTCCCAACGAAGTTTTGCAAGTACGGACCACCGTTGCAGTTTGAGACTCCAATGATAATTGCCACTCCGGTTGGCAGCCCCCCGTAGGTATACGCACCGGTCGAGTCGGTCTGCGCACTGCCCAAGAATGTTCCACTGGGTTCTTGGAAGCTCACGCAAAGCCCGCCAATCCCGTTTGACGTAACAGAATCAGTCACTAGACCTGAAATAGAAGAACCCTGCGAAAGCTCAATGGAAATGCCACTCGCTACAGGGCTCTGCGATGACACAGTAACGAGACCTTGCGATGTTGCGCTTTGCGATCCTGTGGCAATTCCCTGCTCGTAGTAGGTACTGGCGTAACTACTGCCACAACCACCTGCCTCAACGTAATAACTGCCACTCGGCACTGTCATACTGTACGTTCCTGCAGAATTAGTTGATGCGCTCGCCCCAATGCCACCTGAGGTTGCATTGGCCTGTACGCAGATCCCATTGAGGGCGTGACCTTGTCCATCAGTAATGCTTCCGGTGATTGTGTCGGCGGTAGAAATCTGCATGTCAATTCCTGAGATCACGGTACCGGCCACAGGGGTTATTTGCATTGCTGACGAATAGTTAGTCGTGCCAATCTCCGAACCTGACACGTAATACTCGGTGAGATACGGACTGCCTTGGCTATTGCACTGTTGCACGCTCAATGTGTAACTGTGACCAACCTGGAACCCGGAACTCTGCCAAGTTCCGTCACTATTGACTTGACGCCCCCAGCCAGTGTTGTTCCCCTGCACCATGACACAAAGCTGACCCGTTGGGGTGCCAGCTGCGTACGTAACGGTTCCCGAAAATTCTCCACCAACATTCATTGCCATGTTGATGCCGGTCTCTGACTGGCCCGGTTGAAGGGTTAGCGTCGTTGCTGACGAAGACGAGGGGGATCCTCCAGTAGTGCCATTCACGTAGTAAGTCGCATAATAGAAACCGGTCTGGCATTCAAAGAACTGCACTCGAACCGGAGTTCCCGTCGGGACGCCCTTCAGGGTGTAAGTACCATCAAAGCCAACTTGAGCATTTGCGTACCCGCTAGTTGCCTGGGCACTAACGCAGACTCCCGTGACAGCGAGTCCTGTCGAAGCATCAGTCACGCTGCCAGAAATAGATGCACCTTCTGCCAGCGTTATATTTACTCCCGATTCGGTGGCACCAGCGGCAACCTGGACTTGCGAGCCCAAGAACTGCTGCGGTGTGCCCGCAGGATTGGAACTGAGATAGTACGCAGCGATGTAGTTACTGGCCTCCGAACATGGCATGAAGTACACCGCATAACTCATGTTGGAGTTTAGGCCGGTGACTGTGTAGTCACCATTGGCGTCGGTCTGCGCACCTACGCCAGCACTCCCCGACTGAGCAGTCACGCATACATTGGCAATGGGATTACCGTGCACGTCAGTCACCTGGCCGGAGATTGCCCCGCCTTGTTGCAATTCTGTGGGGTTATTCAACGCTGTCGTTTGACCTGGGTCAACCTCAACTTGAGTAGCGCTAGCCATTGAAGTCGTTCCCCTACCATTGCCGCTTTGGTAGTAGGCCGCTGCATAACCCAAGTCATTGCAGTCGTTGAAGTAAATCTGATAGTCCCCTGGAGCAAGACCGGTAATGGTCCATACTCCATTGGCTCCACTCTGGGTGCCACTACCAAGTCCGGTCGCCTGCGCCGACACGCAGACGCCAGACAGTCCGTTGCCGTTTTGATCCTGTACGACGCCGGTAATTGACCCCCCAAGACTCAGGGTTGCATCAATCGCGGTCGTCACTTGCCCCTGAGTTACTTGGACGGTTACGGCCTGACTGTAGAACGAAGTGCCTGTCGACGAAGGACCAGCGTAGTAACGCGAAGCGTAGCCAGTATTACTGCAGTCGTAAAAGTTAACGATGTAAGTTCCGGGAGCTAGTCCAGCAATAGTGAACTGTCCGAGAGAATTCGATGGCTGACCTCCAAAGCCGGAGCCGCTTGTTTGCGCCGAAACACAAATTCCCGCCAACGGGTGACCATTCAGGCCTGAGACCACGCCCGTAATTGATCCACCCTCCGCCAGTTGTGTCGTACCTATCGAGATACTGGCTCCAGTAGTCACCGTGATCTCCGAAGCAAGGGAGTAGTTATACGTTCCCGTTGATGTAGCCCCCTGGACTGAAGGCGCCAGGTAGTACGTCGATGCGTACTGACCGGCCTGACACGACGAGAACTGCACGCGGAACGAGCCTGCTGGAAGTCCGCCAATGGAGAAGCTGCCAGTACTGTCAGTCGTTTGCCCCCCGTACCCCGAGTTGCCACCTTGGGCGGAAACACAGATTCCCGCGAGCGGATTTCCGCTCGAGTCAGTTACCGTTCCCGATAGTGTCGCGCCGAGACCCAATTCAATGGAAACCCCCGTTAGGTTGTGTCCTTGCCCGTCCGGCACCACCACCTGACTCGCACTGTTGTAGTTACTCGTACCGCCAGGCACGCCACTCTCGTAATATGCGGTTGTGTAGACCTGAGAACTGCAGTCCGAGAATTCAATGCGATACGAGCCCGCCGGTAAGCCACTAATCGTGTAACTACCATCCGTCCCGCTGGGTTGTCCACCATAGCCACTGCCATTCCCTTGAGCGGAAATACAGATACCCGAGAGCGGGTTTCCACTGGTGTCAGTAATTATTCCCGATATAGAAAAACCCTGTAAGAGAGAGATGTCCACGCCACTGGTATTTTGCCCCACAACGACGGTCACTGGGAATGCCGAAGACATCGAACTCGTGCCGAACGGAGTGCCGTCGTAGTAGGCCTGCGCATAACCACGATTGCTGCAGTCATTGAACCCCACGGTGTACGTGCCTGGCGCCAGACCGGGAATCGTGAAATCACCGTTGGCATCACTGGGCTGACCACCGAACCCTGCGTAGTTAGACATTGCGTTGGCACAGATACCGGACAAAGGATTGCCGTTGGCGTCGGTGATTGTGCCAGAAATCGATCCGGCTGGCCCAAGTTCGGTAGTGCTAATGGTTGTCGGCGTACTTCCTGCCGTAACACTCACTTCATTCGCTGCGGAATACGACGTTGTTCCGTACAGCGTGCCGTCGTAGTACTCCGAAATGTACTGACCAGTTGAGCAGTCGTAGTACTGAATCTTGTAGCTACCTGATGCTAAGCCCGTAATAAGAAAGTTTCCATTTGCGTCCGATGACGCTCCGGCAAAGCCAGAGTTGTTCGACTGCGCATTGACGCAAACGCCGCTGAGTGGATTTCCGTTTATGTCTTGCACGGTTCCAGTGACCGAACCACCCTGAGAAAGTTCGGCGTCGATGGCATTCACTGTAGCGCCGGCTGTCACGGTCACCAGTGACGCTCCAGAGTACGAATTTGTTCCGGTTGAAGATGAGGCACTGAAAAAGTCGCCTGCGTAGTTCGCGCTACTGCAGTCATTGAACTGCACTCGGTAGCTGCCTGCTGGCAATCCAGTCACGCTGTATTTACCGTTCACATCTGACTCCCCACCACCAAATCCAGTATTGGCGCCTGATGCGAAAACGCAGATACCGGCAATTGGCGTAGTGCCATCAGTTTGAGTAATCGTGCCGCTGATGGTGCCCCCAGCAGTCATGGATGTATTGATCCCAGAAGTCAGGTGACCTGCACTTACCTGCACCGAGGATGCATCGAAGTAGTCAGACGCGCCAGTTTGTGAACTCGAGGAGTAGAACTCCTGAGCGTAGTTAGTAACACCACTGCAGTCAAAGAACTGCAGCTGGTAGTTGCCAGCTGGGAGCCCAGTGATTGTGTACTGGCCACTTGAGTTCGTCGGATTTCCGCCAAAACCACTCTCATTCGTTTGAGCCGAAACACAGATCCCGGATAGAGGTGTCGACCCATTGGCCGCGGTCACCGTACCAGAAATCGAACCGCCCTCGCTCATTGAAAGGTCGTAGCCAGGGTAGGACGAACCCGCCTGCACCGTTACTGGTGTTGCGCTTGTGTAGAGATCGGTTCCTTGAGAGACGGAACCTGAAGACTGAACGAAGTAACTCGTCGCGTAGTTCGTTACACCGCTGCAGTCGTTATAGACCAACGTGTAGGTACCAGTGGGTAAACCGGTAATAACGAAGCTACCGTCAGAACCACTTGGACTAGAGCCGAAACCACCCGTATTGGACTGCGCGGAAACACATATTCCGCTTAATGGATCGTTGGAAGTTGCGTCGGTTACAGTTCCCGAAATAGTGGCACCAGTGATCAGCTCAGTTGGCTGCAGTGAGGTG